>JAEEGI010000786.1_pt1 | contig 85298 bp, 75 predicted proteins | sample 8958751 | NCBI WGS metagenome assembly JAEEGI01 (sample SAMN16246545, study PRJNA631951) | gut metagenome | biome: gut microbiome; feature: rumen; material: KS-attached | host: Bos | place: Iran: Karaj | collected 2018-10 | reverse complement strand
TCCATCTGTCGCAGATATTCTCTGCTGTTATCATCATGTGATAGTGATTGAATGCATCTGTAAGAGCATCGTTTACCATTGTATCTACAACTGTTCCGTTGTTCATACGATATCCGAAACGTGCATTAGGAAGTGCGTAAGGAGCCATTGACATGTTCTCCATACCACCTGCTACTACTATATCAGCCTCTCCGGCTTTGATAAGATCTGCTGCCATATTGACACAGTTAAGACCTGATCCGCAAACTACGTTAAGTGTTACAGCAGGAGTCTCAATAGGAAGACCTGCTTTGATTGATGCCTGTCTGGCAACGTTCTGTCCAAGACCGGCCTGGATAACGCATCCCATAAGGACTTCATCAACCTGCTCAGGCTTTACACCTGCGCGATTAAGCGCCTCCTTGATTACGATAGAACCAAGCTCAGCTGCCGGTGTGCCACTAAGTGCTCCACCCATCTTGCCGATAGCTGTTCTACACGCGCCCGCTAATACTACTTTCTGTGCCATAACGTATTACCTCCGTTTTTTGAATATTAACCTATCCATTATTTGTTTTTTCTCATAAAACCTATGATTAGAACTGATTGACAAATTTTTATCAGAACAGATTCATTGTAGCATACCCCCTTGTCAAATGCAATAAAAAGAAAACTTCCCACGCTCGATTTTTTCGACACTTTGCCAAACCCGCGCAGGAAGTTTACTTCGCATTTTTAATAAGTATTTATATCATTTTCCAACATTTCAAGAACATATTGCTTTCGCTCTTTAAAGAACGTATCAAGCTTCAAAAGATCCTTCTCATAATCCTTTTCTGTATAATTAATTCCCTCAAATCTCCTGACATTCTCTATATTCTGTTTCCGATACACCTTGTCCCATTCGGAAAGTTTTTTGCTCAGATGTTCATATGAGAGCTCGTTTTCCGTAAGTTCAACCATTCTGTCGTAAAAGAGCTCCTTAAATCCCGGTCTTTCATAGAAGAATCCGGGCCAAAACATCTTTTCACCAAGTTCTCTGTAATATGCGACGGTATCAGCCTCTGCATCATCACAGGTAATATCAAGGTCGTAAGCGGCATAGCGCCAGCGCCCGTCTCCGTAATCGCCGTATCCCGGCTCTTTTGACCTGAACATAAACCTGTTGTGATCGGGATCTATATCGGTATCATTAAAGAACAGCAGCATGCAGTAATAATCGATCATATTATTGATGTCAATCTCACTCTCAATCGAAGAATAGATCTCATCATCACTCATGTCGGAGTAGCACATCCTGTCAATCAGCGACTTGTAATTCTCGTCAGTCTGCGCATCACCGTTTTCCACAGTGTTATTTTTCTCAGCCCAGAGCTGATCCTCAGGAATCCCGAAATGCTCCTCGAAATAATTACTGTCATACTGTTCTCTCAAGTTGTAGATTCCCCAGTACTCTCCATTAATAAAGAGAACTTCCGGCACAGATTCCTGGTACGGAATGCCGATCTCGCCCATCACTGACTGTATGAAAGGTTCCTGATATAAGATCCTGCCATCACCTTTTCTAAGGCGTACTTTCTTTTCATTATTGCAGACAAAGCTCTGTTTAAAGCGCTTTTCTCCGTCGTAAATATCTCTTGCAAAGAGATTGAGTGACTTCTGGAATACAAATCTCGTGGACTCTCCCGATATCCTCACTCCTATATCCTGGACAAAAGAGCTGTCATGCGCAGCATCAAAAGCAGTCATATGCGCTCTTCTCTCAGCTTCTCTTCCCTTGTACTCAGAATTTGTAAAAGAGCTTCTAAACTGTTCTTCGCCGTTTTCATCAACAAAACTTCCGGGAACTTCGTCTGCCGAAAGGTCTGTAAAACCGCCAAGTTCCAAATACTCATCATACCTCTTTCCGAGTGTATAGATTCCTCTGTCATGGTCAAAAAGATCTGCGGGATCAAAGACAAGTGACATGATTCTCATATCCTTATACTTTTCCTTCTTGTCAAAACCGACAAAATAAGTATGAGTCACAACCTCACTCTTTTCCCCTGTGAACTTATTTATCGCAACGGCGCTTATAATATTCGCCTTATCAACCTTATACGCAGGCGGAGCGTAAGTCGGATACATAATCTCATTCGCATACACATTATCTTTTTCCGAAGCATCTGCAAGCTCAATCTCACCTTTGTACTTATGCGAAGTCTTATCCGGAACACTTCCGTCATCAGTGTAATAAATGTCTGTCCAGGGAGACGCAGAAATTTTTAACTTCGTTCCTTCTATATAGAAACCATCTTCTATAGAAAACTTCGGTTCATCCTCTGTATCCGCATCGATATATGCAGCGCCCTCATTCGTCGCTCCGGGAGTAGCGGACATTCTTTCAAATTTACCATTCCCGTCCTTCTTTCTCGAATAAGTAACATCATACGAAAGTTCCGGAATAGCAACAGAATCAATTACCTTGCCCCTTTCGTCACACAGATAAAGCGACTCTCCGCTCTTACTTATACCAAAGCCGCCGTCAACATCCTTGGAAATACTTGCAAGGTAATATCCGTTTGCAGGAATCGCCACCTCAATCTTATATTTCTTGGGATGTTTTCTGTTATCGGATAGATACAGTCCTCCCACATCTTCGCCTGACATATTGTAAAGTTCCACATAGTCAGTATATTCTCCGGCTTCATTACAATATGCGCAGAAATTATTTCCGCACACCTCATTTATGACAACCGTACCCTTATCTTTTGCAAGACCACAATAAAAAAGGGTTGCTGCACCAACAGCCAGCAACCCCGTGAGTATTATGGTTCTTTTAGTTTTGTTTGAAAAATATTCTCGTATCATACTTCAGGCTCTATCAATCCGTATGTATTTCCTTTTCTCTTATAAACCACATTAACCATATCTGTCTCTGCATTAACAAATACAAAGAAATTGTGTCCCAAAAGTTCCATCTGAACACATGCATCTTCAGCATACATAGGCTTTGGATCGAATTTCTTGACTCTCTCGATTCGGATAGTCTCTTCATCCATGTACTCAGCCTCAAGATATTCTTTCTTGAAGTTGCTTACTTCAGCCTGCTGCTTATCAACGATCTTACTTCTGTATTTCTTAAGTTGTCTCTCAATAACCTCCTCTACCAGGTCTACCGAAACATACATGTCATTGCTGACCTGCTCTGCACGGATAATTTTGCCCTTGACGGGAATGGTAACCTCGATCTTATGTCTATCCTTATCAACGCTGAGGGTAACATTGGCATCTGTATCAGAGGTGAAATACTTTTCAAGTTTTCCGATCTTCTCTTCAACCGCTGCCTTAAGTCCGGGTGTTACATCAATGTTCTTGCCTACGATAGTAAATTTCATGCAATCATCCCCTTTGCTTCGACTTGTGAATTTATTTATCAGAAATAAAACACTGATAAATACTACACTTAATAGCCGTTTTTAATATATATACAGTATACCATTTTGTGCCCCATAAGTACATTTTATAAGTGAAAATTGAGCGAGTTCTTTTAAAATTTTCGCTCTTTTTGTGAATACTGCACAAAATTATTTCATGTTTTTTAACGTGGATAAATCAAATCTTATTCTATATTTTAGTGGATAATGTGGATAACTTCGTGTATAAGTTCATTTTTTAGACAATTTTTCTCACAACCTGTGGATAACTTATGAATTTTTTGTTTTCAAAAAATAATCTTTTTGTTATTGACTTTTACCTTTATGTGCACATCAGAGAAAAATATTCTTTAAAGCGAAGCTTTTTCATTTGATAGGAATGTCCTATCAAATGAAAAGAGCTACCACTTTCGCGGTAGCTCTTAAGAATAAACTTATATTTATTAGAGAATTCTTCTTACTGCAAGTACCTTACGGTAATCAGCATTAGAAATCTTAATACCTGTCTTAGCCGTTGAAGCATGTACGATCTGTCCGTTTCCGATATAGATAGCAACGTGACCTGAGTAACATACGATATCACCGGGCTGTGCATTTCCAAGTCCATCAACCGCAGCACCAACGCTTCTGTCAGCACCGGAACTGTGAGGAAGACTTACACCGAAGTTCTTATATACACTCATTACAAATCCTGAGCAGTCAGCACCTTCTGTCAAACTTGTTCCGCCGTATACATAAGGGTTACCAACGAACTGCTTAGCGAATTCAGCAACCGCAGATCCGATTGAGCTTGTCTCTGTAGTATAAGATGCAGCAGATTTGTAGTTCTTTCCTTCAGCCTTATCAGATGTAGATTTGCTTGCAGCTTTCTTGTTGGCTTCGAGTTCGGCCTTTTCTTTAGCAAGCTGTTCTTCTTCTGCTTTCTTGGAAATAGCTTCCTTAAATACTGTCTTAATAGCAAGATAGTCAGTTGAAAGCCAAGCGTCACCTTCCTCCATACTGATCTTAGCCCATCCGTCAACGCTATCAATTACTTCGTAAATTTCACCCTGTGATACATAGCCTATTCTCTTAGACTCTACACTGGCTTCACTACGTGCGTTAAGAGTGGAATCAGTAGTGGAAACTGTTGCCTCTACTCTGGCTTCCTTCATTGCATAATCAGCAGCTTCGCTACCTTTAATACAGAATTCGCCTTTTACCCAACCTTCAACATCACCTGATTTAATTTTATACCAGCCATCTTTTTCATCTAAGAAAGATCCGACTGATTTATCAGGAAGTTTACCAACAACTTCTCCCTGATCTTTATCCGGATAATCACGGATATATACATAATCTTCAACCTTAGCGACTACAAGGTTGTCGTAATTCATTTCTTCAACTGAGGATGAATCTTCAGATTGATCATCACCTGACTCACCATTTACGGCTCCTGTCGCAGCCTGGATATCACGAAGAATACTGTTCGTAATACTTGAAGCTGAAGGTGTCGTATCGGTAACTGCAGAACTTGAATCGATCTTATCAGCAACAGACTTGCTTATAGATGATGAAGAATTCGCCTGATCCCCCTTCTTACTCGCTCCCTTGCTTGAATTACTGTTTTCTTCGTCCATACTGTTCTGAAGAGTTGAAAGTGATACTTGATTATCCCCTAATGCGTATGTAAAGCCTGCCTGAGGCAAAACGCTCGTTACTCTCCTTGACGGTGCAGCACATACAATTATACTGTTCATGTTGGAAATTGTTATTGCAGCTACAACACTTGCGGTCATAATCTGTTTAGCAGTTTTTTTCAAAAGAAACCTCCGGTCTTTGTTACAATTTTGTTACGCACATACAAATATACGACATTTCCTCTCATTTGTCAACTTTTGCAAAACGTTCACCAAAAATTCAATATTCCCAGAGTATCACTGGAAAAAATCAACAATAAAAATTTCCAACCCAAATTACCAGTAGATAATTTTCACAAAAAATTCTTATTTCTACTATTATTAGAATATAACGTCTTTATTTACAGTATTAGGTAATCCTGCACCGCAGTTACTGCATTTGCGCCATCTGCCACTGCTGTAACAATTTGACGAAGTCTCTTCTTCCTACAATCTCCGGCAACAAAGATTCCTGGTACATTTGTTGCACAATCCTCGCCTGCGATTATATATCCGTTTTCGTCACATTTGACAATATCTGCAAAAATATCAGTTGTAGGATGTATACCGATTGCAACAAATATACCATCCACCTTGAGGTCACTTTCTTTCTTTTCCTTAACATTTTCAATCTTCAGATTGGTGACCTTATCTTCGCCCTGTATTTCTTTTACAACGCTGTCCCAGATAACCTCGACATTACCAAGGCCGAACAATTCGTCCTGAAGAATCTTGGCTGCACGAAGCTCGTCTCTTCTGTGTATGAGATAAACTTTCTCGCAGAATCTTGCAAGGAAGATAGCGTCCTCAACAGCAACATCTCCGCCGCCGTTAACCGCTGCAACTTTTCCTCTGTAGAAGGCACCATCGCAGGTTGCACAATAAGAAACGCCCTTTCCTATATATTCCTCTTCTCCGACAATGCCGAGTTTGGAATGATGAGCACCCGATGCAATAATCACCGTACGGGTCTCATAGCTTCCATTATCGGTATTTACCTTATATACAGCTTTTCCTTTGGCATTGTCCGATACCTTCTCTATTCCGGTAACGGTTCCGTCGGCGAATTCCGCCCCGAGCTTATCCGCATGTTCCCTGAATTTCATTGCAAGATCAAAGCCGTTGACTCCCGGGATTCCCAGATAGTTGTCAACTTCATATGTATCTATTATCTGACCTCCGCTCACAGGATTTTTTTCTATTATGAGCATATTAAGACCTGCTCTCTTAGCGTATACGGCTGCTGAAAGACCTGCAGGGCCTGAACCGATTATTATAAGATCATACATATTATCGTCCTCCTAGAAAAAAAGATTAGATTGTACACAATCTAATCTTATCATCATTTCCACAAATATAAAAATTAATTTTTTATAAAAGTTCATATCTCTTGAGCGCATTCCAGATTCCGTCGTCCTCAAGGTGAGTTGTGACAAAATCAGCTATATTCGCGATCTCATCCGCACATCTGCCCATGGCTATACCTGTTCCGGCAGTCTGAATCATCTCCATATCATTTATGCTGTCTCCGAAAGCAAAAGTGTTCTTTACATCCTCCGACAAAAGCTCACATACTTTCTCTATTCCGGTACCTTTATTAAATCCCTTCGGAACCATCTCGACAATACTGGCGTTATGGATCATATAATCATAAAGATCTTCAAGCTCAGCAAAACAGCTCTTTGTATCACATCCTGTAGTTACGCAGGACAGCTTGTTTATCTGCCAGTTTCCCCAGTTATTCGTGATACCGCGGAGCCTGTCTCCCATCTCCGCCATTACTTTTTCGCCGTACATGTCGCCCTCAAAATCTTTTCTGTCCATATACAGATAATCAGGCCCTTCAAGGATCAGCTTAAAACCATAACGTTTAGTCGTCTCAACAGTCCTAATGGCATCTTCTCTGCTGATAAGCCTGTTATAGATAGTCTTTCCGCCATACTCGATCATGCATCCGCAAGCTGACACTATCCCGTCAAATCCTATTCCCAACAGCTCTTTATTACTTACAAAAGATCTTGCTCTTCCGGTATTGATAAAACACTTGTGCCCGTTCTTTTTGGCTCTTCTGATTCCCTCTTTGGTGCTCTCCGGTATGTAATTCTTGTAATCCCAAAGAGTTCCGTCAATGTCAAAAAATAAAATCATCAAATATCTCCACCTTAAATCCACCCTCCGTCAAGGGTTATAATCTGTCCGGTCATGTATTCCGGCGAATCTGCGAGCATGACCGCAAGCTTAGCCACCTCTGTAGCTTCACCCATTCTTCCTGCGGGTATCTCATCCTCAAGCGCGCTCAGATCCTCTTCTGTCAAATGTTCTCTGTTCATAGCCGTATCAATAACTCCGCAGGCAATGGCATTAACCTGGATGTTGCTCGGTGCAAGCTCTTTTGCCAGCGCCTTGGTGAAAGCATTCACGCCGCCTTTCGATGCGGAATATGCAACCTCGCAGGATGCTCCGACAGATCCCCACACAGAAGTTATGTTTATTATTTTACCACAATGTTTTCTCAACATGACAGTCGCAGCCGATTTACATGTAAAAAAAACTGAGTCGAGATTGGTACTCATGACTTTCCGCCAGTCCGCGACGCTCATATCCGTAAGAAGTCCTATGTGCGCTATCCCCGCATTATTTATAACTATATCTATATCTTTTATCTTCCTTGCAAAAAGATCACTCACAGAGTCATAGTCGGCGGCATCGCATTTGAAACTGCTGCATTCAACCCCATACTCCTTTCGAAGATGTTCGGCAAAGCCGGCCAGTTCTTTTTCACTCTGCTTGCAGGTCAAAAAAAGTTCATCACCCATAGCGGCAAATGCTTCAGCAATTGCTTTTCCTATTCCTCTTGATGCACCGGTTATAAGAACTTTTCTGTTCACGGGCTCACCTCCTTATAAATATATGATACTACAAGCTAGCTTGGGATATACACTAAGCTCGAAAAAACCTCGCTAAGTGTATCCCCATGGCTCGCACTAGCCTCGAAAAAACCTCGGCAAGTGCTCTGCATAAAAGAGTTGCTTTGCAACTCTTTGCGCGCCGATGCGCGCAAGCTTTAGCTTGCATAATACTTCTGCGCATCGGTCGCATCCATAGCGGAGCGTTTTTTTTGATAGGAATTTCCTATCAAAAAAAAATACGCCGCTCAAAATCATTGAGCAGCGCATATGAATCATGTTGAATAAAATATTAGCAGCAACGTGAAATTGCATCAATAACAGACTCTTCAACAAAAGGCTTTGCGACAAACTCAGCAGCTCCGAGCTTAACCGCTTCCATCATCTTATGTTTCTGTCCTGCAGCTGTGATCATAACAACCTTAGCGTTGGGATCAGCTTCTCTGATAAGTTTGAGTGAATCGATACCGTCAAGAACAGGCATAGTGATATCCATTGTAACGACATCAGGCTTAAGTTTCATATACTCATCGAAGCCTTCCTGTCCGTTGACAGCCTCTCCAACTATTGTATATCCTGCTCTCTCCAATATATCTCTCAGAACCCTTCTGGAAGTTCTTGAATCATCAACAATTAAAACGTTCTTCATTTTCTTATAGTCCTCCAACCTATTACTTGGTCGTAATTTTTATATCTTTTGAAATGGCAATGAGATATTTTACTTCTCCGCCGCAAATGTAAACAGGCATTACCATGATCTCATCACAGCTTGTCTCAGATTCTGTAACACTGAATCCGGGTGGCTCAAGCTCGATAAACTTAGAATTCTTACTCTGCTCTGTTACATATAAACCGTTAATACAATTTATAAGTTCACAAACTGCGTCAAGCGCATCTTCTTTTGTTTCTATAAACTCTTCCTTAGTATACGCCTTAGCCATTCTCTGAACATCTTCATAGTTGCCCGAGATGCCTACAAACGCATTCTGATCACCGTGGAATTTCTGATAACCAAGGACTTCATCCTTAAGATTATTGGTTTTGTACGCCTTTCCAACAAAAACATGACTATCCACAAGTCTGTACATGTTTTTGATACCCATGGAAAACATACCTCTGTATATCGGGTCTTCTGTCTCAAGGAAAAGAGGTACGATCTTCTCAACATCACCGGACTTCAATGTAGCCATATCTGACTCTGTAAATCCGTGAAGCTTCTGATACTCTTCCTCAACCTCAGCCAACTTACTCATAGAAATGCATCCCATATCCGTAAGTGCCTGAATGAAAGCAAGATACGGATTTCCCTGCAATTCCACAAGACGGCTAACCTGGGCCTCTGTCAAGTACCCACGCTCGATGGCAATATCACCAAAGCGCTTATCCATAGATGCCTGCATGGCATTTACTTGTTCAGCCTGGGCAATAGTCATTAGCTTCTCTGCAACAGCTATAACTCCCAGCTTAGCGCAATTGGATTCTTGTATCTGATATGCCTCTTCGAGCTGACTCTTTTCAAGTAAGCCTTTCTCTACCAAATATACACCAATTAGACGATCGAACATTGCTGTAGCTCCTATACATAAAAATTTATTGATAACTTACAGTACCATTTTAGACCATTATTCGTATATTAACAAGCCTTTATTATTCGCTGACTCACAAAATAACGTATGCCAAGACAACGCTTAATCATTCAACATCGTCTTGGCATACTGATTTAATAAATTTTTATTATGTTTTTCTTAATTATTTTCCATATGAGCCATAGCGCCGTTGACAGCTCTGCTCACCGCATCATCTCCGGTCTGTTTCTTCTGCTGCTGAGCCTTGGTCTCCCTGTAAGCCCTGTTGGCACTGTCTATGGCAATGATCTGCTCCTTTGGCATAAAGATCCTGTGTCCTGCGGGATTAATAGCCACGCCGTCCTTATCCCGGATAAATCTTGCAATATCGCTGAAAGAAAATACTGCAGCGTTCCACTCGTGTCCGAGCTTCATCTTGCTAAACTCGAAACCGTCCGTAAATACCGGCATGAATATCTTATCATCGGCAGTTTTTACCATGAAGAACGTAAACTTCGTATCTTTTCCCATTCTCACTCTGCCGTTCTCAGTCTTTTCGGCACGTCCCTCATACTGCATGGGAACGATGAATTTTCCGTTGAAAAGATTTCCGAGCATCCTCTTTTCTTTAAGTGCGAGAATCTCATCTCTCTTCTCATATTTTACGGGCCATCTGCGTTCTTCAAGCATATCAAGCATCGAGAAAGAAAGCTGTGGATTGATAGGAGCATCTTTTTTCACACCGTTCCATTCTCCAAGAGCCGCCGTGATCTCATCTCTCTTAAACTTCACTCTGTATGCGCCGTTATCGATTATCAGATCCTCGAAACCTATGCAGTAAAGGAAATCGAAATATCCCCTTCTGTTTGTGCTCTCTTCCTGCTCAGGCTCAACCTGTATCTCTTTTACCATAACCTGACGGTACTGCTTGATATAGAGTTCTGCAGCCTCTTCCGCCATTTCTTTACTAAAATACAGAAGACCGTGACCATGATCTATAAACGGATATCCCGTTGTCTTGTCGTAGATAACATATAAGATCTTGGCATCCCTGATTCTTCGAATTACTTCGTTATAAACTTTTCTTCTGTTTCTCTCGTAGTCAGGTATAGGTTCTTCTCTGTCGAATTCATCAAAAGTAGTCAGAACAAACAAAAGCTCCTGATCGTTCAGCTCTCTAAGTTCGTCTATCGAAACATCATCCTCATATATGATCTGTCCGATCACATCCTTGCGGTCTATGGGCACTGTCTCAGCAAGACACGCCTCCACGCCGGGCATGTTCACGTTATTGATCTTGGGTATTGTAGGCCATTCAAGATCGGCGTGAGCTCTTCTCACAGTCTCAAGCTCCTTTTCTCTGGCCTTTCTAATTTCTTCTCCAATCTGCTCGGGATGAAGCTCCTTATCTTTTTTGCCCCCTAATCTCTTAAAAAGTCCCATCTATTCCTTCCTTCGTCCGATGATAATTCATCAGCTCTCGTAAAATGTTTTTGATACCCCTGCAAGATACTCGGGGTCACGGCTTCCCGCAGATTCATAGGGCGAATGCATAGCAAGCTGAGCAAGTCCTATGTCAACAGTATTAATGGAAACCTGCGCTGTCGAGATATTCCCAAGTGTCGATCCTCCGGGAATATCAGAGCGATTGGTAAATGTCTGATACGGAACATCTGCCTTCTCGCATATAAGTTTAAATGTGGCTGCGGATACCGCATCCGTTGTATATTTCTGATTTGCGTTATATTTAATAACGATACCGCCGTTCATTACCGGCCTGTTAACCGGATCTGCCTTCTCCTTGTAGTTAGGATGCACCGCATGTGCATTGTCGGCAGAGATCATAAAACTGTTTGCGACAGCAGTATAGTATTGCTGTTTTGATCTTCCAAGACCTTCATTTATTCTGACCAGTGTGTCCTTTAAGAAAGTAGAATCAGCTCCCTGCTTTGTTCCGCTTCCTACCTCTTCATTGTCAAAAACACAGTGAAGAACCGCATTATCAGAATCTTTTGCCTCCAAGAATCCCTCAAACGTGGTATATACACACTCCTGATCGTCAAGCCTTGAACTTGCGATATACTCGTTGTTTGCGCCCCAGAATGTAGGTTTTACCCTGTTATATAAAAAGAGATCGTGGCTTAAGATATCTTCCTTTTCTACCCCCGCAGCTTCCGCTACAATTTCAAAAAATCTGCCTTTTGAGCTTCCGTCTCCAAACAGCGGCAGGCAGTCGCTCTGCGGATTATACTTCGCAGCATTGTTCGCATCGCGATTCATATGTATTGCAAGTGAAGGGATCATCAAAAGATCTCTGTCCACATTTACAAGCTTTGAAACAAAGCCTCCCTTTTTGTCTCTTACTATCAGTCTTCCCGCAACAGAAAGCGGTCTGTCAAACCAAGGTGCACAGAGCATTCCTCCGTACTTCTCAGTATTTAATCTGACATACGTCGATATCTCTTCCATCTCAGGATTCTCTTTTATCTTAAAAGAAGGAGAATCACTGTGACTTGCGATCAGATAAAAACCTTTAAAATCCTTATCGGGAATCCTGAATGAAATTATTGAAGAATCATTCCTTGTAACAAAAAATTTTCCGGGCTTAAGTTCCCACTCATCAGTCTCCTTAAGTTCTGCATATCCTCTGCCGGCAAGTTCTTTCTTAAGATTGTCGACTACGTGAAAACATGTAGGTGACTCGTCAATAAACTTAAGCATTTTTTCTGTAATATTCTTCATGATATAATTCCGCCTTTTTACCATTTTTGACACGGTGAATCATTATGCCCTGAGCATTTCCTCGGGTATAAGACTCGGATCGAAGAACACTTCCGACCGGTTATCGATGATGAGCTCATGCTTTACCATATCTCCGGATGCCCTGTCATAGGTATCCCTATAAATCTTTGAAATCCGGTAATATTTATCGCCCTCTTTGGTAAAATGATGTCCTTCTTCGGACAACCCGTAGTAATTTGGAAATTCCTTATTACTGCGAATCTCACTGTAGAGATTCTCTTCATCACACCATACAAGAAGCTGTACATCTTCATCTGTGTCATTTCTAAATCTGTAATCTATATAATTATAACTTACAGACGTACCGGCGTTCAACGGTATGCGTTTTCCCTCATCAGGAGCAAGCGCATCCGAATGTCTGTGGAATTCCGTGTCGGTCAAAGGGCTTTGCAGAACTGCCCTGTTGATGGTATTGGCCAAATTGCAGAGCCCTCCGCCATAGCCTTTCGTAAGCTTGCCGTTTATAATAACTCTGCCTTCCCGATATCCTCTTTTTGCCGAAGTATTTCCGACTCTGTTCCAAAAAGAAAATGTCTCACCGGGATGTATGATAAGCCCGTTCATACTCATGCAGGCAAGGCGGATATTATGTGCCTTATTCTGCTGTGTGACGGGATCGATACCTTTTCCTCGTTTAATAAGATGCGAGCTGTGTGATGCGATAAGGTGCGAAAACGGCGTCTCATTTATTTCATGTGCCATCTTCTCCTTCGACATCATATTCTTAACGTGACGTATAAAAATATTTTTTTGTAACGAAAGCTTGTAAGTAAACGGACATAGCTCGCAAAAAAGCTTTCTCTTACTTTCAGCACCCACTGAACGTATTTCTCCTACCTTAAATCTATTTTTGCCGGCTTTCTTGAAATATGGAATATTATCAAGATCATTTTTTCTAAGATTCTCTTAAAACCGCACCATTCAAATCTTTTCAGTCTTATGTAATCAACAAGAACTGATCTGATGCCAAAAGAATTCGCACCGACAATATCTATAAATATCCGGTCGCCTACAGCGATAGTGTTATCTTTTTCTGTTCCAAGAAGTTCAAGCGCCCGTTCATATCCTTCGCAGGCCGGCTTTTTGGCAGAATATACATACGGTGTATCTATGTTCCTCACAAAGCGCTTAACTCTCTCCTCACTGTTATCCGAAAGCAAAACAGTCTTTATATTCGCAGCATGAATCTTTTTAAATAACTCTTCTATTTCTTCTGTTGCATCATCGCCGTGGTGAACAAGCGTGTTATCAATATCAAATATGATTCCCCTTATCCCCAGGCTGTACAGTTTTGCATAATCAATGTCAAAAACACTTTTCACATGTGCCGCCGGAAAGTAACTTTCAAACATAGTCAAAACCTTATATATAACTGCAGACTAAGTTCATCTGCTTGCAATAATCATCACCGAAAGCATGGTCAAAAAAGGCACTACCTATCGTAAATGCCCACGGTGAAGCTTTTTTTATCTCATCAATTCGTTCGTAGCTGTTCACACTTCCTGCGATACACACAGGTGCATCAACCTCCGAAACAAATCTCCTTATAAGCTCTCCGCAATCGCCGGTATACCTATATGCAAGTAAATCGATCCCATAGGCTCCTTTTTCAATATACGATTCGGCCTGCGCGATCATTTGATCGATATCGCCTTCCAAAACAGAGGGCCTGCCACATACATCACCCACAAAAGGCATGTAGCGTATTCCGTGTTTCTTGCAAAGTTCGTTTACGGAATCAAAGAAAAAAGTTCCCATAAGAATATCGCATCCGCAATCAACGGCCATCAACGCGCCCTGTATGCACAATTCTTCAGTATATGCAACAACTTCAAGCACTGCGGTTTTTCCACATGCTTTTATGCTGCCGAATAATTTTTTCATCTTATCAAGCGAAAGCCCGTCTTCCTTGAAGCCCCAATATTTCACGTCGGAGTCTTTGCATATCTCAAAAATCTCAGGTGCGTCAGGCACTGTTCTGTCATTGTATGTAAGCATCGCTATCAGTTCCGTTCCGTCACCTTTTCCCCGAACAGACATAATATATTTCCTCGCTTTTCCAACCTATGAAGTTATTTATATGCCTTATCACGTTATTGTTAAATTAATTATATAAACAAAGCATTAACATTCTAGCACGCACCACCTATCAATATCAAGACGTTTTCGCAGAACTATATGTAAATTTTTTTTGAACTTTTCGTCCTCTTATACTGCATAGAAAAAGAGCTCCCGTCTCTTTTTCAAAGTCGAAAGCTCTTTAATTGCTATATTTTTCAGCTTGCTGCATTTATGCATATACAAACCAGATGAAAAGATACCCCATCACCACTGCAGTCAACGTGAACGGAACTCCTATCTTCATGAAATCTCCGAAAGAAACTTCATAGCCCTCTTTCCTGAGCATTCCTACTCCGGCAATATTCGCCGAAGCTCCGATAGGTGTAAGATTACCTCCCAAAGTTGCTCCAACCAAAAGACCGAAGTACAAAAGAAGCGGATTGGCCGACATCGTTGCTGACAGGCTGCCGAGTACAGGAAGCATTGTCGCAACATACGGAATGTTATCGATAAATGCCGATATGGCAACAGAGCCAAATACTATAACCGTATACAGCATAAAGATGTTGCCATTTCCCGCATCTGCAATAATTCCGGCAAGTTCATCTATAATCCCGACATTTGTGATTCCGCTTATAACGCAGAACAATCCCGCAAGAAGGAACATCGTGTCATAATCAATTGCCCTAAGTGAATGCCACATACTGTCCGTTCCCTTTGAAAGAAATATCTCCCAGACAATGTTTATGATACCGCAGACCATACAGATTACACCGTTTGTGATCTCAGGCTTATTCTGGAAGAAGGATGCAATGATAAGAAGAACAACATGGCCAAGCATCATGATCGTAGGAACATAGTCCGTAACAACCGTCTTCTCATCGGAACTTACAGGCTCTTTGTCTTTTCTGAATATCACCATCATGATCGGAACCGTTGCAAGCGCTCCGAGTTGCACCGCAAAAAAGATTCCGGGATGTCCCTGCATCCAGAAGAAATCATTAAAGTCCATCTTAGCCGCACCCGCGAGCATTATCGAAGTCGTATCTCCGACAAGTGTCGCAGCGCCCTGCAGATTGGAAGAAACCGCTATACATATGATCATTGAAACGGGCGATATCTTGAGTTTTTTGCAGATGGCAAGACCAACCGGCGCAACCATAAGTACCGTCGCTACGTTATCGATGAATGCGGATATAATTCCCGAAAAAAGTGACATCAGGATCGTAACCCACAACACGTTCGGTGCCAGATCAAGTAATTTATCAGCAACCAGATTCGGCATCTTGGATTCAATGAAATAATCCACAATGACCATCGTTCCGAAGATCATAAGAAGAACATTCCAATCTATCGCTGAAAAAACCTGATTATACGGAAGAATTCCCGTAAGGACAAAGATAAGTGCTGTCGAAAGCGCCACATAAGCTCTTTTCTTCGGCAAAAATATCATAAGAACATACATTGCAACAAATAAAACAATGGCTAAAGTTTTCAAGTTTTCGCTCCTTCTACCAAAATATTTATTACATATAAAACCTGATCTTCAGGTCGCGTACATCTTCCATCGCTTCAACACACAATCTCTTAAGCGCATCAAAGTATTTTCCGAGTCTGTACTGTGCAAATTTTGCATTGTAAAAAATAATATTCCAGCCATCCCCACACTCTGTAAGAACATCATAAAGAGCATCGAGATTGCGGCCGTAATAATCAGGAAGCGGCAGTGTTTCTACCAGCGCTTCCTGCAATTCTTCTTTTGTCGATACTTCTGTCAAATCAATATAAAAGACCTGTTCCATAGTTTAATATACCTGTTCAAAGTTTTCATAGTGATCATCTGTATAATACACGCTTCCGTCATCGGAGTAAACTATTCGCTTTGCTCCTCTTGAATCCGCGCCGAGCGTATCTATGTCACATTCCTTGTACTTCTTGCCGTCAGGAAGTTTTCCTTCGTTGTTACCGAATTTATCTCCGCCTATGCACTTTCCTTCCGCAAACTCATCAAGTCCTCCGCCCGTCCAGCCAAGCTTCTTGGCCTCAGCCTTGGTTATGAAGTTCGAAGGAAGTTTTCCATAAGTGTGAATATAAAGAGCTACATCATCCTTGGACGTATACGAGCCGTCTTCCGCAATTTCCGGTGCCGCCTGCTCAGCCTCAGCTGCTTCCACATCAGCGGCCTCACTTGCAATTTCGGATGCAAGCGCATCACCGTCAAGCGTCATCGCATTTCCCGCGCCGTCGCCAAACAGGATTGACAGATCCTCAGCGGATATCTCACGCACATCGGAATTAGAATCGGAATACGAAGCTTCATCTTCTCCTCCGGAAAGCCCTCTTGCGGCAAATATTCCGGAGCCTATTGTTGTAAATACCATAAACAACAGCATTACAAGAGCAACTATCCTGATGCTGTTCTTATTTTTTTTCTTAAAAAAATTCACTTCTATACCTCTTTAATCTATATACATATTTTCAGCAAGCTCTTCCCTTGAAAGGAAAGGTGCAAGATCTTCAAGCGGAGGACTGCTAAGGCTTCCGTCGGGCTCTCTTCTCGCAGAGCTCTTGGGCGCCCATACCTGTTCCGTATCTGTATAAACTTCCACGAACACAGGACTGTCCGCATCTACCGCAGCTTTCATCTTATCTTCAAGTTCAGCTCCTGTCAAAACCCTGCTGTAAGGATAACCGAATGCTTCCGCAATCTTGTCAAAAGAGGGAAATGCAAGATCTCCGCTCTCGGGGCCGATTCCAACTTTGGAAAACTCCTTGAAAAGATTGTTCTGAGTAAGTCTGATTGAATGATAACCCTCATTGTTTATGAGAAATACCTTGATCGGGAGCTTGTTTGTGATAACAGTCTGCAGCTCCTGAAGATTCATCATTATACTTCCGTCGCCCTCAAGACATATCGTTTCTTTTCTTCCTGCCGCGATGCAAAGACCTATCGCTGCGGGAAGTCCGTATCCCATGCTGGCTACCGCATTGTTTATTATAAATCTCGTACCTTCTTTTACTACCCAGCTCTGATGGCCTGCAACGCAGCACGCACCGTTACTTACTGCAGTAAGGCTTCCCTTCGGAAGTGCCGCAGAAAGAGCTTTGATAAATCCGTATACGTTAACCTTGTTATCCCCCGTATGTAGCTGTTCTTCAGATACAACGGGATATTTTTCTTTCCATGCTACGCACTGTTTTCTCCATGCATCCGCAGGAGAAACGTAAGTCTCACCGCACTCATTCGCCGCTACAAGGAGCTTTTCAAGAAACTCTTTTGCGTCAGCGTGAATCTTAACATCAACATGAACAGTGTGCTTCTCCATCTCAGCAGGCTCAATGTCTACCATCACTACCTTGGCAGCTCTTGCCCATGTTCCCCAGGTATAACCAACCTGTCTTATAGAAAGTCTGCTGCCTATAACAATGACAAGATCGGCATTCTGTATCGCAAAGTTACCAGGTCTGTCACCCATATTGCCGCCACGTCCGCAGTAAAGCGGATTGTCTGTCTCAATCAGATCGATAGAATTCCAATATGTGCAAACAGGTACACCGAGCTTATCAACAACTTTTCTGAACACTTCAAAGCCGCCGGAAATTCGCACTCCGCCACCTGCATAGATAACGGGACGCTCAGCTTCTTTGACCATCTTTATAACATCATCGACAGTTTTCTTATCAACTTCCGGAATAGCTTTCTCGTAAGAAGCCGCCTCTTCTTCTGTGTAGCCCCTTAGAGAATCCGGATCTATCTCTGCGCCCTGGAAATTAACAGGGACATCAATCCACACAGGTCCGGGTCTTCCGACATTCATAAGATGCCATGCTTTTTCCATGTGATATCTTATATCCGCAGGATCCTCAAGCATAACCGCGTACTTGCACATATGCTCGGTCATTCTGGTTATGTCATACTCCTGATCTCCGAGAGAACGAAGTCCCGTGCGGTCATACTCTTTTCCCATGAGCTTATGCTCATATCTTACTGTTGTATCATAGCGAACCTGACCGCTTACAACGAACATAGGAAGCGAATCAAGCCATCCACCGAGCACGCCGGTTATTGCATTTGTGCCGCCGGGTCCCGATGTGACACAAAGAGCCGCAACTTTGCCATCATATCTTGAGTAGCTCTCAGCCGCTATCGCTGCGCCCTGCTCATGATGGAAGTGCGTACATGTCATTCCCCCGGTATGTCCAAAAGAATTATTCAAATACATAGCGCCACCGCCTACTACAGTGAAACAGTCGGTGACGCCCTTTTTTACCAAAAAATCTGCAATATAATCAGAAACTCTCATATCTTACCACCTTATCCAAGGTGCTCTACCTGTTTCAACAAGCTCTGTAAGTTCATCTCTTTCTCTTGCAGTATCCATGCACTTCCAGAAGCCGTCGTACTTATATGCTACCATTTCTCCGTCTCTTACAAGATCGTGCATAGGCTCTTTTTCAAAGAATGTAGCATCGCCCTCGATATAATCAAATACTCCGGGCTCAAGGACCATGTAACCGCCGTTAATACGTGCGCCGTCCATGCTTGCTTTTTCTCTGAAATCATTGATCGTAGAGTTATCACCTTTATCAATGTCAAATACACCAAAACGCTGGCCTGCAAGAATTGCTGTTACAGTCGCAAGCTTACCGTTCTGCTTGTGAAATTCAAGAAGTTTTGTCATGTCGATATCGCACACTCCGTCACCGTAGGTCATGAAGAATGCCTCGTTTCCGACATGCTCTCTGATTCTCTTGATACGTCCACCTGTCATGGTGCTGTATCCTGTGTCGACAACAGTAACTTTCCAGGGCTCAGCCTTCTGAGAATGGAATGTTGTCTTGTTCTCATTTGCAAAGTCAAAAGTGACATCGCAGTTGTGGAGATAGTAGTTTGCGAAGTATTCTTTTATGACTTCCTGCTTATATCCCGCACATATAATAAACTCATTAAATCCATAATGGGAATATTCTTTCATAATATGCCAAAGTATAGGCTTTCCACCTATCTCAATCATCGGCTTCGGGCGAAGATGGCTCTCCTCACTAATCCTGGTACCAAAACCTCCCGCTAAAATTACAACTTTCATTATCTCTTTCCTTCCGTTAAGTTTACATAATGCCGTCGGTGTCAAAGATTTATTCCGTGACCACTGCGGCAAATATGTACAATTTTTGCTCAAGTTGTGCCAAACACTGCGATAAGCCCAGAGCAGTAATCAATCGTGCAAGGGCACTCATGATTACTTGGTCTTATCTCCGTGGCACAAATATCGCAAAATATTGTACATATTTACCTCCGTGCTCACGGAATAAATCTTTGACACCTTAGTCTACTATATGCAAGCAAAACAATAAGGAAATTGCCAACATATAATATTCATTTTTTTCGGTATTTATTTCAATAATAAATTACATAGTAATATACTACTTTTTGAATTTTTTTTGTAGTCCATTAATTGAGCATTGTTTTCAGCACGCTTACACACTGCATTTTAATCGACTTGTATCTATGCTGAGCTCTTTTAGATTTTCACATTCTCAATCATTACTGGAATTTTTCTCTGTGCGCATTCCATTGCGGTGGTGCCTGTGTCTCCGTAGTAGGCGTTCCATTTGTCGATGAAGGAAAGGCTCAGGTTTTCTTCGTCCCAGATGATGCCTTCGGTGTTCTTTGCTTTCTCGATAAAGGCTGAGTATCTCTCGCGGACGAAGGGGGCTGCTTTATCGAGGTTTGCTGTGAGGTAGTCCTGGGGGACAAAGATTGCTACGAGCTTGCCGGCGCGGGCTGAATCTGCAAAGGTATCGAGGACTCTCTCGAACTTATCGACAGCTGCTTCGCCATGGTACATAAGTGTGCTTATTGTAAAGTAGTAAACGACAGTTTTGCGGTCTGCGTATTTTCCGAGGAAATCGCGCCACTGTGCTTCTCTTTCAGCATCATCGTCAGATGATTTGCCGGTGTGTGCATGCTTAACTTCAGCATCGGTATCGGTGCATTCACTTGAATCAACTGTTTCACTGCCGCAATCTTCCGCTTTTTCACTCTCAATCTGCTTCTGCCAGTCTTTTCCGACATACGGGGAAACTTCGATCTTATTCTCCCAGAAGGCTCTTGTCTCTTCTCCGGAAAGTTCGATAAGCTTCTTAAGATACAGTTCTCTTTGCTTCTCTGACTTAAGAAGCACCTTATCAGAATTGACAACAGCAGGCTGCTCCGCAAGAATCTCAATTCCTCTGCACGCCTTGTCATCATCATCAATCGGATCATCGATATCAAAGCAGGGAACATATATTAGTTCATCGGTTGCATTTACAATATTGGAAGAATAGAAGAACTCATGCACTGTAAGCGACGTATTCCACTCATCATATGGAACCTGTATCACTATCACATCAGGATGAACTCCCGCATAATCAAACGTCTCGCAGTCCTCTATATTAAGATACTCAGGGAAAAGAGCTCTTTCATCATGCATCTCACCTACATTTCCAAGGAAATTGGCATCATAGAAATTTATCGGAAGCACATGAACGTCATGTCCTTCAGATTTATACTTGTGCCAGAGCCCTTCCATCGTATCCCACCAAATTGCTCTGCACGGAAGAAAGACTACAGTCTTTTTCTCCTTTTGAGGCGCAGGCGCAAGCATTCTACTCATATATCTTCTTACTGACAGAAGCATCGCATTGGCATCAAACGTATATCTATAGGGATTATGCCCCATCTTCTCTGCAAGAGCTCTCTCCTGACTGATATAAATGGGATACTCATGCATTCCTCCGCCCTTATGAATCTCCATGTAATTACCGTAATCACATGAAAGTTTATAGTCATAACAACACGGCACTTGCACCGTTGTATTTTCATACCTCATACCAAAAGACTCTGTAAAAGCTTTTTTAGGATAGATATGATTTCCGTACTGTAAGTAAAAAGGCATCATAGCAACCTGATCTGCCTCTGATACAGGACATTCCATATATATTTTTTCAATCAATTTATTAAGCTCATGCGTGAGTTTTTTACCTCTTCGCAGATGGACATGGTTTTCTTTTTCCACTTCAAGCAAAAGAAACTCAATATTCTTCGCAAGACTTCCCAGCTCATCTGCCGCCTCAACTGCATCATGCACCATTATCACTTTTTTAGCTCTGTCCAGTCGATCCTTTTCTTTTGCCTCATCCTTATAGATTCCATCCATTGGAAAAATATCAATACCCACGGTGTAAGGGCATCCGCTAAACTGCCCAAGATGATTCTCACTGCAATCTATGGTATTACAATTTACCACTCTTCCAAGGTAATTGTCATATCCCTCTTCAATATCTTTTATTCTAAGAAATATGTACACGCTAGGCATTTCTTTTTTGGCAAGTTCAAAAAAGCGCTCATAATCATCACGCAGCATAAAAATATCAAAGTCGTCATCCCACGGGATGTATCCGCCGTGACGCACCGCGCCAAGGAGCGTTCCGTAATCCGCAAACCACTTTATATCATACTTTTGGCACAGCTTATGAATATCGGATAACATCTGAAGTTGCCCAGCCCAATAGCGCTTCATCATTGTAGGAATATAAAAACCGTTCCTCACCTCTTCTCTGAAAAAAGAGTCGGGAAAGCTGATATTTTCAAGCGGTACGATATTCTTCTCTTCATCGGGATTAGTATTGATCATTATATTTTACAGGCTCCTTTTCCAAATATGAAAAATCAAGCTTTCTTATTGCAGGGATTATCTCTGAATATTCCGCATTTTTGCCAAACAAAAGAGTTGTACCGAGAACAAAACCGTCCATCTTCTTCGGTACATACTCCTTCATTCTCTCCGCGCCGCAAGCGCCGTCCCAGTACAATTCAAATCCCATCTTTTTCCTGAGATGAAGCAGCACGTCAATCTTCTCACCTACAAACGGAAGGAACATCTGACTGGCATTTCCGGGATTAACAGCCATGACAAGAACTCTGTCGACAATTCTAAGCTGCTCTCTTATAGATTCCACGCTTGTTCCGGGATTTATCGCTATTCCGGGATGCATTCCGTAATCAATTATCTTCTGGATTGTTGCAGACGGGTGATACTCCGCTTCGGGATGGATATATACTGTATCTCCCTTACGAAGGTATCTTAGAAAAAGCTCTATATTATTCCTCGGATGCTCGATCATAAGATGAACATCAAGAGGTTTGCTGCTCACCCTTGCAATAGATATCATGTCATAGAGAGACATGGCAAAATTATTTACATACCTACCGTCCATTATATCGATGTGAAAAGAATCTATTCCCGCAGCCTCAAGCGCTCTTACCTCTTTCTCAAGATTGCCGAAATCAGCGCACATCATAGACGCCGTAAGCACAAAATTATTCATATTTCCCCCTTGCGAACGAATTGCCTGTTTGAAAAAGGCATAGATTACCTAAAAAACCATTTATATTTTATCATAGATAGCTGTCAAAATGGGCATAATTACTCACTTTATATACCAATTCCGACTAAAATCATGCAGAAAAAGGGCTCCGTTTCCGGAGCCCTTTTCGGTAGTTGCAATTATGCAAATGACCATTATTACTTGTGAACCATATACAATTATCCGAGAAGTGAAAGAACACCCTGATTTGTCTGGTTAGCCTGAGCCAGCATTGACTGTCCAGCCTGTGCAAGGATGTTATTATTCGAATACTTAACCATCTCGGTAGCCATATCTGTATCACGAATCTGTGATTCAGCAGCCTGTGTATTCTCAACTACGTTGTCAAGGTTCTTGATTGTGTGCTCAAGTCTGTTCTGAACAGCACCGAGGTCAGATCTCTGCTGTGATACCTTCTCAAGAGCTTTCTTGATTGTATCCATAGCCTTAAGAGCCTTAGAACCATCTGTTCCTGCAACAGTGCAGTTAGAACCTGTGATGCCGATTCCTGTGCACTTCATAGATCCGATAGTAACAGTAATCTGGTTCTCACCATCTGTCTCAGAACCAACCTGAAGTTTCTTATCTTTGAAAGAACCATCCAAAAGTTTCTGGTTGTTGAACTGAGTAGCTGAACCTGTTCTGTCAATCTCAGTCTTAAGCTGTGAAATCTCTGCATCAATGTAAGCACGATCTGTTGACTGAAGTGTCTCGTTAGCTGCCTTTGTAGCAAGCTCGTTCATTCTCTGAAGCATATCATGTACTTCGTTAAGAGCACCTTCAGCTGTCTGAACTGCTGAGATACCATCCTGAGCGTTAGCAGAAGCCTGTGTAAGACCTCTTACCTGACGTCTCATCTTTTCGGAAATTGCAAGACCTGCTGCATCATCTGCTGCACGGTTGATCTTGTAACCTGATGATAACTTCTCACTTGACTTAGCCTGAATACCAGTTGTGATTCCAAGCTGTCTGTTTGCATTCATTGCTGTGACGTTGTGTTGTACTACCATAATATAATTCCTCCTTGAATTTGTACGGTGGCATCCTTGCCACTCGTTTGCTCGTTACGAAATAGTTCTTAGTGCTGGCCTAAAAACCATCTCTGTTTTGTTTTACACTATTATTATCGACCATAATTCTAAAAAAATAACCCCTAAATTGAAAAATAAATTATAAATTTTCTATAAAGAAGCATTTCGAAGAAATTCAATATAAATCGCCCCGGATGAGATGTCCGGGGCGATCTTATATATTAGTGGGTTATGTTTTTTACCTAAAATTTATTACTGAAGGAGTGAAAGAACACCCTGGTTTGTCTGGTTAGCCTGAGCAAGCATTGACTGACCTGCCTGAGCAAGGATATTGTTGTTTGAATATCTAACCATTTCCTCAGCCATATCTGTATCACGGATCTGTGACTCAGCTGCCTGTGTATTCTCAACTACGTTATCAAGGTTCTTTATTGTATGCTCAAGTCTGTTCTGGATAGCACCGAGGTCAGATCTCTGCTTTGATACAGTTTCAAGAGCATCCTTGATCTTCTGTATTGATCCCTTTGCATTGACACCGCTTGTTCCTGTAACCTTAATATTTGTTCCGTCAATCTTAAGACCTGTTGCTGTAAGAGCAATAATGTCAATTCTGATCACATTATTTGCTGAATTCTCTGAACCAACCTGAAGATTCTTGTTAGTAAATGTTCCGTCAAGAAGATTAGTATTGTTAAACTGGGTAGAAGCACCTGTCCTGTCAATCTCATCTCTAAGAGCATCAACCTCTCTCTGGATGTATGCACGATCTGTTGTCTGAAGAGTGTCATTAGATGCCTTGATTGCAAGCTCACTCATTCTCTGAAGCATATCGTGTACTTCGTTGAGAGCTCCTTCAGCTGTCTGAACTGCTGAGATACCGTCCTGAGCATTTGCTGAAGCCTGTGTAAGACCTCTTACCTGACGTCTCATCTTCTCGGAAATAGCAAGACCTGCTGCATCGTCTGCTGCTCTGTTGATCTTGTAACCTGATGAGAGTTTCTCACTTGACTTAGCCTGTACATCTGTTGTGATACCAAGCTGTCTGTTAGCATTCATCGCTGTGACATTGTGTTGTACTACCATATTATTATCCTCCATGAACGGGGCCGCTTCCCTGCTGCCTTTTTCATCCTTTCCATATTGTGCAGCTTGCGCGGACTCCCTTCCATGGCTGCTTGTTTTTTTGTTTTACACTATTATTATCGGCTGTGATTTCGTTTACTTAACCCTTTTTTTAATTTTTTTCAAAAAAACATACAATAATGAATTTTTTTCTACTTTTTTTGATTTTTTCCTAAAGAAAAAGAGATTACTGTCCGATATATGGCAGCAACCTCTTTGCACTAATCTTATATTCAATTCTTCTTATCCAGAAACTGCGGTGGGATATCTTTAAAATTATTCATAGTCCTGTAGTAATTAAATGCCACAGCGGAGGACTGCTTATTTGCATTCATCTGACGTCGCGCGGTATCAAAATAATTCTCTGCAAGCTTCTTATTTCTATGTTCTGCAGCCTCAATAGATGCGCTCTTTGCGGTAATATCCTGTATCAGTGCCTGCATACGGCGTATCTGATCCGCATATGCTTCTTTGTTGGCTCCGACATCTTCTTTTATCCTGTCAAAAAGAGTCTGAAAACCATCATCTATAGCACCAAGTTTATCGATAAGTTCTCCCTTTTTATCGACGGTAGCATCAAAAGCCTCTTCATCAACATTTTCGGGATCGGACAGAATTTCTTTTTGCTTCTCATTCTCTGTCTCAATCTCTGTCATTATATCAATCTTCTTTATAAGGCTTTCTTCCAGCATATCCATACTTGAAGATAACATGCACACTTCCCCCTTAGATAAAACTTACGCCGGAAACACAACCTGTATTTCCGGCGCGGTCTCTAATGACTATTATAGCGAATTTGCACGCAATCGTCATGCATCCTTTACAACAATGTTGTTTGCCTTCATGACTTCTACCCAGTTATCCCTGATGGCATGCATATGCTTATTGACTTCAGCAATAATATCTCTGTCCTTGTTGATATTTGCTTCAACAAGTCTTCTTCCTATATATGAATACATATTCTCGAAGTCCTGAGCAACAGCATACTTCATATCAAGTGTATTTCTGAGATAGTCAATGATGCGCTCCGTCTTCATAATATTCTCGTGTGCCTTGGACACATCGTTATTTTCTATCGCATAATCCGCGATATTCAGGAACTTTATCGCTCCGTCATAGAGCATAAGTGTAAGTTCGGGGCCGCTTGCACCCATAACTTTATTATTCTTGTACTGAGCATAAGCTTTCTGTTGAGTTGTCATTACCGGCATATGTGATCCCTCGCATTCTGTATAAAATATCCGTATAGTCCTGTTAAAAAATTATGCCATCAGTTTCCTCCGCCAAAGAAACCTGACAGAGAGGAACTGTTACTGTTTATCTTGGAAAGCGTAGTCTCCATGGTAGCAAATTTTCTATAGAATTTATCCTGAGCTGCCTCAAGTGCTTTCTGGGCATCCGAGATCTTAGTATTATAAGCGCTGTACTGAGAGGCCATAAGTTTATCTTCATAAATTGTAAATGCGCTTCTTAATTCATTACCCCTCATAAGATTAAAGAGCTTATCAGAAATAGCTGATGAAAGCTGTGTAAAGAAGCTCTGTACCAATTCAGGATCAGATGATATCGCAGCGCCAAGAAGATCTGCATTTCCGCTACTTGTGGAATCATCCTTGTCACCGTCTATATGCAATACTTCACGCTCATTATCACCTGTTGAAAAATAGCTGCCCGTAGCAATTCCAAAGTTTGCAAGCGTCATCGTACTCGTCGTTCCGTCTTTGCCTTTTACCTCAAATGATTTGCTCATAATCTCTTTGAGAGCATTCCTGATCGTACCGAGTGTCTCGTCGCCGCTAAGGAGTCCGTCTTTAATCTTTTTCTCCCACTCCTCAACCTCTTTGTCAGACATCGCATCTTTCTGATCGTCGGTCAGCATCTTGTACTTCTTGGCTTTGTCTGCATTGTACGACGTAGCGATATCTTTCATAAGATCGTTGTAATCTTTTATCAGCTTCTTTATATTGTCATAGATTCCGCTTGTATCCTGCTTGGTAGAAAGAGTTATTCCCTTTACTTCTTCATTGGCAGTTATTGTAAGACCGTTGATCTCGAAGGTATTTGTATCGGAATAATAATCTTCGCCGTTAAGGACTATATGCGCCTGGCTTGCTTCTATGTAATTCTTTCCGTTATCGACAAATCCAAGCTTTTTCATCGCTTCACTTGAAGCCGCTGTCGCGTCAACAGTGAAGGATGCAGCTGTTCCCATCTCTTTTGAAGATACATAAAATCTTCCGTTTCCTTCATCATAATTAAAATTAAGAGAAGTTCCCGTTCCTGATGATTTAGCATTTTTCAGCTTGCTGAGAACACTTTCTATTGTATCATTTTCTTCAATATTAACTTCAATTGTATCCGTTTCTTTACCGGCTATTTTGAACTTAAGAGTCTCTCCCACGATTCCGAGATCGGACATCTTCGTATCCTTGGTCGCATTCTTTCCGCCGACCTCAATCTTTTCACCTGTAAGATATGACGCCTTTGCAAGACTTTCAATATCCAGCGACTGAGTAGCATTCATTGCGTTTTCACCCGTAACAACAGTTACGGCGTTTGAATTTGAAGCTGTCGTAGTCTTCTTTGAATATGCAGATGAAAACTTCATTGTGGTCAGTATGCCGTTATAAAAATCGTTGACCTTCTTATTAAGTTCTTTGAGCTTATCCTGCTTCCAGGAAAGCTTCTTCTGTTCTCCGGTAAAAGTATCTACCTTATCCTTCTTTTTCTGGGTAAGAGCAGTAATAATACTCTCTGTATCCAGACCTGAGTTCATTCCTGTAATTCTTATAGGCATATCAATTCTCCTTTCTCAATCCGTGAGATGTAATCGGAAATCCGTTCCCGATCGAACCGCTTCGCTACGGCTCGCTTTTACTTAATATATTGTCTGCCACCGATACAGCTTTTTATCTTTTCTCGTCAACAAGGATTCCTGCAATTTCCCATACCTTGGCGATCATATCAAGAGTTTCGTCCGGCGGAAATTCCTTAATAACCTTCTTGGTATCCTTGTCCACCATCTTGATAGTCACCCTGTTGGTCTTTTCGTGAATTCCAAAAACAGCTTCAGCATTGGACTGAACTTTCTTGGTCATCTCAGAGATTGCCTTCTTGATCTTGGCATTATCTGCCTGTATCTGTTCCTCTGTCTCAGCTCTTTTGCTCTGATTATTTGCAAAATTTTTTGCAGACGATTCATTATTGGAACCGGCTGAATTATCTGCCGCCTCAACAGTCAGATCCATTGCCTGAGCGTTAACTTCATAATTTACAACTTCGCTCTGAGCCTGGCTCTGATCTTTTACCTGTGTTTTTACCTGTGGCTGAACCGGCTGAACAATCGGTCCAAATCCATTAATTCCATCCATTCCCATAATCCCATACCTCCATGTCAGAATCAGGAATTACCTGTATATATCAACATTTACGAGTATCACTTTACTCTTTCCGCTATAAACAAATATATGCATAATATTTCTTACTGATTATATCGGACGATGTTCTGTAATCTTTAATCCTTTGGAAAAGAAAATTACAGATTTAATAAACTTTTAATATTTTCGGCAAAAGTTTAGTATAAGCAAACTCATCAAACACCTTCTTTTGCCCATTTTCCGCTATCTCTTTCCTCTCATCTTCATGTTCGAGATAATATGCGGTAAGTTCGATCATCTCTTCGGGCGTACGCGCCATCACAAGTTCTTTGCCATTCTCAAAATATTCATCGATCTCTTTCTGATAAGTAGTTATAAGAAAGCCTCCGGCAGCGAGAACATCAAGCACTCTCAGCGAAACACCCGAAACAATCGATCTTAATGTAATATTGAGATTAACCTTGCTTCGCCTGAATACCAGCGGCATCTTGGTTGTGTAATCGGCTATTCCAAGATTTCGCACTCCTTCTATAGGCTTTGCATCGGGCATCGTATAAAGCACGGTATCAAATCTTTCGCCCATCTTTTCCAGGATATGTCTTCTCTCGTTGACCGTCACCTTTTTTCGCAGCATATCAAGAACTATCCTGTCATAGTCAAGATCGTAATTTCCTGTATCTTCAAATTTGATATACTCTCTGAGCAGTTTGACATGTGCAGGAGTTATGGCCTTTTCATCTGTAAAAAGGTCATGTCCGTATATCTTTTCCTGAAGATTTATCACCGCATCTATATATTCCTTAAGATCAGGCGGAAGGTACCTCACCCGGTCATAAAAGTTATATTCGTTATCATATAAATTTCCAAGAAAACAGACATCATGCTGATAAACAATATTTCCGCCTGTCTGAGCATCGAGATCCTCGCAGAACTCTGCCAGTCTCTTTTCATTTACTCCGAGCGGAGAATAAGAGACAGTCTCTATTCCCTTCTCTTTCATCTCTCTACAGCGCTCTTTGTCAAAGACAAATACCCTGTTCACGGGATTGGTTATCGTATGTGAATCAAGCGTATAATGCGGGCAGTCAAAAACCCATGACACATACGTCGTATCGTACTTTTGGCACGCATCCGATATGCACGGATAATAGTCAAAGCTGTAGACAATGTCATAATATCTTTTGCCTGCTTCTTCCCTGGTCAAAAGAGCTCTGAACTTATCATCGACTTCTTCGGTGAGTTGATAACCTTCAAGCTTAATTCTAATGACATCAACGTCATGTCCTAGTCTTCTCATGGCATCAATACAGTCTTCGCCATTGAATTCATCCCAGTAATAGTAAAGTATTCTCATGCTGTCCCTCGTTAATCAAAGAGTCGCTCGCGACTCTTTGCGCGCCGATGCGTGCAAGCTTCAGCTTGCATAATTCATCTGCGCATCGGTCGCATCCATAGCGGAGCGTTTTTATATCATAGCAAAGCTATGATATAAACAAGCGGCTACCACCTCTTTCCGGTAGCAGCCGCTGTAACTTCACTTTATCAAAGCAATTTCTTGAGTTCCTCGATTCCGGATACATCTGTTGCTTCTTTATTTTCATTCTGGATCTGAATATATACTTCTTTTCTGTAAATAGGTATCTCCTTGGGAGCCGCGATTCCAATCTTGATCTGGTCTCCTCTGATATCAAGTACAGTAATCTCAATATTGTTATTAATAACGATTGCTTCGTTCTTTTTTCTTGACAATGCTAACATATGCTATCCCTCCCAACTGTATGATCATGCGTTCGCTGTTTTGTTATTCTGCAAAATATCATAAATAGGGAACTTAACAGGATAGTCCTCGTTATCAATGATTGTCTGAGAAGCCTTCATCTCCTTGGTATTGATGATAAATGGTCCCTTAAGATTTACTGTCATCTGTTTAAGGTCATGCGGAACCGTAACCGTTACAAGCACAAGCATATCCTCATCCTGAAGATCGCCTATATCTGCAACCGCTTCCTTTTCTACCATAGGCTGATAATCCGGGCATACAAAGAGCGGATCCATAACAGGCATTGCAAATCCGGGCTCATCTATTGACTGCAACCACTTGATCGTATTTGTTCCCTGCTCCTCATCATGCATAAGTGTGAATCTCTTAAGATCAGGAAAACCGATTATTCCATTTGGAAAAGAAATGATCTTACTATCTTCAATCTCAACCTCTCCAAAGATTCTAGTGTTTAATTTCATGCTGCGACCTCCATAATCCTGATAAAAACAATGTTATCACTATTTAATTATATACGTTAAAACGTATAATTACCATACTACATTAAATATAATTCATAAGCGATGTCTGGCTTATCTTTCCTGTAGCCATAAGACTTGCTTCATATGTCACCTGCGCCGATGACAGCTGTGTTACCGTCGCCGCAAGATCTATATCCTCATTCTCTGACTGAAGTGACTTAAATGTCGTTGTCTGTGTCATAAGTCTTGAATTGATAAGATCAAGTCTCTTAGATCTTGTTCCGTTATCTGTAACCGCAAGATTTGCATTATCTAGTGCATTCTGAAGAGAGCTGATCTTGTGCTCAAATTCCTTCTGGATACTCTCTCTCTGATAATTGTAAGCTTTCTTGGCTGCATCGAGTTCCATCGTGAGTTTTTGTTTCTCATCGGAATCTGCCACCACGCCGTCAAGTCTGTCCTGAAGAGTCTTGATCGTAGAATTGATCTGAGTGAGTTTTCCGAGCATATTTGAAAGATCGTCTATATCTCTTTTTACACCTGTTGTGAAAACCGCATCTGCTGTGGTATTTACGACAACAGACTGTGCAAATCCAACGTCATAAGCGATATCATGAGCCGCTGAGCCTCTATTATAAAGGATTTTTTTGCCATTGTCATCGGTAAACGTACAGTTGAAGAGGTTTTGCGGTCTTATATCTCCGCTCTCCCATTCTTTTTTGCTGTAAACAACATCAATAGAATTGGCATTTATCAGATTGGGCAATGTAGAAAGCTTATCAGACAGCTCTTTATTCAAAAGAATCTCTCCCGTTGCCGCATTCAGATATGCCACGCTTCCTGTCGGTGCCGCATCAATTGCCCTGTAAACGTCATCCATCTCCTCTTCGGAACTGGTTGTATAGAGCATATTTGCCGATGAGATTTCAAGCTCAGTCTCTTTATATGACGAGTGCACGCTTCCATTGTCTGTGACATTGATTATATTTCTTGTTATCGTACCGTCTGAATTGTTCTTAACGCTGCCGTCTGTAACAGTATATGTTCCGTCACTGTTTATAACTGCCGTTGCAATTCTTCCTCCGCACTCGATTTTCATGCTGTAAGTCTGCCCGATCGCATCGACGAGCGGAAGCTTGAAGTTTACTCTCTCACCATCGTCATTTGTGAATGTAAGAGTAGTTTTCGGAACATTCTCCATTTTTGCCGTGCCAGACTCAATATTACCGCTCTGACCTGCCGGATCATACACTCCGTTCCTGTCTATAAAAAACTCATAATCCTGCGATGAATCACTGGCCTTTATATTGTGCGATCCGTCCGCATTGCTTATGACGGTATATGTAATGTCTTCACTTGTAATTGTATATGACTCACCCGGATCAAGTTTGTCCGTTGTAGGAAGTGATACATGATGTGTCGCGCCCAATGTCGTTGTAAATGTAAGATCTATAAGATCCACATTTCCGTTAACGCTGCTAGTAGCAGGCTGCTTAAGATTCTCTCTCCACTTAAGAGTCGGAGATATAAAATCAGGATCTCCACTTCTGTAATTTAAGTTGTCATAAGAAAGTCTTATCTTTCCTACGTTGTATTCCACTATATCACTCTCTGACACCGGTGTTGATCCGGAGTTAAGAAGATTTGTGGATTCAAGGTTGCTCATACCCACCACTCTGCTTGATGATGCGATATTTGCAGCATTGAACTCATCATTTATTCCGCTGTAGTCAGCAGTTGTTGTTGTAGAAAAAGTAAGCGGCGTATCTGTTCTATATCCTGTAAAGATATATCTTCCGGCATAATCCACATTACCGGTCGCATAATATTCTTTTGCAAGGGCCTCCATCTGTGTAACGATCGTAGAAAGATCGTCAACCGTAAGGTCTTTGTTCGCGCCCTTTGTTGCCTGCTTAACAGCATCTGTAAGCACCGAAGTAACAGTAGACAAAGCATCAGCCGTTACATCAAGCCAGCTCTCGGCATCTTTTGCATTCTTCTCATAATATTGTGACATCTGAGTCACATTGCTGCGAAGGCGCAATGCTCTTATAGCGATAACAGGGTCATCTGAGGGTCTTGTAATCTTCTTCCCCGTAGCCATCATGGTATTGAGCTGATCCTCTGTAACCTTGTTGCAATTGATATTATATAAAGAGTTATTCTGCATTATCTTATTCGTAATACGCATAACAAAAAGACCTCCGTCTGAGACCATCCTTTGTCAAAACCCAATGCGCATCCGTGCAGCATCTCTTTTATATGTATACTAGTTCACAATAATTATCGGACAGTACCTACTATATCTTTAGAGCAAAAGCCAAAAAACTGCCAGGAACACATATCTAAAAACACCGACCGGCCAAAACCCGGCAAAAAAGCCAAAGCAGGCAGGTGATTTTTTACAAGCAACTTTGAGGGTCTTTGTGCTCGTCGGTACTTATGCCCTGTTTTTTAGGGCATTAGTACCGCTACGAAGCACAATGAAACGGGAGTGTCCCCAAAGTGATTGTAAAATATCACCTGCCTGCTTTGGCTTTTTTGCCTAGAATTTAAACTCCGGTCTGGAGAATGAGTCTGTCGTAGATCTCTGTAAGTGTCTGAATCATCTTAGATGAAAGTGTATATGCATTCTGGAATTTAACTAAGTTAGATGCTTCTTCATCTTCATCAACGCCGGAGTCGGAAAGCCTCTGATTAGAGATTGTTGTCTCAAGCGCTGTATATGTATCTTCCAAAGTGCTTGAATTGTTTGTATTAAGCGCAACATCGGCAAGAACCTTGGTAAGGAACTCTCCGGATGAAGCTCCGCGGAATATCTTTTCCGTGTTGAACATATCTTTTAATTTTGTCAGGTTTCCGAATTCAGATTCGCCCTCTGTTAAGTCTGCTCTTGTTGCAAGTCTGCTTGCGTCCGCAAGAAGAACACTGTTGACCTTAAAATTACCTGCACGGACCTTGTAATATCCTTTATTCTCGGACAGTGTAGTAAGCTGATCAATCGAGTACTGTGCCGCAGAGTTCATATCATCACCGCCTGTAAGAAGGAACTGACCTTTCTCATCGCTGTCTGAAGGATATCCGCCGACCATAATATTGTTTACTGCGGTTGAAAACTGCCTTACCCACTCGTTCATCTGTTCGAGATAGTAAGGAATTCCCTGATAATCGTTGAATTTACCTATAGACACATCTCTGTGTGAATCAGGCATACTTTTAAGTGATTCATCATCTATAGTGAATACATATGTATCTTTTCCGTCGTACTTCCAATCGTCATACTTATAGTCTTTGTCTCCGATATGGATCGCGCCCTGGCCCGGAATAGTACACTTTGTCATATCCATAAGATGCGGATCGGTCACCTTTACTGTTACTTTAACAGGACTCGACTCAGTATCAACTTCCGTACATCTTCCGTTAAAATAGTGCCCGTTATTTCCGTCTCTCATTGCAAGAAGCCCCTGAAGCTCTCCGCCGATAAGCTTTGAATCGATCGAAAAATCAGAAAGCTCGGAGATATCATCTCCGTCTTTATAATTGGCACTTCCCCACTTAATATCATAAAGACCGTCTATATCATTCTGATTGGTCGCCCCATCCGAAGGACGTGAAACACAGACCATCTTTCTGAAATCATAAGTATCAACAAGCTCATATCCACCCGCAACCCAGATCTGAAAACGTGTTGCTCCGGTATTTCTGTCGGGCTGAGTCTCATCAACGATAGGAGTTTCTTTTACCTCGACCGAAATGATCTTGGAAAGTTCATCGATCATCACATCTCTTTTATCCCTGAGTTCATTTGCAACCGTTCCCGTCATCTCGATGATGTTGATCTGCTTATTGATGGAAGCAACTTCCTGAGCTATGGAAGTTACTCTGTCCGCACATAGCTTTACTTCCGAATTTACATCAGCCTGCTCGCTCTGAAGATTATTATATGCATTGTTAAAATACTCCGCGATACTCTGCATCTGTGATACAAATGTACTCTTGGCTTCTGTTGTACCTGCCGCTGTCATAACTGACTGAAGAGAAGCTGTCATCTTGTTATAAAGAGATGAGAAACCTGTCGTTCCGTTATCATCAAGATACTGCTCGATAAGCTTGTTATAATAATTCTTCTGACTTACCTCGCCAAGAAGCTGTTCATTTTTTCTGAACTTAGCATCGTAAAAGCTGTCACGAACTCTTTCTATCGCGATAGTATCAACACCGGCGCCGGCGCAACCGTATTTTGCAAATACTCTGATCGCATCGGATGCTTCCTGCTTAACTGTCTGTCTGCTGTATCCATCCGTATTGGCATTTGCTATGTTGTTGGCGGTCGTGTTAAGTGCTGCATTTGCGGCTCTTAAACCCGATGCTGCAATATTAAGTCCAAAAAATGTCGATGTCATAATTTCTTCCCTCCGACATGTAAGTTACCATCATGCACCAAGTGTTGTTACCAGATGCTCAAGCATATCACTTACTACGTTTATATATCGGCTCGATGCGTTGTATGCGTTTTGGAACTGGATCATATATTCAAGTTCCTCATCACTTGATACACCTACTATCTGCTCTCTTGCAGCAGATATTGATGAAATCGTCTGCTCCTGAGCTTCTGCAATACTGTTATACACATCACCCGAATTGGCAATCTGTGATACAAAGCTGTTGTAATATGATATAAAGTTATTTCTCGTAGCAACATTGGGATTTAATGTATAATCCTCTTTTGTAAAAGCTTCTTTTAATGCAGCAATTGTTGCTGTATCTTCATTTCCTTCTACCGTTCTGAATGTAAATGCTGTAGGATCCGTCAAAAGAATGGAATTAACCTGCGCATTCTTGATCGTAAATCCTGTCATCACACTTCCCGCAGGATGTTTCTCATCAATGTCATACATAAGTGAATCCTCTTCATTTGCCACTTTGAACATTGTGAAATCCGCTGCTTTTCCAAGAGTGTTGTCCAGGGTTGCCGGATTACTCTCAGCATCTTCCATGATCTTATTTATTGCAGTCATGATATTGTGTATCATCTGGTCAAATTCTGCCTGAACGTTCATGATGACCGACTGCGCAATGTTTTTATTGTAATATTCTTCACTCTCGGTTATATCGTGATAAGTAGCATTGTGATCTCCTCTTGCAAGAAGTACAGCTCTGAGCTTTCCTATATCGGTATTCGTCGATGTGGCAACTGTCTGACTTAAGTCAAAAATATGCGCTCCGTCTATGGAAGTAACTACTTCTCTTCCGTCCTTATCATATTCTTTAACTGCCGCATACTCCCAGTAAGGTGTTGCATATCCCACACAACTTTCAAGCGTAGTGTCTATTCCGATATGATTTACATGATCTGTTGTTACAAAACTCGATCCTTCAAAAAGAACCGCCACATTTCCGAAAATATCTTCCGAATAATCTATTCTTCCGTATTCTCCGAGCTTATCGAGAAGAAGGTTTCTTGTATCTCTAAGATCGTTTGCCTTCTCTTCTCTGCCTGATTCGATATTTACTATATCTTCATTTAATGCACGTATCTTGTCGCCAATCTCGTTTATATTACTAACCATATCGGCAATGGTAGAATCAAGATTCTCCTGATATGTTACAAGTCCGTCATAAACGCTCTTTGCTCTTGTCAAAAACTCATTTGCCCTTGTTACCATAGCACTCTGTGTAACTGCGGATGTGGGATCTTTGGCAAGCTCCTGAACCGCTGTCCACATATTGTTTAATGACTCCGCAAATTCTGTTCCGTTCATCTCCTGAAGCTGATCTTCAACTTCTTCGATAGCTTTTTTTGATATATCATAAAAGGCGTATCTTCCCGACTCTTGCCTGTACGAGCTGTCAAGGAAGCTACTCCTTACTTGTTTACAATTATTATATTCAACGCCTGTTCCAATCTGCTTCCAGGCAATACAGTTATTTCTTTTCTCAAGAGTCTGATAGGCTCTTGTTCCCTGCGATATCTGCTGCCTTGTATATCCTTCTGTATCAAGGTTTGCCATGTTATGTGCAGTTGTATTAAGTGCGTTCTGCGATGTCTGCAACCCTGATGTGCCGACATATAAGTTTGCCATGAGGGACATATTTCTTTCCTCCTGATCTTTGCAGGTCCTATTTTTATTTTTAAGCACAAAAAAGACACTACAACAATATCTATCGGTTACCCGAGAGGGTTATCTACATGCATCCGCACCATTGATGTACTCAAATGGTACTTTATTGCTTTGCATCAAACCCGCCCGATGTGTAACCAAGACATTCGCCTGTAGTGCCTAAAGCTCTTGAATAATTAGCCGTTTCCGGAGCTCTCTTTGAGGCTTGGATGATATTCATCTCGAATTGAACCATCTCCAATGAACTGCGTAGCAGCTCCTGATTTTGTCCGTTTACACGTCTGACATTTCCCGCAACACCAACGAGCCTATCGCGCTGCAATGTCAGTTTTTTCTGATCGACAGGTCTTTTTTCCAACACTTCGATCAAATCGGTCAGTTTCAATGAATTAACATCCTTGTTAAGTACGTTTGCAATATCTTTCATTGCCTCTTCGCGCTTTTTTTCGAGAGACTGGATATTACCTATTACGCACTGCTCCTCATCCGTGATTTCCGCAAGTGCCTCTAGATCTCCCTTCACAATTACGGAAGTCTTTCGGCTAGATAACCCCAGTAATTTTTCGTACATTGTACACTCCCGGTCGAGCACGTCGACCAGATTTTCCATTAAACTTGCCACCGGAATCATCCTCCTGGATTATTTGTATTAAATTATTAAATTATTAACCTATACCGTTTGCTTCTTCGAATTTTGCCAGTAATTTATCAGCAAAAGCCTCGCCGCTCACATCATATGTGCCGTTCTTAACAGCTGCTTTGAGCGAAGCTACCAGATCTTCTCTGACATCAGGTGTTGCCTTTACAGCCTGCTTTGCAACCTGAATATCTTTTCCTATAGAAGAAAATGAAACTGTATCTCTTACATCATTTGTCTTCTTAACCTGCTGTGTCTTGTTTACCTTGCTGTTTGAATAGATCTGCTGAACCTGGTTGTACGCTTCTATACGCATATCTCTTCCTCCTTCCTTGGAGCATTTTTACTTCTCACTACATTTATCGGAAAAAGTTTCCATAACTTTAGTTTTGAGTTCAAAAAATTTTTCCCTCATCTTTTTCAAAGTCATGGCAAAAAACGCCCAAGGTATGCACCCTTTTTCACCCTACATTAATTTTATCGGACATCTTACGCAAAACTTTAGATTAATTTTATAAAAAAGATCAAATTTCTTCAATTTTTTCAAAGATGCCCGGAACACCTGCAATATCACGGTATCTTATCTATAAGTGACTTGAAACCGTACTTTTCAAACTCACTCTTAAGCTTCTCAGGATCAAGATTTATCTTAAAGTCATCAAGTTCTTTTCCAAACTCATAATCTTTCCTGATAGTCGCAAGATCTTTGGACAAAAGAGCCATATCTTTGTACTGGATCATCGCTTTGAGGGGGCTTCTTGTAATTCCAAGCTCCTCTTTCCACATCGTATTAAGCGCCTTCTGCTCTTTGGCATCCTTGCACTCATCGATTGCCTCATAGATCTTCTCCATCGTTCCGTATCTTGCAAGAAGCGGAATCGCAGCACTGCTGACTCCTTTGACACCGGGAATATTATCACTCGTATCGCCCTGAATTCCCTTAAGATCCGGAATCTGCGCGGGGCGAACTCCGTATTCTGAAAGACAGAGCGAAGGTGTCACTTCAAACGCCTTATCCGGAACCGAAACCATTTTATTATTATATCCGTATTCCGCACCATATTTATTCTGAAGCTCATCTGCAGTCTCCTGCTTGGTCTGAATGAGCCATACTCTGGTGTAATCGTTTATAAGCTGCAGATAGTCATGATCCTTGGTTATGATATATGACGGAATCTCTTTTTCAAACTTAGCGGCAACACTTCCGACAATGTCATCCGCCTCATACTGCATATCATACATAACTTGGAATCCGATATCCTCAAGGAACTTTTCCATATTCACAAACTGTTCTTTGAGAGGCTCGGGTGTCTCGCCGCGATTACCTTTATAATCGGGATATTTCTCTCTTCTGAATGTATCTCTGGTCATATCAAAAGCAAACATCATATGTGTCGGCTTCTGTTCCTTAATGATCTTAAGGATTGTCCGCATCATACCAAACATGGCATTTGTGTACTGCCCCGCCTCATTGTGCATGATCTGCGAATAAAGCTTTTCTTTTTTTTCAGGATCTTTCTCAAACAAAAGAGCCTTCGGAAGATTGCCGTAGTAATTCGTAACCAGCATAGAACTTCCATCTATAAGAATAAATTTTTGGTTTTCACTCATACTATCTTTTTTCTCCTTGGTATATCAATACATATTAGTCATTGTACCAACATTTTGTTATAATGGGTACCGAATGCAAAAATTTAATACTTAATCAGCTGGAGGATAGTATGAGTATTCTTGAAGACAAAATAATAGATATTATCAAAAAATATTTTTGGGTAATTGTTATTATGGTTGGACTGATTGGTGGACTATCCGCCAGATCTAAAGGACTTTACCTTGTCTCTGACGACTGGAATGAATATTTATTGCCATGGATGACCACACTTTATGAAAATACCGGCTTTAAAGGCTTGGCATTGGATATCGGAAATTACTACATTCCATATATGACTCTTTTGGCCATCGGAACTTACCTCGATCCCCAATACTGGCTTTTGTACGTAAAAGCCATCTCAATCTTTTTTGAGATTGTTTTTTGTATCACTTCTGCACTTGTCGGAAAAAAGCTCCTCAAGGAGAACGGAGGCGACGAACGTTGGGCATCAGCAATATTTACAATACTAATGTTATCTCCGATGGTAGTTGTCGACGGTGCTTTTTGGGCACAATGTGACTATATCTATTCTGCATTTGCTATGCTATGCATCTATTTCTTCATAAATGAAAGATATATTTTGGCCATGAACATGCTTGGCCTGGCATATGGTTTCAAGCAACAAGCGCTTATTCTTTTACCGATCATTATCCTGGTATGGATATGTAACAGAAATTTCTCAATCTGGAAACTTATCTTTGTGCCGCTTTGGTACTATATCTGTGGTTTACCGGCAATTATTGCGGGAAGACCTGCCGAAAATGTTTATACAATTTATAAGAGACAGGGAAATGCATTTGGGCAGCTTTCCATGAATCTCCCAAACATTTATCGTTACTTCCCAAATCAAAACAAAGATGACTTCTTTATATGGGGATTGTTTGCAACTGCCGCAATTCTTCTTGTACTTGCATATTGGCTGGTTGAAAAAAACTATAAGCTCAGCAACAGTGCTATTTTAGGTCTTTGCATGTGTTCAACCGGAATTTGCGGAATGTTCTTGCCGGCTCTCCATGAAAGATATATTGCACTATATGTTGGCTTTGCATATATATATTTCCTTGTATTTGACAAAAAGAAGACCGTTCTTGCCGGAATCCTGGACACATTGGTCTGCATAACTTATTTCGGTTTCCTGTATGAAGGTGCTTCTCACGTTGCGGAATATCACTATGTGGCAATAGTACATCTGCTTATTCTCTTCTATATAATTCATGAAGTTGTTGTGATGATAAAAAACACCTCAGCAAGCTGTACTTAATAGCCGATTATATTGCCCCAACCTATAGTTCTGTATTAAAAAATTTTTATGATCACCGGAGGTCGCCCTCGAATGCTTACAAAGAAAAATGTACTTTGGTATTCTCTTACGGCAATATTTTTAGCCATAAATATTTATATGCTGTTTCACAATCTCGGAAAAGGATATCTGATCCAGACAGATGAAGCTTATCACGCCACTAACGCTTATGAAATGTTCAAGCAGGACAATTGGATTGTCAATACGTACCGCTATGCTACGGACTATTTCAATTCCAAACCGCCTCTATGCCTGGATATAATGGTACTTTCATATAAGATTTTTGGTATCAGTGCATTTGCAGTCCGCTTCCCATCTGCATTATTCGGGCTTATCACTTGTATAGCCATAATTGCTTTTTTATTGCATGATAAAAAAACATATGCAGCCGCTTTTTTCCCAATGTTCTTCGGCGCCTGCTCTCCGTTTTTTACATTTCATATGTACAGAGCCGCTGAAATGGACGCATTGTATAACTTATTTTTTGTTATTGCAATGATATCTCTATATAAAATGTCACAGTGCCACAATCTTATGTATGTATACGGGCTCTCCCTGGGACTGGCATTTATGTGTAAAGGACCTCACTCAGCACTCATATTCATAATAGGCCTGTTATACATTCCAAAATGCAAAGAAGCTTTTAAATCAATCAAAAGAATCATTATATCTGCTTTACTTGCCGCATTTATTCCATGCTCATGGATGGTAAAACGATATATGTTTGATAAGGGAAATTTACTGAATGCTCTTTTTGTAGGTGAAGTTGCGGATCGAGTGTCTAATTCCGACAAATCGGTGCCTGCACATATTGCAAGATTTTTATCATCAAATATCTTTATCATTTTTGTTGTTTTACTTATAGCGGTATCACTCGTTGCAGTAGTATACATGCGTGCTTCAAAAGAAAAAATACCCCCGATGGCTAAATCATTTTTATCCGACAATTACCTTTTTGTCATTTGGGTAATCGTACCTGTGCTCTTTTTCTCTTTTACCGACTTTCATTCATGGTACATATACACGTCGAATATTGCCCTGTGTATATTAAGCAGCAGACTTGCCGATTACTGCATAACAGAACCTGGAGGAAACAAACCGGCTGCAAAGATCATAATTACAGCCGTATCCCTTTTACTGACTCTGTTTTTTATCATTCCGACCATAAAAAATGACATTAATCTAATTGGTACCGGAGGAAATCCTATCGACCTTTTCACAAATGACATTCAGGAATTCAGGAAAAAATACGATGATGAATATTCAGAAATAAATGCTTATTTGATTCCTGCATACAGAACATCCGGCGAAGAATCCGACCATTGGGATCCTGAGTATGTAGCTCCGGCTGAAATGTATGCTGATCTCGTACCTGTAGATGGCACAGTTGACAACTTTCTTTCAGATCCGGACTCTATCCTGATATTGGATAAAGACCTCTGGGATGAGTACTCATCCGTTCTGACCGGTCATGTAATACTGTACGATAACTCATACTTGATCTTTAGTAACGAAATGTATTGATGACAAAAGCAACAAAGAGTCGCATCTATAGCGGAGCGTTTTTATATCATAGGAAAGCAATTTCCTATGATATAAAAAAATTGCTTCTGAACTATAATATTCAGAAGCAATTTTATATTGTAATAATAATATACTGTCACAAATTACAAACTATCTAAACAACGCCTTTTCGTCACCTGACTTATGATTAGGTCTGAAGGTTGCGCTGTCAATAACCTTCTTTTCTTTAGTGTCATATACGACAATGTTAATTCCGCAATCTCCCCTGGAATATTCTTCGCCATCAACTACTATCGAGGAATAATATCCCGAATCCCAGCCGGCGCATCCGACTGTGAATGAAGTTCCGTTATATTCTCCGTTATATAACAGCTCTTCGCTGCCGTGGTCTTCAATAACTTCTTTAGGTGTAATAACTGCGTAATATGCTTCATGTTCAGCGATATCAGCAAACTCCTTTATCCCGTACTTCTTCAAAGTCTGCAGTTCTTCCTCATCCTGAGACAGCCAGATATCATCTTTGACGCTCATCAATATAACCGCATCATCAAGAGAGCTTATATATGACATATAATCAGATAAGTCTCCTTTTAATAGATTAAAGTCTCCTTCCCAGTCGAAACAATCATGTTTCATGCCATTCTTTCCCAGACATGTCACCTCAATATAAGCATCTGTAACATCATAACCTGACAAATCTGCTTCACCAACAAATGTATAATCAACATCCTGATTCAGGCTTATAAGGATTGGATTGTCACAATGATCTTTATCCCAGATTTTTGCAAAGACATTCCACATTTCATCCTTGTCCATATCACGGACTACCAATTTCATCTGTCCGTCTTCAGAAAGCTGCATATCTATACCGGTAGGAAGCTTAACTTTCCTGTTATAGTTAAGATCAAAGCATGTCGAATCAATCACCTTTCCAAGTTCGTAATCATAAACGACAAAATTAAGTCCGCTCTCATTAAGTGCATACTCATCACCACCTATGATTATGCTGCACTTTCCGTTGTTTCCTGTAGCATCACTCTCAACATGATACTTCATATCATTTCCCACCAACGCTCCATCATATTCAATAGCTTTTTCTCCGGAGCCGTAAACAATACTCGGAGAATCTATAACTGCGTAGAAGCTGATATTCTTATATCCCGCGAGATGTTCATTGATACCAAGTTTTCTTAATTCATTCAGATTATTTTCATATACATTGGTTGTAAAATCACCGTTTGCGGCTATTAATACCGCAATATCTTCTTTTTTTCCAAGCAGATCTATATATTCGGCAAGATTTTCATGTGCCTGCAAACTGAGATCACCGGTAATCTCACCGATCTTACATGCAGATTTACCTTTATTTTTGTTAATAAAAGCGCCTAATCTGTTATTGTGCTTGTTATCCATCGTCTCAACAACTATCGTTCCTTCCCTGTCCTTGAGACTGCTTATATTTATTTCACATGTATAACTGTTGTCAGTATCCCGCGCCATATCTATGGACTCAAGCTTATTCATTTCACTGTCATACAGTGTTGCCCGCACACCATTGTAGCTATCGACATTTATTATATTATCCGCTCTAAGAGTGACCGTTCCCTGCTCTTTGTTATAATCTGTAACATTAACTTCAGCATCGGGAAGAAGCCTCTTCTCTCTTTTTTCATCTTCATCACCTATTCCGGACAATTTATCCATAAATTCTGAATGCTTTGCAAGCTGAATATCAACATTTTCGCGTCCAAACTTTTCAAGAAGAGTCTTCTCATCAGAGAAAAGATTTGTTCCAAGTCCGAGCCTGTTGCCATCAATCTTTACTCCCATTGCCGCAAGAGTAGTAGGAAACATATCCATTGTGGAATACTCTATAGACTCTCCGCGTTTCTTCTCTATATCAGAATTAAGGATGGTCGTGTATGTCTTTCTCACATACCCGCCATCAACATTCTTGCAAAAATCGCCATTCATAGTGGCATGGTCACCGCATACGACCACAACGGTATCCTTATAGAAATCCTGCTGCTTTATCCACTCAACAAATTCCGTCACCTGCTTGCTTGAACATGCTATGACATTGGCATATTGATTGTCTCCGAATTTATCTTCACATCTGTCGCAGACATATCCCTCAGGATGATGCGTATCAACAGTAAGCATTGTCAGATTAAACGGTTTGTCACCCTTACTTAGTTCGAGCAGATCATTCTTGGCATTCTCGAAGAGCTTTGTATCTTCATATCCCCAAAACACCATATAATCTTTAGGTATTACATGGTTGTTTTTGGCATATACATAATCGTGAAATGTATAATCGCCATGTATCGAGAAAAAAAGCTTTCTTCCTCCGAACACAGCATCAGATCCGATAAGCAGTTCCTGATTGTATCCCTGCGTTGCCAGAATATCTCCTATGCAGGTAACTCCGGGAAAAAAAGTCTTTTCTTCAGACATCGAATTTCCTTCAACCATGATTTTCAACGGCAAGCCCGATGACTGTGCAAACATCGCGCCCATTGTCCATGATGCACCGGTCGCCGGATAAGCTCCGTTTAATTTGTCATCTCCCGAAAAACATTCATTTTCTTCCGCAAGCGCAGTTAGCTCTGGGATGAGATTATCTTTAAATCCTCCCCCGTTTTCTATATCACTGTATGTAACTTCCATTGATTCCAAAAATATATATATAAGATTTTTCTTTTTCTCGGGAAAAGTGATATTTACATTACCGGGATCGACATAATTATTCTCTATAAATTTCGATTCATCTCCGGAATTTACCAGATAGTCATATACATTAAGTCTTTTGAAAAATACAGCTGAGGAAGTTACGGCAAAGATAATTGAAGCTATAAGTCCATAGAAGAGGACAAGATTCTTTTTCCTGATTATTCCAAAAAAGAGTATTGCAGCTACCATAACAATTGTAGGGGCCAATGCTCCGACAATATATCGCGATATCATATCGCTTCCGGTACCTTCAAGCGGTGCAGACAGCTCATATACAAGCTCTTCCATGCTAAGACGTCCGAATGTTCTAAGGCACCACATAACAGAAAAACCAAGTAAGCTCATCAAAACCATGATCACAGTAACTAAGAAATTTTTCAACCCCGTTTTCATCAAAAATACACTCCTTCAGACACTTTGAACAACCTTGCTAATTATACAATACGGGCATGCTAATGCAAACAAAAAAATACTGTGCCTGCATGCTGATTTTTCCATGCGATTGAACTACATATTTATACATGATACGATAAAATAAAAACGGGAAGGACGAACAAAAATATGACTGAAAATATCCACCCAATGATCAGGAAATCTTGTAAAAGAAAATTAGTCGCTGTCTTAATTGGTATTGTAATAGCACTTGCCGGAGTTTGTTCAATTATTTACAGTGGTATTTTGTCAAATACGCTTCAGGAAGAAAAAATTGCATTCTCAGAAATATATCAAACAGAAAACTATAATTACGGCGGATATGTATATGTTGATATTACTGAAGAACCGCTTGAAATAGGTCATTACGATGATGACGAGCAGTACTATTACATAACTAACGGCAATGACATCTATATAATGATATGTTCCAAGTCAAAATACGATGAGATCTCATCTGCAATAAAAGCAAACGGGACTTATAATCTTGTAGGCTCCATTGCGCACCTGTCCAACGAAGTCATTGCTACCGCTATGGAAATATTCAACGATGATGATACATCCTCGGACCCTGCAGCTATCAGAGAGAAATTCACCGCTTACTTCGCAGATATTGCAATAAGCGCAAATAAATCCGCTACCAACGTAGAATTACTTATAATACTCGGAATTTTCTTATTGGTATTTGCAATTATAATCATACTCGCTGCCGGATTGGAATACTTATCATATCGTAGGACGCTCAAAAAAATGTCCGATGCGGAATCTGAAATGGTCTACTCAGAGATGGAGAGTCCTCAGACTGTATTTATAAAGAAGTGTAATACTTATCTAACTCCCAGGTATATAGTCAGTCTCGGCAACAAGCTTGAGATTCACAAATATACGGACATTCTGTGGGCATACCGCTTTGACCAGAGTCACAGCTTTGTTCCTGTACTGACCAACATAAAGGCAATGACTTCAGACATGAAAACGGTCAGCATAGCAGATATGCAAGGATTAACCGCAGGCAAAACGCAGATCATAAATCAGATTCTCGAGCAACTACAGGCACACAATCCCCAAGTTGCCATTGGCTACACCTCCGAATATATAAATCACTTCAAAGCGCTTCGCAAGAGCCAGCGCAATTAATGCGATCACTTTACGCCCCGGCATAATAGCTAATACTCAGAAATGTTTGTGTACGGCTGCGCAGTGATTTTCATAATTTTCCAAGAAACGGGAATGCCTCCTTTCGACGTTGCTCAGAGAAGTCGGCATTCCCGTTTCTTGGAAAATTTGAAAATCATCTTGCTCGTCCGAAAACTGCACATTTCTGAGTATTAGCTATTATGCCGGGGCTGTTTATTGAAAGGCTATTAGATATGTACTGGTATTTATCTGAACTTACTCATCCATTCATAAATGCTATATACTCAGGATCTTTTTGAAATTCTTCTAAATTAGCTACCACTTCCTCATAGCTCATTTCCCAATAATTTGGCTTTCCTTTTTCCATCAAATATGCTCCAAAACAACTACTATAGTCATGAACCACTTTGCCTTTTTGACCATCAGTATTATACCAGTGAATATATTTCTTAACATTCGACGGTTGCGAATATATCTTAGGTTTTCCTTCGGAATCATATTCTTCACTTATATAATCAATAAATTCATCGATTGATAGCTCGTGCTCAGATTGTGCATTATTGTATGCGTATATATTTACTATAAACTGATTTTTATCGCCATCCTCAATCCCATGATAGAAAAACCTTTTTTTAGGCTCATAACATAGAGCAAAAGCGGTATTCTGATCATAATATAAGATTTCAAGTTCTTCTTTTTCTTCAGCTTCTTTCTTTGCTTCTTCCTTTACTTGATTAAGATGTATACCGTAAAATATAACGCCTATGAGTAATAAAGAAAAAATACAGATTATAAATATTTCTTTCTTTTTCATGAATACCGCCTTTTATTCCACTATGGCATATCCATTTTCAAAGCGTGATGCTTGCTCATATTGAGGTTCAACTATCCACCCTTTGTCTATAGAATAATATCCGTATAAGCCTGCTTTTTTCACTCCAAAAATACCCTCATACGCACTAGTAACATGTTCGTATTGGCATGGAATAACCTCATTTCCCTGTGTATCTACTGCACCACACAATCCTTTGTCATTCATAGCATATGCATATCCACCAACAAATTTTCCGAGTTCATCATATTTAGGCTCTACTACATAATTACCGTTAACATCAATATATCCATACTTTTTTGTATCATAGACCTCTACACGTGCAAGACCATCCATAAAATCATATGCCCTTTCGTATCGTGGTTCTATAACATAGTCTCCATCAGTATTGATATATCCATACTTTTTTGTTGTATAATCCTGTATACAAGCAAGTCCATCAATAAATATACTTTGACGAGCCCCATAAGACGGTAATTCAAAAGTCCCATTGGCTATTGTTTTTCCTTCAACATCAATTAGCTTTGAACCGCCATTTTTTTTAAGCTCAGCAAATGCTCTTCCTTGAACAAAAGGTGACAGCCTATAGTAAATAGGTTCAATAACATAATCACCATTTTCATCAATAGCTCCCTCCAATCCATTCTCCGCTCTAACAATCGCAACGTTATCATCCGAGAAACACTCAGCACTTTGGAAAGAATAATCTATTACTACTTTACCATCCATATTAATATATCCCCACTTTCCGCTTTTACTGTCTTTTATAGGCATAAGGCCATTAGTCCCTGGAGCACCTACAACATGATACATCCCTTCAACATCCGGCATATCATATGGTATGCTAAAAATTATATTCATATTTTCATCGTATACATCAATACTTTGTTCAGCTCCGGAAACAAATATCTCTTTTCCATCATAAAAAAATTTATAACCCTATCTGCATTAAATGTTTTATCCCCCAGTACATTGAAATCCTTGTCAATATAATAAATATCCGTCCCACTTTCATTATAAACATATACAGTAGCAACACCGTATTCATCAAAAAGCTCAGGACTTTCATATTTACAATCGTAACCTTTACTAACTATTCTCCCGGAAGTATCTATAAAATATACAGAATTATTCTTTTCCTCACTTTTTTCTTCATTATATGATTCTTCAATTTCTCGTTTATTCGCTTCTGCTTCTGTCTTCTTCACTAGAATCGTGCGAATACTACAAACTATTATCAGAAATAATAAAATAAAAAATACAGGTGTAAACATTATTATTCTTTTCATACGCATTACTTTTTCTTCGGATACTTCCCAACTATCAATTACTCATCCTTCAAGAACGGATTAAATTCAGGATCTTTCTGGTATTCTTCTAAATTAGCAATGACTTCTTCAAGACTCATATCTTCATATGGTGGTTTTTGTTTATCGTTCAAATAATCTATAAAGTAATTTTCAAATTCATTTATCAAATCATCACCATCACAGAAAAACCAATCAACATAGTCTTTCACATTCTGCGGACGTGAATATACCATAGGCTTTCCATTTGAATCATATTCACTGCTTATATATGCAATAAAATCATCAAGCGTTAATTCATTTTTCGATTGCGCATTATTATATGCATATATAGAGATAACGACCAAATTCTTTTCAGAATCTTCAAAACTATAATAAGAATATATTTTGCTATAATCACAAGTCAGCCAAAATGCTCTATTCTGTTCATAATATAATAATTTAAGCTCTCTTTTTTCTTCCTCAGCTTTCTCAGCTTCCTTTACCTGATTAACATGTACTCCATAAAATATTGTTCCAATCAGAAAAAAAATGATCATTGAAAAAAATATTACTATCTTTTTTATATGCATTAATTTCCCCTCGTTTCCTTCAAATATTCTTCTATTTCCTCTATACTCATTGCCTTAAGCCCCTCACTTGTATATACGTCTATCATTTGATTTTCTAACTCATTAGCTTTCTCTCGTCCCTTATCCGAGAACCAAGCATCATAATCTTTAAAAATAACACTGTTGCCGATTTTTTTTCCGTTTTCATCTTGTTCAAATTCCTTTGCGAATTCTTTTTTCATTTCATTAACAGTGTAATTTGTCTCATGATCTCTATTGTATGCTTCCACACTAAATAAAAGCTCCTTATCATCAAATTCAAGGTTGGAAATATACACGCAGTTGCCATCTTCTTCAGAAATATGTACTACCGTTCCTTCAACACACATGCAGTGTGTTGAATTGCCATAATCCACCAAGTCGAAATCACTCATTACTATATCCCCATAATTTATCTTCTCTATTTCAGCTGCCAATTCTTTTGCTGTCCAATACTCTAATGAAATAGGAGCTCCGGCATAGTAATCGACTGTATAGCATACAGTCTGCTCTACCAGAAATTTAGCTACATCCTCCGACACATTGACAGCTGTTCTTTTTTTATATATTCCTCTAACAGATTGGGTAATATTTTTATCTACCCCATCAGCACTTGAATATGGATATACTGTTATTGACCTTGTATTGTTGTCAAAAAGTTTTTTCACCTTCGGATCATAATATTCTCCCGGACAGCAATCTATTTGTGCCAAATAAATGTTTCGTCCCCCAGAGTTTTCCTCATGACTAATATGAACATAATTGATATAACCTGCTCTTGGCATGTTAACATAGATATTATCAATCAGTACCGCACGAGTAAATTTATCTGATCTTACAAAATCATCTTCAACTTCCTTTAAAACATTTAGCATTATATCGTGCCTGTCTATTAGGATACCAAGTTTATCTGACACCTTGATTAAAGCAGAACCATCATCATACTGCGCATTACAAAAAAGTGACTCTATTTCCTCATCCGTCATTTCAAACATCTCCATAGCCAATGCATCATATTCTACAGAAGTAATGTGATAAGTATCATTAAGGTCATCTTTTGCTTTAAACCATTCGCTAATTGCATTCCAATCGTAACTATCACCATTCTTAAAATAATTTAATGCGGATTCCTTTGTCGCTGCATATGCTACAGTTTTGTGCTTTATCTCATTAAGCGGCAATAGATCATTATTGGATGTTACCTCCAAACGGACACCTGCGCCGTCTTTTCTTACTTCAAGCTTTGTATTTTCAAATCGTCCGCCAATTCCTAACTTCGTTATAGCATTAGGAACTGCAACGCCTTTCTTCTTATTCTCCTTTATTTGCTCATCAACTGAAGATAAAAGCTGATATGCAAGTCCACCCTTTTCAAGATGTTTTAGTGTTCCTTCAATCTTTTCCTGGTCGTATGCAACATACTTTTTACCATCAACGACTTCCATATATAAGAATCCCTGGACAGTAGCATTGATGTTAGCTATAGCATCTGCGTCATTTGAATCGTCATCATCACAAAGAATTTTCATCTGTGCATCAAGATATTCAGCTGCATCTTTGTCAGTAGCAAAGATCTTAACATTCATCTTTGTGCCATTTGAAGCCGCAGCCCACAAAGATGCAAGCCCGTTATCAAGATATGATACATTTGTTCCAAGTGCAACAAGTCCTACGGAATTATGGGCAATACTTGGATTGTAGATTTTCATGGCATCAAGAGCCCCTGCAGTGTTTCTGATATTATCCTGAAGTAAAGCTGATTTTCCCGTTATATCTTTTTTGAACATCATCGACTCTGCATATTCATCGAACATTTCAAGTTTTTGGATACATTTATCCATGCATCCTCCATTACCGCAAAATTCATCATAGATTTCACGTACCGGTTTAGCGTCGAAATATTCAAAATCTGCAAGATCACTGAAATCATTTATAACTTCTCTTACCATGCTTTCAATCTCGCAACCAAGCACATCCATTTCTTCGTAACGTCCTTGATGATCTTTCTTTATATGCCTTAACACCTCTCTACTTATACGCGCTTTTGGAGAAGGGTCAACCATCTCTTCAAAAGCTTCTTTTACATCCGCACAAGCCATGTACAGTTCTTTTTGAATGTTACGATTTTGGACATGGAGCTTATCCCTTTGTCCGTTACCTATAAATTCTTTTGATGCATCAGCAGCTCTACCACCGTAAGTCTCATTATTGTAGTATTTGCCATAGCCTGCTTCAAGATACATTGCCTTTGCGCCGTATCCATCAATGTCCTGCGCAAGGTTATCCATAAAAGCCTTGAATTTTTCTGCGTCAAATTGCTTATCTTCAAAATCTCTTAAATATATCTCATCATTATCATAAAATGACATTATCTTACCCTCTTAGTATTTATCATCATCAAGAGAAGCAAGCTCGGCCTCGAGCTTACTTATATGATTTCTATATTCGTCAATCATTTCTTCCAGTCTTTCTATAGCTCTTTTTATAGAACTCATAAACTGAGCCGTATTACTCAGGAACGCATCTGTTCTAATATTGATCTCGAACTGGTATTCCTCTGATTTTTGTTCGAGCTTACCTCTGAACTTTTCACCAAAAGTCATATCATATATACGCTCAGGCTCATAAACATCATTCTCTACATCTGTACGTTTTCGGGACATAGATTCGTGTATCTCTTCAAGCCTACTCTTACGCCCCTTACATTCATCTTTTTTACGTTCGTAGCTATGTATCTCATGTTCAATATCACTTCTTCGACTCATTTAAACTACCTCCGGCATTTTTAGTTTCAACCGTGAGGCTCTCACTTGCAGCATTATCAACTGCAATCATACTGTCTCTGACTGTATATAAAGCTCTTGGAAGTGATATGGACGCTTCCTGTCTGTATAAATCTGCTGATGTATGTACGCTCTTTAATGCTTCAATAATCTGTCTTCCTGCGGTAAATCCCTCCAAGCAACTTGTGTTTTTCAGTGCGTTATCTGAAAGCACTAAATTTTCTGCCGCGCTTTGAATATCCCCAACGATTCCCGTGAACACGTTTGTGTCCATGAAAATATCTCTTTCTGCCATTTTTCTCCTTTTTTGTTTCCTATATAAAAATTAAGTTTTAATATTTTATTAACAATTCTATCATTCATGTGGATCTTTATCAATGTAAAATCGGAAAAACAGAAGATTTTGTTGGAGATGTTTGTCAGATCAATGAAGATACTCAGAAACTCGCATATCGCTTGGTTAATACAACACTTATGCTCCGCAACTGGTTTATTGATAAAAGGATATCTAAAGATTAAAGTACTCGTCATCATGACATTTATAAAGAAAGTGGTGTGTAAATTCAATCATCAAACACACCACTTCGATTTATTAACTCAATATAGCGTTCTACTGTCAAACGCACCTAAACTTTAATTCCCGAAATTTATATTTCTCCAAATCTGACTTTGGCGTAGGCTTTAATTGCTTCTACGCATTTTTCAAAGCCGAGTTTGCTGCTGTCGAGGCAGAGGTCGTAGTTCATGGCGTCGGTCCATTTGCAGCCGGTGTGGTGTTCGTAGTAGTCAGCTCTGTATTTGTCTTCTCTTGCGATGAACTTTTCAAGTTCATCGGGGGGAAGGCTTTGCACTTTGGCGGCCTGCTCCATAAGGAAATCCTGAGGGGCATGTACGAAAACGCTTATGACATTGTCATAATCTTTAAGGACAAAGTTGGCTGCGCGTCCGATTATGACACCGCCTGTGGTCTCGGCGATTTTTTTGATTGTGGCTGCCTGAAAATTAAAGAGGTTATCAAAAGAGGTAAAGTCTTTGCTGTCAGGGCCTAAGATTTCACCGGTGTAAACATTGGCCGGCATTTTGAAAAAGCCTATTGTTCTGCAACGTTCATCGGCGTCCAGAAAGAGATCTTCGTTTATTCCGCTCTCTTCGGAGGCAAGACGCAAAAGTTCTTTGTTGTAATAATTTATTCCAAGGTCTTTTGCCAGCATCTTGCCGACTGTTCTTCCGCCACTTCCATATTGTCTTGCAATTGTAATAGTAACGTTTTTCTTCATAGCCTCACCTCCGATCATACTGAAAAAAATGAACTTCCGCTCTCGCTTTGCTCGACGGAAGACGTTCGCACTAGCCTCGATAATACCTCGGCAAGTGCTCTACTCACCTAAATATGCCTTTTTTATAGACTCGTCGTTTAGAAGGTCTGCTGCGTTTCCTTCTTTTACAATCTTGCCTGTTTCAAGGACGTATGCTCTGTTGGCGATTGAAAGAGCTTTTTTGGCATTCTGTTCAACCAAAAGAACTGTTACGCCGTCTTTGTTCACGTCTTCTATGATATTAAATATCTCATTTACAAAAATAGGAGAAAGTCCCATTGAAGGCTCATCCATCAGGATAATATCGGGATGAGACATAAGCGCTCTTCCCATTGCGAGCATCTGCTGCTCACCGCCTGAAAGTGTTCCGGCAAGCTGATTTGTTCTCTCTTTAAGTCTGGGGAAACGAGTGTAGATTTTTTCAAGTGTCTCCTGAAGTTCTGCACTGTTGTCTCTTGTGTAAGCTCCCATCTTAAGATTCTGGAGAACCGTCATCTCTGCAAATACTCTTCTTCCCTCCGGAACCTGAGCCATTCCCATTGATACGATCTTGTGTCCGGGAATCTTGGTAAGTTCCTCTCCCTTATATTTTATCAAACCTTCATCGGCTTTGATAAGTCCTGAAAGTGTATGAAGTGTTGTTGTTTTTCCTGCGCCGTTTGCTCCGATAAGCGCAACAACCTCGCCCTTGTTTACCTTAAAGGAGATCCCCTTAAGAGCCTGAATAACACCGTAATATACACTTAAATCTTTTACTTCTAAAATTGGTTCCATATACACCTCGAAAATATTTTATGCAAGCACTCTACTCTGGGATATACACTAAGCTCGTAAAAAACCTCGGTAAGTGCTCTACTCACCAAGATATGCTTTCACAACCTCAGGATTGGTCAAAACTTCTTTTGTCTCGCCCTGGCAGAGAACTTTACCGAAGTTAAGTACGGTAAGCTTCTCGCAGATTCCGGAAACAAGCTTCATGTCGTGCTCGATAAGAAGTATCGTCATATTAAACTCTTTTCTTACAAGAGCGATAGTTTCCATAAGTTCTTTGGTCTCGTTGGGATTCATTCCCGCTGCGGGCTCATCCAGAAGAAGGAGCTTGGGATCTGTAGCCATGGCTCTTACGATCTCTAACTTTCTCTGCTTTCCGTAAGGAAGATTTGAAGCAAGAGTATCTCTTTCACCTGCAAGATCAAAGACATTAAGAAGGCGCATGGCCTCATCATCTATCTGCTTCTCAACCTTCTTGTATCTTCCTACATGAAGGAGACTTTCGAGTGTGCTGTATTTATATCTCTCGGAAAGTCCAACCTTAACGTTATCGATAACGGACATCTGCTTGAAAAGTCTGATGTTCTGGAAGGTTCTTGCTATTCCCGCATGATTTATCTCTATTGTATTCTTTCTTGTGATATCTTCACCGTCAAGCTTGATCTTTCCTTCATTTGGCTTGTACACGCCGGTAAGAAGATTGAAGACCGTAGTCTTACCCGCACCGTTAGGCCCGATAAGGCCGTATAGTTCACCTTTTTCAATCGTCATATTAAAATCGTCAACCGCACGAAGTCCACCGAAGGATATGCTCAAATTGGTTACATCCAAAAGTGCCATTATTTCACCACCTTAACCTTTTTTCTTAAATCCGAAATTCGCAAATGTTCTCTTTCTCCACTCGATTACCTTTGGTGACCAGTTCACGATCATCATTACGATAAGAACTATTGAATAGATAAGCATTCTGTACTTATTAAGTCCTCTCAAAAGCTCGGGAAGAAGGTACAGTATGCATGCAGCCACAACACTTCCTCTGATATTTCCGATTCCGCCGAGTACAACATATACAAGGATCATAATTGATGCGTTATATCCAAAATACTGTGATGAAGCCGTAAGTGTAGTTATGTTATGAGAATAAAGAACGCCGGCTGAACCTGCGATCGCTGCGGAAATTGTAAATGCCAGCATCTTGTATCTTGTGACATTGATTCCCGAAGCTTCTGCTGCGATATGGTTATCTCTGATAGCCATGATAGCGCGTCCGTCTCTTGAATTGATAAGATTAAGTACGATAACAAGAGAGATAAGAAGAACGCCGATTCCTATCATGAAATTTGCATCCTTTGGAGTTCCGGTAATACCCATGGCTCCGTTTATGATCATTGTTCCATCGGACTCAAGATTAAGTGCCATCTGGTTTTCCATCGAAAAATGAAATCCCTTGCTGTCTACTCCGATGTAAAAAGCATTTATTACATTCTTAATGATCTCACCGAAAGCAAGTGTAACAATGGCAAGATAATCGCCTTTAAGTCTGAGTACGGGTATACCGATAAGGAAACCGAAAAGCGCCGCAACAGCTATTCCGATAATAAAAGCTATAAAAAATCTTGGGCCGGAAGGAATCTTATCCGCCATAACCTTGGAAAAAGTAGCGCTGGTAAAAGCACCGATACACATAAATCCGCAATGACCGATACTGAGCTCACCCAAAATACCAACACAAAGATTGAGCGCAACCGCGATAATCGCATAATATGTCATAGGAACCAGTAATCCGCCCATATGACTTGAAAGATTTCCCGTCATCGCAAGCACTTCCACAACCAAAAATGCAGCAATAACAATTCCGTAAGTGATTAAATTATCTTTTGTCTTTTTGTCCATATGCATAGTCGTCACCTCTTTAAACCTTTTCCTGAATGACTTTACCAAGAATACCTGTGGGCTTAACAATAAGCACAATTACAAGAATTCCGAAAACTATGGCATCAGACAGCTGTGAAGAAATGTAAGTCTTACTGAGGATCTCGACAATTCCAAGTACAAGTCCTCCGATCATTGCTCCGGGGATAGAACCGATTCCCCCCAAAACCGCTGCGACAAACGCCTTTATACCGGGCATTGCTCCGACATATGGAGACAGGTTGGGATAAGCTGAGCAAAGAAGTGCACCTGCGATAGCCGCAAGCGCAGATCCGATTGCAAATGTGAGCATGATAGTCTTATTGACATTTATTCCCATAAGAGTAGCAGCTCCCTTGTCCTCCGCAACAGCAAGCATCGCCTGTCCCTGTTTGGTCTTATTGATAAAAAGCTGAAGGCATATAAGAATAACGAGACTTATCACGATAGTAACAATCGTAACGCCCTGAATCTTGAGCTGTCCGCCCGCAAATGAAATTCCCTTCCATGTGATCACTGATGAAAAAGACTTTACATCGGCACCGAATATAATAAGTGCAAGATTCTCAAGGAAGTAACTTACTCCGATCGCAGTGATAAGAACTGCCAAAGGTGAAGCCGCTCCTCTAAGAGGCCTGTATGCAATAAATTCAGTGGTAATTCCAAGTAAAGAACACAGAACAATAGAAACGACAACAGCTATAACGGTTCCCATTACGCCATTTCCGCTCAAAGCACCGCTTATTGAGAAAATCACATAGCATCCGACCATGATAAAATCGCCATGTGCAAAATTAAGCATCTTGGCAATTCCGTAAACCATGGTATATCCAAGTGCTATTATGGCATAAATACTACCAAGACTAAGTCCGTTGATGAGATAAGTAAGAAAGCTCATCGTATACCTCCAAAAATATTTCTAATAATTCTTATGATATAAATGATACCACAAACAGCTTTTCTTTTTACTGTTCCGTGATATGAAAACGCAGGACACCCTATGAAGGTACCCTGCGTAGCACTTCACTGTGCAGTTAAGATACTAACCTTAAAAATCGAACAAACCGGCATAACCGAATTACTCTGCTGATACGTAAGCGCCTTCCTTGATAACAACAGCCTTAGGCTCTTTGTTAGGCTCACCTGAAGCTTCCCATGTCATCTTGGAAGATGTAAGACCTGATGCCTCGATCTCTGTCATAGCACCCTTAAGGGCTTCACAGATATCAGATGTGCTCATGTCGGGAGTTACGCTCTTAGCCTCAAGTGCCTGCTTGATGATGTATACTGCATCATAAGCGTCAGCAGCGAACTGGTTGGGAACTTCACCATACTTTTCCTGATAATTCTTTACAAAGTTAACTGTAAGATCATCCTTTGCGTCAGCAGCGAAAGGTGTAAGAAGCATTACGCCTTCAGCAAGCTTTGTGTCGAAATTCTCAACGGAAAGGATTCCGTCCATACCGTCAACACCGAAGAATACAGGCTTGTAATCCATTGTGTTTGCCTGTGTAAGGATAAGTGAAGCTGCCTGATAGTAAATAGGAAGGAATACGAGGTCAGCGCCTGCATCCTTAGCCTTCTGAAGCTGAACTGAGAAATCAGTAGCATTGTCTGCTGTGAAAGCTTCTGAAGAAACAATCTCAAAATTCTTATCCTTTGCTTCTTCTGTAAACTTCTGACAGATACCGCTTGAATAAACGTCTGAACTGTCATATATGATACCAACCTTTGTTGCAAGGTTGTGATCTGCTATATACTGAGCTGAAGCAATACCCTGGTTGGGATCTGAGAAACATACACGGAATACGTTGTCATATTTAACGCACTCTTCAGCAGATCCTGAAGGTGTAAGCTGGAACATATTGTCAGCCTTTGTGTTTTCTGAAACAGCGATTGAGCAAGCACTTGTTGTTGAACCTACAAGAATCTGCATTCCCCAATCCTTAAGTGTATTGTATGCATTTACTGACTTCTCTGCATTGAGCTCGTCATCTTCCTTACTGTACTCAACCTGATATCCGTTGATACCACCTGCTGCGTTGATCTCCTCAACTGCAAGCTCTGCAGCGTTACATACAGCATTACCGTATACTGCAGCTCCGCCTGTAAGAGGTCCGATTGCACCGATCTTAAATGTAGCTCCGTTGTCAGATGAGCTCTCTGTTGCCTGTGCAGGCTCCTGTGAATTTGTTGTTGCTGTGCTTGCAGGATCTGTACAACCTGCGAGCATTGCAGTAACCATGGCAGAAGTCATAAATGCGCTGATAACTTTGTTAAACTTCTTCATAATATTTCCCTCCTAAACGAAAAGCAAAAATCAAAATGTATATTTGTATACAATCTTGTTTTTATTTTAATTAGGTTAAAATATCAAAAGAAAAATGTCAACACTTTATTTAATTAAAATTTATTCTGTAATCTCTCTTGAGATTCATCTTTTCACCGAAACCTTCATAAGACAGCGAAACAACAAACGGTTCCTTATTATCTGTATACGCATCATAACATGCGACTCCGTCCAGATATACGGTATATCCCGTTTCTTCATCAAGGTAATCACGCTCAGCCCCCGGCTTTAATACAAGCTTATGATTTCCGACTTTTGTCTCAACAGCGCCATCTGTCGGAGAAACTTCTTTCGCAAAATCTTTAAGATATACAGCTTCTTTTCCCGAAATCTTGACTACATATCTTACATCTTCATCAATCTTTCCGACATCTATCCCACCGATTCTCTCAAGAAGTGTCTCATAAGCACTGTTATTAAGAAGCTCCCTGTCATTTATCTCAATAACAAAACTTGAAGAATCAAAATTCTTGTACTGCGCAGCTCTTCTGATAAAGATATCCTCACCCGCAAGCTTTTTCAAACGGGCATAATATTTGTCTGCCTCAGAAAGCCTCTCGGCAACATACGCTCTAAACTTATCAAAATTATTAGGCTCACCTTTTGTCCTGTAGCTTCCGTCACTCCAACGCTCTTTATCTCTAAGATACGCTCCCGAGGAACAAATATCTTTTTCATATTCATCGAGCATCTTCCGGATTGTATCATCAGACCAGGCGCCCTTACGAAGCTGCGCAAATCTGTCACAGCTCTTTTCCACAATATCGGCGCAGTCTCCCGCCATGATCTGTCCAAAATAAAGATCCTCGAAAAGCAGATTGTAATAAGGCTTATGTCCATACTGAAGATAGCCGTTCTTTACATTCGGAACAAACATATTGCCCCATGCAACATCAAGATCCCACGGACAGTAATATGAATAAAATCCGTCGGGAATATCTCTGACAAAAAGATAATAATTCTTAAAGAGATTATCATCTCCCTGGACCAAATTGATAAACAACGTATAATCAATCGCATTATCTATATCAATACACTTTTTGAGCGCATTCACATTAAGTGAATTGTTCTGAAGATTCTCAAGGTAATCCATCAATGGATCCCATCTGTTCCCACTATAGCTTTCTTCGTCCTCACCTGCGGGCAAATTCACAACGCGCCATCCCAAAAGGCCGCCGTATTCGTTATATGCCACCTCTGACGACTCGACTCCGACAAGTCTTTTATAGAATCCCACATATTCCTCATTCTTGGAAATACCGATCATCTTCTCATCCGGAGTATATCCCAACGCATAAAGCCCGCTGTACTCTCCGTTTATAAAGAGCTCCAGGAATCTGTATTCCACTCCGGTCGTTATTCCGTAGCGGTTATTCTTATTGCAACTGTTAAACCACAGATTCTGACTGAAAACATTTCTCACTTTCTCCGCGTCATTATAGGCCGGATAAAGAATGTAATCGTCATCCTTGCGCATCCCAAGAAGCGACATATTGCTACTTTGAGGATTGTCGCTTTCTTTACTGTGCACCAATGATATTTTCAGGGGTTTTTTGGGAAAAGATCTTGTATTGCCGCCGCGAATCCTTATAAAACCTTCAGATGACATATCTCTGGTCGCACACTGCTTCCTGTTATCATAAAGCCGCATATTCATCCCGGTCTCAAACTCAGTAATCCCGCCATCGCATTCTATATTCATAAGAGGCAGAAATGTGCAGATAATCTTGCGAATGCAGTAATTATCATCATTATAAAAGATACACGTAAGTGGAGTATTATTCGCGATCGCATCATCCGTAATCCCCGAATTAAGAAAAGCGAATTGCAAATTTGCATCGCCTGTTACATCGACAGAAGGGTCATAAGCTGTTTCCTTATCATCTATAAGAGAATAAAAAAAGGCTCCGGCCGCCTTATCATAGAAAAGTTCCTGCTCATCAAAGCACACTTTAAGACTCATATCATCCGTAAGTGCCCTTGTTTTCTTGATTTCTTCGAACCTGTTATTGTCAATTATATGATCAGAAAGATAATCTTCACTTACATAACGCAAAAGTACCAGCGCTGCAAGAGAAAAAAAACTTACTGCTATTAAAATGCCTATTTTTCTAGTCATACTACCCACCAAATCCCCAAACAATACATATAAAGTACATCAAACTAATTAATTATGCAATATTAGCCTAATTTGCGTTGCATTAATCACTTATGCTTGCTACAATTAGCTAAAGGGGGAATAAAATTATGCTTCAGTTGTCTTACTTGGGGATTGCATTTGCTTTTGTTTTCTACTTAATCTTCGGAATAACTGTAAAGTTCATGACTCTCAGTATTTATGACCAGAACAAAGCCAGACTCGGAATTGTCCTGACATCTTTACTTGTCTTTGCAGTGTCTTGTTTTTCTTCCGGACTAATACATATCCAATCCGCCAGATATATCTATGGTATTTTATTCTTTCTTTTCTCAGCAATATCATTGTTTATCTTTGTTTCTCTGATAGTTGAACTCCATCAGATTACAGCACGGGCAAAAATGCGCCGTTTCATGGTTCTCTTCGACATAGTCGATCACTACATAAACGAAGGTAAAACAAATGAAGAGATCATGGAATATCTGACTGTTATACAGAATTTGTCCGTAAAAGAGGCAAGTGATTTCCTTACATTTATAACAGATCCCATAAATCATGAATTTCTTTCAGATGTAAATGCCCAGATACGTGAAGCGCAGTTACTGAAAACCTGATATATATTGTAAATAATAAGACCTAAATTCGGCAATCGAACTTAGGTCTTTCTTTATGTCTGCATCATACAATTCTGAATTCATCAAACTGCGGATCTTCAACAAAATCCATTATGAGGTTAAGCGGCGTAAGTCCTATAGCCTCATGATGAATCTGCTCTTTGATAACCATCTTCTCATAGGAAGACAGATTCTTAAACTCCGGATGACTCTTCTCATATTTCTCGCTTAACTGATCGAACAAGTTGTACTCCGGATCGCCCCACGCAAATACCTCTGCTGTCTTCAAATTTGGTTTGAACGGAGAATATTGCAGCTGGCTATTTTCCATAGGAAGTCGCTCCTTTCTCGTCAAAAAACACAAATCAACACGATTGGTACGTTTCTACTAAATAATATCATATTTTAAACAAAATTTCATAAATTTTTAGTATTTTTTTTATTTTTTTACCAAAAATGAGAAGAAGAAGGAGGAGCTTACGCCCCTCCTTAACTGTTATTTAAAAGCAATCTGTGCAAAATTGTAAAATCCAAGATACCAGATATTGAAATCATGAGAACCGTTAAGTTCCTGCCATGTAAAGTTCTTACCTGAAACAAACTGGTTACTTACTGCCGGAAGATTCTTTGCTGCGGCAGAAGCACTCTGATAAGCTGTTCCATCCTGAAGTCCACAGATATTGTAGAAATAGTGGATAGGATACTTATTATCCTTCAGAATTGACGCTGTCTTATCTGCAGTATTACTTGTCGGTGCAGCTGAGAACGCTCCAAAGTATCCGAATAAGTCTACACATTCTCCCAGACCGATGTTGATTGTCTGCATACCGCCCATTGAAAGACCGGCAATTGCTCTGTGATCTCTGTCAGCATATGTGCTGTAATTAGAGTCAATATATGGAATCAGATCGTTTCTAAGTTCTTTTCCGAATGAATAGAAAGAATCTGTCGATCCGCTCTGTGAAGCCTTTCCGTTAGGAGTTACCACGATGAATGAATCAATATCACCATAGTATGAAAGGTTATCCATAATGGCCTTTACCTGAGAATTGTTTCCTGTCATTCCCCACTCGTTTTCATTACCACCGATTCCATGAAGAAGATAGAGTACGCTATACTTCTTGTCGGGGCTGTAGTTTGCGGGAAGGTAAATATTTGCCTTCTTTGTATATGTGCGGCCGTTTGAAGAATCATGAGCCGTGTATGAAATGCTCTTAACAGTACCTGCTCCTTCGCCGTTTCTTACTGCAGAATACTTTGAAGGAATGCTGTTAGCTATTGAAGCAGTAGGATTTGCATGTGAGTTGTTTGTCTGACCACTCTGCTTGTTATCTGACTGTTTGTTATCTTTCTGGTTGCCCTGCTGATTTCCTGTCTGCTTGTTATTATCCTGCTTATTATCATTCTGCTTATTGTTATCGTTCTTCTTATCCTGCTGTACAGGCTGATCTGAAGAATTAACAGGTTCAAATTTCCACTGCTGGTTCTTCTTGCCGTTAGCCTTCCACTGGCATACATTTGAACCGTCAGCTGTCTTATGCTGATATACATCAAGCACTTTTGCGCCGCCTGAAGACTTTGTTCCAATTGTATAAACGCCACTTGTCTTAGTAGGCTTTACAACAAACTGCTGAGCGTCATGACCGACTGCATCATAGATCTGGATATTTGTTCCATCCTTATTCTCTCCATATGCTACATCAAGCATGAACTCTCCGAGTGCTGACTTAAGAGTGATATAACCGTCTCCCTTATTCTCAACATACCACTTCTGGCCCTTTACGCCTGTGCCCTTACTGATAATAACATTGGTAACTTTCTTTGCGTTATCATCCTTTACCGTAAGATACTTCTGTGAATTGATATCTTTAATATAATACCATCCATCTCTAATCTCGCCGGAAACATTGCTGTTATTTGTCTGTCCGCCGTTTGCCTGTCCGTTATTTGGCTGAGGTGCAGGCTGTGGTGTGGGCTGAGGCTGCGGCTGTGGTGTGGGTTGCGGTTGAGGCTGAGGTGTAGGCTGTGGCTGCGGCTGGGGATCCGGAGTATTGTTCTTTTCCTGTCCTCCGTTTCCTGCGTTTGAACCATCAGTGTTTGCCTTCCAGCGATCAAATGAGAAATTGCCCTTAAATACAAAGCAGATATCCTTTGATCCTGTAACACTCTTTACGTTTCCTGTGAAGTCCTTATATGAACCTCCTGTACTTGATACATTGATTGTTCCGAGTACATTTCCTGAAGGAGATCCTTCTCTTACTTCAATGCTGCCGTTTCCGTTACTCTGAACAGTTGCGGTAATTGAAGATACACCTTTGGAGAAGTTTACACCCTTAACCTTTGTATAATCTCCGTTGTCTATATTTGTAACCCAGGCCTGTCCGTTTGAATTACCTTTTACTCCGATACCTGCCTGTGTAAACATTGTCTCTGCTTCAACCCCATTATAAGGATCAACGCTTGGATTCATTGGTACACCGTTAAGAGACTGCTGAATCGTATTTATCTTGCCGTTTGAAACATTAACTTTGTCAATGTGTGTTGTTCTGTATCCGAGGTTCTGTCCAACCACTTTAGCCTCTACAGTATGTGTATGATATGCCATGTAGTAGTTGCCCTTGAACTCAAAGATCTGGTGATGGTTGTTTCCGTCAGATCCTTTGAATGTATTTCCCGGATTCGCCATAATCTCCCCCTGATGGTTAAAAGGTCCCATAGGGTTATTACTTGTCATAACCTGAATTGTTGCATTTCTGAATCCATTGCCGCAATTCCAGTTTGAGCAATATGAATAATAATATGTATTACCAATCTTGTTAATACCTGAATCTTCAAAAAGATAAGGTGCATCAATTGTTGCTGCACTACCTGAAGTACTTACCATATCTGCGCCGAGCTTGATAACTCTTGCTGTCTTGGGATGAGCATTCTGTCCGTTCGGAACACCGCCACCAAAATACAGATATCCTGTTCCGTCGCTGTCTACAAGTACAGCCGGATCAAAGAGCCACTCCACGTTACAGTTGGGAGTTTGCTTTGTAATAAGTGCATGACCGATCGGATCCTTCCATGGACCTGTAGGACTGTCAGCCGTCAAAACGCCTATACTGCTGGCATTATTTGCAAAGTATAAAAAGAACTTGTCCTTTCCGTTTATCTTCTTGGTACAGATAGTAGGAGCCCATGAATTGCCTGCCCATCTTGCCGCTCCGTTTCCACCTGCAATATTAAATGCACCGTGATCTGTCCAGTTTACAAGATCCTTTGAGGAATAGCAGTTTAACTGATTGATCTTTGCATAAGTATTTTTATTATTTCCTGCAAATTCCTGAGAATCGTTTGTTGTATATATATAAACCGTATCGTTATATACGAGTACGCCCGGATCCGCACCGTAACTCTGCGTTACAAGCGGGTTATTTTCATTATCGCCTTTGACATAGCTTCCTCTTTCAACGCCTGCGGCCTGAACTGTTGCAGCTGAGCCGATAACAAGCGTACATGCCATAGCTACGCCTAGCATTCTTTTAATTGACTTAACCATATAACCTCTCACTATTCATCCAAACTTCAATTAATTCTGTGCCGGTTCAAAAATCCACTGCTGATTTGCATTACCATTGTGCTTCCACTGGCATACGTTTGTGCCGTCAGCTGTCTTGTGCTGATATACATCAAGATTTTTTGTTCCGTTTGATGATTTTGTTGCAATCAAATAAGCTCCGCTCTTCTTTGAAGCCTTTATCATAAACTGCTGAGCATCATGTCCGTATGCATCATAGATCTGAAGGTTTGCACCATCCTTGTTTTCTCCGTTGGCTACATCGAGCATGAATTCTCCAAGAGCTGACTTAAGTGTGACATAACCGTCACCCTTATTCTGAACATACCATTTCTGTCCCTTTGCTCCTGTGCCCTTTTCAATCTGAACGTTAGTAACCTTCTTTGCTCTGTTCTCCTTTACTGAAAGATACTTCTGAGAATTAACGTCCTTGATATAGTACCAACCATCCTGAATAGTTGCAGATGCATTGTTGCTTGTCTGTCCATTGCTCGGCTGAGGCTGTGGCTGTGGCTGTGGATTTGGCTGTCCGTTATTGTTATTATTGTTGTTCTTGTTATTGTTATTATTGTTCTTGTTATCAGACTGGTTGTTACCGGGCTGAGGCTGAACCGGCTTGTTGTTAGGAGTCGATCCGGGCTGGCCGATAACATCTGTATATGCCTGAATTACTTTGTTGTATGCCTGCTTGGGCTGACCGGGTGAAGAGAACAACAAAGGCTTTGAATTGTTGATCCATGTTGTCTGGTCTGACAATCCCCACCATGTGATACCTGTTACATTTCCACCGTTCTTCTTAATCTGATTTATCTTCTTGAAAAGATCATAAGAGTAATTTGCCATATCGCTATCACCCTTATTTGTGATATCAAGCTCTGTTACCTGTACTTCAAATCCTGACTTAAGGAATGAGTTCATAGCATTGATATACTGATCAACCGAAGGATAATTTGTTCCGAGGTGAGACTGCATACCAACACCTGCGCAAACTTTTTTACCCTGATTTATATAATTAACAAGAGTAGTAATCTTCTGTACTTCCTGATATGTGTTGTAATCATTGTAGAAAAGCTTAACTGAACCTGTGAGCTTAAAGTGCTCAAGAGTTTCATAAGCATAGTTAAATGCCTTCTTTACATAAGGCGCGTTTGTTCTGTTATTTCCGTATACTGCTTCCCAACCTGAGTTGTTTGCGTGAATTACTTCGTTTGCAACGTCCCAGGCGTATACGCATCCGCCGTACTGGCTTGAATATACGTGATTCATAACCGTCTTTACATACATCTCAAGACGGGCATCCATTGTCTGCTGATTTACAAATCCGCTGTTTCCTGAATAATTGCTTCTGAAGAACCATGACGGTGTCTGAGAATGCCATACAAGTGTATGAGCTCTCATACCAAGACCGTTGTTACTACAGATCTTCATTACTTCATCTACTGTTCCGAAATTAATCTGGGGTACGTTCTGTTCACGATAACCGTCGGGAATATAATATCCTCTGTTCTTTGCCTCCGATACTGAGATCAGTTTGGGAGATCCCCCAAGCAAAGCGTCCGGCTTCATCTCGTTTTCAAGTGTAATAGAATTATAGTGTTTCTTAAGAATATTTAACTGATTTGAATCTCTTAACTGATACAAATTAATACATGTACCTGAACGACCATATGCACTACCATATGTATTCAAAAGAGTTGTCTCTGCAGCTTTTGCATCAACTGTTGATGCTGATATGCACATAGAAAAAGCGCACATAAAAGCCATAACTTTAGCAACTGCTCCCCTAATACTTTTTACCTTCATAGCAACCTCCCATTAATAATATGTTAAAAATCTTTCTTCACAAGGTAACATTATTGTAACATATTATTTCACAGATGGACAGCCCTAAAATTGCTAAAAAAATATCAAAAAGTGCTGATTTACGCCATTATCACGTTTTTTCGTATGCTGTTATTTTGCACGTCGTAAAGTTTGTGTTAACATTTATTTGTAAAGCACTAAAATACCCACACCCCGGATGACTGTAAGTGCAGTCTTTTGCTGCTATCCGAGGTGTGGGTATTTTTAGTGAAATATTTTAAAATAAGCCTTCAAGCCCTTGTGTTCTATAGATTTCTTTGTAATAACCGACTTCGTCCTTGATTATCGAATCAATCTGTTTCATTCCAAGAAGTTCAACAGGCGCCTTATCATCGGTCATTATCTTATCTCCCGCATTGTAAGGCATTACATTAAGTCCTACTATATCCATCATGGTCCGAAGCTTTGTATCATTTTCAAGACGAATATTCTCGGAAAATCTGTTCATAAACTCCGCATTGTCCGTTGCAAAAAGCTCTTTATTCGTAGAATTCGGAACTTTGACCGTGACAACATTATCAAACACCGAAGAAATGGTATCTGCAAGATATCTGTTAATGGTAGCTTCATTCTCGTCGCTGTACATATTCATGTTAACAACCATTACTCCGCCCGGAGCAAGATGCTCTTTTACCATGTTAAAAAATTCTGTCGACGACATCTGAAAGGGAATCGTAATATCCTGATAAGCATCGACCATTATGACATCATACTTCTTATCAACAGCCGCAAGATACGCCCTGCCGTCGTACATCGTCACCTTGGCCTCATCCGGCAATTCGAAATATTCATGCGCAAGATTCGTGATCTTATCATCAATCTCAACGCCTTCCACATTTACGTTGTCAAAGGATTTAAGAAGCTGAGTCGCATATGTTCCGGTTCCCATCCCAAGGATCAGTATTTCAGAATCCTCTCCCGCAGCGGCTTTTTCTTTTATCCCACTCATGTAGGGCGCCGCAAGAGCATAATCATAGTACATTCCGGTAAGTTCACCGCTCTTGATATGAATTGATTGAACCCCGAAAAGAACATTTGTAGACAGGATCACACTGTAAGGATCTTCTTTTACCTGTAAATAGTTGTAAACAGACTCACCCTCATATGTCAGATTATTTTCCCAAAAAGCAAATGAGGTGCTGTGCCCGAAAAAAGTGCATACCAGAAATATAAGAATACCCGCTGCAATTTTCTTAGTTTCTTTTTTGCCGCTGCTCACAAAGAAAGCGATGCAAAGAGCTATCAGAATAGCCGCGAAAATGAGAAATGTTATGGAAGTTCCGACCGCAGGGATCGTGACAAAAGTCGGCACAAAAGTTCCGATAATGCTTCCCACAGTATTGAAAGCGCCGAGAGTTCCTATGATCTTGCCGTTATCCTCAAGTGACTGCGTTGTATATTTTGCAAGCGAAGGTGTAACTGTTCCCAGAAGAAAAAGAGGAAACACAAAGACTATCATGCATGTTGCAAATGCAGCTATAACAAGGAAATTGCTGTTGACTGCAAATATCACAACCGCTGATATGGCGATGATTATATACTTGCCCAGAACAGGAATAGCCGCGATCCAGATGGCAGCAATGAGAATTCTCTTGTACAATCTTCCGGGATCCGGATTCTTGTCGGCCGCCTTACCTCCATAGATATTTCCGAGCGCCATGGCAATCATGATAGTTCCTATTATGATGGTCCACACGATCTGAGACGAGCTGAAGTAAGGTGCAAGAAGTCTGCTGGCTCCAAGCTCGACCGCCATAACAGACATTCCTGCAAAGAACTCCGTCATGTACAAAAAGAGTTTGTTGTTTAAAATTGATTTCTTATCCATTTTTCCTTTATCCATTTTTTTGTATTTTTATACCCGTATTGGAGTATATCACTATCACATCCCAGCGAAAATACAAATACAAAAATAAATTATCGAAAAAAGAATTAATGTCATATTCATAAGGACTATACTCCTCCTGATATCTTCAGGCTCTATCGCGCGGAGCTCATCTCCTATAAACTGTTTGTCATGAATCTTGCCGAAATAACTTGCAGGCCCTGCAAGCTTAAGCCCGAGCGCACCTGCACATGCACTCTCACACTGCGCCGAGTTCGGACTTGCATGATTATACCTGTCTCTTATGAAAATCTTTATCGAATTCTTTGTACTGTATCTAAATGCACTCTTAGCCCCAAACATAGCTGCGCACATCTCCAATACGGCTGTTCCCGCTATCATAAATACCGCACTAAGCCTTGCGGGAATATAGGCAAAAACATCATCCGTCTTAGCCGCAAACCTTCCAAAATACATATATCTGTCATTCTTGTATCCGATCATGGAATCCATCGTACTTACCGCTTTATAAATATACGAAAGGACAGGCCCGCCAAGCATCTGATAAAAAAGCGGACAGATAACACCGTCATTCGTATTCTCCGCAACCGTCTCAACCGCCGCCTTCGTAATACCTTTATCATCAAGGCTCTGCGTATCACGCCCCACGATCATTGACACCGCTTTCCTTGCACCTTCCACATCCCCCTTCACAAGCGGTCTATACACCCCCATTGCCGCATCCCTAAGACTCTTCGCCGCGATACACTGCCAGCACATAACTCCCATCACCGCAACCAGAAGATACCTATTTAACAAATACGCCCCATAACAAATCCCAAAAGAGACCGCCCCGGTAACTCCCGTAACCCCGATCACTTCCACAATTCCCAACACATAATCCACAAAACTCTTATCTAAATCCCCTCGTTTTCCACAATCCTTTTCACACTCTCCACTTTCCCCATCTCTTCTCGTTTCAAAAAAACTCTTCTTCCTAAGGCCCTTCTCCAGCCCCTCGATCACCTTCCCAATAACCTGCACCGGATGCACCAAAAATCTAGGATCTCCCAAAACCACATCAATCAGAATCCCTAAAAATACTGCTATCGGTATGTACTTAAAGTATGTTGTCCAAAATTCCATCATTCTTTATCTTTCCGTTTCCATAGAGCTTTCCGCGGGGGCAGCCGGAGCATATATACACATTTTTGCGATTTTGTGCCACGGAAATGTGACCATGTAATCGTAAATGCCTCTGCATTTTCGATTACAGCTTTGGGCACATTGGAGTGTCCGGCACAATCAGAGCAAAACTGTGTATATATGCTCCGGCTGCCCCCACGGAAAGCTCTTGTAAATTATTATAGATATGTAACGCCTGAAACAATCGCGCACAGACACACCGCCACCACCATAGCGGTTTCGGCGAGGCAGAGGAACCAGCCGGCCGCGTCACCGGTGATGCCGCCAAGTTCTCTTGCTGTTTTGAATTTGTAGTATGCAAATACGATGAGCGCCGCGCAAACCGCACACACTCCGCTTATACTGCCAATGATTATCATGAGAAATGACACCGCCACAGCTTCTTTTACCAATATTAAAAGACACCTCTTCTTGTCCGCCCCTTCCGCGAAACTATAGAGCGTCCCCTCATTCTTCGCACACGAGAAACTCACGACCGAGATTCCGCTAAGAGCCCTGGATAAGATAAATCCAAGTCCGATCACCATCACTGATCTATCCGAAAAAAAGACTGCAGTATCCGAAACAATTTTCTTATCAAAAACAATGCTCATGCAGGCAAGATAAACCGCAGAAAACGTAAGCACTCTGATAACCGCAAATGCACCGATATGAGGATCTTTCAATATTTCAAGCTTCTTCTCTTTATCAGCATAAGACGAAAACGCATCGCTGCAATCCATGTACCCATCGACATGGATACCTCCCGTCACAAGAGCGATCGCAGCCATAACAAGAAGTCCCGCCGGAATACTTCCTATCCCAAAAATATCCGCAAGCCGGCTTATCCCGCATATAACCACGAAAAGCACCGCTCCGATAAGAGGGAAAAAAACTATGCTGTACTTCATATCCTCTTTTTCCCACTTAAACTGTGGCATAGGAATCTTGGAATACATTGAAAATGCAATCGCAAAAGCCCTGAATAAACTCTTCATCCTATCTCTTCCTCTATTCCGCAGATCACTCTGTAGACTCTCCTGCCCGCAGCAAGCGCCTGCATGAGCCTTCCCGCGTCCTCTCGCCATTTCCTGTCCGTCGCATCAACAGGGACAATTCCGCAGGTTATATCTTCACATATAATTATAGTCCCTTCGGGAAAGAGCCCTGCTATCTCCTCTGCGCTCCTATCTGTCCCGCGCACAAGACGTTCTGCATGACGATAAATCTTATAGCCACCGGGAACCTGTGCCTTTGTACTTACGCTTGAATCTTCTATTTTAAAAGAATATATATCTTTATCGGAAATCTCACCAACAAGGCGCTTTGCAAGATCAAGCTTTCCCTGCCCTGCGCCTCCCACTATGAGAATACCTTTCTTCTCTTTACCACTCATCTTCCTATTCTTTCGCATAAAATCAAGTTCACTTATGTCGCTGCCTATATGCACGATCTCTTTTCCCGCGCACATCTCTATCACTTCATCCGAGGTCTTCGCAACTTCTCTTTCTATAAGAGCAAGTCCCTCTCTGTAAGCATCCGTGCTCTCATCATATAAGGCAGCATCGCTGTATATTCCGTCGCTCACAAATATGAGATTAAAATCTTTTTCTTCGCATAAAACTCTGATATCTTCGCAAATCCTTGCAGCTGCGCCAAAATCTTGCACAAACTCACCGTTTTCATCTGTTCTGAACATCTCTCCTGCAAGAAGTGCGGTAAGACTGTCCACAAGAAACGTATTTGTCCCGGGCTTAAGAAACTTATCTTTTTCCGTGCTAAGCCTCTTTATATCCCTTGCCATCTCAATAGTCTCAAAGCCAAGACCTTCCCTGTTCTCCACATGCTTCCTTATACGCTCGTCGTCCTCTTTGCCGGTTGATTCCATGGTCGCAACGTAGTAAAGGCCGCCGCCCAATCTCGCCCTGAGACTACAGGCAATGTCCTGCGCAGTATTCGATTTGCCGTTCTTACATCCTCCTGTCAAGAGAACTACCATCTCTACCTTATTCCTTCCAGATATGAATCGTCGATCCCGCCGCCTGCAAACGTAGCCATATCATTCATCATGGCGCAGGCTCCCTCTATAACTCCGAAAGCAAGGACGCATCCGCTCCCCTCTCCGAGTCCCATGTTAAGATCAAGATACGGCTTGAGATCAAGCTCTTTTATCGCCAGCATGTATCCCGGCTCCGTCGATATATGAGAGGGAAAAAGATAATCCGACACCGCAGGACACAGCTTCACCGCAAGAAGCGCCGCAACCGCAGAAATATAACCGTCTATCACAGCTCCTTTTCCCGCATAGGCAGCACCTATAAAAGCACCGCACATCGCCGCGATATCAAGTCCTCCGACTTTGGATAGAATATCAACTACCGCCTCAAAATCGCTGTCATACTTACCTTTTATATCAGTAAGTTCATGCAGTGACAGCGCTCTTTTTATTACTTTCTTCTTATTGGCAAATGCATCATCACAGATTCCGGCTCCACGCCCCGTAAGAGCATCACTGTCTGTCCCCGTAACAGCCGCAAGAACTGCTGCCGAAGTCGTGGTATTTCCTATGCCCATCTCTCCAACACCGATAAGATCGACATATCCGATACCACGGCTCACCTCATCGCTTATATTCTCGCTATTTTCCGGCACGTTGTACTCTTCGTCGCCCTCTTTTCCTACTGCGATCTCAATACCCGTCAATATCGCGCACAAGCACTCATCAATGCCCATAGCGGGCTCGCAGGCAATATTTCCCGTGCCTTTTCTTATCTTTTTATCTATAATATTCGCTTTTTTCCCATCAAAAGTCGCCGGAAATTCAGTTGCTACGCCGACATCGACAACCACAACCTCCGTACCGAAATTCTTTGCAAGCGCGGACATCCCCGTTATCCCTGAAGTCATATTAACCGCCTGACTCGAAGTAACCGTGATCGGAGCAGACGCAACGCCTTCATCCGTCACACCGTTGTCCGCACAGAAAACAAGAATCTTTTTAGTCCCTATACGATTCTTTACATTTCCTGTTATTCCAGCAAGCTTAACTGCGATATCTTCAAGCTTTCCCATACTGCGGGGCGGCTTTATCAGAGCATCATCATACTCTTTTGCCCTGCTCTTTGCTTTATTGTCGGCACTTCCGACTCCATCTATGTATTTTTTTATTATTTTCTCTGTATTTCCTACCATACGTTTATTTTACACACATAAGTATTGTTGTAAAAGTATCAAAAAAACCTTTATACTCTAATTATACAGGGAGGTCCCGATATGACACACCACACTTATGAACACGGCGGAATCTGTGATAAAGCATACAAAATAAAATATGATTTCAGTGTAAACGTAAATCCTTTGGGTATGCCCGAAAAAGTCAGGCAGAATATCTTAAATCATATTTCCCTTCTTGAGAAATATCCAAATATAGATGACTACTCGCTGACTGCCAAATTGTCCGCACATCACAACCTTCCCGAAGAATATTTTGTTTTGGGAAACGGCGCATCTGAGATAATAACGCTTTTGTCTCAGACAATCATTCCGCGCGGCGCCATGATCCCCGTTCCGACTTTTTCCGGATACAAAAAAGCTTTAATCTCAAGGAGCTGCCGCGTAAAAGAGTATATGCTAAGAAGCGACAACGACTTCCTTCTGACTGAAGATTTTTTGACTGATGTAAAAAGAGCAAGCTCGGTTGATGCTATATTCCTGTGTAATCCAAATAATCCGACAGGAAAACTCATTCCTCGCGAGCTTGTAAATAAACTTGCTGATTTCTGCGAAAGTTTCGGAATTTATCTGGTGATCGACGAATGCTTTATGGGATTTGTCCCCGATGAGAAAAAGACAAGTGCCATTTCACTTGTACCGAATCATCCGCATCTGATAGTGATCGATGCCTTCACGAAATTATACTGCCTTCCCGGAATAAGGCTCGGGTACTGTGTTTGCTCAAACCCGCGCATATTATCCGAAATGAATGCCCTTAAACCCGAGTGGAACATCTCATGCCTTGCTCTTGTTGCAGGTGAGAATTCAATATCAGAAAAAGAATATGTAAAAAATACCATTTCAATCATAGAAAACGAAAAGGCATTTCTGGCCAAAGAGCTCAGCGCTCTTGGTTTTACAGTCTTTGACAGTGACACAAACTTCATGCTCACAAGACTTCCGTTATCTCTGCTCACTACGACACACTCACATCTTGAAGGCAACTCGATCACGGACCGTCTTGCAAGAGACTACGGAATCTTAGTGCGAAACTGTTCAAACTTCAGCGGTCTGGACAATTCCTATTTCCGTATCGCAGTCAGAAATCACGACGAGAATGTCGCACTTATAGATGCACTCAAAAGATATGTATAATATATAAAGAAACGCGTCATACCTTCTAAGGCCATGACGCGTCTTTTTATCTTGTTAAATCATTCGCAGTCTGCATTCGCTTCTGTACTTGCTTCCGCAATCTGCTCTACCTGCTCTGCCTGCTTTTCCTCTTTCTTCTTTTTCTGCTTAATAAATACAGTTTCTCCCAAAATCCAGAGGTTATCACCCTGTCTCTTTTTATTAAGTACAAGCAAAATAACTATTACAACCGCAATAAGAACTGTCGAAAAGACTGTACCCTCTATTCCGAAATTTACATGATATGCAAAACTGTTTCTGGCTGAAGCCGCATCCAGCTTGAATACCGAGAAGTCAAAAACAATTCCGCTGTTCGGAAGTCCCAAAACAATACTCTGCGAGAAATTCCATGCGGTATGAACCGCAATCGCCATCCACATACTCTCATAATAATAGATGATAAGCGACATGAATATTCCGAACAAGATTATATTAATAACTCCAAGGGCCGTAACTCCCTTGTTACCGAGGTGCAACGCCCCGAACAAAAGTGCATTTCCTATTACCGAAACCCAGGGATTTCTGAATGCACGTCTCATCCTCTGATAGAAAAAGCCTCTGCAAAGAATTTCTTCGCTACCTGACTGTATAAATACCGCCAGAAATACCAAAAATACTTTCACAAACGGGAACTGATTATAATACAGCGCTATATCTTTGTTGAGCATTGCAACGATAGCGCAAAAAACATTCATTCCGCCGCCTACAAGAAGACCTATAAGAAAGAATTTCACTGTATTTCCTTTATACTTTGGCAAGAAAGTTTTAAGGATCGGTCTTTCCGCTTTAAAAATAAGCAGATATACAATGAGCAATATCCAATATCCTATAGTTTCACTGTATCTGATAAATACTTTAGTAAACGATTCATCATATTTAAGTAAGAAATTATAAAGAGGATCAGTAATAACGTAACCTACATTTGCTCCCAAAATAGCCAATCCCAAAAACAATATAATTGTAATCAGTAAAAGGTCATACCATTTGAAATAATCATTGTGAATTTTGTAAAACAGGTTTTTTAGCTTTTCCATGATGTCTCCTCCAAGATGTTCTCTCTTTAATATTTTACTGCTCGAGGCCGTATATACTTTATATTCCTTCTATCCTCAAACCCATATAAAGATACTATGCTAGTCGTAGTATGTCAAGAATACATATTGGTACAGATGATATTAAAATGCAAACACTCCATTTCTTATCCGATTACTTCTACTTGCAGATCCGAATACTCGGGCGCAAGTGAAAACATTGTATTTACGCCCTCTGTCAGATACACCTTTTTATCATCGCTTACCATGATAAGCTCAAACGCATCAATCCCGTTCTCTCCGCTTCCGTACTTCTTGTAAAACTCCTCGGCACCTTCTTTACCCATAACAAAAAGAGCCGTTGAAAGTCCGTCGCAGACCGTTCCGTTCTTTCCTATGACTGTAACTGATATCAGTCCACTCTTTGCAGGCTTTCCCGTCTTGGGATCTATTATATGCCAGTATTTCTCGCCGTTTTCTTCAAAAAATCTCTCATACCCTCCGGACGTTATGACTGCGGTATCGCTTGCTTCTAAAACTCCGAGCACATCACTTTTGCTGTCTTCAAAAGGACTTTTTACCGCAACTCTCCATGGCTTTCCGTTAGGCTTTGTTCCTATACATTCCACATTCCCGCCAAGATTTATAAGGCCCGAAGTCACTCCTTTTTCCCTGAAAAAAGCTGCCACATCAGAACCCGTATAACCTTTTACAACACTTCCGAGATCTATCTGCATATTGTCTTCTATACTGACATTGCACTCTTCATCGCTTGCATATTCCGCGCCGATTCTGTTAAAACCTACATTTGCGACAAGCTCTTTTAACTCATCATCCGAAGGAACCCTGTATTCGCCCGTCGTAAATCCCCACTCCTTAAGAACGGGATAGACCGATATATCAAGACTTCCCTCTGTCATATCGCATATCTTGAGCGCTTCCTTAAGAATCTTCGTCCCGTCTTCAGACAACTTACCGCTCTTATCACTGTTTATCTTCCCTATCTCACTGTCACTGCTTGTGACCGACAGCTCACTTTCTATATCCCTTATATGATTCTCAGCTTCCCTAAGAAGTTCTTCATCGCCCTGTATCTCAAGCTGCATAACCGTATCCATTGCGAATATAGTGGAAGTGTTTATTTTATTTTTTGCCCCGCATCCTGTTATCAGAAGCGAAACAAGGCATGCAACAGCCGGGATTATTTTAATCGTTTTCTCTTCAATCCGTAACTTCTTTTTCTTTATCCCTATCCCAATCCTATTCATCCGTTACCTTATCTGCTTTCTTTTATTTTTCTCTCTTAATATATACTGTTACAATCAATAATAAAAGAATTGATAATCTCAACTTTTCACTACTGATAATTTTTATTTATTTCCCAAAACTCATTCCCGTCCTGTATAATTCAGTCATACCAGTTGAGGAGATAAATAAACAATGGTATCGAGGAGGAAATAATAATTATGAAAAAGAGAGTAATAACAAGTCTGATTTTAACAGCAGCCCTTGCCTTCGGAGCGCTTACAGGTTGCGGTTCAAAAGCAGATTCACAGTCTTCAGAGACTGCAGCAACAGGAGAAGAAACACAGGCTGAAGCTGAAACTGAAGCCGAAACAGATTCAGCATCTGACTCAGACAAGACAATCACTGTAGGAGCAACACCTGTTCCTCACGCAGAGATTCTTGATAATATCGTAAAGAAAGTTCTTGCAAAAGACGGATGGACACTTGAGACAGTTGTTTTCCAGGATTATGTTCTTCCCAACACTTCACTTGAATCAGGTGAGATTGACGCAAACTACTTCCAGACACTCGGATATCTTGACCAGCAGAACAAAGACGCAGGTCTTCATCTTACAGCAGTAGCCGGCATCCACATCGAGCCAATGGGTATCTACTCACAGAAATATACTAAACTTGATGAGATTCCCGACGGTGCAGAGATCGGTATTCCAAATGATCCCGACAACGGTGCAAGAGCACTTGACCTTCTTGTTCAGAAGGGACTTCTTACATCAAAGGGTTCTTTCGGAGAAGATGCAAGCTACACAGAGGATTCTCTTTCAAAAGATAAGGACGCTAACCCTCACGGTTACAAGATCACACCTCTTGAGGCAGCTAACCTTCCTCTTTCACTTCCCGATCTTGACGCAGCAGCTATCAACGGAAACTACGCACTTGAAGCAGAGCTTCCTTCCAAATATCCTGCACTTGATATCGAGGAATTCGATGATGAGACAACAGTTAAGAGAACTAACTTCCTTGTAGTTAAGGACGGCTCTCAGGACTCTGAGAAGATCAAAGCTCTTGTAGCAGCCCTTAAGTCAGACGAAGTTAAATCATATATTGAAGAGACATACAAGGGAGCAGTAATTCCTTCATTTATTGATCCACAGTAAATTATTTTTTAAGCCAATAACGTAAATCATAGAAAAAACCTACCTTTCATATATCAAACCTTAGATATGACACGTCTCCTTGCCAGTGACGTGTCATATTTGATATTTATGGAAAGTAATGTAATAATGTGATGGCAAAGGCAATTCACGCCTTGCAAATACAAATCTTTTTTAGACAGGTGGTCTGATTATCCATGATACAGATAAAAAACGTCAAAAAAACTTTTAACAAAACCGAAGTTCTTAAGGGAATAAATATCGACATCGAAAAAGGTGAGATATTCGGTATTATAGGACAGAGCGGAGCCGGTAAATCCACTCTCCTTCGCTGCATCAACGGCCTTGAATCTTATGATGAAGGCTCGATCACAGTCGGCGATGTGACCGTAGACATTAAGAACAAAAAGGTTCTTCGTAACCTTCAAAAAAGAATGGGAATGATATTCCAGGGATTCAACCTCCTTGAGAGACTGGACGTATACCATAACGTCGCTCTTCCCATGAAATTCTGGGGGATACCGACAAATACCCCCGAGGCAAAAGAGAAGATTTTAAATCTCATAAAACTCGTCGGCCTTGAAGAAAAAGTTCATTCCAAGCCAAGAGAACTCTCCGGAGGTCAGAAACAGCGTGTGGCTATTGCAAGAGCGCTCGCACTCGATCCCGAATTTCTTTTGTGCGACGAAGCAACAAGCGCACTTGATCCCGAGATCACAAAAGGGATCCTTGCTCTTTTGCAAAAGATAAATAAAGAAATGGGCATTACGATCATCATCGTTACCCATCAGATGGAAGTTGTTAAACAGATCTGCCAGAAGGTTGCATTCCTAAGCGGCGGCAAAGTCCTTGCAGTCGGCAAACCCGAGCAGCTCTTTGTATGGCCCAAAGAACGCGAGATACGTGAATTCCTTCGCGAAGAAAGTGACAAACTTCCGACAACAGGAATCAATCTCAAGCTCTTTTTCTACGGCGAAGGCAATCAGCGCCCTATCGTAACCGAGATGTCGAGGGAGCTCCAGACAAATTTCAATATCTGCTGGGCTAAACTCGAAGATTTCAGAGAAGATGTATACGGAAGTCTCGTCCTCAATATGGAGGAAAAAGATCTTGAAAAAGCATGCGCTTTTCTTGACAGCAAAAACGTCACATGGGAGGTAATCAGATAATGTCCGGAATTTTATCAGATGCAGGCATGACTTCAGTTATAATCACTGCCTTTAAACAAACTTTATATATGGTATTCTGGTCCACACTTTTTTCGGTGATAATAGGATTTATTCCCGCCATAATACTTACACTCACAGCTCCTGACGGACTTAAGCCCAACAAGATCGTATATGAGATCTTGAGCTTTTTGGTAAACGTATTCAGAAGCTTCCCGTTTATCATCCTTCTTGTAATACTTATTCCTTTTACAAGAATGGTGGTCGGCAAATCAATCGGAACAACAGCTTCCATAGTACCTCTCACGGTATCGGCCATCCCCTATATCGCAAGAGTATTCGAAACCAGCCTTCGTGAGACCAATCCCGGAGTTATCGAAGCCGCAAGATCCTTCGGTGCTTCAAATTTCCAGATCCTTATGCGCGTTTACGTAAAAGAATCCATCCCAAGAATGCTAAACGGCATTATACTTCTTGTAATCTCACTTATTGGCTACTCAGCCATGGCCGGCACAGTCGGCGGCGGCGGTATCGGTGACATCGCAATCCGCTACGGCTACCAGCAATACAAAACCGAATACCTCATCGTATGCTCCGTCATCCTAATAGCCTTCGTCCAGATCATCCAAATGATCGGAAACAGCCTATACAAGCACATGAGTTGAAAATTTATCCGTACGCCCAGCCCCAAGATATCCATTTGGAAATGCTTGTGTTCGTCTGCGGTGTGATTTTCTAAGATTCATAAATGAAGAGAGCTCTCCTCTCAACGTTGTTCGAAGCAGTCGAGCTCTCTTCATTTATGAATCTTGAAAATCATCATCCTCGTCCGAGAACTGCGCATTTCCAAATGGATACCTTGGGGCTGGGCTGTCTATGAAAAAGTAAGCAAACACAAAAATCAAGCTTCGAACAGCTCGGCAACAGAGATATACATTAGGAAGTGCGATGTCCCGTTCCGTTGTAAAGGTGGAAGTGATTTGACGTCTTATTACAAAAAGATGGTGTGAAAAATAGTCTCTCATTTTTCACACCATCTTTGTATTTGCTAATTTTTTTATTTATACTGCTGAAGCTTCTCAATAAAAGTCTTTGCCATATCGCTAAGGTCACTGCCTTTACGGATGATATATCCGAGAGTCAGCGTTTCTTCTTCCTTGAGCTTAACATGATGAATCTCGGAAGTATTAAGACTTTCACCGAGCATTGCGGCACCTACGGCGTAGCCGTTAAGACCGAGCATAAGCTCTACGGATGTTGCTCTTTCGTTTGTGCTTATGACCTTTTTATAATCATAGGTTGCAAGCGCTTCCTCTCTGTAATAGAAGGATGTGTTATCACCCTGATCGAATACCATGCACGGATAATCCTGCAGATCTTTAAGCGAAATTTCTTCTCTGTCTGCAAGAGGGTGATCCTTTCTAAGATATACGTAAGTCTCTCTTGTAAAGAGCTCATGGAACTCAAGAGAAGCGTCCGCAAAAATCTTTTTGAACATGTTCCTGTTAAACTCGCTAAGAGCAATAACTCCGACTTCACTTCTAAGGCTCTTAAGGTCGTCTATTACTTCACTTGTCTGAGTCTCTCTGATAGAGAACTGGTACTCTTCAAGGTCGTATTCCTTGACTGTTTCTATAAAAGCATTTACAGCTACTGTATAATGTTGCATCGATACTGAGAAAGTGGGCTTGTCAGTCTTGGCATTGATATATTTATCCTCAATCTTCTCAAACTGCTCAACCGCACTTCTTGCATAAGCAATAAACGCGCCGCCTGCAACAGTTGTCACAACGCCGTTATGTACTCGCTGGAATATCTGGATTCCGAGCTCATTCTCAAGATCTCTTACCGCACTCGAAAGTCCCGGCTGTGAGACATAGAGTCTATCCGCCGCCTTTCTCATTGAGCATTCCTCATCAATGGCTATTACATATTTAAGCTGCAAAATTGTCATATGTATAATCTCCAAATAAATTTTTATACATAATAACACATTGCCATACATTTAGTACATATTTTATACTCTGTCCCTGTCAGATCACATATGCATCCTGAGGGATGATCCTTGAAAGGAACTTCCTTGTACGCTCTTCTTTTGGTTTATAGAATATTTCTCCGGGCTTTCCTTCTTCCACTACAACTCCGCCATCCATAAAGATAACCCTGTCAGCCACATCCTCGGCAAAAGACATCTCATGGGTCACTACGATCATGGTAATTCCCTTCTTTGCAACCTTCTTTATTACTTCCAAGGTTTCTCCCACAAGCTCAGGATCAAGGGCAGATGTGGGCTCATCAAAAAGGATCACTTCAGGCTTTAGAGCCACAGCCCTTGCTATTCCTACTCTCTGCTGCTGTCCGCCGGATAGCTGTGATGGATAAGCATCTTTCTTTTCAAGCATCCCAACATTTTGAAGGACTTCCTCTGCAATCTGCTGCGCTTCGTGCTTACTCTTTTTCTGAACCTGAACAAGTCCTTCCATTACATTCTGAAGAACCGTCTTGTGAGCAAACAGTCCGTAGTTCTGGAACACAAAGCCTGTATGTCTTCTCATGTACAGAATATCTTTTTTCTTGGGGTTCTTAAAATTTATGATCTTATCGGAAAACTTCATGGTTCCGCTGTCGGCCTTCTCAAGAAAATTTATACTCCGAAGAAGCGTAGTCTTTCCGGAGCCGCTTGGCCCCAGTATTACTACCACTTCTCCGTCATCTACTTTTATCGAAACATCCTTAAGAACTTCCTGTTTCCCAAAGGATTTTTTTACACCTGTAAGTTCTATCATTGCCGCACCTCTTCTGTTCCAAACACAATGTCATTGTGTGCATTAATATGCTTATATTTCCTATGTTTTCAGCCTGTCGCCACTTGCTTTAAATATTTTCCGCTGTTTTTCTCAGCCAGGTATCCTATCACCTCTATACCGATTCCTATAAGCCAGTATACAAGCGCTGCTGCCACATATCCTTCAAGATAACTGTAGTACAAAAGACTTGGCAAAAGAGCTCCTGTCATGATCTCAATGACTGAGATAGCGCTCACAAGATTGGATGCCTTCAATAGTCCTATCAGAGAATTCTGTAAACCCGGAAGTAATATTGGCACCATTTGAGGATAGATAACTCTTGTAAGTGTCTTGAACTTGCCAAGACCTATACTGTAGCCCGCTTCAAATTGCACCTTGTCTATTCCTCTGAAAGCACCTCTTACGCTCTCACTTACAGAACAGCTTGTCCCAAGGATAAGTACAAAATAACCTATTATGATCGGATCAACTTCGCTGATGGACACTGTAACGTGAAGTACATTTGCCACATCTGCATAGCATGTCATAAATATGATGTTATACAAAAGAATTGCCACCATAGTGGGTAGTCCCAGATATGTAGTCACAAACACCGCAAAGATCTGTGAAAGAACAGGTACCTTGTAATACCTTATCGTCGCTATGATTGTTCCAAGAACCAGACTTACAACAAAGGTGATCGCAGTAAGTTTGATGGTTACCGGAGCATAGGCTAGTGCTGACACAAGAGACTCCCAAAAACTTGATACACTAAAACTCATATCCCAACTCCTTAAACAAGTTTAACCTCTCCACCGCTCAGTTTCTTTTCTATGAGAAGAAAAGCTCCTTTTAACAGTAAGCTAAACGCAATATATATAAGTGCTGCCGCAACATACCCTTCAATAGTGTGGCCGGACGCCGCACCAATTGTCTTAGCTCTTCCCAAAAGATCTACGACTCCAAGCATAAATACAAGTGATGTATTCTGAAAAACTCCTATGAGGTCAACGCCATAATGCGGAATTGCCACCTTAAAAGCTTGCGGGAGCACAATCCTTACAAAGGTTTGTGCCCCCGTCATTCCTATAGAATATCCTGCTTCCGACTGAACCGCAGGTACAGATGTTATGGCTCCTCTAAATATCTCTCCAAGAAAAGCCCCCTCATTCAGGATAATCGCTATTTCTACAAATATCACGGGTTCAAGTCTGTTTAGATTGATCCCGAAAAGATTTAAAAATACTGTGCCGAGTACTATTGGGATTCCGTAAAACGCGATCATCATCTGCACCAGGAGCGGCGTTCCCCTCATAAAGGATATATACAATCCCAGTAAACCGCTTACCACAGGTACTCTATGTAATCTAAGCACTGCTACAAATACGGCCAGTATAGTGCCAAGAAGCATTGACCAAAAAACAATGTGAAGATTAACAGGTAAACTTGAAATCACTTTAGGAAAGACATGTATAAATCTTTCAATACTAAAATAATTTCCCATATCTATTTATTCCTCTTCTGTAACGTCGTATCCAACCCACTTAATTGCAAGCTCAGAAAGCTTTCCGTTTTCTTTAAGTGTCTTAAGAGCTCCGTCTACCGCATCTCTAAGTTCTGTCTCATCCTTGCGATACAGATAATAAGTCTTTGAATTGTTGATGGGTTCGCCTACAGACTTAAGCCATTCTTTTCCGTCCTCGCTGAAGTTAGTATTCATCTTGATAACATCGCTCTTCTTAAGTACGGTTGCTCTTGCTGCTCCTGACTTAAGTGCAGCAGCTGCTTCTTCATCTGAGCTACCCTCTGAGGTTACAAGAACAACTTCCTGACCCGGATGCTCCTCGTTCCACTTTGTAAGGATCTGAGTTGTGGCACTTGTTGAACCACCGGTTCTGATCTTCTCACCTGCAAGGTCTTCAAGGCTTGTAGCGTTATCATCTGTAAGAACTGCAAGGTAAGTGATATATGATGTGTAAGACTCTCCTGAGAAAAGATATTTCTCTTCCCTCTCAGGTGTGTACTCATACTGATGTGCTGCAAGATCAATCTTTCCTGATTCAAGTGAAAGAACCAGCTGATCGAATGCCATTGACTGATACTCAAATTCATACTGAGGAAGTAGCTCGTCGATTTCCTTTAGTACATCATACTCATAACCAACAGCATCTCCGTTTTCATCTATATAGCAGTAAGGATTGTAATTGGTTCCCGATCCTATAACTATCTTCTGCACCTGCCCGCTTCCTTCGCTCTGTGCTTCGCCTTCTATATTATCTTCTGCTGCCTTTACTTCAATATCAGCTCCCTGTGATGCCTTTCCGCATCCTACTGCAGATAACATCATTGCGCCTACAAGCACTCCCGATAACAGAATATTTTTAATTGTTCTTTTTTTCATAATCGTCTCCTCTAGCTAACCTGAAATCAAAAGTTCACATGAGAAAACCGGAGATTACTGGTCCGCCTAATGGTGACGAACCACTAACCTCCGGTTGTCCGGTCAGTAAACAAATGAGTTTGCATTATGTATTCGCTTTTGTTGAACTTAATATACAATAGCCTCCCTAAAGCCGCAATTACGCTAAACTTTAGGGAGGCTATAACTAAAAGTTATTATCGGAATGTTACTTCTTTATTTATCCCAGCCAAGAGCTACTCTCTTGTCTTTCATATCCTGCACGATCTGTTTTGCAAGTGCGACGGGATCTGTGTTTACATTCATTGTTGAACCAAGGAGTTCCTTTGTACCATGTTTCAAGAACTCAATTACATTTTTGGATCCGAAAATAGGTGCCTCAACGCAATGATACGAACTTATACCGTTAAGTCTGAAACCTAACGCTGCGTCGATTCCCTTTTCATTGCCCCACTCGGGTGATGAGAATGCAAAAGGAAGTTCGTAAAGGTTCTTTCCAAGCACACCTGCAATTCCCGCAAATATACCTGTAGAACGTGTATTATCGATACACTCTCCGACATGCCATACGGGCGGAAGGTCGGGTTCAAGGAATTCTCTTAAGGATTCTCCTGCCTTTTCTTTTCCCGAAACCGCACAATATCCCAGTTTCATAAGAGGGAACGATGCACATCCGTTGGTGATAATAAGAACGTTGTTCTTAAGAAGTTCATCGGCCACATCAATGATGCACTTCTCATAAAGAACCTTTGGATTATTGCATCCGACCATATTTACGACACCGAGGATCTGTCCCGATTTAATTGCTTCGGCAAGAGGCTTCATGCTTCCGAATCTCTTGTGAACATACTCAACAGAGAATCCGACTTCTGCCTCAACCTCATACGGAGGAATGTAGACAGGCATTCCCTTTCTGATCTCAAAGCTCTCGATTGCACGTCTTACTATCTTCTCTGCAAGTTCTTTGGTCTGACCTATATTGCTGTGATGATGATCGTATTCATATCTCTCTGCACCGGGAAGCCTTGCGGAATCACTTGTTGTAACCACAACAGTCTTAAAGCACTTTGCAACATCCATGATTGAAGGAAATACGTCCTGAACATCCGCAACCCACAGATCAAGCGCTCCGGTAGCAAGTACAAGTTCCGCGGATACCGCATTTGAAAGCGGAATAACACCGCTGTCTCTGTACATCGCAGAAAGTCCCGAACAGCAGATACCGTAGAAGCGAATACCCTTTGCGCCTTTGGATTTGGCAAGCTCTATCAAATCTTCTCTTTTTCCTGCCGCAACAATCTGGCTTACAAGTGTTGGCAGATGTCCGTGTACCGCAACATTCACATAGCCTTTCTCAAGCGCACCGATATTGACCTTGGACGTAACTCTGTCGCCGACACCAAACAGTGCGTCGGTCGCAATTCCCGCTCCGACAACGCCGGAAAAAGTAAATGCAAGACCGCAGCGAAGGAACTGCTGCATGATGCTCTTCCAGTCGCCGTCCGTTGCGCATCCCGACTTATGGTATGCTTCAAAGACCTCGTGATATGCACTGATAGGAAGAATATCTAACTCTTCCCATACCTTTTGCCTCTCGGGAAGCGCACAGGCTTTGATTGTCTTATAATCATCGGGGACACTTCTGGACATATCTTCAAGCAAAGCATCCGCAAGATCTTTTGCAACATTCTTAAGCTGTCTGTTCTTTTGCTTTATTCCAAAAGCTTCCGCCGTGCTCCTTATCTTTTGCTCGCCAAGGATAGGGATATCAAGTTCGCCCTCTGCAACTTTTTTCAAAGTAAGCATGACTTCTCTTGCATGCATACCGTGCTGAGCCGCACCTGAAGCTGCCGAACGCAAAAGATTTCTTGCAACTATCAGATCCGCATCCGCACCACAGACACCTCTCTGCGCCTTCGCTGTAATATGACAAGGTCC
>JAEEGI010000783.1_pt1 | contig 85721 bp, 73 predicted proteins | sample 8958751 | NCBI WGS metagenome assembly JAEEGI01 (sample SAMN16246545, study PRJNA631951) | gut metagenome | biome: gut microbiome; feature: rumen; material: KS-attached | host: Bos | place: Iran: Karaj | collected 2018-10 | reverse complement strand
AGTAAAAGCATTTTTTTGTTCATGACCTTTGACTTTGTCAAAGTAACGATAAAATCACGCTTTTGAGTTGGTTCGACCATTAATTTTGTCCATTACGTCGAAAAATGCGGGCTAATAGACCGTGACGGACATTGGAGGGTGCAGCCAATTAATGACGATATAGCGATAGATAGCGGTATTATCAAGGTGGAGAGAGACGGCCTGTGGGGGACAGTGGACATGGATGGGAACATGGTTATCCCATGCCAATTTGACCGCATGAGCGACTACAACGCCGACCTCGACCGCTGGGTGGTAGAAAAGGATTTTCTGCAAGGTTACTGCGATGGGGAAGGGAACATTGTTATCCCAATCCAGTTTGATGAGGCACAGCCATTCCATTCAAAAACACCAGTGGCGGCTGTCCGTGTAGGGGCATTGTGGGGAATGATAGATGATAACGGCAACTGGCTGTGCAAGCCACAGTTTGAGGACATAGACAATTACTTCGACCCCGATGACGGCCCGATACCTGTGGCGAAAGAGGACAAATGCGGATATGTAGACATCTATGGCAACGAAGTCATACCGTTTATTTTCAAATATCTCTATGGCTTTGACCGCAAGGGTGACGAAACCGCCGAATGCACACTGTTAGACGGACGAGAGGTAATTATTGACCGCAAGGGTAACATTCTAATATTTTTGGACAATGACAATACGTGAGATACTGAGCTGCTGCTCATTTGACGAAATAATGCTGTGGATAGGACGTATTGACCTAAGACAGCTGAAGATGCGCCCATTTTATCGCGAGGCGCGGGATGTGCTGTTGCATACCCATTCGAAGAACAGCTATGGAGAGATAGATGTCACCAAGAACCATTGGGGTGATGGCCCTTGGGTGATGATGTGTGAGGGCAACCCGTGGGAGAGTCTAATCGATAGCGAACTGGTGCTGGAAGAGGGCGTGAAATGCACCGATGCCCAACTGGCAGCACAATGCCTGTGGCATCTGACCTTCTACTACTTTGTGCCAGAGGAGAAGGAGCGTGTCTTTGCTGAGGACGAAAGCCAGATTATGACACGTAGGCAACGGGTGAGAATGCTGATAAACGAAATCGAAAGTGCGTGTCCTGCCGACATGCAGAATAGGATGAACTATCTGTTCCATACCCGCCGTATCAATGTGCAGAAGTACCGCAGTCGCGCATACAATGCGGACGGGCGGATGCCATATCTGATTGAAACGATGACATGCCATTTGAGAATGCCGCTCAACGACATGAAACAGATAGCGTTCGTTTTGTCGGCAGATCCTAAACAGCCACTCACCGACAAAGAGCGACAGATGTTCGACAGTCTGGCGGCCGGACTGCTTACGACACAGACCCTGATGATAAAAACGACAGGTGTGAAAGAAGGGCTTGGCGAGGAGGTGGAGTTGATGGTGATAAAAAGCAAGCCTGGGAAAAACGTCCGCTATCAAAGTAAAAAATCGCACAATGATATACAAGATAACCGTTAAAACCAGCAAGAACAGCAACGGCATCCGTGTTGAGAGGGGCATGAGCGTGGAAGTGGTAACCAACACCATCACTAACCCCGTAACCACCAACGGCGGTCAAGCCGTAGCCGATGCCTTTATGCGTATCTACGGCATCGACATCCGCAAGGCCGGCGCGTTGAACATGGTTTATTTGTACGTTCAAAGAATAGGATAAAAGTATATGGAGCAACTAATTTTTCAATTATCAGACGACCCCAATCTCGAACTCTTAGAGGCATGGGAATTGGAGCGTTACTTCCGTTCCAACAATCCCTTTTGGGTTGAGGAAGGCGAACCATTAGAACTAGAAAACTTTACTCGGGAAGAAGCCACCAATATCCTCAAAACAGAGTTAGGCAAGGGCTATTCCATCGATGGCGACATGATTACCGCCACCGAACCAGAGCAGTACATTTCTACCATTGTGAAACACCTTCAAGATGTTGCTTCTTCGGGTTTGACATCGGACTACCCTTTGGGGTGGTGGAAGAAAGAAGTATGCCAGTATAGAGGCATTCTCATACTTTTCAACGAAGAAATGATGACCCTGAACGAGTTTATGCTCTATGCAGTCAGCCTTCACAATGACGGAGTGACCACCTTTCATATTGGTTCCATTTTCGAGTATTGTTGATCTCTCTGCTCTCGCTTTACGCAACGTTCGCCACCGATGCGACCAATCTGCTCGGAACAAATACTACCCGAATGACCGATTTGGGTTAAATCCTGCGGAGCCAGAGGCCAAGAAACCTGTCGTACACTATGTAGCCATCGGCTTGTCGGTATAGTAACTCTTTGTCGGCAAGGGTGTCAAGCGCGGTTTTGACGCTGCTGGCACTTGGGAGTTTGTGCTTTTTCAGGAATTCCTTCCCTGTCGGTTCTTTGACTATGTCTTCCTTCGCAATGGCCTTGAGCAAGGAAAACTGATTGTCGGTCAAGAACTGTGTGAGGCTTTCATATTGCGGGGTTTTGCTTTCTACTACAGATAGAATGGTGCTGCGCAACTGCTCGGTGGTTTCCACATTTCTGTAGTTTTCATACAATCTGTTCAGCACCGACTGAATGTACCATGTGCAGCCATCGAAGGTGCTGTAAAGCTCGTGGAAAACATCTTCGTCGATACCGCCCTTTTTGTCCTTGAAGAAGCCGTTGGCAAACTCGTAGTAGGCGTTTTCTTTCAATGGCAGGAGATTCATGATATCGGTACTTTGGTAGAAGGGACGCTGTGGCGACACAAACATTTCCGACATCAGATGCTGTTTGCTGCCAGAAAAGATGAAATGGATATTTTGTAAGAACTGGATGTGCGACCTTAGCATCGCTTCTGTCCCAGTCTCTGGGTAGTTTGTGATTTGCTGGAACTCGTCTATGGCAATGAACACTTCTTTTTTTATGCGGTTCAAGTAGCTGAAGATGTTCTTTAACGACATTTCGGCTTGAGAGGGGTCTATGTTTATTGTGACGTTCGGCATCCCGGTCAGGCTGTCAATACCAACCACAGGCCGCAACGAGCCGAGAACCTCCAATACCTTGCGGCCAAACACTTTCCCCTTGGACATGGCTGTATTGAGTACAGCAGAGCCAAGCATGTTGACCATCTCTTGTTGGCTCTTTGTTGGAAAGATGTCGATATATATGCAGATTGCACCTTTGTTTTCCGACTGAATCTGATGAAAAGTATTCCAAATTAGGCCAGTTTTCCCCATTCTTCGAGGAGAAATCAGCGTAATGTTTCGTCCGTTATACAGGGTAGACTTCATTAATAGGGTTTCTTCCTTTCGATCGCAAAAGTATTTAGGGCTTTCGTAACCTTGACAGATAAAGGGATTTAGCTGTTTGCTCTTCATAATGTAGTCTTTTTTAGATTCTTGTATTCTATTACAGAAATTCCGTAACGGAAATTCCGTAATGCAAAAATACAAATAATATTTAAACTGACAAGTTTTTTTCTGCAAAGAGTGTATATTTTGCAGAAAACTGAAAAAGTACTCCTGAAGTTCGTGTATGTACCGCTGCCCCAACTGTGGCCACGAATGGACTGAAAAGGAATAACCTTTTTCTATAATTGTCTATAATCGGGCTTGGTGTTGATATTAGGTGTATCTTTGCAAAAAAATGACATGATATACCTAAAATCTTTCAACTTGCCGAAGGACACCTGGGTGGACTATTATTTTGTTCCAATAGTTAAACGGAGAGAATGGATGAGGCCAGAGGACTTACCTGAGGAAATAGACATGCGAGAACCAGACCTGCGAACGATCCACAATAGTTGGTATCCGTGGAAGACATTCTATAATCGCGAATTCACAAATATTGAGTTTAGTGATATTACAATTCTGTATGGGAATAATGCCTCTGGCAAGACAACAGTTTTGAATGTAATTGCAGAGAAACTGCAATTGCAACGCACCTCGTTATACAATAAGAGCTCTTTTTTCGATGAATATTGTTATTGTAATGGTGGGTATACTCTCGCCGACAATTACAAGTCCACAGATGCCATTAGGAGAGGCAAGATAATTGTAAGCGACGACGTGTTTAAACGAATACATTCTGTACGTGAACAGAACTTGAACAAAGCCATTGAAATAGAGAAAGCGGCAAACGACTATCTTGCGCAAGACGATTTACCCAAATCACTCTCCATGTCGAAATTCATTAAACGAACCATCGACCACCGCAAGCGAATGGAGATGTCGAATGGTGAAACCGGCTTTCAATATTTTATTGAAAACATGCCAGAAGAGGCTTTGGTGCTACTGGACGAGCCCGAAAACAGCCTGTCTGCCGAATGGCAGATGTCTCTCGCTCACGAGATTTACAATTTGGCCACAAGAGGAGGATGCCAACTAATCATTGCCACTCATTCACCGTTCATCTTATCGTTACCAGATGCAAAGATTTATAATCTTGACACGACACCTGTGCAACCCGCCAAGTGGTATGAGTTGGATAATATGAGAGCCTACTACAACCTGTTCAATATGCATCGTTCTTCATTTGAAACAAGCAAATAACCCATCGATGCGTATGTTCCAGTCGTGGTTTGTTGGTTGTTGTGTCGGATTTGCAATCCGACACCTATTATTATCAGGATTTGTAATTCGTTTTGAACCATTATCATCCTGCTGCAACTGAGAACACTTCAGCTCTCGTCGCAGCGGATGTTCCAGTCGTGGTTTGTTGTGTCGGATTTGCAATCCGACACTTATTATTATTAGGATTTGTAATTCGTTTTGATATTATCATCCTGCCGCAACTAAGAACACTTCGGCTACAACTCAGGTAGCGAAATACCCCTCAATACCCTTTACATAGGCAGCAACAAACGTAACGTCACCAATCTCTCCGACTGGATTTCCAACCAAATCTACTACGCGGAACTATTTCTATAATTGGAATTGGTGACGGAAAAAACGATGTATTGTTTTTTCCGCCGTGTTCGAATCGGCGGGGCGATGTTTAAGACATCGCATCGACCGTGGAGGGTCGATTTCTCCGCTTCGCTATCGGAAGCATTCACTGGATGCTTCCTTCTCGATTTTTTGATTTTTTTCTTTCATTTGAGAAAAAAGTTGTACTTTTGTATCGAAATTAAACGGCGGTAAAATTTACGGCCATAAAAGAATGAAGATATGAAGAAGTTCTACGACAGGGAATTGGAGATGCAAAGGCTGCAGAAAATGCAGCGGCAAGCCTATGAGGATCATAGCAGATTTGTGGTGCTGACGGGCAGAAGGCGCGTAGGCAAGACAAGTCTGGTGTACCGACTTATGGAGGAAACGAAAGAGGTGGCTCCGAGCCTTTATTTCTTTGTGGGCCGCAAAACGGAGGCTGCATTGGTGAAGACTTACTGCGAGGAGGTGCGCTCGAAACTGGATGAGTATGTGCCGGAGGGCATCACAAGTTTTCGGGACTTGGTACAGCTGCTACTGGAAATTGGCAAGCGGCGGCGGTTCACGCTGTTTATTGACGAATTTCAGGAGTTTGAATATGTGAATGCCGGGGTATTCAGCGACATGCAGGATTTGTGGGATAGATACAAGAAGGAGACGAATGTGTGTCTGATAGTATCGGGCAGCATCTTCCGCATGATGGAGAAGATTTTCAAGGACGAGGAGCAGCCGCTGTTTGGACGCGACGACTGCACCATCAAGCTGCAGCCCTTTACGACAAAGACGATGCGGGAGATTCTGGGCGACTATAAGGCTAACTATACTAACGAGGACCTGCTGGCACTTTGGACCATAACAGGCGGTGTGGCACGATATGTCGAGCAGTTGATGAACAACCGCTGCACCGATGTGAAGAAGATGTTGCACTATGTATGCTCGGGTGGCGACAGTTTTTTTATTGAAGAGGGCAAGTCGGTTCTGGTGCAGGAATTCGGCAAACAGTACGGCACCTATTTCAGCATTCTGGACCAGATAGCACACGGTGACGTGACTCAGAGCGAAATTGAGGCGTCGCTGGGCGTGAACAGCCTGGGTGGACAGTTGAAGATGCTTGAAGAGAAATACGGCATCATTAAGAAGAAGCGGCCTGTGGGTGCAAAAGAGGGCAGCCAGACGGTGCGTTATGAGATTCAAGACAACTTCTTCCGATTCTGGTTCAGGTATATCCATCGGTATTCGTCGCTGATAGAGATACAGAACATGCCGGCATTGGAGAAGATCATGGTGGATGACTACCCGACTTTCTCGGGCATCGCGCTGGAGCGCTGGTTCAGACAGAAGATGATGGAGAGCTGCCGTTACAAGATTATCGGTGGCTGGTGGAAACCCGGTGGTGTCATCGCAGAAGGGAAGAGCGATGAGTTTGAAATAGACATTGTCGCAGAGACGTTGGAAGGAGAGGTAGAGGCCTACGAGGTGAAGCGTAATCCGAAAAAAATCAGTCCCGCACGGCTGCAAGAGAAAGTGGAGATGATGCAGCGTCACCAGTATCACGGCAAGGAGGTCAAGATGGCGGGAATGAGTATGAATGAAATGTAAAAACGACGGATAAATACAATGATGATGGGTTCTACTATATGTGCACTAAAAATTATGCAGTTCAGATTAAATATTGCACTAAAAATAGTGCACGCCACGCCGCTATGTCGTTGGGTAGGGAAAAAAGAAACGCTGCAACGAATGTTTTGCAGCGTTTTTTGGGGTGAGTTTCTCTGAGACCAAGAAACCTCAGCGGAAAGAGAGGGATAATATTTTGAATATATATTATTGATATACATATACTTATAAATTCTCTTTTCTCGTTGGTATTACAATAGTCCTACTCTTTGTTGGTCAAGTCATAGTACATTTGCACAGACTCTTCGGTGGCTAATGCCAATGCCCACGTCTTAAAATCGTACTCCAGACCGCTTTTCGGGTCATTGTAGGGGCTTTCCCATAGGTCGACAAGGGATGAGTCCACATCGGGTGCGTTCGCCCCGTATACGTCGATTATTTCAGTGGCGTATTGCTCGATGAGTATTTCTGCCCAGTCGGACTGCTCACAGCCGGGATTAAGCAATAGCACCTCAAACGCTGCTGCTTTCAGTTCGGCAAGGGTTTCGTCCTCTTGACATGGAACCTCCATGTGCATGGAGAGGATGTGTTTGTCTTTTGATTCCTCTCTATTGTTCATATCAATGCCCTGTTCTCCCAAATCGAAAATCATCGTCGTAGACATCATATAGCTCTGGCTCACATGGAGTCTCTTCATCCTCTTCTTCATCATCAGAAATAACCGAAGAATCTATACCCAATAATTGGAGAGAAAAGATACTGAAACTTTGAAGTTCATAATCGTCTTTTATGGCATCATATAATTTCAGACGCTTTTCTCGGTCAGAAACATCTATACAGAACTGCTCGAATGTTCCCATGTCATACTCTTTTGACAATCTGTCATAAAGGCTACGCTTGTAAAGTAACGCCTTTTCATTTCTTTCGCTCAATCGAAGTATTTCGGTATAAACCTTTTCGTCCACACATTCAGCACAAGTATAGTCCCAATCGCTATTTAGGAGTTGTGTTGTTGAAAAGGGTTTTAGCGGCTTTGCACTTCTAAAAACTGCAATATTTCTACATTCCCTGTCTGTGTGCAATATGCGACTACCATCCACATAGACAAAGTCGCCCAATCGCTTCCCGCATGAACAAAAGGAAACGATCATCACAATGGCGAAAAAAAACTTTCTCATCAGAACAATAATTTCAAGCATCCACGGGGGAAGTAGTACCAGAATACACCCCCCTCTCCTCTGCGTATGCGGCTGCACGTTCCTTGACTGCTTTTAGTTCCGCTCTCAGCAATGCACACTCTTCCACCTTTGCCTCGTATGTCTTCAACGACACCATTTCTTTCGGCTCAACGTCTTTTGCTTTAAGCATTTGCCCCTCTCCGGTTATCAGCCATTCCAAATTTACATCAGGAAAAACTGAAAATAAATTTGCGATAACGTCTGAATTTACAGGAGTCTCTCGTGCTTTGCCACGAAAATTAGCCGAGGTAACACCTAAGTCCGAAAAAAATTTTTCTTTCGGAACTCTCTTAACTTCAATCAGTTGGACTATTCTTTCTTTAATCATGTGAAAATAATTTTTCGTAATCGAAAATATATTTGTACTTTTGCATCGAATTTCAATTGAAATTAAATGCAAATATACAAACTTTATTCGAATCCGCAAAAATAATATGAGTCAGTTCCAAGATGCAATACAGGCATACCTCGACCAAAGAGCCGTCAGCGACCCTCTCTTTGCCGTCGCTTATGCCAAGAAAAACAAGAACATCAAGCAGTGCTGCGACTACTGCATGGGCGAAGCTCAAAAGCAAGCCGTGAATGGTGCTGCTGCTATTCCTGATGAAGTTGTCTTTGGCTGGGCAGTCCATTACTACGACGAAGACGACATCAAGATTAATCACGTCCGTGGTCACGCTCTCCGTTCCGACAGACCCCATGCCGAATACAAACCCACCGAGGAAGACATGGAAGCCGCAAAAAAGGCTGCTCTCAAGCGTCTGGAAGATGAGGCTTATCAGAAACTCCATGCCCCCAAGAAAACCAAAAGGGAACCCGTGTCCGATGGTTCAACCCAAATGTCTCTCTTCGCATGAAACCAAGGAATAAATACGAACGTCACATCGTCGAGCTTTCGGACAGTCTGCCCAAGCTATCCAATACTCAACGCAAGTATGCCATTGAGCACTGCTTCGACCATCTGGCTGTTAAGCGTAACGGTGTTTATCATTGTCTCGACTGCGGTTCCACATTCGACCCGACTCCTGATGATGGCGACACCCTCGTTTGCCCTCACTGCGGACACAAGCTCAAACTTGAAGTCACCCGTAAAAAGAAGTGGTTTGTGATTTCCTCGTTCCAGATTGTAACCACCGCAGCCGACGAATGCCAGGTCACACGCCTCTATTATCTCCGCAAATACTTCACTGTAGGCGAACCTGCCAGATATTGGATGGACGAAGCTGTGCGGGTGTTCATCACCCCCGGCAAGGATGATGTGGTCATCGCTCGTCCGTTGAACTACAACGGTTACTACTGCGATTCGTACTCTTTCAGCAAGGAGTTGTCTATAAAAGGCAAAAATCCATATAATTCTTATGGTTACAATACTGACGCTTACTTTGCGTCGGGCAATGTCGTATACCCTTATCGCAAAGTACTGCCAATCTTGAAACGTAACGGCTACTCCAGAGCCATCTACGATTTTTCTACCATCGGCATCATCAAGTCTCTGCTCGATAATCCCAAAATCGAGACCATCGTAAAGGCTGGTCGTATTGACATCCTCAGAGGAATGGACGAGTACCAGATTGGCGAATACTGGTGGCATATCAAGATGTGCATTCGCCACAACTACTATCCCAAAGACTTCACCATTTGGCGTGACACCATCAACATGGCCGACAAACTCCACCTCGACACTCATTCTCCCAAATATGTCCTGCCAGACAATCTCAATCAGCTCCACGACCGCCTCTCTCGCAAACTGCTGGAGATAGAGTTGCGTAAGTCGGCTGAGAAAGCAGCCAAGGAGAATAAACAGTACGAAAAGGAACACGGCATGGTCCTGGGTGTGGTCATCGTCGAGAACGACATGGAGATTAAGCCTCTCCAAAACAAACTCGAATTTCTCGAAGAGGGCAAAGCCATGAACCACTGCGTTGCTACTTACTTCAATAATAAAAAGAGTCTCATTCTCTCCGTTCGCGTCAAGGAGAGTGGCAAGCGTCTCGCCACCGTCGAACTGTCCATGAAGGACTTCTCTATCAAACAGTGCCGTTGCCAATGCAATGCCAAGCCGGAACGCTACGATGAAATATGCAGCGTAATCAACGCCCATCGTCCTGACTATTTCAAGGCTATCGCCAAAGGATACCAACAATTGTAATCAAATCATTAATCGATATGAACAATAAGAGAAAACAACGCCAAAGTGGCAAGCGAGTAGAACTCGAAAGCAAGGTACTCGAAGCCTACAACAACCGTCGCAAAATGTTCAAAAACGAAAGCGTCACAGAAAGCTACACCAACATCGCCTTGAAACTCGACCTAAACCTCTATCAGGTTCAGTACATCATCCTCAAGGCTCGCAAGGATGGCAAGAAAGTGTTATAAACCCTATAATTCACACCACCATGAAACGCATTGTATTATCTCTCTGCCTCATGCTCGCCTCAATGGTTGTCATGGGTCAAACAAAGTCCTATTCCGTCGAGGGCAACACCTACAAGCCTACCACGGAAAAACATCAGTCCTCCCACAAACAAGACACTACCGTCACCCCTTACTTCTACGAGGTGTCGGGTCAGCAGTACCCTATCATCATGAGCAAGTCGGGTTCCTGCTTCATCGGTCGCACTTCTAACCGCACTGGCAAATACTACCGCCAGTACCTCGGTGAGGAAGTCTCTCGCGACATCTGTGCCAAGATGGGCGTGGAGTACAAAAACCGCAAGAAATCGTCTAACCAATAAATCTTTCCATCATGACCGCAAAAGCAATTTTCAGTAACACCGAAATCAAGTGCCGTGTCAAAATCACCCACGACAATGGCGAGATTCAGAAAGAAGACTTCGACCGCGTCAGCGACCTCGTTGTCTTCCTCAACCGCCACCACATTGAAATCCCTCTCAACGACTGCATCACAGTCGACCACCTCGACACCGAAAAGTAACAATAGTATTAACTCAAAACATTTAAAGCAATGCTTGACAAAGAACTTGGAAAAAATTATCCCATCGATGAGCGAGAGGCATTCCTTCGCAACGTCAGCGACGGGACCGAGACAATGTCCTACGCTCGCCAGCTCACACCTGAAGAGCTGGCTAAGGAACGTGAACTCCTCACCGACGCTTGCATTATGATTGCCGACATCAACGAGGCGAAAAAGCAAGCCATGCAGAATTTCAAAGACCAGGCAAAGGAGTATGAGGAACAACGCCTTCGTGCCATCAAGAATCTCCGCATGAAAGCCGAAATAGTCGAGGAGGAGTGCTTCAAGGTGTTCGATGAGGAAACCAAGATGGTTGGCTTCTACAACTCCGAAGGAACTCTCGTCAACAGCCGTCCGGCTTTCCACAACGAATTCCAGAAAACCATCTTTGCCGACTTCCGCAAAAACGGCACCGAAGACAAGTAATCAACAATTAATACCTATCAAAAATGCAAAACGAAAACCAGCAACCCATCAACGTGTTTCTGCCCGAAGGTCAGAATCAGCTTGTCCTTCGTCAAGGGCAAGCACCCAAGCAACTCGACTCTCTCGCCCCGGTGAGTACCGACATCGTTGGTACCATCACCGCTCCTCTCGAGTGGATCAAGCAACGTATCGCTGACATCGACCAGCACAAGGCTCACCTCCTTGTCAACCGCGACGACCTACAGATAATGCTCGTCATCTGCGAAGACGATGCCTATCTCCGTGGCTCCATCAAGGGCAAACTCCAATTCAGCAAGATTTACAAAGCTCTCGGCATTAACTCCAACAAAGAGTGGGAACCCGAACAGTTAGGGCAGTTCCTCAAACTCAACCGCACCTACTTCGTCAGCCGTGAGCAGAACATGAACGTTGTCAATGCCCTCAAATCGTTCACCGCAAAAGTCAACCAAGACGTGCAACGCGAGACTAAAGAGAATGGCAACCGCAACTTCACCTTCCGTCAGGCTGTCGACTCCAACATCCCAGAGAGTTTCACCCTCCGTATCCCTGTCTTCAGTGGCGGTTCTGTCGTGGAAATCGATGTCGAGACCTATGCCAGTGTCGACGGCTCTCATGTCACCATCGCCCTTCAGTCCGCTGGTGCCAATGACGCTGTTGAGGATGCCCGCCTCAACGCCATCGGCAACGTCGTTGACTCCATCCGCGAAATGGCTCCCGAATTGGTCATCATCGAACAATAACCCACTGCCATGGAAATCACACTCTCTAAACGTGACAAGGACGAGATTGTCCAGAATCTAAGACTTGCTCTCCGTAAGGACATCAAGGATATGCTGAAAGACATTCTGCCTCCCGAATTGGTGTCCACTGCTGAGGCTGCAGCTATACTCCGCATCACGCCCGGACGTCTGCGTCAGATAGTGTGTCAAGACCCAAACCGCTACCCTCATATCAAGACTGGCGACAACAAACAGGCTAAACTGCTATTCGACCGCAACGCACTTACCAAATAAACCTCATGAACTGCGACTGCTGCATACACTGCTCCCTCGATGGTATCTTCTGCCATCTGCACCATCACCCGACTGAACCGGGCAACTCCTGTAGTAGCCAGTCTTGCGGTAGCGACCTCCAAACATTCCTTCGCAATCAAGTAACCCAACAATGCACCACAAAGAAAAAAAAGTCTAATCAATCAAATTATTAATCACCAAATCTTTTAAAATTATGTCAATTATCAAGCGTCCTGCCGAAATCGTCGGCAAAGAAACCATCGCAGCCCTCATCTACGGTCAACCAGGTATGGGCAAAACCACTCTCGCTTGCAGCGCACCCAAGCCGGTCCTCTTCGACTTCGACGGTGGTATCGACCGCGTCCGTCTCGAACATCAGGTTCCCACCGTCCAAATCTCCAAGTGGGAGGATGCCGAAGCAGCTCTCAAGGAAATAGAGTCCGCTCCCGGCGAGTTCAAAACCATCATCGTTGACACCGCCTCAAAGATGATTGACTGCATCATCTTCAAGATTTGTGGCACCGCTCAACCCAAAATCCAGCAGTGGGGTCTCATCAATGCCGAGTTCAAGGCATTCCTCCGTTCAGTCCAGCAGCTACGCATGAACGTCGTGTTCGTGGCTCAGCGTGAAAGCGAAAAGAACGGTGAAGAGGTGCGCCAGATTCCTCAGTTCCGTGCCTCCAACTACAAGGATGTTATCTGCGACCTCGATGTCTGCGGCTACATGGAAATGGTGGTCGACAAAGGTCAGCAGGTGCGCATGATCACCTTCAACCCCACTTCCCGCAACGAGGGCAAGAACACTGCCGACTTCGAACCCGCTTACTTCCTACCTACTCTCGCTCCCGGTCAGCCTAACAACTTCCTCACCGACCGCTTTGCTGAGTTCGTCGAGCGTCAGCGTAACAAGGCTAAGCAGCGTGCCGACATCATCAACGGTGTCAACGCCAAGGTGGAAATGTACAAGAGCATTCTTGGCGACTGTAAAGATGCCAACGATGTCAACACCATCCTTGAAAAGGCTAAAGCCGAAGAGGCTGTTGGCGACCTCCGCCTACGTCTTGCGCAGCTCATCAAGGACCGTGCAACCGCTCTCAACCTGAAACTAAACAAGGAGACCAACCGCTATGAATAGATATAGCATTTATCCCTCGCTCCTGGACTCGTATGTCTATATGCAGTCCCTCGAGGAAGCCGACGCAAGGGAGGCTAAGAAACGCGAGTTGATTGACAAGCTCAACCGCGTCAAACAGCCTCCCACCGAGGCTGCTTCCAAAGGCACCGCTCTCAACGAGATTGTCGACTCCCTCGTCATGAACCGTCCTGTCATGGATGATATGACAGCCTCCAAAGGCGTTGCCAACGGCAACTATCCCGTCTGGAATGCCTCTCTCAATGGATTTAACTTCTGTTACGATGCTATCCTCGTCGACACACTCTTTGACGAGTTCCACGATTACCTCTGTCAGGTCTTCACCAAGGCTGAAATTGAGGTTCCGCAGGGTATCGTCACACTCTACGGCTATGCCGACTATGTTCGCGACAACACTGTCGTAGACCTCAAGACTACCAGCAAGTACGACTTCGGCAAGTTCCGCGACCATTGGCAGCATCTTGTCTACCCATACTGTCTGGTCAAGGAAGGTGCCATCGACAGCTTCGGCAGTTTCTCCTATCTCGTTGCAGAAATCAACCAAGGTCGTGACGGCATCATCCATGCCTCTCTCTTCCATGAGGACTACAACCCCTCCATGGCCGAGATTGAGACCACCCTCAAACAGTTCCTCACCTACGAGTTTATCCCATTCCTCGAGGATAACCGACACCTTATCACCGACCCCAAAATCTTCAGTTAATCATGAATATGTTTCCATCACCCCTCGCTGGTAGTTATACTGCCCGGACTCGCAACTTCGACGGCTCATTCAATACCTTCTACACTTCGTGCCTGGTGTTGGGCGAGAGCGAGAAATCTTACTCCATCCGTGTGACGACTCCTATCTGCTAACGACACCATCACCGTCCGAAAGCACAATGTGAAGCTGAAAGATACCTCTCCAACGCCAAGCATAACCGTAATGCATGACTACAGCGAGGCGTGGTGGAACAAATAAAAAAAAACTTATAACAATGGAAATTACACAGAAACAAGTCGATGCCGCCTATGCTGTGGCATCACCAGAACAAAAAAAAGTGCTGGACGCTCTCTTCGGAAAGGAAGAAGCAAAGAAAAACATTCCTGTCACCGAACGCATCAAGACCTTCGAGGACGCAGTCCGCGAACTTGGTGAAACACACGACCTCGTTGTGGCCTATCGTGCCGTCATAGAAATGTGGAAAGAGGAGTTCCTCGGTAGAGATATGGTTGCCTATCTCAAGCTTCGTATCATCGTTGCAGCTCTCAACGAGGGATGGGAACCCAAATTTGTCGAGGATGAACGTCGCTGGGCACCCTACTTCTGGCTTTTCACCAATGCAGAAATCGAGAAGATGGATGACAATGACAAGGCAAAACTCTGCCGGGTTGTCGGTCGTTCGTACAACATTGCGCATGCGTATGGCGGTCTCGTCTACACGGGTGCGAATCTCGCCTCCTCGTACTCGTACACGAGTAGCGGCTCTCGGCTCGCCTTCAAATCTGAGGAACTTGCTGTCTATGCAGGTCAACAGTTCATCGAAATCTATCGCGATTTCATGATTCAGCTGCACGAATAGTGCAGTGTCGGCTCTGCCGACAACTCCCCTCCCGGGGTGGGGGGTGGCTGGCTTGGCAGCACGGTTTAGCCCGTCGGGGTTCGAATCCCTGCTTCCCCTCTACTTTCAAAGCATACAACCCATGAATACTGGATGGATTAAACTATATCGTAGCATTCTCGACTGGGAATGGTGGAGCGACCGCAACACACGCGACCTCTTTGTCTATTGCCTTATCCGTGCCAATCACGAATCTGTCAATTGGCGTGGTCATGCCATCGCTCCCGGTCAGTTCGTCACCACTATCCGCTCTCTCGCTATCGAATGTGGTCTGACAGTTCGCGAAACAAGAACCGCTCTTTCTCACCTCATTTCGACACACGAACTGACACAAGAAACGACACACGATTATTCTATATTAACCGTCTGTAATTACGACAAATACCAAGGTGTAATTTCCGACAGCGACACACCAAATGACACGCCAGCTGACACACAAGAGACACACGACCGACACACGACCGACACACATAACAAGAATGACAAGAATATAGAAGGTAGAGAAGTTAATTATATACCCCCCTATAATCCCCCCACGGAAGATTCAGTGAAACCTAAACGCTCTCGCAAACAGTTCGTGGCTCCCTCTGTCAACGAGGTTGCCGCCTACTGCAAGGAACGTAACAACAACATCGATCCTGACGCTTTTATCAACTTCTACGAGTCCAAAGGCTGGATGATTGGTAAATCGCCCATGAAGGATTGGAAAGCTGCCGTCCGCACTTGGGAGGCTAAACGCAAGGCCGATGGCAATGGCTCTGTCTGTGGCGTTGCTAACGGCTCATCTCCTAAATTAGGACCAGGCGAGTTTATCAGACAAGACGGCTCTCGCACCTATGGTACCGGCATCATCACCATCCCCAACGACGCTCCCCCTCGTCCTAACGAACGCTGCACCTGGTCTTCTACCTATCAATCTTGGATAATGTAATTGTAACGCCCTATGTATCTCAATTGGCAAAAATATAACATCGATGTTCCCGCTCACCGCATGTCGGGTCAGTACAAGACTACTTGCCCAAACTGCCGTGACTCCCGTCACAACCCAAAGGATAAAAGCCTTTCTTGTAATCTTGCCACAGGCGAGTTCCATTGTCACCATTGCGAGTGGTCCGGCTGTGTGGCTGAAGAGGAGGACTGGGAACGTCAAGAACGTAAGCAGGCGTACTTCAACGCTCGCCCTATCAAGCGTCAGAAGAAAGAATACCGCAAACCAACTCCACGTCCTGAAAGTCCTTACTCACAGAAACTGCTCGCTTACATGACTAACGTCCGCCATATCAGCGAGGCTACCATGAAAGCGTTGCACATCACCGAAGGCTTGGAACCTATGCCACAAAAGGGCAACAAGCAGTGCAACACAATTCAGTTCAACTACTATCACAATGGCGAGTTAGTGAACACCAAATTCCGCACGGGCGACAAGTTCTTCAAGCTGGTCACTGGTGCTGAACGTCTGCCTTACAATGTGGATAGCATCAAGGGCGAAGATTATTGTATCATTACTGAGGGCGAGTTCGACGCTCTCTCTTTCATCGAGGCGGGCTACAAGGCTGTGGTGTCCGTTCCCACAGGTGCCAACAATAACCTCGAGTGGCTTGACGATTACATTGAGGAGTATTTCGACGATAAAAAGACTATCTATATCGCTTCCGACACCGACACAAAAGGGGTTGTCCTTCGTGATGAGCTGCTCCGTCGTTTCGGTGTAGAACGCTGCAAGGTGGTGGAGTATGGCGACGGCTGTAAGGATGCCAACGAACATCTTGTCAAGTTCGGTGCACAGTCTCTAAAGGAGTGTATCGCGAGTGCCAAGGAAATGCCCGTCGAGGGGGTCTTCACTGTTGCCGATTTCGAAGCCAGTCTCGACGCTCTCTACGAGAAAGGTTTACAAAAGGGTGCCACCATCGGTCACCACAACTTCGATGAGTTCTGCTCCTTCTCTACCAAACGTGTCTGTATCGTCACGGGTATTCCCAACCATGGCAAGTCTGAGTTTCTCGACGAGATTATCTATCGGCTCAATCTCCGCTATGGTTGGAAGTTTGCCTACTTCTCTCCAGAAAATGAGCCTCTGGAGTTCCATGCGTCAAAACTCATTGAGAAGTTCGTGGGCAAACGCTTCGGTCGCTCCTCCATGCCTCTCAATGAGTACTCTATTGCCAAACAGCACCTCGACACCAATTTCTTCTTCATCAACCCTCCCGACGATTTCCATGCCGACACCATTTTCGACAAGGCTCGCTCCCTTGTCCGTCGCAATGGTATCAAAGGTTTGGTTATAGACCCCTACAACTACCTCGAGGATGACCACGGCAACAGCGAGACTGATTTCGTCTCTAAGCTGCTCTCTAAGATGAAAAATTTCTCTAAGCGTAACGACATTATCATCTTCCTTGTGGCTCACCCTACCAAGCTGGCGAAGAACAAGGATGGCAAATACGAGGCTCCCGACCTATACAATATCTCTGGATCTGCACACTTCAACAACAAGGCTGACATAGGTCTCTCTATACACCGCATTTTTGGCGACGATGAGTACGTCGAGGCTCACGTTCTCAAAATGCGTTTCAAACATGAGGGTCACAAGGGTGTCTGTTTCTTCAAATACAACCTCGCCAATGGTCGATATGTGCCATACCAGCCGGGTACTCTCAACTTCAACGAATGGGACAACTCCAACGCTCTCATCCGCTCTATCCAAGACGCTCAGCAGACTGCTGCAGCCAATGCCGTACTTCCATTCAATGAGAACTTCGACAACACTGATGTGGATTCTCCTTTCCCCGGCAATGAAGAGGATTGCCCCTATTAATTCGGATTTATTAACCCCTTAAAACAAGTAATCATGTTAACAATTCAAGGTAAATTCATTCAAACCCTCCCCACTGTGGAGGGGGACTCTCAACGCGGTCATTGGGTCCGTGGCGGCTTCATTATCGAGTATGGCGACGAATACCCTCGCAAGGCTGCTTTCTCGCTCTTCGGTGCCGACAAGACACAGATTGTTGCCGCTATCCCTGCTGGCACTCCCGTCTCTGTCGGATTCAATCCCGAAAGCCGCGAGTACCAGGGCAAGTGGTACACCGAGAACCGTGCCATCAATGTCACTCCCATGTACGCTCATGCTCCTCAGCCTGTCCAACCCGCCTACCCGGGTCAGCAAGCCGCTACCTTCTACGGTCAGCCCACAATGCCATCCGGCATTCATCCGACTCCGGTTCCGGCCACTCCTACCCCTGCTGCTCAACTCGACGACAAAGACAACGACCTGCCATTCTAAAAACACACACTCATGGACATCACCATCAACGATAAACAACGCAAGCAGGTTGCCGAACATCTGCGCCTCATCGTCAAAGAGCAAGGCTGGATTCGTTCTCATGTCAACGCTGTAGAAAACATAATCTTCCCCGAAAACTGCTCCAATGCAGACTCCTCCACCACTCCAGAAGACCCTAACCAGCTGTCAATTCTCGACGTATGCAGAGACGAGTCCTAAAGCCCAAACCTCAACCCGTCAAGGTTCGCTGTGCCGATTGCCTTTTCTTCAAGCGCGACACTGAGGGTTTCTCACGCACCATAGACACTGGCGAGTATTTCATGGGCGAGTGCCTCAAAGGTCTGCACCCCGACTCCCCAATCAAACAGTTCGCCAACCACGAACGCATTTGTACCTCTTTCAAATCTCAAACATGACTAAGAATATTACTTTGGATGATAAAATTAACGAGAGCATATCTCTTATTCAGAAAGGTGAACACCTCGCTCTTTCTCTCAATCCGAAAGACGGATACTTTGTTGGTTTTTCTGGTGGCAAAGATTCACAGGTGTTGCTTGAGTTGGTTCGGATGTCTGGAGTTAAATTTCATGCTTATTACTCTGTCACAACCAACGACCCTCCTGAAAATGTATATTTCATTCGAAACCACTATCCCGAAGTAACATTTCTTCATCCTAAAAGGAACTTCTTTAAGCTTGTCGAACATAAAGGACTTCCGACTATCTTCCATCGATTCTGCTGCGAATATCTCAAGGAGAAAGCGGGTGCAGGAAATGTTGTCTTGACTGGCGTAAGAGCTGAGGAAAGCCGGAAACGCGCTTTGTACGACACTGTCATGGTGAAGTCAAAGCGGAAGGAACATAAGAATAGGGAGGGGTATTCTTTGGAACAGATGGAACAGAATCAGCATCGTTGCATCAAAGGAAAGGATGCCGTTATGGTCTATCCATTGCTCCAATGGAAAGAGTTTGAGGTATGGCAGTTTATCTACGAGCATCATCTACCAGTAAACCCGTGCTACAATCTCTTCGGTCGTGTAGGGTGCATGTTCTGCCCGTTTTCCGGGCGACGCGAACTGATGTACTACGAAGAAAGATACCCTCGATTTAAGAACCTCTTTTTGGCAAGTCTACAGAAGTACCTCGATAGAAGAAATGCAGATGACGTATTAGGTCGTGATGCAAAGGACTTTTATGATTGGTGGAAGACAAAAACAACACTTGACAAATACCTCGCAAAGAAACAGCAACTCGAATTAAACTTTGGAGAATAATTCTAAAAATCATTATCATGCAAAGAATAGGTTTTAACCAACCCTACGGTCTTCACGACGCTGCTGTCGTCCATCAGACAAAAACAATGACCAGGCGCATCATCACCGATGTCAAGGCTATTCAATGCCTCAACGAATTGGAAGATGATGGCAACCTTGACAGTGCCTATGCCCAGATAATTCTTGAGAAGTATGCCCAATACAATGTCGATGAGGTACTGGCTGTGAAACTCTCCGGCATTGACATCTTCCGTCAACTACAGAAACGCTATGGCGACTCCTCTGATGCCGCACTCGGCTTCAAGGAAATGTACCAAGGCATGGCTTTCTGGACAAACAAGATGTTCACACCTGCCGACCTCTGCCCGGATCATATCCTCATTACCCACCGCCACATCGAGCGTCTTCAAGACATTTCCAACGAGGACTGCCTCAAAGAGGGCGTAGTCTCATTTCTGGATATTATTTCTCAGGAAGGAACTGAAAAATATGAAAAAAAAGCAGATGCTATACATTGGATTGAGGGTGGAGACGATACCCACGGATGGGCAGACCAAGGCATTAACTATTGCGAAAAATGTGCCGAAAAAGAAGCAAAGAAAATGAATAAAGGTCTTGAAGAAGAACTATATCGTGCAGTATACAGCTATGCAGGTGGAAATGAAGAAGACAGTTCAGTATTCTGCGAAGAATGCGGTAAGCCATTGTTGTATTCATGCCTTTTCACATATCTTGATGATGACTTGGAAAATATGTGCTTGGATTCTATGTGCGACCTATATCTACTTGAACAAATATTAGACAGCGACCATCGAGATTATGCAATAGAGAAACTTGCACGTCTCGCCTTTGCCTCACTCATCGACAAGGTATCCGGCAAAGGCACTTGGCAACGCAACCCTTGGGTGGTGGTCTATTCTTTCAAACTTGCAAATTAAATCAATCATGTCATTCAATATCAAAAACAATTACGGTTTCAATATGGAAAATTCAAAAAACACCTCAATTACAATCAGAAACATTCACGTCAACGGACGTGTCATCCACAATATCAAGGGCGATGTGACCATTGTCAATGGGAAAATGCTTGTTAATGGAAAACCCCTTGAGGAATATGATGAAGCCATAAAGGATGAGAAAGTTGTCAATATCACCATCGAGGGCGATGTGGAGCGTCTGGAGGTCGACACCTGCGAGACTATCACCGTCAAGGGTAATGCAAAACGTATCAAGACCAATATGGGTGACATCGAGATTGGTGGTGATGTGTCAGGAGATGTTCACACCAACATGGGCAGTATCACTTGTGGTAAAATCGAGGGCGATTGTCATACCAATATGGGTTCTATCTACAATCGTTAGAATACCTTGTCATGGACACTCAACTCTCTCTCTTCGGCACTGCCCCAGACCAAAACTCCTTCCAGTCTACCCTGTGGGGTTGCCTCTCTTTCTTCCCCACCAAGGGTAATGGCTGGAAAGACTGCTGCCGTCACTGCCTCCTGTGGGTTCACAAAGACCAGCAGACCGACCACGATGAATGTCTCTCCGCTCCCTGCAGCAGCGAAGACCGCAGCGACCATCAGAACGGCTATTTCTCAATCCAAAACATGCCTAAGCAATTATGACTACCGACTTCAACCCTCACACCGAAAACATCACGTTGGTTTACGATGCCGACAACAACGAGATTGACCGCTTGCCCGGTCTCGTCACCATCCACGGAAACGACTACAAAGACCGTCTGCCTATATCATACCACCACGTCTCTGTCACTACTCAAATCCTCAACGTCATCCGTATCGACCCTAAACCCGCCGAGTAATGAGAAACGAAATCATCAACATCAACTGTATCGACTTCATGCGTCAACTGCCGGACGAGAGTATCGATTTTGTCCTTACCTCTCCACCTTACGACACTATGCGCCTCTATAAGCGTCAAGTGTCTTGGGACTTCTCTGTGTTTAAGCAGGTCGCCACTCAGCTCTCCAGGATTATCCGTCAAGGCAGTTCGATTGTCTGGGTTGTTGGCGATGAGACCATCGACCACAACGAGACTGGTACTTCTTTCCGTCAGGCTCTTTTCTTCAAAGACCTTGGCTTGAATCTCTACGACACCATGATTTTCGAAAAAGCCAACCCTATGCCTGGCTTTCGTCCTTCAATGTATCGACAAAGCTTTGAGTACATGTTTGTCTTCTGCAAAGGTCAAATGCGTGTTTTCAATCCTATCATGGTCGAGACCACCACAACGGCTCCCACGGTTTACCGCAAAGAGAACAAGTGGAGCATGGAAAACGGAAAAACTACCAGCGGTCAGATGAAACGTCCAACCCCGGCTTTTAGGTATCACAACAACATCTTCCGCTATGGTGTCGGTGGAGTCAAGGTCAACCATCCTGCCACGTTCCCTCTCCAGCTCGCTAAGGATATGATTTTCTCCTACTCTAACGAGGGAGATACTGTCTACGACCCTTTCGCTGGCTCTGGCACAACCAACATTGCCGCCTATGAACTTGGAAGAGCCTGCATCGGTACCGAGATTGTCGAAGACTATGCCGTCGAGGCTTCTCGCAGACTGGCCATGTCTATGAATCAGCAAAAACTCTCTTTCAGTAACGAATAAACAAAATGACTATGACTATCTTCAGCATGAATATGATGGCTCTCGCCAAATACATCAAGAAATGCAAGGAACAAAACGCCAACAAGATTTCCAAAACAATGAAGTTCCTCAAAATCTTGCGTCACCCCTTCCGTGTTAAGTATCGTCTTTCTGTCCTTTACTCGGGCGACTTCGAACCTCGCCATAACTATGGAACCGATAGGGCACTCCTGCGTCGCATAGCTCGCAACACTCAGGACATTTCCGAATACTGGTCGCTCTACAAGTCTGGCCCTCTCGGTCTTCCCGAACGTGAGGTCGACTTCTGGATGAAAGGAGATAGGCAATGACTACCGCTATAGTTCCAATAAGCCACTATCGACAAAAAGATCCGTTGTGTTTTTTCAAGTATCATTATATATTAACAGAATACATGTCTTTAATCGATAGTCGTAGCAAGTTTGACCAGGTTGTTGTTGATGATGTCTCAATACAAATTTATGATCCGGATTTAAAACCTTGGTGGTGTCATGAGTAATTGGTTTAAGTCTTCCTCTAAAAACCGTGCCAGCCGTGCAGCTAAGGTCGCTGCTGCCACTAACAACGATTCCTCCGACCTCTTCACTATCTACTGCCAATCTCTTCTCGGTCGTGAACCTGTCCGCGAGTTCCGTTTCCACCCCTCCCGCAAGTGGCGATTCGACTATGCTTTCCCCGATTGCAAGGTCGCCATCGAGTGCGACGGTGGCGTTTGGACTGGCGGTCGTCACAACCGTCCGCAAGGCTACATCCGCGACATGGAGAAATTCAACGCTGCTGCCGAACTGGGTTGGGTTGTCCTCAAGTTCACTCCTCAACAGCTCATGACCTCTGCCACTATCGAAACCATCCGCTCCACTATCAACCAGCGTTCTGCTCTATGAATATAGGTCTAGTCGATGTCGACGGTCACGCCAAGAAAAAGAAATGGGGTGCCACCATATATCCTAACATCGCTCTCTGTAAGATTGCACGCTACCATCGGCAACAGGGCGACTCGGTAGAGTGGGCTATCCCTTTCTTCCACTACGACCGTATCTATATGTCCAAGGTGTTCAATTTCTCTCCCGACGACATCACCTGCTACGATGCCGACGAAATCATACGTGGCGGTACTGGCTACAACATCGCCAGTCAGCTACCCGACGCAATCGACCGCACACAACCCGACTACTCCATCTATCCCAACGTTCCCGGCGATACAGCCTACGGTTTCCTCACTCGCGGTTGCCCTAACCATTGCTCCTGGTGTGTCGTACCTCGCAAGGAAGGTGCCATACGCCCCTACATGGACATCGACGACATCGCCATCGAGGGACGCAAGAAAATAGTCCTTATGGACAACAATATCCTTGCTGCTGGCGACTATGCCCTGCAACAACTCAATAAGATTATCAATCGTGGCTATCGCGTCGACTTCAATCAGGCTCTCGACGCACGGCTCGTCACTGATGAATATGCCCGGCTGCTGGCTAAAATAAAATGGCTCGACAACAACCGCATCCGCTTCGGTTGCGACACACACAAGCAGATTGAGGACTGCGAACGTGCCATGGACCTTATCAACTCTTACGGCTTCACCGGGCAGTATTTCCTGTACACTATGCTTAACGACAATTTCAACGAGTGCTTCGACCGCATCAATCATTGGTGGATTCGTATGCGTGATGTCCGCGAAAAGCATGAAGGTCGTCAGGTTTATGCCTACGCCCAGCCTTACCGCGACCCCGACAATCCCAGCCGTCCAATACCACAATGGCAAAAGGACATGGCCGGCTGGGTCAACAAGAAAGCTCACTTCGTAGCTCACTCTTTTGCCGACTTCACCCCTCGCAAAGGTTTCCGCTGCCAACGCTATATCGACCAATTCTCAACATAAACCGCCTCTCCAGCAAAACTACCGTACCTTTGCACCTCAGTTCAGTTTGTCGCGTTGTTTAAGCGACTTCAAAAATCCAATCTCATGATACAAGAAATCAAATACCAAGGTCTATCAGCAACACCCGACGATTATCAGGCTCCAGATGGCTCTCTCGAAGCCTCTCTTAACCTCATCAATGAAGACAACGCCATTAAGCCGCTCTTCAAACCAGACGAGATTTGCAACCTGCCAAGCAAATGCAGCATTGTCTTTATACACAAGACTGCCAGCTTCACTCATTATATCGTCCAACGCAAAAAGGATTCCGACAACGACCTCCTATGGTTCGACTCCTCCGTCATTACCAACTCAAGCTATCATCCCACTCCCTCTATCACTGTCAACAGTGCCTTGACTCTTATCCACCGCTTCTCCGACACCGTGTCCGACCAGCAAGTCCCCGTCCACATTCTCGACATCAACGCTATCGGCAACACCCTCCTCTTCCTCGCCGAAGACGGCATCCACTACTGCCTCTGGAAAGGCGACTCCCAAGGCTACCTCTACCTCGGCACACACCTCCCAGAACTGCCCCTCTCTTTCGGTCTTCAGGGCACTCCGAAAAAGGACTACGAAAGGGTTTATATCACAAATCATGATAACCACGGTGCCACTCACATGCCTTCTGCTAATGAAACCCAAGTTCTTTTCTTTTGGGATTACAACGACTATGCTGATGGCAAATGTACTGAACTTAGTAACACAATCCTTGGCAATGTCAATAAGTTCATAAACAAAGAAGCCACCAGCAAAGGTAAATTCATCTTCCCATTCTTGGTGCGCTACGCCTACCGCCTATACGATGGCTCACTTACCATGCACTCTGCCCCTGTCCTTATGGTCACCTCTTCGGGCATGAACCCAATAGCCTTTATCACTCGTGCCGATACGGTCGACAATGGTTATGGTGTCCAAATCCTCGACACTGTCGGTGCTACTATCGCTGGTGTCGTATTCGACCTCGACTATGCTTGCATCGACTCCGCTGCCAAAACAGCCCTACAAAACTGGAGCGACATCGTTAAGTCTGTCGACATCTTCATCTCTGCCCCTATCTACACTTACGACCAGGCGGGGCGCGTCGAGGGGTATCAGTACAAAGATTCTTTCGACGATGAATTCACCGTCTCTCTCGTTGCTGGATTATACGACACAGGCGATCCTTTTGATTATCCCATTCCAAGCAAATTCTACTATCGTAAAACTCCTATACCCACTCTTTTATTTGACGGAATATCAAACGTGCCTAAATGCCGTCTTATACTACCCACACATAACGACGAGTATATTAAGAATTCCATCTGCGACAATGCCAATTTCTATCTCCTCAAATCTATCAAACTTGACGATATACAGACTTCTCGAACCAAAATCGACGTTCCTGAAGATTATCTCCAATCTTTGGTGGCTCGCGAACGCATGTCAGAGAACAATTACGACTCTCATGACTTGCTTGTCCCTTCTCTTGCTTTCGTCTATAACTATCGTCTCAACATTGCCAACATCCTCAAAAAATTGGCCATGCCTTTCAATCCGGCTACTGCAGTTCCTTTTTGCAATATCGGTGCTCAAACATTCCACTATACTATGGCTACGGGTGAATGGTCTTTTGTCACCAACAATAACACCGCAACAGACATCTTTGTCAAAATCGGTGAGGATGGTAAGGTTATCGTTATGAAGAGTCCTTCTTCGCCTATACTGAGCAAAGACACTCCGCTCATCTTCTTCTATTATCCCAATGCCAACGCTGATAAGGCTTTTCTTGTTAAAGAGTATGAGTCTGGCGGTACAACCACGAAAAACGTCCTCACGCTCCCTCTCGAAAAACATGCCAACCTCAACGGAGCTTTTTTCTTCGCTGGATGGAACCCCACCATCGAACAAACAGGCTGGGTCTCGCCCTCCAGCATCCCGCAGGGCACCATTCCAACTGTCACCACCGACAATACTGTCACAATTCCTAACAAGCTCTACACTTCCGAGGTCAACAATCCTTTCGCCTTCCCTGCTTCTGGCATCAACACTATAGGCACTGGCACTATACTCGGTCTATCCGCTGCCGCAAAAGCTCTCTCTCAGGGTCAGTTTGGTCAGTTCCCACTCTATGCCTTCTGCTCTGATGGTGTCTGGGCTCTCGAAGTCTCTCAGACTGGTTCTTTTTCTGCCCGACAGCCTATCACTCGCGATGTCTGCTCCAACCCAGACAGCATAACCCAACTCGACAATGCCGTCCTCTTCGCCTCCGACCGTGGAATTATGCTTCTCGCTGGCTCTGAAACCACTTGTATCTCCGACATCATTGCCGACAATCATCCGCTCGACATCGCCTCTCTCCCCGGTCTGCCTCAACTGACTGCCAATCTTGGTTGGCAAAACCCAGTTCCTTTCCTCCAGTTCATCAGCGATTGCCAAATGCTCTATGACTACATTCACCAGCACATCATCGTCTTCAATCCTACACTCGACGCTCACAATGAACTAATCGATAACCCTGACGACGGATTCCGAGGCTACGACCCTGAGACTGGTCAGCCTATTTATGATACAGTACCTGATTCCATCACTGTCACTGTCTATTCTCTCCACTACACCTATGCTTACGTCTATTCTCTCAAATCCAAACTCTGGGGCGTGATACGCTCAAACATCGTCTCTACTCTCAACTCCTACCCAGACGCTCTCGCCATGAATATCGACGGCAAGATGGTCTCTCTCTCCAACTCTCAACTATCCACTTTTAATTCTCAACTCTTCATCACACGTCCTCTTAAACTCGGCTCTGCCGACACTCTCAAGTCAGTCCACAACCTTATCCAGCGCGGACTATTCCAACGTGGCGATGTCAAGACGCTCCTATATGGCTCCCGCGATCTTTACCATTGGCACCTCATCGCCACCTCCTCTTCTCACATGCTCCGCAACCTACACGGCTCTCCTTATAAGTACTTCCGTATCGCTTCCATCGCCTCACTATCCGACGGCAAGTCCGTCGCTGGCGTTACCGTCGATGCCGAAAACCGTCTGACTAACACCCTGCGTTAGCCTTGACAGCCGATTTCGGCTGGCAACAAAAAAAACAAGAGACCGGCTGTCACCAGTCGGTCTCTCTCCTTGTCGGGAAGTCCCAGCCCCTCACGGCTGGCGTTTCTCTACCACGGATGGGTCTTCCTTACCATGGCCGTCCGTCGCATGTTCTTGGCTCGCTCTATCTCGGCTTGTGTCTCTTCGGCTCGTGCCATCCATCCCTGCGCTGCTGCAGGGTTCATGATGCTCAGCCAGTCTGCCATCACTCTGTACACCATATATTCGTGTATCAACCTCGACAGCAACTTCACCGTTGTCTTCGACACCGAGATAGGAACAGTCATTTCCACCACATATTCCGTTGGCTCTATAAGACGGTCGTCTATCTCTTCCTCCACCACTTCTTGCTTGGTAAAAGGATACAGCATTTCAACCACTGCCGTATGAACAACGTCAAGTATGCGGCTCACCCGGTCAATGTTGCCCGCCTCGCCTATGTCCGCAAGCTGGTGCTGGGCATGCTGCACCTTGCTGTCACCAGGTTCTCCCATAACGTCTGCCTCTACATAGGCATAGTTCTTTACGTCATAGAGCAACTCCGCTCGCATGAATTTCAGACTGACATTCCGCGTCTCTTCTTTGCATCCACAGCAGTAATCTCCCATCTGTCCCTCCTTTCTCGATTAGTCGTCGCCTCCTCCTGCGGTGTAAGTCGGACGCTCCGGGCGACTGCGTTTGTACAACGCTCTCTTCGCTCTATCCAACGACTCCTCGGCATCCTTGTTGCATGCTTCGGCTATCTTCATGTTCGTCTGGCGGTACCAGGAGTAGAGACTGCGCCCTACGATAAACTCATGTATGCCCGCTCCCAGTGCGTCGGCTGCTGAGTTATTGTAGTTCGTCGGCAGCTTGAAGTTCAGCACTACGGGATCTCCATCCTCAATGGCTTGCTTGATAAGGTTGTTCGTAGCCGTGGTGTTCTCGTCCAAATATTCGCCCAACTCTACCTTCACGTCTGCAAAAGCATCGTTGATGGCTCGCATCAGCTCATACGAGTTCTCATCGTCCTCGCTGGCTTGCATGTGGGCTGCTGCCTCAAAGTTGACATCACCCGACGCTTGAAGGCTGCGGGCTGTCACATGGGTCTTGTTCATGATGGCGAACTTCAGCTCTCTCGTCTGAATGGTCACCGGCAATGTAATCGGATTCTCTGCCATAACTCTTCGTTTTTATTGGTTAGTTAATTTCTTTATTCCATACACTCCGTCGGCATTATAGCCAACGATGGGTCTTTAGTCGTATCTCGGTCTCGTCGGCATTTTTTTGTAGAATGCTTTCTGCTTTACCTCATCGAGCAACGCACTGCCTCGCTCTACAAACGCTTTGGCCTCTTCTTTGTTAGTGTACACATACCACTTCCCTGTGATATTCTGCACAAAGTAGGAAAACAGCCCCAACACCATGCTGGGTTCCAACGCTGTGTCAAACGAATTCGACACGTTTAGCTTTAATTCATACTCGTCACCGTTCATCCCCTCACTCACAAGCAGTCTCACGAATGCTTGTGCCAACTCCGCACGGCTCTCGTCCCAGAACCTCTTCAGCTCATGGTTGTCTTCGTCCACGGTCGAAATACGGTCCATCGCTCCTTCGTCACCTATCTTCTTCGCCCCTGTGTACGTGGTGGTCGTCGCCACCTCTTTCATTACTGCCGTTTGGCTTATTGTTAGTGTTATCTCCATAGCGTAAAAATCTTTGCAAAAGTACTTACTCTTCCCTGTCGGCTCTCTTTATGTTGTGAATATCCATTATTCACACTCGTTTCAGCCATTTCAGCCATACCTTGCGTGTCCTGAACAACACATATCCAATCAGACCAACTGACAGCCACCAGAACCCCTTCATCTGAATCTTCTGCCATTTTGTCAGTTCCTTCTCTACGGGTACTTCTACAGGGTAGGGTACTGGCACCTCTTTGTACTTGATGGCGGTGTCGCTCTTGTTGCTCGAAAGCTCGCTTATCTTGCGCTCTAACTCTTTCTGTAGAACCATGATATATTGCTTGCTCTCGTCAACCTGCACTCCCATAGCCTCCAACTGTGCCAATAGTCCGCTGTCGGCTACCTGTACGATGACGGTCTTCTCCTTGATGACGCTGTCGCGCTCCGCCTTACTGTCATGGTGGCTCTCACTGCTGGAGTCTGTAACTGGCAACGGCACATACACTGTCTGCTGCGGTGTCTTGCAGCCAACCAGAAGTAAGACACTCAATAAACAAATAATGCCTGTCTTTTTCATTGCTCAACAAATTTGGTGATACGTCCTCTATTGTCTTTCAGATAGCCGAACCCTATGCTATCAAGCCGTCGGTTCCATCCCTTCAGGAACTTCTTCTGCGTCGGGTCTCTCTTCACTATGTCGGCAAAAAACTTCCGCCTACGTTCCTTGATGAGCTTGAAAAACTTCTGCGGGTTCTGGGCGTTCAATGCCTGCAGCGTTATCGGCCCGACTATCCCGTCTGGTGATACTCCCAACATTCGCTGTGGTATCTTGATACCGTTCGAACCGCTGCCCCATACCCAATCAACAAGTATGTTGGCTATCGACTGGCTCTTTATCTGGTCGGCTTTCCACCTGTTCCAGTAGTGCGGTCTGAGTACCGCATTCACGGCTTCCTCGTCACTGATGAGCTTCAGGTCTTCCACGTCGATGTCACCGTCACCGTCCTTGTCATAACCTACCTTGCGCCATGTGGCTATTGTTACTCCTTTGTTCGTCGCTCCCCCTCGGTCATTGAGGTCATTCACAAAGCCCCCCTCAAACGAGAGGATGAAGGGAGCAAGTTTCATTACTTCTGCCATTGCTTTTCTTATTAAGTTTTATACTGTGTACTCCTGTGGCATTATTGTCGCAACTATATACAGGCTATCACTATCAACACATGCACCATCGTGGCCGCTATTCCGCCTATCATCCCTGCCCACACGTCAAGCCAGTCCCATGCACACCACTTCCACTCACGCAAGGGCTTGCCGTCATTGCCATAGCTATGATGTACGTCTTTGAACTCCATCCCGGCTACGCACCCTATTCCCATCAGAATCGTACCGAACAGCGACACTACAAAGATGCCCACAAGGTGCTTCCAGCGGTTACTCTCTTCTAACCATTTAGGCCACTTCATTGCTCACCTCCTCTCTCTGTTCCGTCTGTTGTGTTGCTAACGCAACTTTGAACATCTCCTTCAGGTTGTCGTTCTGTAAAATGTTGTTCAGCAGTTTCGCTGCATCGTCCATCTGTTTCTTCGTCTTCTGCTCGGCTTTCTCTCTCACGCTGATGAACTCGACCACACAGAGGAACGCTCCCACAAGACACACTATCACCGGCACTCCACTGATGGCTTCCAGTCCAAACAACTGCGGAAGTCGGCTCATGTGGATGAGCATGTCGAAACACAACGCGATGATCATACCGCCTTCGTAGGTCACAAACTTGGTGAACGTCCGTTTCAATGCCTCCGATGAGCGGTACTCCCCGCGTATTTTAGCCTTGCGAAGCCCGCTGATTAAATCCACTACCATGGCTATGAACACTATCAGCATAGCCATGATGGCAATAATGAGCATATTGCCAATGCCGTCAAGAATTGTCTGTTTCATTTTGTCTTTATTTTTTAAGGTTAAACATTTTCATATACGGTATAGTCTATGCCGTCTTTCTCTATCCATCCGTCGGCTATACACTGCTGTATCCAGCCCATTGCCGACATATAGAAGTCCTGAAACGTCTCTATGTCTTCAAACTCATAGTAGATGGGATTCCCTTCCGCGTCCTCTCCGAGTTTGCTTTTCATGGGCAGGTTGACTCCCCCGGTTTGGACTGCAAGGTCATAGCTGCACTTGATATTGAACTGAGTCTCGCTCGACAGCCATACGGGTCTGCCTCGCCAAACAAATCCACTCAATATCCGCTCGTCGGTGATTCCGTTGACCAATGCCTCTATGTCGGCTCTTATCTCCGCCATCGTGGGTCTGTGGTCGTAATCCTTGCGCCATCGGTAGCTTCCTGTCTCGTCGCTCCCATGGCCGTAAAAAAGCACGCATTCATGCTCCGAATTCACCATTAGCATGTTCTGTGGCTCTTCTGAACCGTCATAATGCTTCTCGAATTTCTGGGTTTTCATAAGGGTATATTGATATTAAGGTTTACATTCAGTCTCTTGATGTCTTGCTCTGTCGGCATCGGAAAACCTAAGTCGGTCGCCGAAATCAACGTGTATCGCGGACATGGGCCGCTGAAGTCTGCGTCCATCGAACAGAAAAACGGCATGTCGCCCTCTGCCTTTCGCTCTTCCAGCTCTTTCCACATCCCTTTGTCACCCGTCCAGAACTTTCTCAACTGGTTCTGGAACACTACGCTTACTATGTACTTCTCTCTCGGCTTGGGAACCGCCTCTACATCCGTACCGTTGCGGATGGCTTCGGCTACCAATGCCTCATACTTCTCTCTGTCTTCTTTCGCTATCAAGCCTTTCTCATAGTCCAGGACTATGAACGGTTGGTGATTGAGCTCTCGCCCACTCACCTTCAATCCTTTGAAACTCTTCTTGCCGTCAGGGTTGACTGCCTGACCACATCTTGCTTTGCCAAAATCTTTCATCATTTTTCTTTTGTACTTTTTGTATTCTCCCGGATACATCAGTTTCTTCATCAAGTGGTGGCAGTCCGCATGTTTCGCCATGCCGTACAGTGAGGCTAACAACTCTTTCCTGCGCTTCCGGCTCTTCACTTCCGCCAGTTTCTTGGCAAGGTGCTTCTTTACACGTTTACGCAATAGGGTGTGGTCTGGATATATCACATAGCCCAGAAAGTCTATACCGTCCTCTACGGGAAAGATACGCTCGTTGGCTTTCACTTCCTGTCCTATGCTCGCTACCTGCCTATGCACAAAGTCTCGTTTCCCCCAGAGCTCCCGCTTGTTCTTGCCGCCTATCGCTCCATCATCGCAATAACGGTAGTCTTCCTTGGTTCGCTGCTGGTCTTTTAGCGGATGATCCAGGGCCATCGACAGAAGCAGATTCCCCATGCCTTGCGACGAACGCATTCCCATTGATATGCCTTTTGTCAGTACCCTTACAAACTGGTCAAGCAGACTAATCACCCGTTCATCCTTGAATACCCTTTGCACACACTTCATCACCTCGTCTTGGTTCACCGTGTCATAGAACTTGCGTACGTCGAATTTGTACCAGTACCGCAGGTCGGGATGTGTACGCAGGTCGCGCTCTATCTGTGCCTTGATGTCGTGCATTCCCCTGCCTCTTATGCTGGCTCCTGTCGTGCGGATATATCGTGGTCGCAAGTGCTTGTCAACAACTATCATCACCGCTCCCACTTTCATCCTTGTCCGCATGCTGAACACCTGAAGGTGTCGCTCTTTGCCAGCCTCCACGATGTCTTTTGGATGCCATTTCCCGAGGTCGATGTGTCCTGTGGCAATCTCTTCCATGACGAATCTTATAAACTCGTCACGGTGGCGCAACATCCACTTGCCCTCGCCAAGTCGCTTGCGCTCTGTTCCTCGCAGCACCGTGTCAAAGGCTTCGCTGAGATTGCCCCAGTTCACTATCTCTTCTATGACGTATCCGTCTCTTTTCATTTTTTTACTTCTGTTGCTCTGTTAAATGCAACTTCCTGTTACGGCTCCTTTGTTATCCACGCGATGTTCGCCCTCACCGCGAGAACCATCTATTGCCACGTCCTTCGGCTTACAGCCTTCAGTTCCGCAAGCCCAACATCTTCGACACTATTTATACCATAGTCCTACCAATCTCTGCTTGCATCTGGTGCGTGTCCCACCGTAATGTTTCAGCTTTCCACCGTACTGTATGTTGCAATGCCATTGCTTCTATCGGTGCTGTTGCTGAGGCTCGGGTCTCTCGCCGCGTCTATCCACCATCCCGTGATGGTATGACGTGGAGGCGATTATGGTTCATTTATGTCTGTTTGCGAGCCGAGAGCCGTTATTCGTGTTCGAGTTCGAGGAGGCGTTATTCGCATTCGTGTAGACGAGACCGCCATTCGCATTCGCATTGTTGTTCGAACGACCGACAACCCGGCAGTTGAGACCCTCTACCTTTCGCAGTGACCCTTTTCGGTCGCTGCTTTCATTCATCGGGAGGCGGGCGGACTGCCTTTCGGCAATCCGCTGCGCCTACCGCTTTCCGTGTATTCGCTTTGTTTCGCATTTCCGTGCTATTATTCTTCTGCTATAATGATTTGTTTCCCTTGTGGTGGACGGAAGGCGAGCCGAGAGCCGCTATACGTGCCCGAGTGCGAGGAGGCGTTATTCGCATGCGAGTAGACGAGACCGCCATGCGCACCCGCATTGCTGTACGAACGACCGACAACCCGGCAGGTAGATGCTGTGTAGTATTGACCATCGGCATAGTGAGAACTGAAATTGCTCTCGCCGGTGAACTTGGAGGCTATGATGTCACAGTGACGGCCATGGCGGGTTCTCGCCACCGTCTGGCCGCTCGTGGTGAGGCCTTGCACCGTGCGCTCGGTGTCGCTCTCTGGGTCATAGATGTGCCACACCGCATTCACCGGGTCGCCACTCACAGGATTCATCCTGCCAGCCAATGCCGACTTGTAGGAGATTACGTTGACGGCTACACGATCCATCCACTCGTAGGTACATGCCATGAAGCTCTCATAACCCAGCACCTTGTTGCCATTGCCACTCGAATAGGTGCTGTCACCAGCTCCGATGCTGTCAAGGTAACCAGTGCTGCCACCGCTCGACTTACCCGTGCCAAACTTGCGCTGACCGTCACGGTCGCCAACCTTGGCCATGGTGAGCAGGGCCACATCCTTGCTCATTTCATAGTCGAAGAGCTGGTAGCCTTCACCACGCATATAGGCGAGGTTCTGGAAGTCTTTGCATGTGTAATTCAAAGAATCGCCACTCATAGGCACGTTGCCTCCATTGTTGAGGTCTGTGTTGAGCTTGCCATTGCTCAGGTAACTCCAGCCTGTCCATGTGGTTGCCGTGCCAGTACCAACCTTGACTGTCTGCCCGGTCATGGAACGCAACTGCTTGGAGGCATCAATCACAGAAGCTTCATAGATGGCGCCAAGACAGGGCTTGTGCTCCACCCAGTCGGGCTCAATGGCTTCTACCTCCGTGCTGTCAACAGCAATGACTTCCTTCGTTCCGTTGGTGTTGCGGGTCGTGAAGACAAAGGTCTTCGCTCCGTTGGGAACGTTGATGAAGAGGTAGTCGCCGAGGCTCTCGTCGAAGTCAAAGTCGTTGCTGTTGTTCGCGAAAGCATACTTACTGATGATGACTCCCTCCGCATCGAGGAAGCACACACCGAAGTAGGAGTTGTTGAGTCCCGGCCAGCGTACCTGTTTCATGCCCTCAACGTCGAACTGATAGACATTGTAGTCATTTCTGCTCTGGAGTACTCCAGTGTCTTCCAGAGTACTCACATTCTCAGTGATGGCAGACATCGACAACACCATGCTCTCCATCGGCGTAAGGGCCGACAGAAGGGAACGACGGATAACGTTGGCACTTGACAACGGCTCATGCGACAACGAGGAGAAGGCTGTGTACTTCTTCTCATTCTTGAAGTCGTTGATACCTTTGTACCAGTAACGCGGCTCGTACATGAAGGCATCGTAGTCGTTGTTGAGGTAGTAGCTGACATTGTATGTGGTGCCGTCAAGCAGTTTCTTGTAGTCGCTCCTGCTCAACTTGACACACTCCATGTTGCCATCGTTCAGTCGCCCGAGTACTGGAATGCGGGCTGCCAGTATCTTCAGTATATGACCGCTTGGTGCATAGTCCTCCTCTGTCCCGTAACCAGTGTTGTTGTCAAGATTCTTGACATTGTTGCGCTGCGACGTGGTGTCGTCCTGCACAATCAGGGTGTACTGCGCCTGATGGATGATCAGCTCCGGGAAAGCTGTCTGCCATGCTGCAAGACTCTCTTCGTTGGTGTATTGGCTCAGCATGTACACTCCGCTCAATGCGGGTGCTTCCTGCGCTGTCAGGTTGATGTCAAGTCCGCTCCACCCTCTCGTCGACCAGTCGGCAAGGTCACTGCCATCATCGGTGACAGCGACACCTGTAACACGTACCGTACTCAATGCCGAGTTGGTGGCTCCGGCTATGCTCCTCAGCATCGTCAGCGGATTTATCTTCGCACACTGCTCCACAACGAGGGTTCTGATACTTGCTGCATTGGCAAGCACTATGCCGCTCATCTCCATGTCGGGCAGATAACGCAACTTCAAATCCTGATACGTGGAGGGCAATACCATGCTCGTTATCTTGCTGCCGTCGGCTATGTCGGCTCGCACAAGCTGGCTCCCGCTCGCTTTCAAGGTCTGTAGTCGCGGACATCCGCTGCACACTACGTTGGTGATTATCGTTCCGCGTATGTCAAGCTCTCTCAGGAACGGCAATTCGCCAAGTCGCAGGTCGGTAAGCGGCTGATAGGCTCCTATGGTCATGTTCACCTTGTTGTCGCTGCCGAGGATTATCTTCTCTGCCAACGTCATGACTCCGAAACTGAACGTGTTCGATAGCGAAATCTGACTCAGGTCTATCTCGCTCATTCGGTCGGCTTGGTAGATGTACAGCAATGCTCCCTCTTCATGTGAGAAGGTGTTGGCTGCAAAGGTGTAGCTCTCACCAGCCTCTAAGTAGACACTCTTCGACAACGATCCGCTCGAATCGTTGCCTATTCCGAAATATCCTGTCTTGGCTGCTTTGATGGTGATGGTGGCATCGTTGGCACTGTTCACACGACCCGACAACACTCCGCTGAAGAAGTCGCCTGTGCCATAGAAGCCGTCCCGGATTCTCCAGCGCCTCTCGATGAATGCTGGCAATGAGGTCAGCCCCAAGCCTTGTAAAGCATAGAAATAGATGGCATCTGATGTCGCGGTGAAGTCTATGTACTTGCGCTCTCCGTCATATGAACTGACTTTCTTAGGCCAACGTTTGATGCGCGAGGTCACAAAGAAGTACTGCGCACCCTCCGGCGAGAAGGGATGCATCGTTATGCCGTCCACCGTTGCTGTGCATGAACGCATGGCACTCGCCACGGTCTTCAACGCCAACTCGGTATTGTTGCCGTCTATGTACACCGACTGCTGCAGGTACAGGTTGCGGAAAAGCACCGAATTGTAACCTGCGTAGGGGTTGGTGTAGCCAGTCTGTGCGTCGGGCATCTTGTTGGGGTCTACCTCTGCATCGATAGTCTGGCCTCCGTCGTTGTCTTTGCCGTTGCAGGTGTCACAGTCATATACCTTGTTCAGGTACATACGCATGGGCATCATGCCCGTGGCGTTGGCATAGGTCTCGTTGTCGGCATTGTAGTATACTCCGTTCACCACTTTACATCCATCCTCCAGGAACCACATCGGCTGCATGTTCTTTGCCCTCTGGTCTACTGCGGCACAGTAGTCTGTGAATACAGAATAGGCCATCACGCTCTGTGGACATGCAAATCGCCACAACCCAGCTTTCCATCGTGTCAGTGCGGTATCGCTGTACAGGTCGTAGTCGCAAGTGTTGCAGAACATCATCCACCGCAGCAGGTTGTACGGCACTTTCTTGCCCATGGCGTAGGCTATCGCCAAATCGTCATCATCAACAAGGCTCTCATAGTAGTACGTCCATGCTGGTACGCTCTCTACCGATATGTCGCCTCCGTCGATGAGGGCTTGCACCCACTTCGAGTAACTCTGGCTCGGTGCCATCAGGTCGGCAACGCTCGACACTCCTTTGAACCAGTCCATGCCTTGGTAGTTCAGCAGTTCGAAACCGTCGGTCGGGTTCAATACACTGCCTGTGACTGTCCACCGTCCGTTGGCATTCTGCACCATCGAGCCTGTCTGCTCTTCCCACTGGCCTTCTACATATTTCATCACCTTGTAACTGCTTCCGCAGTACTGGGTCAAAGCGTAGGTCTTGGTGGTATCGAGGCCAGAAGTGGCAAGGAAACGTGCCTTGGTCTCTACCAACGTTTCGTCGGTGGTGCGCCCGGTCTCTCCTTCAGCAACAAGCATGGCCGCACTCTTGCCGTAGAACTCTACAAAATCCCCATAGTTCAGACATCCTTTCGTGTAGCCGGGAGTGTTGATGAATCCCAATGCGGTCTGCTCTTTCTTATCTTCCTTCCAGTTTCCCTTGGCATGGAAATAGGGACTCGCTCCCGTACTCTCCTTCGAACGGTACATCGCTATCGGGAAGTTGGCGGTACTGTGGTTCATCGACAATCCTGTCAGCTCTATGCTGCCTTTCGTCCATGTGCCGTCAAAGGCTCTCTGAGCTGGAGTGAGGTACTGCCCGCCTAACGCCTTGAAGGTGGCATTCATCATGTCGCACACCCCACAGTCGTTGGCATTGCTGCTGTCCGAAAAGTCAACCTTAACGGTGATGATGTCCACGGGTATGCTGTCCTCATGGATTTGTACCTTGTTGATGGCGGCAAGTGCATTGGCTTTGTCCCACAACGCTCCGTCATATCCCATCGCCACTATCTGCTCGCGGGTGTACATCAGTCGGATGGTGGTTCCTCCTGTCTGGGTGACCTTGTTATAGGTCGAGCCTTTTTTCTTCGCCAAGTAGTAACGAGGGTTCTTCACGGGTCGCTTTGCACTCGTCGTGCCTTGGTTTCGCCTTGCCGTGTCTTCAGATATGAAGTTGGTCCACGGTCGCTTGGGGTCTACATAGTAGAGGTTCACATATATCTGGTCTTTCGTCGACGTGGTATTGTCCAACCCCTCTATGTTGGTGTTGCCGTACGGACATTCGATGAAGTATGCCATCTCTCCCTCTGCCAACAACGCTGCCTGCGGCCTCAACTTGGTCGTGGTGACTCCCTGCTCGGTTATCTGCTGGCTTGCCATCACCGACTCGAAGTCGTACTCTCGTACCATGCTCGTCGTGTCTGTCAGCTTCACAAGGTAGTTCTGGAATGCCTGGTCGAACTGGAAGTAGTCGTTCCATGCCATGATATAATATAGGTACAGGTCGCCTTGCGTGCCATACATGTTGATGGTCCGCTCTTGTATTAGGTTGCTGCCTCCTGCCATGTAGCCGATTACAGCCACCTCTTCACCGTTCAGATATAGCTTGATGAAATAGTAGGTGTCACCGTCGCGTGTCTGTCCAAGACCTTCTATCGCTGGCTCTACCACTACCGCCACAGTCACCTTCTCGCCCTGTCTGTAGGCTCGCTCTTCTACATGGTTGCTCAAGCCCGACGCACAATAGATACCCACGGCTCGACCAGTGACGTAGAAGCCGGCTCCAACTCCTGGTTCGTAGCATTCCAGCAGAATAGCATCATCGTCCACAAGATTCTTGCTCGCAAAGGCAAACTGTATGCCCAAACCATTGCTTTCAATGCTGGTGGGCTTGAATGGCTTGTGGTTCAACGCTCCTGTCATGTCCTCGCTTACTCTCAACGCCATCTCTCCGCCAGCGGTCATTGGCACAAAGCCTGTCGTATTCCAGTTCACCCCCTGCAGCGTTATGTTGAAGTCGCCACTCTCTATGCTGTGGTCGGTCTCTTGATTGCTGCGGTTCGCAAAGTCGAAAGCATAGATGGCTCCAGCCTTGATAACGGCAGCTATCACTGAACCTGACACAACAAACTCGGCGGTAGGACTGCTCGACAGTCCGCTGTTTACCGTCACGCTCTCTGTCACACTCCCGTCGCTCGCTACGCCTGTCACCTGATGGGTGAAGGTATAGGCTGATGAACGGTGCGCGGTCTGCGTCGTGATGGGATGTCCGTTAAGGTTCACCACGGCTGTAGGTGCGTTGGTCGTCGGGTCATAGACTGCAAAGTTCACCTTTATCGTCTCGTACAACTGCACATGCGCTGTAGCACTGTCGGCATACCAACTTGTCACTACCAGCGGTACTGTGCTTGTGGGGTCTATGACAAATATGCTTGTGTATAGGTAGTTGCCTACTACTCCGCTGTTCACGTCAACTCCATGCACCCTCAACAGATATACGCCGTGGGTCAACGTCTCGCCCAAACAGTTGTTGGGGTTGATAGTGATGTTATGCGAATAGGTGTCAGTGACTACGGTTCTGCCCAACTCCTGCCACTGCCCGTCAAGGTATATCTCCGTGATGGCCGTGATTCCTTGCACTGAGGCGTTGTTCGCAAACTTGTACAACGGTATGTCTCTCGACACGCCTCCCACTCTCAATGCGGTACTGTCGGTGTACTGCAGCGTCTGTGTGCTGCTGATGGTAACATCTACGGCTGCCACCTGTATATTCCTGCTGCCGGTGTTGCCTGTGTCGTCTGTGGCTACAAGCTTGAAATTCCGTCGCCCTGCCGAATTGAAATAGCTCGTCATGTCGATGGCAAACGAGTAATCGCTCATGCTCATCGACGATGCACGGTTGAACTGGATGGTCTCTAACAGGGTGTTGGTGTCGCGGTCATAGATGTCTATCGTCGCTATCATGTTTTCTTGCTCGCTGCTGCCTACGGTGGTCACACTTCGCACGGCTGCATGGATCACAAGGTCGTTGATGTCGCCTACAAGGGGATTGTCCTGATAGGCTATCGACACGATGGTTCCTGTCCCTCCGCCTCCACCGCCTCCGGTGCCAACGGCAAATTGCACCTCGTCGCCGATGTCTCCACCTTCGGCATTGACCATCTTCATCTTCACCACTCCCTCAGTCTCGGTGTCGATGGCAAGTGTGGCGGGAATATGCTCGTAGGCTCCGCCTGTCGAGAACGCATCTTCGCCATCCTGTTCGGGTTCGTCACTCGTCTGTACTACTTCGCCTCCACTGCCAAAGTCATGCCACAAGCCTACCTCGCCAAAGTCGGCCACATTGCCAACAAATTGCTTCGTTTCCCATGTGTTCGAACCTGTCTTGTAGGTGATGATGAGTCCGCTCTTGGCATAGCTGATGCCGCTGCTCTGCGACAACGCATTGATGGCAGTTACTGCATACGACAGATTGTAGTATTGGGCTTGCGTACATGCTCCGCACAACGCATCGACATTGATTAACGTCTCTGCTCCGGCACTCATGCCAGCTAAGTCTATCCAATATGAAACGTTCGTGAAGTTGCTCTCACTGTTGTTGGGCCCTACATATTGGTAGGTCTTCCATGTGGTGGATGTGATGGCAAAGGTTATCTGCATACCGACACTCTTGTAACCCCGCTCCCATGCCACGGCTATGGCTCCGTCAAGGTCATAGAACTCGTTCTGTGCCAACGGCGCGTCAACGGTGACATTGTAACAGTTGCCCACGCTCGCGGCTCCGCCTATCTTCTTCCACGACTCGCTTTCGCTCCAGTCTTCATCCTCTCCAGTGGCTATGCTGCCTTGCCATTGCATTGTCTGCCATCCCTCGCTCGTCTGGAAGGTCAACACTACGCCCGGCACTTGGTACAACGCTGCGTCGGTGCGCCCGGCTACGGCTTCAAGCATCGCCACCATGTCGTTGTACACCGTCTCTCGGTTCATCAACTTCATGACGTTAACAAACAGCCTCGGTGCCATCATCGTCGCTGCACTCGTCGCATTTCCGTCAACTCTGTCTGACAATGCGGTTATGCGTCCGTTGGTCTCTGTGATGCTGTCTCTCACCGTTGTGAGGTCAACCGTTATGGCGGTCAAAACATTCTGGTGATAGACGTATAGCTGTCCTGTCGACATGTTCGCAAACAACTTGAATGCGTTGGGCGCATTGTTCGCTTCGTTGTTGTACAACCGCTCGGCTCCTTCTCCCCATCGGGTGTAACACTTCGAGGTGCTCGCATCTACTATGATAAACTTGCTCGCTCCTGTGTAATAGTGTACACTGCCTATCATGCCGCTTTCACTGTATGTCGTGGGACACTGTGTGTCCAGCAACTCGTATGCAAGTCCGTCAACGATTGCTTTGAATTGCATCGTTGGATAGTCTCTCGCCAACTTCGCCACATCGCTGGCATCGCTGGCATTCTGCGCTATATTGGCTATCCGTTGACCAAGGGTCTGGTTTTCTGGAATAGCTCCGTCCAACTGTTGCTTGTACGGCTCAAAGGTACTTGCGGGCAACGCAGCATTGGCAGTCCTGGCAGCTGCGTCCGCTGCTTCCTGTGCGTTCTGTATCGCTCGCTCTAATGCGGTCGTGTCTACCTTCGCAGGGGTAAGCAGATAGTCCGTGGTGCAATAGAATATCGTGCCGTCGGCTCGCACATACAGCTTGTTCACTATAGGCACCTGCTGCATGCTACTGCTCAACGCCATGTATCTCTTGTTCCCTCCGTTGTTCCACAGGCTGTAGTATTGCCCGAAGTAGAGCACGGCAAATTTCTTCGCTGTCTCTACAAAGTACACCGCTCTTCGCAGGTCTACCTCGGTTAACGTCCCCGGACACTCGCTGTCAAGCACCTCGGCTTCTTCACTGTCGTCAATCCCGGCAAAGAATGCTGTTGGGTTCTCTGTCGCTACAGCTACCATCGACTGCGCTGTCTGGGCTATGCTTACGGCATTGTTTGCCGCATCTACAGCTCCTCCTACTGCGGTAGTCGCTGCATCTATATCTTCCTGCATCTCCGACAGGGCATTCACGTCCAACGTGACACTAAGCGTCTCTCCGCTGTTTACCCACGACCCTGCCCAGCCTGTGTATAGCAGCACACTGTTGTTGCTCCCAACCACTCCGGCATACCAGCCGTCTATAGGTGCAGGGTACGCGCTGTTTAGGTCTGCAAGGGTAAGGAATACTCCCTTATTCGAACCTTTGATATTAGGCGCGTCAAGCCATCCCTCGACCTTCAGGTTGTGTCCTATGTTCATACTCCCGTCTATCCTCGCTTTCCCTCCTATCGATACATTGCGGATGTTCTCAACATCGCCTCCGTTCATGTTCGTTACGTTTACTGTGCTCATTTCTGTAATTGGGTTTTTGCCATGTCAAGGTACGCAGTGCCTCGCTCTGCTTCCCCACATGTCGTTAATGTCAATCCTGCCACTGTGTACACCACCGCCCGATAGCACTTCTCGCTGATGTCTATGCCTCCTGTGGCATCGATGGAGGGCCAGGGCAGATATACCGCCTTGCTCACCGTCGCTTCCTCACTGTTGCATGAATAGAACTCCAGCACCTTGCCGTCGTTCCTCATGCCTAAGGCACACACTGGTCGCTGTGCCGTCCCTCGAACGGCTTTCACTCGGCTCCTCAATTTCGAATAGTCCGGGTCTGACGGGTTCAGCAGTACATACACCGAACGCTCCCAGTCACTCATCTCGAACACTACCAGCCTCATGAAATCATCGGGCAGAAGTATCTCTCCACTCTCCTGGTCTTTCCATGTGATGGAACTGTCGTCTTCAAAATGATGGGCATTGTCCAACAGATAATAGGGAGCCTCTGTGTGCACCCTCTCCACGGCCTCGACTATCTTCGACCGTATTATCTCGTCGAACTTCACGATGTCCTCGTCACCTTCCGCCATCAACGCTTCGTCGCTGCGGTTCATGTCGAGGCTCACCCGCACGTCCCTAACTATATCTTCTACTTGGAATATCATATCCCGACGAATCTTACGTTTGCCTCTTTGCAAGCCGCTTCAAAGGCTTCCTTGCTTCTCAGGTTGTTCCCGTTGTAACCCTTCGTCGGACAATGCTCTTTCAGCCACTCCACAGCATCTGCCTTGCACGCTACTTCTACCTCTTCCACACCTTCCTCCTCGGTGCTGGATTTTGGGTTGGTGTCGTTCATTTCCTCTGCTATGCTTTCAGGAACAGTGGCTGTCTCGGCAACTGGGGTTGGGGTTTCTGTAACCTCTTGCGGTTCGGTGGTGGCAACATGCATGGATGCCTTGCGAGCCAATTCCTCGGCATCGTCAGGCACCTCCATCTCATGAAGAAGCACTATCTTCCCGCACTTGAACTCGGCACTGTTCTCGATGATGTCCTGCTCGATGAACCGACTCGTGGCATACGACGCTGGTCTACGGCTCTTGTCCATAATTGAGCCTCCACGGAAATGCACTTCTGCCTTGAAGAGACCATTGGTGATAATCAGTTTGCACTCCATCTGTCCGGGTGCTCCATAAATCTTTCGTTTCATATAATATTGATTTTTTTATTCTATAAATAAGAGGTGGCGAATGTGGCAATTCGCCCACTCACCACCTCTCGTTTCGTCCTCCTACTGTTGAGGATTAGGAACCCATGACCATGGTGCCCTTGTACTCTTCCCAAGTCAGCGTGTTGCTGCTCACATGGGCTACCCACATCGAACCGTGGGCTGCCGTCTGGTTGTTATTCAACACAACGTCCTGGGTGAAATAGTACACCTTACCGTTCTCAACGGTTGAAGCTGTCGGCGTGGTCGAACTGTTCCAGAATCGAATGGCGACATTGGCGGTGCCAATGCTCCTGCCTGCGCCCTCGATGAGCATGTGGCAAGTGCCCTTCAGACCAAGACCATCCCATTTGATGGTGCTATTGCTCGTCGCTTCCTCGCCCTCGATCTTCTCGTTGTGCTTGTGCTCCTCCGAATAGACGTAGTGCTTGATGCGGTTCTTGCCGATACCAAGCAGCAGTCCACTGTTGCTCATGCGCATCTTGTCGAAGGTGGGCAGGTGTTTAAGCTGGATGTCACCAAAAGCGGTGTGAAGGTTCGTCACCACCCAACCAAGGGTCTCGTTCTTGAGAACGGTGAACTCCACCTCGGGATGGTTCGAGAAGTCGACACACTGCAGACCTTCCAGAAGGTCCATACCGCAGAACAGGATGCCATATTCGGGCTTGTCCTCTCCACAGAAGAACATCTTGGCCATTCCGATAATCTCTTCGAAAGTCCAAGCTCCGCTCTTCTGCATCTTGCGCATCACCTGCCACAGAAGTCCTGTGGTGCCAAGTGCCGTCTGGAGTCCTACCTTCGGTGTGTTCACGGTCAGCTCACAAGGTACTCCGGCAAGTAGCGTTCTGTCGAGCTCAAGGAAGTACTCCTTCATGTTCTGCTCGAACATGGCTGCCTTCTTGAATGGGATAATCTTGCCCTGCTTGTCGAAGTAGTCCGATACTACGTCGGTCACACCAGTCTTCTGAAGGTTCAGATTGATGGGGGCGGGAACAATGCTCTTCGGAGGTACTGTGGCCTGTGTTTCATACAGCATGTTGCACATGGTCAGAATCTCCGTTCCTGCGGGAATGGCAGGGGTACCAGGTGTGGCAGCGGCTACACCATTGGAAATAGCTCGTGGTCCGTTTACGGCTATCACCGTCGGATTGCCCGATACGGTGTCTCTGCCAACAACATAAAGCATGATGGGAATGTTCGGAGTCGACACTCCGTTCACATCATAGCCACTCACACTCGGCACAAGAAGGGTCTGGCACTCGGCGGGAATTTTCTTGTCGGTCGAGATAAGGGGCAGAACAAACTGCTCTGTGTCGTTGTCTGCCGTTACGGCACTGGCGGTGGTGATGAATGAACGCTCCTCGTCAATCATGAAGTGCAGGACTTTCGGAGAATCCACTGGGGTCTGCTCCCACTTCAACATCATCTCCAGAAGGGGAGCGTTAGCGAAATCCCGGAACGAGAATAGCTGTTCATCAATACTCGGCTGCATGAAGCCGTTGCGGTCAATGCCACCGGTCTGCTGGGCAATGCCGGTGACGGTAGTAGGCTGGCCAGGCATCTGCGTGGGCAGTCCTACACTCCCCGGTGTGTCGGGGGCCTGGGCGACGGGTTGTCCCGTGGTTACTGTTGCGTCCATTTTCTTTTTTTTTAATTGTTAATAAATTTGTTTTTTAAACCTTTATCCCGATGCTCTCGGCATAGTCTACAAGACTGCCTCTGCTTTTCTTGTGTGCTGGTGCATTATTGGTGCCTCCCATGGCGGGCAGTCCGTCACCGCCTTTCTGCTTTCGCAGCTGCTCGTCTATCTTGGCGTTCTTCCCGGCTACCTGTCCCTCGGCTCTCGCCTCCTCCATGTCGGTATCATGGTTCACCGCTTTCAATGCCATGTCGATGGTCTCGGTTGTGAACTTGCCTACAATGGCTTCATTCGCCATCTTCATCACCAAATCCATGGCTGCGTCTACCGTCTTGTCACTCAACCCGCGCTCCTGCTGCATCTGTTCCAGCATCTTCATGCTCTCCGCAAAATTCGTCTGGTACTCCGCTTCAAGGTCTTTCTCCTTGGCAAGCCGTTCTACGTAGGCTTTGTTCGCCTCTGCATAGGCTTCCTGCTTGCTCGGGTCGTTCATCAGGTCGGTGACTCCGTCTATCCCCATGCGTTCTATCACCGCTATCCATGGATCTTTCCCCTTGGCCATGTCGGTGATGAACTGAGCCGATCGTGGGTCTTTGCTCAACAGCTCGCTGAGCTTCCCTTCGCGCTCTTTGTACCTGCCAAGCTCTTCCTCTATCGAGGCATAGTCATCATCCATCTGCCCGATTAATGCCTCGTCATCGGCATATTCTTTGTCGGGATACTTGGCTTTCAGCCTCTCAAGCGCCTTGTCTCGCCTGCTCTTTTGTTCTTGATTTTCAGCCATAATGATACTTTTTTACTTTGTCTAATCAATTGTAGTTCTGTTTGTTGCGCTGTCAACGCAACTATTCACCTTCTACCAGGCACCACACCCGGATTCGACTGCAAAAGTACTACCGTTTCACCCCCTGCCATCTATATGTTGTGAAAATTTATTTACGAGATAGAAAAATTATTTTCAATTTTCTGCGTTATTTCTTCGTCACCAATCACCACCGCCACAATGAAACATTCGGGTTGCTACTCCGACTTCACCGAGAAGCGTAATCAGGAATTGTTAGCCGCTTTCCGTAGGGTTTTTGAAGAAAAGCCTTTTTTCGACATCAACAAGGATTTTGCCCTCGTTGTCAATTCCCCTTGTTCTCGCTTCTGGATTTCCGAGGAACGTGCCACTGCTGTCGTCTCTGCCATGTTGCATGGTCAGCCTATTCTTGACTCTATGCGCCCTTCCAAGCGCGAAATGTTTCTCGATATATACCATCGCGTTCTTCTTATCCGTGACGATTTCCCAGACAGCCCTCTCTCTGACATCGTTTTCGTCGTGGTCAACTCTGGCGCTCCCAAGTTCTACATGAAACCTCGTCACGCTCGAGAAATCCTGTACAAAATGAAAAAGGGCTACTACCTGAATAGGTAGCAACCCATTTTTAATTCTCAATTCTCAATTTTCAATTACCCTATCGTCGCTTCGCTCACCACTCTTGCCGACCGATTTCGGTCGGCAACACTAACTCTCTCCACTATCCGTGGCATATCCATTTCATGGTAACATATCTCTGTGCCGATGGCTCGCGTCATGAGCCGGTCATCATGATAGCCTTCCATCGCCTCATAGCCTCCGTTGTCGGTCTCTACATACGTCAGGTATTCATCCAAACACTCCTCTTCATACTCCACATACAGCCTCTCCCTCAACACATGCTTTAGGTTCTGGATTACTACCTTCTTCGTCAACTTGTTCGTGTGGAACCCATATTTCCGTGGTTTTCCTTTTTTGATGTCAGCAGCACTTTGCTTCCTCATATATAGGTTGCCGTACACCTCGCCTATCAGCGTCAGTATGTATTCTGCCTCTCCCTCTGTGTTGTTCGTCTCTAAAGTGTTGCTCTCTATCACCAACAGCGCATTGTTGTAGTATGCCGCCACCTGTGCCGCTTTCCATGCCAGCTCGTTCATTTCTATATGTCCGTGCCACTCCGCCGCCATGACTGGCAAGTCACCGTCTATCATCGGCATTCGGTCAAGCACCCATATATCCGCATAGTCCGCGTCTTTGGTGTGGCCTTTGCATACGTCTACAACCACCAAGTAGCGGTCTGTCACTTCTACATCATCATATCTCTCTACGTCGTGCCATACAAGCAACCGACCATTCTCCTCTCTCTTGAACCGCAAACCCTCTAACGCCATCTCTCCGCTGTCTGCATTGCCATATATCTCGCCTCGCCATCTTGCCACTCGGCAGCTGCTCCTGAACTGCTCCACATCGTCGTTCGAGAACACCTTCCTTCCACTGAACGTGAACGCCTCGATGTCGTCGCTCGGAAACTCCGATGCCATATCTCCGTGATTGGTGTACTTCGACCGCTCCGACACATACCAGTGTATCGCCTCTAACGTGGCTCCCATCTTCCATAGTCGCCATAGATAGCTCCCCGGCTGCTCTCGGTCACTCTTCGCCTCGTCATTCTTCTTGTTCTCATACAACCAAATCGCAAAGTCTACCCGTTCTCTGTCATTCTCAAACTCCAGTTCGTATTGCTCTATCTCATACCACGGCACAAACATCGCCTCAAACTGCGACTCTCCTCTCTTCGCTGCCAAATACTCTTTGTGGAAGAAGTTGCCTACTCCGTTAGGCGTACTCTCATACACTATCATCGTATAAGGCTTCAGCAACACACCCGAACAGGCACTTCGCACTATATCCTCTGGCTTCTTCCCCTCTGTCTCTTTCCAGATTCCTACCTCCGACAGGTGTACCAGGTTATAGTCGCCTCCTCGGCAGCTGTTAGGCTTCTCGGCGGTTCCTATCTTTATCTTGAAGTTGCGCTGCGGCACTCGGTGTATATTGCCACTCTTTCCAACTCCCACAATCTTCGGCTCGTTCTCGCTATACACATCGCCCAACTCATGCAGCAACTCGACAGGGTAGGCAGCTATCATCCTGTCGAACATGTCTTTGATTTCGTCCGAACCTGTTCCCTGATGGGCTATGATTAGCGAGTTCAAACCCTCCATGTGTACCATCTGCAGCCATGCCATGTACAGCTGCGTGGCTGTCGATCCTCCCCACTGGCGAGCTTTTAAGATGATTAGGCGTATCGGCTTTCCTGCCTTCCGCATCTTCTCAAACCTCGCTATCAGTCTACGCTGCGGTCGGTTCAGACGAAACAGGACATCGCGTCCGCCTCCCTTCCTCTTGATGTAGATGAGCGTCGCTGCCCAGAACGCATAGTCATATTTTATCCTGATTCGGATGAATTGCTCGACTAACTTCTCTACTCTCTCTGCATAATCTGAACACTCCGAATACTCCGTATCGTCCGACAACGTATCTACTACCGCCTCTACGCTCCCTGCCTCTCTCAACGCTCTCACCAGTGGCTCTCCCATCATCTCTACAGGTAACCACTGCCTACTTATCGGAAAGTCGGGCAGAACAAACTCCCCTCGCTCTCCTATGCTTTTCTCTCCAGACACAGGGTCAAAAGGCGCAGAAATCACTTCCCTGCGCCTTTCGTTCTCTTTTAATATGTCATTTAACGCGTCAGCCAATTCTCAATTCGGTTATGCTGCCATTTGGTAACCCATCGCTTGCTGGAGCAATCCCATCGCCTTCGGGTTGCTCTTCTGCTGCAAGCCCTGCTGCACCCTGCCCATAAGCTCAGGCGACATGCCGTCGGGCATCTGACCCTGCTCCACCTGCTCCTTCTGGCTCTGGATGCTCTGTAGCAACTCGTCGGCAAACGGGAAGTCACCAGCCTGCAGCAACTGCTCAACACTGATAGCCTGCATCTCAAACAACTTCATCAAAAACTCGTTGGTGATGGCCCTGTACACTGGCGATGCTTGACTCGGCACTATGCTCAAGTCAAACTCCACGTCTCTTATCTTCGCCGGGTCATACACTATCTGCGTCCCTGCCTTGCCGGCTATGTTGAACGTTCGCTTCTGGTCATAGAACTGCTGGATGTTCTTCACATCTTTATATGCTGCGTCAAGCACAAAGCCCTGGAATGAGTCGAGGATTCTACGCAACGAGGTCGTGGCGTTCTGTGTCTGCATGTTGAACATGGCAGCACTCATGCCACTGTACTCTGCCTTGCCTTGCAGCGAACTGTTCACTCCCGACACGTCTTCCATCATCTTCAACTGCATGCTCAAAAACTCATGCAACCCGATATTCGTCGAGTTGGCTGAAATCTGCTGAGGTACCGCTCCTGTCTTGCTCGGCGTGTAGAAGATGACTCCGTTGAATTTCGCCCAATTGTCCGTAAACTCGCTCGGGTCTCTTCCCTTCAAACAGTCTTCCGGCACCATCAACACTCCCTTGGCACTGGCTCTGATAATCCAATCGTTCAGCATGTAGATGCGGTTGATGTATCGCTGCTGGTCGATAATGTCGTTCACAAACGAATGTATCTCGCCATCGATGAAAGGATACGCCTTGAACACGTAGGGATGGCTCTTGTGCTCGTAAGGGGTCTCGCCCTCTTTCAAAATGTCACCCATTGGCGACAAATAATAGTAGTACCAGTACGAGTCTATGAACCACTCGGCCTTGATGAACGGCACCTCTTCGTAGGGTATGCCTACCTGCTGCGCCTGGACCCATCGACGGTTGTTCTCATCTATCACCATCGATTGCAGGTCTTCTGGGTCTATCTTGAATATCTCTCCATTGTTGTAGTCGTGACAACGGTATCTCGGCTTGCTCTCTTTCCTCCACACCTCGATAACACGGCATCGGCTCGCGTCGCTGGGCATCAGAAAGTCTATGTTGGCATGTCCTCTGCCATAGCCAAACTGCTCCCATGAATATACATTCCAACCAAGGGTCATGGCCGTGTCGTATATCTTCTCCAAACGTTTGAAAGCCTCGGGACTATCTGCAAACCTCTCAAGCACCTCCTCACGGCTCATGTCGTGTATCTCGCCAATGAACGAACAATCCCACCCTCGGAAGTCGCGCATGTTGTTGTCCAGTATGATGTTGTTCGGCTGAACATAGTCTGTCCAACAGTCCAATTTGTTGTCTCGCCATCCGTTCCACTTCCTGTGCATGATGAGTCCGCTTATCAGGTACTCTTCCATCGAGTTTGCATACACCTCCGTCATGCGGTTCAGCTGCATGTTATACTGCAGCACCGTGCTCATCGTCTCGGCCTGACTCTGCTCGTCCCGGTCTCTCGCTATGCACGTCGGCTCGTTCTGCTGCCCAAGGAACAAGCCTATCACCGTGTTCACCTGCTTGCGGATAAGGTTCGTCTTCAACGGTATGCTCCCCTGCGACTTGATATACTCCTCCTCCGTCATCTTCTTCCCGTCCACACACACCACGTCGCCCCATTGGTCGCCATAGTTGTAACGCTTGTTCCGCTCCCGGTCCACTCGGAATTGGTACATGTTGTCATAATACCGCTGTGCCTCAAGCAGCACCTGCTGCCCTCGTGCCCTGTCGTCTGAATACCTCTCCTTGTTGTATTTCAGACTGTCGGCTCTCTCCGTACCCTTGGGCATCGTCACCCTACTGAGTCTGTGTAATTTCGTTGCCATTGTATTGTCATTTTTTTATTCTTCGTGCTGTCTTGTGGCTTCATCGCCACTGGCTGGCAGTTTGCAAAAGTACTCACCACCAGCCATCATACATCTTTATCTTATGAATTACTTCTTCCCCCTCTCATACGCATGTACCTTGTTCACCATCTCTCTCATAACGCTGTAGTACTCCGCTTCGGTTGCCTTGCGTTCCTCTCCTTCCTGCTCTTTCATGTCTTTCCAAAGATTGTCAATCTCTTTTCGATACTCGTCGAATATCTCGTACCTCGCATACTCTTCTGAGTTGTTCAGGAAGTCAAGTTTCTCGGCATACTTTAACGCTCCTTCGTCTTTCGCTTTCTCGTATTTCTTCAATAGGCGCTTGGTCTCTTCATACTCTTTCTTCAGCTCAAAGTACTCGTTCAACAGCTTTCTGTTAGCGGTTCGCTCATCACCATTCTTCACAAGGCGATTAGCCAACATCATGTTGCGCCACTCAAACTCACGGTCACCCCAAGCGGTCTCGCCCATTTTCATCAACTGTGTCGGCACCTTGAACCATCCTCCGAAATAGCCGTTCAACACATACTCCACCTGCGCTGGGTTCACAACGTCTGCCCACCCTTTCTTGTAGTCGTCGCCTCCTGTTAGCTCGTTAAGCCACTTGCTGGCTCCCACAATATGGCTGTCGGCATTCTTGTACACTTTAGTGAATTCTGGGTCGCTCTGGTTGAATGGTGTGTCTTTGTAGATGGGCAAACCTGTCCAGCTCTTGTTGCTTGCTGCTTCAACGATTGGCTTTGCCTGACTGGGTATGAAAGCATGTAGTCCTCCGCCTCCTTCCATGAAGTCTAACGGCAGTATCTGGCTCACTTGGCTCGTCAACTGGCGTGCCAACTCGCCATCGCTGTAATGCTCCTCTCCTGTGATTACGCCTGTGCCTAACTCGCCAAGTCCGTAGATGGCCCTGAACTCAATGGGCAAAGGTATGGTGATCCAGGCATCACCGACACGGAAGCAGATATTGCTCCTGCGGACATATTCTGGAAGGTTGTAGTAGGCGTTTTTGTCATCATCGTCGCCGTCACCTGCCAAGGCTTTTGCCAACAGCGGTATCACGGCTCCAAGGGTGAACATCACCGCAGCTCCGGCACTGAACTTGCCGGGATTACGTTTGGCTGCTCTCATAAAGTTGGTCATACCCTGCGTTCCGGCATTCCAGAACACATACAACAGTCTGCCACCTCCACTGATGAACGAGCCTATCTTGCCCCAATTGGTCTGTCCTACGGCTCCTATCATCTTGTCGCCACTGCCTTTCTTGTTGAAGTTGACGCTGACTTCTTTGGCATCGTAGATACTGCGCTCTATGCTGCGTCCCATCTCCTGACTGGTGATGAATGCTGCAAATCTCGCACAGTTCTCTACGCTGCGGTTCAGAAGGTCTAACTGCATTCCTAAAGCGTGCCATACCTTACGAGTCACGCTGCCTTGCCGTTTCAGCTCTTTAACTATCTCGCGCTTGTGTGCCTCGATGTCTCTCACGTTGGTGTAGCCGGTCTCGCCTCCGTTCATCATGAACTGCTTGAACATGTACTCGGTCGGCTTGCTGTCGTCTAACGTTCCTTTCTCCCACTTGCCAAACAGCTTACGCATGGTCACAGGATTCATCTTGCCGAAATTCTTGTGGAACTTCAACGCATAGTTGCCCCCCTCTTTCACCCATGTCATACAGTTGGAGTATAGCATATCGCGGAAGAAGTTGCTCACAACAAAGTCGGGTGTTCTCGTGGTGTAGGCTGCACTCATCTGATGGTTCATCCACTGTGCCAACTTCATGGCACCTCCAATGAAACCTCCTGTCTTGACATCGGGATTTGTCAGTCCATTCAACGCTTGTGCTGCTCTCGGATTGCCGTTGATGGTCAGTACAAAGGTCTCTCCGTTCCTCTTCACCAGCACTTGATGCTCGCTGAGATTACCAGGCAACACCCGGTATGGGAGGTTCTTTGCGTCACTCGCTCTCTTGTATTTGTCGGGTTCTGCCTGTGCCAGCTGCTCCATACGCTGTTCGAAGGCTGTTACCTTGCGCTCTACGTCTGCTGCGGTGTCGCTCTCCTCAATGTCGGCAAACACTGGCACCCACTCGTCGGTCACATCGTCATGCTGCAACCACAGACGGCTCACGCTCACAAGGTCACTCGGATGGTTCTGAACGAAGTTCAAGAACAGTTTCTTCATTTCGTTGCGGTTGGCTTGACGTATGGCCATGTCTGCCATCAGCCCTATAGTGGCTATCGGGTCATCGGCTTTGCTGCTGCGTCCTTTGGCGTGCTTGATGGGACTGCCCATTGGCCCTTGTCTGCTCGTCAAGTAGCCATACACCTCATCACTGGTGGTCTCATCAAAGCCCTGCAGCGGGATATACCATTCAAACATGTCGCGTATCTGCTCATAGCTCTCCTTGCTCAACAGTCCACTTCGGTATATCTTCGCAAGTGTTACGCCTGTGGCTCGCTTGGTGGCTGCCCACAGTTTGCTGACATCATGCTGCGACTCAAAGTCTGCCACTATCTGCTGTGCTGCCAACTCGGCATCATGCACATCGTCCATGCCTGTCAATGCCGTAAGTCCTGCATAGTCTCTCTCCCGGAAGTCGGCAAAGCTCTTGCCTCCTGTGGGGTTCTGCTGCTGGTATGCGGCAAAGTCTCGCTGGGCAAACTTCTCGTTACGCTCCAAGCCATGCTTCGCCATCATGTAGTCCGTCAGCTCTTCTCGCAACCATTTGTCGCTTCCGCATATCTTGTGGATCGCTTTCAGCAAAGGCTGCATGTACTGCTGAAAGTAGTTGTGCTGCTCGGCTGCGTTGGCACTGCTCATCCTGTTCTCGGCAAGATAGGCGTTCTCATTCCCCGGCACTTCCTCAATCCTGAATGACGACCGATTTCGGTCGGCATGGTTCTTTCCGAGTATCGCCTCGTATGCCTTACGCAAGCCAAGCATGGAGTCTTGCATAGCCTCTCTGAACTGATAACCGCTCTGTGACACCATCCGCTCATAGTAGTCTCTTGCCATCACCTCGTCTCTCTCGCTGAAATCTCCGTCTCGAAGCAATGAACCATCATCACTATCTTTTCGGGCTTCCATGGGTTCCATTATGGCTACACGCTGTCCGCTACGCACAAGTTTAGGCAGTACATCGTTTATCTCGTCTTGTGAGAACCGTACTATGCCATCTTCATATATCGGCAGTCCTGTGGCTGCAGACACAGACTTGGCGTCCTCTCCATATACCTCAAAGTGGTCACCCACTCTGTTCAGTATCGCAACACCGGGATATTTATTCTTCAACTCTGCTACTGGTGTTGGTTCATTCTGCTCTGCTGCCATCGGAATCAGTCCTTCCTTTCGTCCTGCATTTGTGTCTTCTTTATACTCGCCAACCTTCAACTTAGACTGCATGGCTATATCGCGGGCCTGCTGTATATAGTCCCAATGTACATATCGACCAGGCTCACGCAGGTTCTCATAACTGCACCATAGGATATACCTCAGTTCATTGTCGCTCAACTCTACCTCTACGGCTTTCTCCGCAAATCGGGGTCTGCCAAGCAACTTCTGTAGCATAGCATGGAAGTACTGCTTAACCATGCTCCACCATGTCTGTCTCTCTGGCTTTTCAAAGTCGGTGTCCTCTGCAAGCTTTGCAAGATATTCCTCTGTACCTGTGTGGATGTTCCATCCGTGACTTTCAGACATCTCGACTATCTCTTTTCTTATACTCTCCTTGCTGTTCGCAAACACTGCGTCAAGAAACTCGTCAAAATGCTTTCCATACATCGCTCTCAGTCCATAATGGGCTACGCCTTCATGTTGCAATGTCTCAATCACATCTTCCATCGACGTATGATTGTACAACACTACGACTATCTTCCCTGTCTTGGGGTCAAACCAGCCTTTGGCTCTCTTCTTTCGCTCCGATATACCTTCTACCTCATCGGCTGACAGCACAACATTGACACGACCTTCAAGTCCAAGCCTCTTGGCATATTCCTGCGTTGAGGCTACTCGCTGCTTCCAGCGTCTCGCTATCATGGCATCATGCTGTTTCTTACTGTACCCGGCTGCCCTACTGCTCGCCAAACTCTCCTCATACGACACCTCTACCGTCTGGTTCCCTTCCCCCTCACGCAGACGCTCCTCCTCTTCTTCTTCTTCCGCCTCTTCCGCATTGGTTATTTCACTGGCCTCCTCTACGTCAGAGTCCATCGCTGCATACTTCTTCTCTTTCTCCTCCATCTCTTTCTTCATCAACTCACTGTATTCGTCATAGTGCTTGTGTGCAGCTTCAAGCTCTTTGGAAAATCCAAAGGGTTTACCGTCTCGCTCTTTTACCTGTGCCAAGGCACTCTCATTCTTCTCGATGCCTCGCTCAAGGTTGTCTATCCGCTCTCGGAAGTCCTTACCGGTGATCACATTGTCAACAATGTCTTCAAGCCCCTCTCGTAACAAAGACTGCTTGACTGGCATATCTTCCAATCCAAGCTCTTCGCATGTATAGGTCATATTGCGACGAACAGCGGTGAATAATGTGCCTTGCTTCGCCTGTGTGTCAACTGTCATTTCCGTGGTGAACACAAAATCAAATCCTCCTATAGTAACCTTCAATGACAATTTCTTCTCTGACTCCTTGTAGGGATTCTCCCTCATGTCGCTGTCTATTTCCCTTATCTTCTTGTTGTAGTCTTTGATGAAGTCGGCCATGGATTCAAGGCTGTCATACTTCTTTTTGCCAGCCTCTATAACAAGACCATTTGCCTCATTCTGACTATTGGCTTTTTCTACTTTCTCCAATGCTGCTTTGACACTCTCCAGCCTGTTCCTCGAATTGCGTATCTTGCTCTCTAACCTCGGTATCTCGTTGTGACAATAGGTCTGGTCTGCCTCCCACTGCTTTTTCTTGTTCTCATACTTGCGAACGTCTTTCTCGGCTTGATTTTTCAGCATGGCATACTCTGAGCCTGACAACTGCGCAACGGTGTCGCCAAAAACATCTTCCTCTTCCTCCAAAACTCGATTCTCCATCGAGTTGCTCATCATCTGCTTACCGTTCATGATACTGTCGGCTATGGCTCCTTTGGTCTTCAAACGCTGGTATGCAGTCACGTCGAGAGAGTCTTCTACACCAAACCGCAACACTCTGACTGGCCTGTCCATATCTTTATGCAGATTGCCCTGACGTAAGATGCGACCATTTCTCTGGGTGTAGTCCATCGGTCGGTTAGGTGCATCTAAGTGAATCAACGTGTGCAGTCGCTCTTGGATATTCACTCCAGTACCAAGTGTGAAGGTGCTGCCCATGATTACACGCACCTCTCCACGGTTCACTCTGTCGAATATCTCCAGTTTCTTCTTCACACTCATACCACTCTTCATCACTACTATCTGCTCTTCTGGTACTCCCGCCTCTATCAGTTTCTCGCGTATGTCCTCATAAAGGTTGAATCCACTGTGTCGATTCTGGTAGTTGTCGGCAAACAGGGCTACGGTACCGTTATAGCTCTTGGTATCTTCAAGACTCCTCAACGTCTGGCGAACAGCCTCGTTAGTCTTGCTTTGCGGGTCGTCGGTAGCATTGGATACAACCAGCCGGGCATCTACGGCTGCTGCTTTGGCAATGCCGTACATGGTCAACGGAATATGGCTGTTCTCTTTCTTCTCCTTGCCTGTCATTTTGTCATACCTGTCAAGCTCTGATTTCACATGCTTCATCACACTGCGAAGTGCTTTCGTCTGTGGCAGATAGATGTCCTGTGCTTTGCCTCCTTCCATGTCGGGTATCTTGTCACTCACGCCACCAGCCTCGTTCGTCAGTACGGTGTCGGCTACTCCCGACCATATACGCACCAACTCTGGCAGGTTCACATATCCTGCAAATCGGTTGTTCTCTTTGAACTTGCCACTGGTGGTGAACTCCAGCATCTGCGTCAGGTTGCCGAAATTGCGTACAAAGTCATCAAAATAGTAGATTCCGTAGTCTTTCAACGTGTCTGACGGCATCAGATAACGCATGAATGTCCATATCTCGGCTGCGGTGTTGCTGATGGGGGTTCCTGTGGCAAACACCACGTTGCGTCCGTTGTTTTTCTCCAACACGGCTTGCGTCTTCAGGAATACGCCTTGGGCTTTCTTGCTGTACGACGGATCTACTCCTTTCACTCCTCTCTGCATGGCTGTGGCGAATCCAAGATGTTTGTATTCGTGTGCCTCATCGACGAGGATGGCATCAATGCCCATATCGTCGAAATTCTCCACATCGTCCGTCTGTCGGTCAAGCATCTCCAATGCCTTGACCTCGGCATTCTGCTTCGCTACGGCTGCTTTCTTGGCATCTTTCTCTTTTCTCTTGTCACTGATGAAGCCTGTCAGTACTCCCATCTCTTCATTCAGTTTCTCTATCTCTTTCTCGGCTTGGCGCACAATGAGACTGTTCCCGTCAGGGTCTGCGTCTTTCATCTGCTCCAATACCAGTTCTTTCTCTTCTATCTTGTCCTGCACAAATGCCATCTGTCTCTCCTCGCTGTCTGGTATGCGCTCAAAGACGGACTGAGGTACGACTATCATATCCCAGTCATTGTACTTGATTTTCGCATAGAAGTTCTTTCTACCCTCGGCGGTATGGTCTTTGTCCTCGATGGTCAACACCTTGGCGTTAGGGTAGAGCTTCTTCGCACTCTCCACAAACTGCCCAACGGTGGAGTTCTGAACTACTATCATAGGCTTTCTCGCTGTGCCAAGCCTACGCATCTCCATGGCCGTCGTGATAAGCGTATAGGTCTTCCCGGTTCCTACCTCATGGGCCAGCAACAAGGGTTGTGTGGTGCCTCGCACTACCGCCTTGCCTTGATGCGGTCTCAATGCAAATGGCTTTCCGTCAACCATCGTCGCGGCTCCTCCGAAATGCTCCGGCACAAAGTCGTCGGGTATGCTCTTCGGAACATAGTTGTTGAACATCTCGTTATAGACTTTCTCGATATGCTCGCTCATGGCTGCGTCGCTCTGCATCCTCCCTCGCGCCCAGTCTTTGAAGTCCTGTCTTATCTCGTCTATCTTGTCGGCACATGCTGTAGTGGCATCCTTGTCAGTGACAGTCTCTGTACTGCCATCATATTTCCTGCGAGTCTCACTGACTGTAATGGTCTTGTTCTGCATCGCTGCCTCGATAAGGTCAGTACCCATGATTGTCTTCCCCAACATTTGACTCACGATTCCAAAGGAGCGGTTTTTCTGCTCTCCTAACCATCCCGGCTTTCTCATATACCATGTTCCTCCTGCCAACGTAAGCGTGACTTCAACATCGGTACGCTCCTTCACATAGTCCTCATATAGTTTCGGGTCTATCCATGACGATCCAATGCTGAAATCAATTAGGTGGGCTGGAATGTTCATCGGTATTACACTCTCCAAAGCCTTAATGTTGGTGTCATAACGTCCGTCTGCGTTGTTCTGTTGGGCATGTGCCAACTTCTCACGCACGTTTCCGCTCAAATATTCATAGCTGACTTCCATCTGGCGTGTGGATGGATTCTCAAAGCCAAGTCCAGACTTGATTATCTCTTCTTTGACCGATTGTTCTGTATGCTGCGTTGCCAACGCTGTATCTTTTCCCCCAACCTTGTCAAGCTGCTCCACTATCCATGGCACATCTATTCGGCCATGTACATAGATACTCGCAATGATACCGTCTTTCACGTTGGTGGGTTCAGGGGCCTTCTCTTTCTCGACAACTCGCTGTCTGAAGATGTCGGTCTTCCCATACTCTTGTATCCGCTTGCCGGTCTTCACGTCACCTCTCTCACTGAATTTCTCCAAAGCAATGATGTTGGCAAAGTCCACATCATTCTTCAGGAACGATATGGATGTGTTTTTGTGAAGATGTCCGTAGGTGGCGACAAACTTGTCGTAGGCTGCATTGAGAGCCTCAAGCAAAGGTTGTAGTCCTTCGTCGCCTTCATTCTCTGTCTGGTACTCCAGAACCGCTGCCAACGCTTCTTTGATGTCGCTATATGCGTTGAAACACTCTTCTTTCGTATGCCCTTTCACTTTGTTGGCGTTGACATCAAGCGGAACGGCTTTGCCTCGCTGGGCTATACACAACTTGCCATCATTGATTACAAGACTGCCCTCTTTTACTCCTTCGCCCAAGTCTGCATATACTTCCTGCTGTTCGGTCTGTTGCGATGTTATTGCAACGTCTTCGACCTTTCCCTCCATGCTCTTCACAAAGGCTGCAAGTCGCTCTCCCTGGTCTATGCCTTTCTTCGGATATAAGCCCTTGCTGGTGGCTCTATAGGTGTCGCCATGCTCAAACGCAAAGGCCATCTCGCCTCCCATCATTTCGGGATGCTCAACAAAGTATTTGTTGTAGTCCATAGACAACTGCTTGACTACGGGAACATACTCGCCCTTGACTTTCTTGGTCTCGCCTGTGTCATACTCTACGCTGCGTTCACCCGTGGTCGATAGTACGTCGATGGCATGGACTGACTTCTTCCCATTTACTCGCTTGCGAACTACTATGATGTCGCTGGTAGCCCCAGTACCTCCAAAGGTCTCGTTGTTCATACGGAACGCTCCCACAACATCGGATGCACCTTCCTGCACAATCCACTCTCGCAGTTTCGCACTATTGTCGAGCGTACCACTCGAGGTGATGAAGATTCCGATACCTCCTTCTCGCAGTTTGCGCACATTCTTGGCTATGCAGAAGTCGTGAATGTCTTTGAATTTCTTGCTCAGGTCTTTGTCACCTGTTGTGTCGTTCACTCGCAGTCCAGTGACAAACGGCACATTGGTAATGGCTAAGTCGATACTTCCATTCTCTACCTGTGTCGCCTCAAATCCCTGCACCTCTACTTTGGCATCAGGGTACAGAAGTTTCAAGATATTGCCTGTGGTGCTGTCTATCTCAACGGCATGGATGTCGCTCCGCTCACTCATTTCCTGCGGCATCAGTCCTATGATGTTTCCTATACCTGCACTACCTTCAAGCACCTTGCCTCCTTTGAATCCCATTGCTTTGGCAATGTCCCACAGGGTATCTATTATCTTCGCCGGGGTGTAATAGGCACTGTTACGGCTCATATTTGCTTGTTCGTAACCTTCGTCACCTAACAACTCTTTCAGCCGTTTGCTGGTGGCAGTAGGGTCGTACCCATAGCCATATCCCTTCTCTTGGAATGCCTTTCCAAGACCACCCCAACCACTGAACTTACGCAACACCTCCATGTCCTCCGGTGTGGCTTGCTTGCCACTCTCCATAAGTTCCTGCATCTTCTCGATGGCGGCAATGTTGGCGGCTATACGCTTGTCAACATCTTTAGGTGCATAGTCGGTACCACGCTCCGCATGGTTGTTGTTCAGGTTTCGCTTAGGCTGTTCCACCTGCTGCGACGGAACACCGGGCTTTTCTATCCTCTGCTCGTCCGTAGGTGTTCCAGATACTCCCTTGCCTCTGCTTCCGTCAATACCAGGATGTGCTTTATCACCTCTACCCACTCTTCTTCTGTCAGGTCGCAAAGTTTCATCCCCTGTGCTTTCTCCCATCGCTCCATTCTGCTGAGGTTCGTGTCCTTCTCGCCCTTCCTCGCTGGTGCGAGATTGTACGTTAGTGTTCTCATGGTCTATTGTTTTTGGTTCAACATTCTGCCCATCAGCCTTATTGTTGTCTTCTATCCCACTGAACAAATCTGGCCCTTCGTACTGCGTCTGTTTCTTACGCTTTGCGGTACGCTGCTTCTTTAACTTGTTCGTTGCCTCCTCCGCATTCCTTTCTGCCTCGTTCTCTTTCACTACGTTCTCGGCCATGGCGATAAGGTCTTTCGCACCATCTTTGTCGAAATTGGTCACGTCAAAGGCTCTAACCTTGTCGTAGGAAGTCAAGTCTTGCTCAATGTCGGACATTTCTGGCAGATCTCGCGCCCCATTGTAGAATGACTTCAAGTATGGACGCACCCAGTCACCTAATGCCTCTATCATCTGCTTGGCATACTCAGCAAACTTGCGGGCTCCATGCTTGATAACATAATAGCTCATTTCAACGCCTATGGCAAGCTCCTCGGGATTGACTCCCATGTTGAGTTGCCCTCTCGCCTCTCGCAGTCTGCGTCGCAACTCCTCGAATCGCTCTGCATCCTCATCATCCACCCACTTGCTTTTCTTTGTCTCTTCCTTGGGCTGCGCTACGGTCTCTTCGGTCGCCTCTGCTTGTGGCTGCTCTGCAGGTGCCGCACCTTCTGCCTCGTCGCTTGCCTCTTTAAGGTCTTCGACAGTCAATGGACCACTGCCCCACAAATTCTCTTCCATCCACTTCTCTGCAGCGTCATGTCGTGCCATTAGGCGCACATCTTCCACGGTACCTCCCTCGTCAAGTATATCTTCAACATATCCGTACATGTCGGATATGCGACTAATAAGACTGTCGTTTTTCGCAGAAGAATGGTTATCCAACTGCTTCTCTATCTCCGCAATCTCACCCTCGGCTTCTCCATAGTAACGATGGTACTGTTCCTCTTGGCTCTCCTCGGTGTCAGTTACAGTCTCTTCTTCAATATTCACAGCATCAACGAGCTTTTGTGCATCTTCTTCGCTCCGCATCAGAAAGCCTCCATGTTCACGACTCCACCAGCCCTTGGCATCTTTGGCTATGGAGTTGGCTTCGGTGAACTGTTCTTTGCTCAACTGACCTGCAAACTTCACCAACTGAACATTAAGTACCTTTCCCTTCTTCGTTGTATAGGTGGTAGGCGTGATAGTGTATGTTGGTGTATCATCTGTGTGGTCGCCAACGCCATTGTTCATAATCGGCTGATTTTTTACCGTCATATTTGTGGCATGTTCAACTCCACCATTCATCAACATCACGTCCCCCAGCGTCTCAACACTCTTATACTCGCTGAACGGCTTGGTCTTCCTATGGCTGCTCTCTATCCACTTCTTAAACTCCTCTTTGCTCACAGGCGTAATTGCTCCAAGTCCCTGCCAGCCATCTTCATAGTTCGACAGATATGCCTTTCTCGCACTCTCCATGTCGGGGAAACCATACATGACCTTATGCTCGTCGAAGATACCCATCTGGTCAACCTGGTCCACAACGAACACATTGCCACTCGTCGGATCATCCGACAGGAACACGTCGATATGGTCGCCATCCACTCCCTCGGTACCACGAATGTAGCCGTAGGTATTGTGCATTTCCTGCTCCCACTGCTTGCCGTTGTCGTCAGTACCGCGACGGATGCTGCCCTTGGGTTGCTCTATGGTAATGTCGTAGCCGTCAAGCTTCAGGTGGCCTTTCTTGTAGTTCCCGGCTTCCTTCTGTCCCTCGGTGGGGTTGGTGTCCACCTCTGCCTCGGCTGCTGCTATGGCATTGCCAGTAGTCAGGTAGTAGATAACCTCCTGTGCGGGTTTCTTGAACTTGATGATGGGGTCGATGAAACAAATGGCTCCCTCATCGTCGATGAAGACATTGTCACCGCTGGCATCGACATCGGTAATGGAATAGTAGTCGTTCTCGTAGTGCAGATACGGCTTCTCCACCTTTGTCAATCCAAGCTCGTTGACAAGATACCAGTCTATATCATACTGGGTGGCAGGTGAGGTGTGTTTAATGATGTCTTGCTCCAGCACAAAGCGGACATCACCAACGGAGTCGTCGCTGATGCCGATAAGTCTGTATTGTGTATTGGGGAAAAGAAGATTGTGAACGATATGCTCATAGAGTGCATCGCTGGCGGCATGGCCTTTCAAGTTGTCCTTTGCGTAGGGGTCTTTGACTTTGACAACGCGGTTGTTTGGTTTGTCAACATATACAACACTCTCACCGCTCGGCTTGCGTACACGTTCACCAAAGGAATTGAGGGTAGAGCGGTCAATGAACACTCCGCTCTTCTTGGCATTCTCGATTATTTGATGCCCAACTGCTTCCTCATCCGCTCTCTGGCTTCTGCCTCTATCTCCACTACGTTCAGCGGCCAGCCCTTCCGCGAGACTTCCAATATCGACTCCACTATCACCTCTCTGCGCTCCGCTTGGTACTGCATCACGTAGTCTATCGCCGGTGTCCCGTCCGTCAGCGTTATCCCATCCACTTTCTCCAACAGGGATTGCAGGTCTTGATTCTCCACCTCCTTCATCGCTCCCATCATTAGTGACATCTTCCCGAATGCCCGTTTCTCCGCCTCTGTCTTGTACGGCTTGTTGCTTTCGCTGCTCGACTGAGCCGTCGAGGGCTGCTTGTTGCTCTTGCTCTGTTCCATAGTTGAATAAGTCTATTACTTCTTTTAATATCTCCTCTTTGCTCTTAATAACGCCAGAAAACAAATCATATTGCCCATTGGCACTACTTTCTGCCCGCTGGTTGTAAACTCCAATCACTTTCTTCAGCTGACTGCTGCGGTTATCGTTCAACACATCTGCCAACATCAGTACCGTAGCATTGCTGTAGTCGGCTACCGTCTCGCCTGTGTCAAAGGGAAACAGGCTCTGCTGTCTCGCAAAACCACTAACCTTGTCACCTGCCTTGAAGCCGTTCTTTCGTGCCTGGTACGCCAGATTGATGGCTTGTGCCAATTCACTCTCTAACGAGTATTCCTCGCCAAGGTGTATATTGTTGGCTATCTCTGCCAATGCACTCACTATGCTCTGACGCATTGATGGGAACTCCGCCAACTGTCGTATCGCGTCGGGATTGCTCTCAAACGCCTTGCCGATGAGCATATTCTCCAACATCTGCCGTCCTATTCCGCTCACCTTCTCTCCGTCCATCATTTCTGCCAACTGCATGTCGTTGATGGCTCCTGCCTTGTGCAACTCTCCTATGGCTTGTGGTGCTGCTGTCGGGTCGTTGTAGAAGTCGCCAAGCGTGTCAAAGCCGTTGATGCTGCCTATCACTCTGCCAAAGGTGGCATCGTCGACAGTCTTGCCAAGCTTCACGGCTTGTTCCGTGCGGCTCTGACCCTTCATGTCCTGCTGGTTGAACTTAGCGAAGGTCTCTGTGGTGTACGGCATAGCCTCATCAGCCACAAACACCACTCTCGGATGCTCCATGCCCTCCACCTGCTCAGGTGTGAATCCGAACTGCTGCGGATACTTCTTCAAATGCTCTATATATGCTTCGTCGCTGTTCTGCTGTGCGGCTAACTCTCCGGCCATGGTGCGACCGTTGCCGCTCAGCACTATGCCGTCATTGCTCACCACTGGCACGTTCTGTATCGCCCTGCTGTCATACCTGTCTGCCATCTGCCGAGTGATACGCTGCGCCTCTTGGTCCCGCTCATAGTCGCGGTCATTGACAGTCTGTCCGTTCTCGTCGATGGGGAATCCCTCATTGCGGGCAAACTCCATATTAGGGTTATGGCTCGGTGTCACGGCTCCACTCTCAACAAGCATGTAGTGACCCTTTACCTTCTCTCCGTTGGCTATCGTTATCTCATTCTCAGAACCCTCAACTTTGGCTGCATTGTTCCACTTCTCTACTATCTCTGGAGCAACGGCATTGCTACCCAACTCTGCTTGTGCTTTCTGCTTTGCCAATTCCTCCGCCTGTCGTGCCGTCTCTTTCAATACTGCAGCCTCATGTGCCACTCTGTCTCTCTCTGCCCTCTCTGCTGCTTCCGCTGTCAGTATCTTGTTCTGCTCGGCTTTCACTCCGTTCCAATAGTCAACAGCTTGCTGTGCTGTATCCACCTTCTGTTGGTACTCCGCCTTGTCCTGATTGTATTTCACAAGGCTGGTACCCATCTTCGGGGCTTTGCCCTTCACCTTGCTGAGTTCCTTGTTGGCTGCTTCTATGTTGGCGTTGACAAACTGCTCGGCTTCCTCTAGGCTCAACCCTGTCTCGTTGTAGATATACTGGTGCCCTCTCTGCGGTGTGGTAGCCATGAAGTCGGCTTCACCATCCTCACGCATAGGCATAGCATCCACACTGACGGGCTGCGGTTCCGTCTCGGTTCTTTCCGCAGCCTCCTCTTTCAGTGTGCTATCCTCATTGCCTTGTCCTGTCTGTTGCGTTGGTAACGCAACCTCTTCTGTCGGTTCCTGCTCAACCTCATACCCACTAACCATGTCGTTCAGCTTGCCGATATTCTCATGCTTGGTCTTGCCGTCAACCACATACTCAACAATACCACCGTTCTCGTCAGGAACGAACTTGCCTTTCTCATATCGGACTCTTCCGACAACCTCGCCTTGCTGTTCCTGTCCGGCTTCGTCAACTATGCTTATCTTCAAGCCAGGAGTGTAATCCTCGGGTGCACCATCTACTATCTGCGATGTCCCATTTCGGTCGTCGCTCTCTTCTGCATGTCGCTGCTCATAGTCTGCTCTCGCCACTTCGTCGGCTACCTGCTGCAGTTCCCCTCGCTCCATCTGCACCTGCTCACCATCCTCAAAGGCTACCGTGAACTGCTCTCCGTCAGGACTCGTCGCTATCACTTGCCCGGTCTGCCCGTCAGGTGTCGTAATCGTCTCTCCCTGCTCCACACTTACTCTATTCTGAGCCTCGTCAAGTCTGTGCTTGACAAAATCCTCTCTCATCTGGCTGTAGAGTTCATTCCGCTGCTCGGCACTCTCCACTTGACCCACCGACAGTATTCCCGTGTCGCTCATCGGGTCGATCATCCGCTTCTCTCCTGTGGAAGGGTCATATATCACAATCGATGTGCTTCCTCCATTTGCTTCCAGCGTCCTGTCTCTATCCACCATCGTTCCGTCAGCTGTCATCACGACTTCACCACTGACGATATACACCATCTTGTCTTTCCCTTCATCGTCCTGCTCTTTCAGCGTCGCATAGCGTATAGAGCCGTCCGACAAGTGCTGCTTGGGAATATCCGCCATTTTCAATTCGTGAACGTAGTCGTCCGCATCGTCCTCAATCCTCTGTCTAACTCCTTCCCATGCTGCCTCTCGCTCCTCTGGACTATGGGAGCCGGCTGTCTCGTCTGCCTTCTCTATGGCTATGTCCTGCACCTCCTGCGGCTCTGTAGCTTCATATCCGTTGTCGAAGGCATCCTCTACCGCCAATTCCTCTTCACTAACCTCTCCGCTCTCCCTGCGTTTCATATCTCCATTCATCACGCCTTTATAGGCCGTGGCTTTCTGGGCGTACTGCAACGCTGCTCTCTTCTGTTCCTCGCTGTAGTCTGGATTGGTGGCAATGTCGTTCAACATGCTCTTCACCTCTCCAACGGTGCCATTGGCTATCACGTCGCGGATGCCTAACCATGCCTCGTTGTCAATACCCCATGCCGTCATTGCGGCTTGGTCTGCCTCGTTCATGGCTCTCCGTGCCTGGTACTTCGGTGTGCGGTATCCTGCCGTCTTCACGGTACTCATGAATCCGCCCAACAGCGATACACCAAGGAAGGTGTCTATATTCTGGTCAAGATTGAACACTCCAGTCTCTGGGTCTGCGTCCAACGTCTGGTCGCCAACAACGATGGCGTTCATCACATTCCCGGCAACCTCTTCCGCATATTCCCCGAACACTCCGTTCCACTTGGCATGCTTCTCAAAGTCGGTCACCACTCTCGCAACATCACTCATCGAGACGGTGTTGATAAAGTTATGCACTCGGTCAAGTCCCACCTTGCTACCAAACTTCGATGTGGCAAGACGTGTGAGTCCGCCTCTAACCCACTCTTTCAATGGTGCAAAATACTCTCCGAACATTTCGGAGTAGTTCTGGATGGTGGTGTTAGCAAAAGCCTCCGCAAACGCTTCACCATAGCTCAACTCTTTCCCTTGCATTGTGGCATCATTCATCCGCTTGAAGGCATCGGCTTGTGTACGCACGGTACCTGTCGTGGCTGTCATGGTGGCGGCTCCAAGCACATCGCCAAGCAACCTGCCACCTATCTCCATGCCCTTGCGTCTTATGTATTTCTGACCACCTTTCTTCACTGCTGCCTTGCCAAAACGCTTGATGGCGTAGCGAGTTAGCTTTGCCTCCACACTCGTTCCTATTCCAGATGCAGGGTTCAACACCATTTCAAGCATGAAAGGAACACTCTCGGCTGTTATTGTACCAGCCTTGTAGCCTCTGCCCACCTCACTACCAAAGTAGGTGTTGACAGACATCTGCACTGCCATAGCATCAAGCAACGCTTGCTGGCTCTCAGTCAACGGCTCGCCTTTGTCTGCCTTGTTGAGTGCTTCCATGATTGACATGTTGTCCAACAGGTCGCTCATGCCGAAATCCCATGTGTCAATGTCGGTGATCCTTTGTCCAAGACCTCGCATTGCTCCCCCGGCAAACGACTGCTCAAGCCACTTACCAAAGGTACCACTCTGTGCGTTGTGGTCGGCTTCGGCTATAACACGCTTCGCATCACGCATCATCCGCTGGGCTGCTTTATACTCCTGCACCTCTGGCGTGTTCAACTTCGCTGTGGTGACAGGTGCATTGTTAAAGCTGATGGCGGCTCCTATCTTTTGGAAGAAATTCTTGTCTTTGTCTGTCAACGTCTTCACCTCATCGCTGTTCATCAGCTTCTCTGTGGCTCGTTCCTTAGCTTGCTCCAGTCCTGCATCGATACGCTCCGACAAGTGTTCCACCTCATCGCGTGTCCGCAAGTTCTCATCCAACATCCTGTTCTCTTGTGCCTGTTCCATGCGTGTCGACACCACGTCGCCACCTTTGGTGTAGTACACATCTTCCATCTTCCCGGTCTCAGGATTGTATTGCACTCCCTTGCCACTACTGAACGGCTGGTTTCCCTTACGCATATTCTCCATCCGCTGGGTGAAACTCTCCTGCATGGATTCAGGGGATGGTACTCCGGCCATGGCAAGGCGATTACGCATTTGCTGCTCTTTCTGCATTCGCTCAGCAAACGCTTTCGGACCAGTAGGCTGCTCTTTCTTCGGTTGGGTCTGTCGTACCTGCTGCGGTTTCTGTGTCGCTGTCGTTCCACCTGAAGCATTCGGCAACATTCCTCCGAAGTCGTAGTGCGGTGCATTGGCGTTCGACACCTGATATATCGTCTCTCCACCACTTGTCGGTGTGTTGCTCTGCTCTTTCGGCTGCTGTGGTGCTGCACCCACACCCAGCTGACGTGTGAAGCCATCAAAGTCGGGCAAATCGTACTCTTCCTTGATGGCATCATATAGTTTTCTTCTCTTTCCTTCGTCCTCGACATCGGTTGAGAACTGCTCGAAGGTTCCCATGTCGTAGTCCTGACTTAGGGCATCATATAACTTTCGCTTGTTGTCGTCGGTCATTTTTCGTGGGGGATTATAGGGGGTATATATATTTATTAATATTCTTCAATTCTTATCATTCTTGTTGTGTGTCGGTCGTGTGTCGCTGGTCTGTCGCTGAGTGTGTCAGTCTGTGTGTCATTTGTTTTCCAAAATACTTCACAAAGCACTTATCAACAATATGATAACTGTGTCGTTTGCCTGTCGTTTGCTGTGTCGTTTCGTGTGTCGAAATTATGTTAAAAATATAATTATTTGATTTTCAACACTCAACTCATGGGGTTTTTCTTCTTGCCATTGCCCGGCTGCTCACCTCCTCCCATAGGATTGGATTTCTTGCCACCGTCGCCTTCATGTCTCGTCGTGGTCTCGGTCGTGGTGGTCTTTCCGTGCTCATCGGTCTTGGTGGTGGTCGTGGTCTTGGCTCCGCTCTCTCTCCTGCGCTTGTCTGCCAACGCCTCATTGGCATCTATCCTCGCTTGGGTCTCGGCTTGCTTGAGGTTGTAGCCAAGTTCCAGATAACGAGTCTTGGCTTGCAGGTATACCACATCTTCCTCATATTTCTTTGCAAGTGCGTCGTTCTTGTTGGCTATCGCCTCCCGGTACTTGGTCATGGCATTATAGCTCTCAACCTTGGCATTGGTCAATGCTTGCTCTCTCTCTGCCTTGTCTGCTGCTTTCTTCTTCTCGAAATCAAACTTCTCTCTCGCCAGGCTCTCGCCATGCTTCGCTTTCTTCACATTCCACAGATAGTTCATCATCGTCTCACGGTTCCTGTCATACTGTGCCTTGGCTTTCTCTGCTCTCTCGGCAAACTTAGCCGACATACCGCTGTTCGGATTGAACGAACTGGGAGCATAATTCGTGGTGGCATAGATGTTACCCAATGCACTCCCCAACTCGCCAATGCCGTTGATGGCTGCAACAGTAGCGTCTATCTTCTCTTCCTCTCTACGCTTGCGCTTCATTTCGGCAAGCTCAGTCTCTATGTCGCCTATGATGTCATCATAAGCACTCACCCCTCCCTCTGTCGGTGGGGTAGGGGTGTTATCCATTATTGAGGTCTCTGGTTTCGGCTGCTGTGGCTGTTGTTGCTCTTGCAGCTCTTCATTATCGTCCAATCTGGAATGTCCGTTTGTGCCTGGCATATCTGTCTCTGTTAAATATTAAACCATTGTTCAGTCTTTTGCGATGGTATCGCAATACTATTTGTCACTGCCGTCACCTGCGAAAGCCTTGACAATGCTCGCCACGTCGATGTTCAGTCCTCCAAGTGCAGAACCGGCTCCAGCAATCTGCTTGGCTCTCTCCATCTCTATCTCGCTCATCTTGTCTTTCTGCCCTAACATGCCCTGCATATAGGTACTCTCAACACTGTCCTTTCTCGCTGCTCCTGCGGCTGCTATCTTGGCTGCAGTCTCTGCCATAGCCTTGTTGTTGGCTTCTTTCTCGGCTGCTACAGTCTCGTTTCCGCTACCCATCACGGCTGCAGTTCCTGCTGCGGCTTTGTTCCGCTGCTTGATTTGCTCTGCGGTGTAGTTCAACAGCTGCTGGGCATCGGCTCTCTGAGTTACGTCTTCGTTGTAGTTACGATCATACCAGTTGCGAAGCATGGCTTCTTTCTCCCTCTGGTAGTTGATTCCCTCTCTCGCTGCTGATGAGGCGTTGTCATTGGCATTTTTCTGTCCCCACATTTTGGCGGCTTGCACTCCTGCCGATATGAGTGCTGCTATTACTGCTGGTGCCATCTCTATATACTCTTTTGGTTAGTTATTAATGTACTTTTCTCAACTTATAATCAGGCTGCAAAAATACGCCCGTACCTTTGCACTCCGATTATAAGTTGTGAATTGAATATGCCAAAAGGACGAAAACCAAATGACGGTCGCGGTCGACTCGGTGGTCGCAAAGCTGGTACTCCTAACAAGGATAACCCTTTAAAGACCCTTCTACACGGTCACTCTGTCGACTATTTCACACCATCCATACCTGCCGAAGACATCGACTTTCTGCGCGATGCCGAAGGTCAGACTCTGCCCGAATTCCGGGGTAGAATACTCTCTCAATACGACCTCGACCTTGTCCGTATGAAAGCCTCCGACCGTGCCAAAATCGAAGTCGAACTGCTCTCTTACCACACACCCAAGATGCAGTCCGTCTCTGCCGACATGACTGTCAAAGACAACAACCAGAAATACACCAATCGGCTCACTCGCCTTGCCGCTGGTGAGGACATACCAAACGACCAAGACTAACATTTACTACTCCTACTACTTTTAGTAAATAACCATCAAATCATAATATCATGGACAAACAAGAAAAACCCTACCTCGACCGCATGCTCGACGAGGAAAAGCAACTCGGTGAACGTATCGAAAAACTTCGCCAATTCATCATAAACAATAAACTGTTCCACACCTTTCCCCTGCGTAAACGTCGCCTCATGGAAGGTCAGTTCTACGCCATGATGAACTACCAGCACTTCCTCCGTGAACGCATCACGCTCGAAGACGAGAACGCACTCGCAGAAAGTTACAACTCCTGACGGAATCAACATAGTTATTAACCAACACCCAAACAACAATGAAGAAATTTGTGCTTATGGCTCTGATGATGTCAGCCGTCCTCATGGGAGCCTGCAACAAGACAGTACGGCTCAACAAGGAGATTAATGTCGAAGCGACTATATCCGACGACAAAGAATTTGTGTCCAACATCTACGGATGCTACGACTGGTTCGAAACCTCCATCACCCTCGATGAGTATCTCGATGCCCCCAATTGCACCGGGAACATCGCCTCTGTCACCAACATCTTCCAAGTCCAGGATGCCATCGGTGAAGGCTACGATGTCCAAGTAATCTTCATCGGTCACTCACCCGATATGCAAGTCGAAGTGAACGATGGATGGTGGTCAGAAGACTACCCCATGGACTATGTGAAGCTGACGTACAATCAAGCTTACGACCGACTTTGTAAAGCCAATATCCCCAAACCTCACTCCCGACAATGCGTCCTCCGAAAACAGGTAGGACCTTACCCATGCAATCCCCAATACATTTTCGGCAATACGCATAGGCAGGTCTATGTCGACGCAATCACGGGCAATGTCAGTGCCAACAATCCAGCCTTTACTCCTCCCCAGCTTGAGTAAGGTCTTCTATCAACCGTCAGGACATTATCTCACCTACCATCGTAGGAGGAGTTCGGGAGCCGTCAGTGCATGAACGCTGGCGGCTCTTGCTGTCATACAATCTCCATCTTCCCCATCTCTTCCGCCACCGTCTCATCAAGCAACTTCGCATATACCTTACGAGTTATGGTCGTGGATGAATGTCCAAGCACCTTGCTCACCACCTCCATGCCAACACCGCTGTTCAGTAACAGTGTCGCCCCTGTATGCCTCGCCCAATGACTGCTCACAGGCTTGTTGATGCCCGCCATCACGGCTATCATCTTGATGAATTTGTTATACACCTGATTCGTCATGATGGGTAGATTGCCGTCATAGCGTTCTAACACTTCCATGGCCGGCTTCAGTAGCAAGAATGTGTATTCCTGGTTCGTCTTTCCTCTTCGACCTACATAGATGGGTTTGCCGTTCACTTTCTTAATCTTTGTTTTGTCGAAAGCCATCAAGTCCACATAAGCAAGACATGTGTAGACTTGGAACACGAACAGGTCTCTCGCATGGCGCAGGTAGTCTGTCGGCAGATCCATCGTTGCAATCTTTGCAAACTCTTCCCTCGTAAGATATTTTTCCAATGCCTCATCGCTGTTTTTGTCTTTCTTGATGTGTAGCGATTTGTACGGATTCTTGCGCATCAACCCCTCATCGATAGCGTCGATGATGAACGAGTTGAGGAACCTATGGTAGTTTCCCCATTTAGAACACGGCTTCATCGTTCCCAGAGATTCATCCATTCTGACGATATTTGCCTCCGTGATGTCCTCGATGGTCACCATACCGCCCCACCTCTCAAACCAGCGTAGGAAACGTTCATATCGCTCTTGACTGTCTTCGCCTCGTCCATATTTGCGGATTGCTGCTCGCTCTTTGAAGTAGTCCAACAATAGCCTTTTCCCCGGCACATTCTCCGAATATTCCCTCTTCTGCTTGCCATTTATGACTGCAACTATAGACTGGATGTCGAATTCTCCATTCTCAATGAGTTGATTCACTGTTTTTCGTGCATTTGCCACAAAAAAGTCGAGAGATTGCTGCAATTCAAGTGCGTCCAGACGGTTCACAATGTGGTCATTCTTCCACTGTCTGGGTAGAACCCTCACCCCGGTAGTGATGAACTTCTGTACACGGTTGTAGGTGATTCGCAACTCGATGCTGCCCTCCTTGGTGTTGGTCGCTCTCTTCTTACGGTCGAAGACGAGTCTGAAAATTGGTGTTCCCATAGCGTTGTATATTTTTGATGTTTTTTTTCTTGGTATTACATTTTGTAGTACCGTGGTATTACATTTCCCACAATATGAGAGAATATAACACAACATGATAATACATTACTTTCAAAGGGTCTCTATCCCTTTATTAGGTAATTTTCCGACTGACCATCAATAATATACAATCTCAACCATCTGAAAAACAGAAAGGAACTTCCAACAAAGAGTTGAAAGTTCCTTCTGTGTGTTGCGGAAAGAGAGGGATTCGAACCCCCGGACCCTCGCAGGTCAACGGTTTTCAAGACCGCCGCATTCGACCGCTCTGCCATCTTTCCAATTATCGGTCAGCTTTTTACAAGATTATGTACGACTCCGATTGGTTTTGCAAATATACGAAGTTTGTTGAACATGACAAAAAAAAGTTGGTATTATTTTGTGAAAATGCAAATGAAGGGTCGCCATTTTGTTTTTTTTTTGTATATTTGCACAATTGAAATGAACAAGCCTAAAGGGCTTTATTATTATATAAGAGTATAATAATGAGAAAGATTTGGATACAGCTTGTGAAGTTGTGTGGCTGGCACTTTGAGATTCCCGACCTTAAGGAGAGGCCGGAATTACGTCATTGTGTGGTGGCAGTGGCTCCACACACAGCTATGGCCGACTACTTTGTCGGGTCGGCGGTGCTTTTTGCCGCAGGTGTGAATCCGAGGATTTTGGTGAAGCGCGAATTTTTTAATTTCTTCACCCGACGGCTGCTTTTGCACTTGGGACTGGTACCCGTTGACCGCGGCAACCGCCACAACGGCTTAGTGGCAAAAGCTATTGAGACATTGAAGAATGACGATAACGTGTGTATTGTCATTACACCTGAGGCCACACGTAAACCTGTGACCCGCTTTAAACGAGGATTCTACGAGATTGCTTGCGGAGCCGGAGTCCCTATTGCGCTGGGTTATATGAACTTTGAAAAGAAGCGAGCCGGATACGGCCCTACCATCTACCCTACGGGCAACTATGAGGAGGATGTGGAACGGATGGTTGAGTTTTTCAACCAATTCCCCCCTAAGCATCCCGAGGGCTGGGCTATCCGTCCGAAAACGAAAAACAACGAATCTCATACTAACTAAATTAAATCACCTTTCGAAAAATAATTTATCATGATAAGAAGACTATTTGTTGAAAAGAGAAATAACTATGCAGCCCAAGCCAAAGGTCTGCGCGAGGAGTTGGAACGTTATCTGGGAATAGAACCCGAAGATGTACGCGTATTGGTGCGCTATGATGTGGAGAATCTTTCGGACGAGACCTATGCCAAGGCAAAGGGTACAGTGTTTTCGGAGCCCCCGGTGGACATGCTTTACGAAGAGGAGTTCCCCCACAAAGAGAATGATTTTGTGTTTACGGTTGAGTATCTGCCCGGGCAGTTTGACCAACGAGCCGACAGCGCCATGCAATGTGTGAGACTGCTGAACGCATCGGAACAGCCCATTATTCGTTCAGCAACAACATATGTGATAAGCGGAGACCTCACCCCCGAACAACGCGAAGCAGTAGTGAAGCATTGTGTGAACCCTGTGGACAGCCGTGTGACCGATGCACCAAAGCCCGACACGCTGGAGGAGCATTATGACGAACCCGAAGACGTGAAGATTCTGGAGGGCTTTGCATCGATGGCAGACCCCGAGCTGGAACAGTTGTATGGTTCGTTGGAGCTGGCAATGACGATGGCCGATTTTAAGCACATTCAGCGTTATTTCAACGAAGAGGAGCACCGCGATCCAAGCATGACGGAAATCCGAGTGCTGGACACCTATTGGAGCGACCACTGCCGTCATACCACTTTTGCAACCGAACTGAAGGATGTGGAATTTGACGAAGGAAAATACCGCCCGCTGCTGGAAGATGCTTTCCAGCAGTATCTCGCCGACCACCGTGAGCAATACGAGGGACGCGACGACAAATATGTGTGCCTGATGGATCTCGGCACGCTGGCTGCAAAGAGGATGCGCAAGGCTGGTTTGTTGAACGACCAAGAGGTGAGCGATGAAATCAACGCCTGTAGCATAGTGGTTCCGGTGAGGATGGACGGAAAGAACGAGGAGTGGTTGGTTAATTTCAAGAACGAGACACATAACCATCCCACAGAGATTGAGCCTTTCGGTGGAGCCGCCACATGTCTGGGCGGATGCATACGCGACCCGTTGAGCGGACGCACCTATGTCTATCAGGCTATGCGTGTGACAGGAGCCGCCGACCCACGGAAGCCCATGAACGAGACTCTGCCTGGCAAACTGCCTCAAAGCAAGATTGTAACCACTGCCGCTCACGGATACAGCAGCTATGGCAATCAGATAGGCCTTGCCACCGGTCTGGTCAACGAAATATACCATCCCAACTATGTAGCCAAGCGCATGGAGATAGGTGCTGTGATTGCAGCCGCTCCCAGACGCCAAGTGAAACGACTAAGCAGCGACCCTGGCGATGTGGTCATCCTTCTGGGTGGCCGTACTGGGCGAGACGGTTGTGGAGGAGCCACAGGCGCATCGAAAGCACACAATTCATCATCGCTGACAACCTGCGGAGCCGAAGTGCAGAAAGGTAACGCCCCAACTGAACGTAAAATTCAAAGACTGTTCCGCCGCGAAGAAGTTTCGGGCTTGATAAAAAAATGCAACGACTTCGGTGCCGGTGGTGTGAGTGTGGCCATAGGTGAACTGGCCGACGGCTTACAAATCAATCTGGACAAGGTACCCAAGAAATATGCCGGATTGGACGGCACAGAACTGGCCATCAGTGAAAGCCAGGAGCGTATGGCCGTTGTGGTTTCACCGACCGACGTAGACCAGATGCTGAAGTATGCCGACGAGGAGAATCTTGAAGCTGTGGTGGTGGCAACTGTGACTGCCGATCCCCGCATGGTGATAAGCTGGCGCGGCAAGGAGATTGTGAACCTTAGCCGCCGATTCATTGACACCAATGGCGCCCACCAAGAGACAGAAGTCCGTGTTGCCATGCCCGCCGACAAAGAGTCTGCCGAGACTGGCGCCACCCACAAAAAAGAGAGCATAAAGGAACGCTGGATAGAGAACCTGTCCAATCTTAACGTGTGCTCACAAAAGGGACTGGTGGAGATGTTCGACAGTACCGTTGGGGCTGGCAGTGTAGTGATGCCATACGGAGGAACAACACAGATGACTCCGACCCAATGCATGGTAGGCATGTTGCCCACACTTACAGCCCAATGCGACACGGTTACGTTGATGAGCTATGGCTACGACCCCTATCTGAGCAGTTGGAGTCCTTTCCATGGAGCAGCCTATGCAGTAGTTGACTCGGTGGCAAAGATTGCGGCTTCGGGAGGCAATGCAAGCCGCGTAAGGCTCACGTTCCAAGAGTATTTCAAGAAACTGGGTAAAGATCCTTATCGTTGGGGCGAACCTTTCGCTGCACTATTGGGTGCCTATAACGCACAGATGGGGTTGAAACTGCCCTCCATAGGCGGAAAAGACTCGATGAGCGGTTCGTTTAACGATATTGATGTTCCTCCTACACTTTGCAGTTTTGCCGTATGTGTCAGCAACATGAAACACGTGGTCACCCCCGAACTGAAACACTCAGGAGACTATCTGTACCTATTGGAGGTGAAACCGGACGAGATGGGTATGCCCAACTATAAGATGCTGCTTGCCATGTACAACGCCCTGCACCAATCTGTTGGCAAAGGTTCCATCAAGGCCGCCTATGCCGTAGGTTTCGGTGGCATTGCTGAAGCCGTGAGCAAAATGGCATTCGGCAACCGTATGGGTGTCACATTCGACGGCAACTTCAGTGCTGAAGAGTTGTTTGAAAAGAAATACGGAGCCATTGTGGTTGAAGTGATGAACTGCGGATCGTTGCCCGCTGTGGCACGCAAAATAGGCCGTGTAAACGACAGTGGCAATTTTGTAATTGGTGACGAGACCATCAGCATGGACGAAATGCTGAAAGCTTGGACAGGCACACTGGAGTCTATCTTCCCCACCACCAGTGGTACCACTCCCGAAACCAAAATAAAACAATCCCCGCTACACAAGGCAAAACACATCTATGTGTGTAAGCATAAGACTGCCCAACCAAGAGTGTTCATCCCCGCTTTCCCGGGAACGAACTGCGAATACGACTCTGCCCGTGCATTCCTGCGTGCCGGAGCCGATGTTGAGACCTTAGTATTCCGTAACCTCAGCAGCCAGCATATTGAAGAGAGTGTTGCAGCATTTGCCAAAGCAATAAACAACAGCCAGATAGTGATGATTCCTGGAGGATTTTCTGCTGGTGACGAGCCTGACGGAAGTGCCAAATTCATAACCAGTGTTTTCCGCAATCCTGCAATCAGCGAAGCCGTGATGTGTCTGCTCAAAGAACGCGACGGATTGATGCTGGGCATATGCAATGGATTCCAAGCATTGGTGAAACTGGGACTCGTTCCCTTCGGTGAAATACGTCCACAGTGTGAGGAGGCACCCACACTCACTTTCAACACTATCGGACGCCATCAAAGTATGATAGCCCATACCAAAGTGATCAGCAACCTGTCGCCATGGCTTCAGCAAGCCGAACTGGGCAAGACTTATGTGGTGCCCATCTCACATGGCGAAGGCCGTTTTGTGGCACCGCAACAATGGATAGACAAACTCTTTGCCAACGGACAGGTAGCCACCCAGTATGTCGACCTTGACGGGAAAGCCACCATGCAGGAGCCTTATAACATGAACGGTTCCTACATGGCCATCGAGGGCATTACCAGCCCCGACGGCCGTGTGCTGGGCAAGATGGCCCACAGCGAACGCTGGCGTCCCGGAACCTATCGGAATATTGTAGGCGACCAAGACCAGCGTATTTTCGAGAGCGGTGTAGCCTATTTCAGAAACTAAAACATGAACACTATTCCATGTAAAAGTCTATTACAATGAAAAAAGTCCTTTTATCAACAGTCGCCCTCTTCTCGGTTCTGACACTCATGGCTGGACCGGTAGATGGTAAGCGTGCCCTCATTGTGGCCAACAATGTGGTAAGACTCCACGCCTTGAAACATGCCAATGTTGACAAACAGATTGTCGCCGATGACTCTTCGGTGAAACTACAAAGCATAAACTTTGCATCAGGCATGGAAAATCTCATCCTATACAATTATTCCATGCCACTGAATCATCAAGGCGATAGTCTGAATGGATTTGTTGTGCTAAGCGGTGATGACATAGCCACCCCTATACTGGCATTCTCAGAAGACGGTATGTTATCAACAACTACGCTCAACCCCGCAGTGCGTTTTTGGTTGGAACAGTACAACCGCCAAATTGCAGCGGGACGCGACAACAAATCTAACGCCACCCGTGAGATTGAGCGCAAGTGGACACGCCTATTTGACGGTTCGGCACTGTCGGAAGCACTTTATTTATGGGAACAGAAAGGGGACTTATACGATGACATGATTCCCCGTCTCCATAACTTACATTGGGCTCAAAGCCGTCCGTATAACAACAACTGCCCCGGCAGTGCTATCACTGGCTGTGTCGCCACGGCCTTTGGCATGATAATGAAATATTGGAACTACCCCGAACACGGTTTCGGCCAGCACTCATACAATGGTGCCAACAATCCCGCGGCATATCCCGATTGGCCGTATGGTGAGCTTTCTGCCGATTTCGAAAACACATACTACGATTGGAACAACATGCCCGATGCCCTACTACTCAACAGTTCTTCCACCGAGATCGAAGCGGTAGGAACCCTGCTATACCACATCGGCGTGGCATTGGAAATGCGCTATGGCAATAATGCCAGCGGATGCTGGTCACTGCCCGAATATGCCATCTTCGACACAAGCCTGCATCTTGACCCCAATGTCAATGCCCCTTATCGGCTTCGGAAACATTTCGGATACAAATACACATACACTGGCATGCGCGATTCCATCGGTGATGACACCCTTTGGATGCAGATGTTATATAATAGTTTGGCCGACAGCATGCCTGTCTACTATGCCGGATGGGCCAAGGACACTAACGAAGCGGGACATAGTGGCACTTCCGGCCATGGATTCCTCCTCATCGGCTATTTCTCCGACATTGTCGACTCAAACCTCTTCTATATCAACTGGGGCTGGGGCGGAACTGCCGACGGTTATTTCAAACTTGACGCCATGAAACCCAGTGGCAACGACTTCACACAATGGCATGCCGCCGTCATCGGAATGCAACCCGACACCTCCTACCACGGTTACAATCCTGCAGACATCCAGCCAACCATACAAACAAACACTCAGGTTTATGTTCAAAACAACAACATTGTTGCCTATGGATTGAACGGACAACCAGTAACCCTCTACGACATCATGGGTCGGTGCATTGCATCCCGTCCCTCTCACCAAGGCGACAATTGGAGTATAACCGTCCAACCCGGCATATACATCGTCAAGATTGGTCAGCAACCCGGACAGAAAGTTATTGTTTTACAATAAATGAATTCTACCGGCACCATCTTCCTTACATAATAAAACCACAAAACAAATTTACAAAAACAAATCAATGATTATGAACAGTGCACTTAATAACCTCCAACCTGCCGCCGTATGGCAATACTTCGGCGAACTGATGAATATACCTCGTCCCTCCAAACACGAGGCCAAAGTCTCGACTTTTCTGCAAGAGTTCGGCCGTAAACTCGGCTTCGAAACACTTGCCGACGAAGTTGGAAACGTACTTATCCGCAAACCTGCAGCACCTGGTTACGAGAATTCACCTGGGGTCTGTCTCCAAGCCCACATGGACATGGTTTGTGAAAAAAACGGCGACAAGGACTTTGATTTTCTCACCCAACCCATACAAGCCTACATCGAAAACGGCTGGCTGATAGGTGACGGCACCACCCTCGGTGCCGACGACGGCATCGGCGTAGCCGCTGCCATGGCCATCCTGGCCGACAACACCATCCAGCACGGTCCCCTCGAATGCCTTTTCACCGTAGACGAAGAGACAGGTCTCACCGGTGCCGCCAACCTCCACACCGACTGGCTGAAGAGCAGCATACTCCTCAATTTCGACGACGAGGATGAAGGCGAATATTGTATCGGGTGCGCCGGCGGCATCGACACCACCGTGGCTATTGACTACACCACACGTCCCGTTCCCGCTAATGAAAGTTCATACCGCATCAAAGTCTCAGGCCTGACAGGCGGACACAGCGGCGATGACATTAACCGTGGACGCGGCTGCGCCATCAAGATACTCAACCGCATCCTCTGGAACGCCACCGAAAAGCACAAGATTGGCCTTGCACGCATCGACGGAGGCAATCTCCGCAATGCCATTGCCCGCGAAGCGTGGGCTGACATCGTAGTGGCTCACGAATACGAAGAGGCCCTCAAGCAAATGGTCAACGATTTTGCCGAACACATTAAATTCGAGTTCCGCACCACTGAACCCAACCTCCAAGTCGCCTTAGAACCCATTGCCGAACCGGCCTGCCTTATCGACCGCCAGACACAATACAACCTCCTCAATGCCCTCTACGCCTGCGCCCACGGAGTCTTGGCCATGAGCCGCGAGATAGAAAACTTCGTGGAAACCTCCACCAACCTCGCCTCCATCAAGATGGACGACAAACAAATACATATCGCCACCAGCCAACGCAGTTCGGTAGAGAGCGCCAAGCATGCAGCGGCACAGAAGATAGAGGCCACCTTCCGCATGATAGGGGCTCACGTCTCTCATGGCGACGGCTATCCCGGATGGACTCCCAATCCCGACAGCAAAGTCCTTAAGGTGGGTGTAGAGACCTATAAACGCATGTTTGGCCACGACCCCATCGTCCGTGCCATCCATGCCGGTCTCGAATGCGGCCTCATCGGTGAAAAATATCCCAATATGGACATGATTAGCTATGGCCCCACCCTGCGTGGTGTCCATGCCCCTGGCGAGAAAATCGAGATCAAGACAGTAGAAATGTTCTGGAATCTCACATGTGAAATCTTACGCAATCTGAAATGATTGGAATACTCGGAAGCGGTTCCTGGGCCACCGCCATTGCCAAATTGTTATTAGAGCAACCCTCAACAAGGGTATGCTGGTATATCCGTGAGCCTGAAATACGTAAAAGCCTTGCCCAACACGGACACAATAACCGCTATCTCGGGGAAGTGGCTTTCAACCCTTCCCGCATCGAAATCTGCAGCCATCCCCAGCAGGTAGTGGACCAATGCGAGACCGTATATCTGGTCATACCGACTGCTTTCCTGCACTCCGCCCTGCAGATGGTCGACCCAGACTCTCTCCGACAGCGGAATCTCGTCTCTGCCATCAAAGGCTTTGTGCCCGAAGCCGACATGATTGTCACCGACTATCTGCAACACTTCTATCAGATTCCCACAAAGCAGTTAGCCATCATCAGCGGTCCCACCCATGCCGAAGAAGTGGCGAGAGAGAGACTCACCTTCATCACCGCAGCATCGCCAAATCCCCGCCTTTCGGAACAAATCATGCAACAACTCCACTGCCGCTATATCAATATCACCTCCTCCTCCGATATTCGCGGCATCCAATATGCCACGGCACTCAAGAACATCTACGCCGTAGCTGCAGGCATGTGTAAAGGCATGGGCTGCGGCGACAACCTCATGGCCGTCCTTGTCAGCTATGCTATCGCCGAGATGCGCACCTTCCTCCACGTCATGCAGCCGGACACTAACATTATCATTTCTCCTGAAAACCTACCGCCTTACGTGGGCGACCTCCTTGTCACATGCTACTCCCAACTCAGTCGCAACCGCACCTTTGGAGCCATGATTGGACGGGGCTATACCGTCAAAAGCGCCCAACTCGAAATGCACATGATTGCCGAAGGCTATTTCGCAGCCAAGAGTCTGGAGAAAGTGCGGCAAGAGCACAATATCGATATGCCCATAGCACAAGCCGTCTACATGGTACTATACGAGAACGCTCGTCCCGACGTCATTCTCCGCGCCTGGCAAATACGTACTTCTAACAACAATTAATCCCCCTAACACCAATGACCCCACAAGTTAGCATCATCATGGGCAGCACCTCCGACCTTCCCGTCATGGAGAAAGCCTGCCAGTTCCTCGAAGAGATGGAAATCCCCTTCGAAGTCAACGCCCTCTCGGCCCACCGCACACCCGCAGAGGTCTCTGAATATGCCCGCAACGCTCACCGTCGCGGCATTCAAGTCATCATTGCTGGCGCTGGCATGGCTGCCGCCCTGCCTGGCGTCATAGCAGCCGAAACACCACTGCCAGTCATCGGTGTACCCATCAAAGGTAGCACCCTTGAAGGCCTTGATGCCACCCTCGCCATCCTCCAGATGCCTCCGGGAATTCCCGTGGCCACCGTAGCTATCAACGGTGCACAAAACGCCGCTGTCCTGGCTCTGCAAATCATGGCTGTGGGCAACCCCGACCTGCAGCAGAAAGTGCTCAACTACAAGCAAGGTCTCAAAAAGAAAATAGTCAAAGCCAACGAAGAACTGGCACAACTGCAGTACAAATACAAGTGCTGAACGCACTAACATTAACGAAATAGCGAATTCACGAATTAACGAATTCACGAATTAACGAATTCACGAATTCACGCATTAACGAATTCACACATTCAAACATTCAAGCATTCACACATGATAACCATAGGCATCACAGGCACCCTCGGTGCAGGCAAAGGCACCATAGTAGAATACCTGCAAAAAGAAAAAGGTTTTTCCCACTACTCCGTCCGGGCATTCCTTATCGACGAGATTAAACGGCGTGGCATGGAAGTGAACCGCGACAGCATGACCCTCGTGGGCAACGACCTCCGTGCACAGCATTCCCCCTCGTGGATAATCGAACAACTCTACGAGCAGGCACAAGCCTCCGGCAAAAACTGCATCATCGAGAGCATCCGCACCCCCGGCGAAGTCGACGCCCTGCGCAGCAAACCGAACTTCTACCTCTTTGCCGTCGATGCCGACACCCGCGTACGATATGAGCGGGCTGTACTGCGCGGCAGCGAAACCGACCATATCGACTACGACACCTTCATCGCCAACGAACAGCGCGAGATGGAAAACCCCGACCCCAACAAGCAAAACCTCAAATACTGCATCGACCATGCCGACTTCCGCTTCGACAACAACGGCACCATCGACCAACTAAACCAACAAGTAGAAGAGGTTTTAGGGAAAATCATGTACCGCCGCCCCTCCTGGGACGAATACTTCATGGAGTTGGCCAACACCGCCTCCAAACGCGCCACCTGCGACCGTGGTCGCTCCGGCTGCGTCATCGTCAAAGACCGCCAGCTCCTCGTCACCGGCTATGTCGGCTCCCCCTCCGGCCTCCCCCACTGCGACGAGGTGGGACACCTCTTCCGCAAAACCATCGAAGCCGACGGCCGTATCACCACCCACTGCGTCCGCACCGTCCATGCCGAGCAGAACGCCATCTGCCAGGCCGCCCGCCGCGGCATCGCCCTCGACGGCGCCACCCTCTACTGCCGCATGACCCCCTGCCGCACCTGCGCCATGCTCATCATCAACTGCGGTATCAAGCGCGTCGTGTGCGAGCGCAAATACCACACCGGTGCCGAGAGCGAAGAACTCTTCCGCCAAGCCGGCGTACAGATTGAATTCTTCCACGACGAAATCCAGCAATACGACAATCAATAAAAATTGAAAGTTGAAAGCTGAAAATTGAAATTATAAACGACAAAAACAAATACAAAAGAGGACTTCTATTCATCACCCCAACGGGGTGAGATATGAATAACGTGGCGGAAGTCGAGAGCAGAGCCGAACTTGTTCGAGCTATGCCGAGAAGAAGCAACGTCTCGAAGAATCACCGTGCGCAGTGCGGTGATTATCCGTGGCAACGGAGTGCGTCCCGAAAGGGACGCGACATGATAACAAAAAAAAGACCCCTCAATATTATAACCCAAATCGGTCATTAGGGTTTATGACAGATTAGTATTTGTTACGAGCAAAATGAAATCACCGATATCTTCTAACTCCAAGGAGTTGCTGCAACGTTAGATACACAAAGGCTTGGAGGTCACCCACCAGCATAGGGAGAATCGCACAGACAACTACTCTTGAAATAAGATTTCATTGATTCGGATAAATTCGTATCTTTGCAGCGTGAAATCGTAGTGTTTGTTTTTGATGAGTACCGTTATTAATATATCGAAGACACAAATTATTATGGCTTTTGTGGCCACATGTATCGAGGCCACTGCTCGATGGCTGAACATGCCATATATAGATGTGTATCAGCGGATGAAACATGTGGGGCTGATTGAGAAGTATATCCTTCCTCACGACGAAACACTTCATACCGAAAGCCGTGAAAACCTTGCACAAGGACTGACGGAATGTCTTGAGAAGACCGCTAATACTTCATTTTCAATTAATTCACCTGACTTGAATTGCACAAATTACAATTCTCCAGAATCGTGTAATATGGGCTTGGACTATCATTTTGCCGAGCAGGTAATAGTCCGAACGGAGTTCAACAAGGATGATGACCCCGTTAAGTCACCTGTCATACAGGAGATTATTATGAGCAACCGCATCGGTGCCATCTCGGTGGAGTTGGCCAAGCGTCTTGATATAGCACCCGAGAAAGCCTTGCAGCTGTTCTACGAAAGCCAGACCTGCGCCGACCTGCACGACAAGTCCACTGGCCTCTATCTCTATGGCGACCAGTATGTTGCCGATGAGTTTATGAGAGAAAAAGAGTATGCGATATAGTACTGCGCATTGCCGTCGTTCTCACCGAGAGGTGTTTTCGAATGGGAAAGGGTAGATGGTGCATTTGTAAAATATATTTGGCTGTATCGGAAAAATGTTGTATTTTTGCAAATTGAAATTGTATAACAGAAAAAGTCATGATACAGGGTAGAACATATTACAATGGGTCAGGGGATGCGGCCTTGCAGGGCGTGTTTCTAAATGTGTCTGCCGATGACTGATGGCTACAACGAAATAGAATAGAGACCATGGATAGGAAAACGCTGGAATTTGTCACATACTGCATTGCCAAGTTGTCCGCAGCACTCAAGCTGCCGCAACAAGAGGTCTATCGACGATTGAAAAGTTCGGGTATTCTATATGGGTATATCGTACCTTCCTATGATGTGCTACATACCTTTAGCTCCCGCTATCTCATGGAGGACTTGACTGAGTATATGAAAGAGAAAGGAGTGTTGTCCGCATGATTGTATATCATTCATCAAATACGATAGTTGAGAGTCCAGATATACAACACTCCAGAAAGTACCTTGATTTTGGACGGGGATTCTATTTGACTTCCATATACGACCAGGCGGTAAGATATGCCCAACGTTTCAAACGGAGGGGGCAACAGGCATGGCTTAATACATACGAGCTATCCGATTCTTTAGGCGAATGGAATATCTTATGTTTTGAATCATACAATCAGGCATGGCTTGACTTTATAGCCCAATGCAGAGACGGGAAAGATGTCGGTGACTATGATATGGTCGTGGGTGGTATTGCAAACGATAGGGTGATTATCACACTCGATAGATACTTTTCCGGAGAGATTTCTAAAGAAGAGGCTCTGGGACAACTACGGTTCGAAAAGCCTAATATCCAATACTGCATCCGTTCGGAGAAGATGTTGACCGAAGCACTTTCATACATCAAAAGCGAGGAGATATGAGCGAAGAAAGCCTACAGATATTACGGGGTGCCAAGTGTGCTAGAATCATCGCCTGTATTAGCGATATGTATGGTGTGTCCCTCGAAAAGGCAACAGATATTTATTATGGTTCTGAGACAGCCAATATGATAGAGGAGGGAGTGGCTGATTTACACTGTCGCAGTGACAAGTACCTAGCAGAAGAAATATGGAGAGAGTATAACGAAACAGAGCAACTATGAGCAGGCAATGGAGAAAGTCTATAAATCCCCGCTGATGGAAGCCTTGCAAGACGAAGAGAACGAATTGTACGTGCAAAGCCCGGCATATTTGTATGAAATGATGAATAGTTTGGCAATGTAATCTATATCGACTGCTACGAAATGGAGTATACTTTCTTCTGCGAGTGGATAATGGTCAGCAACAGCTGATTCAATAATAGAATCATGCTAAATGAGAATAGTTTCGTATCTTTGCAACGTGAAAATAAATAAAGTCAAATTCAATGTAGATGTGAAATAGGATAAGCTTGACAAAATTTGATAAATAATAGAACATTCAATCTATGTATATTTCCAAGATATATATCAAAGGATACAGAAATTTCAAGGATTCAGTAATATGCTTTCGTGAAGGTATTAATGTGATTATTGGACCAAATAATGCAGGCAAAAGCAATCTTTTGCGGGCATTAGACATAGTACTTAACACTGACACAGCGAAGAAGTTGTCGTTCTATGATTTTTGTCGGAATTGTACGCTTACAGAACTAAAAAATGCGGCACCGAATGTTCGCATCTCAGTATATTTTGCCGAGAGTGAGGGAGAATTGCCAGATTCAGAAGACTTGGTATTGGTGGCACCCTGTCTTATCAAACTCGAACACCCATACGAAGCTCAAATTACATTCGATTATTTCCTACCTG
>JAEEGI010000781.1_pt1 | contig 85796 bp, 49 predicted proteins | sample 8958751 | NCBI WGS metagenome assembly JAEEGI01 (sample SAMN16246545, study PRJNA631951) | gut metagenome | biome: gut microbiome; feature: rumen; material: KS-attached | host: Bos | place: Iran: Karaj | collected 2018-10 | reverse complement strand
GCCGACGAAATTATAGACCTGACAGACAATGTGCAAGACGGCGTGCTGACATGGGACGTGCCGGAAGGGAACTGGAAAGTGCTGCGCATGGGTTATTCGTTGACGGGACACAGGAATGGTCCGGCACCCGCCGAGGCCACAGGACTGGAGGTTGACAAACTGGACCCAGATGCGCTGACCAGATATTTCCATCACTATCTGGATATGTATAAGGAAGCTACTGGAGGGCTGATTGGCGAACGGGGTATCAGTTATCTGCTAACAGACAGCTACGAGGCAGGATGCCAGAATTGGACACCAGCCATGATTGCGGCCTTCCGCGAACGGCGGGGCTATGACCTTGTTCCGTGGCTTCCTGTCCTTACTGGAGAAATTGTGGAGTCGGTGGAGAAGAGCGAGGCTTTCCTGTGGGACTGGAACGTGACCATAGCTGATCTTTATGCAGAGGCTTATAATCATATTGACGACATCCTGAAGGAGTATGGCATGAAGGGGCGATATAGCGAGTCGCACGAATGTGGCAGGGCGTATGTGGCCGATGGAATGGACATTAAGCGCCACTCTGCCGTCCCGATGGCTGCCTGTTGGATCGATGCAGGTTCGCCCACTATGGCTGCTACCGACATCAGGGAGTCAGCTTCCGTTGCCCACATCTACGGCCAGAACCTGGTGGCTGCCGAGTCTCTCACGGCTCACGGCACAGACGTCAACGCCTATAAATACAGTCCGGGAAGCCTGAAAGGAACTGCTGATTGGGAAATGGCTAATGGGCTGAACCGCTTTGTTATACATGAGTCAGCTCACCAGCCACTCGATAGCGTGTTCCCCGGTCTGGGACTGGGTCCCTATGGTCAGTGGTTCAACCGTCACGAGACATGGGCAGGCGAGGCCAGGGTCTGGATGGATTATCTGGCGCGCAGCAGCTATATGCTGCAACAGGGTAGCGCTGTGGCCGATATCCTCATTTATTATGGCGAAGACAGCAATGCATGTTCCCTTTACGGCTTCGACATGCCACAGGTGCCCAGCGGCTTCAACTATGATTATGCCAATCCCGCGATGGTCACCCAGCTACTGAGGGTCAAGGGTGGAAAGATTCAGGCAGGCAAGATGGAGTACAGCGTGCTTTACCTTGGGAAGAACGTGGCGCGCATGTCGGTGCCTGTGTTGAAAGCTATTGTGAAGCTGGCACAGCATGGCGCACTCATCTGCGGACATACGCCTGGCGGTCCGGCCAGTCTCAGTGACAATGCCGTGGAGTGGGAGAAACTTCTGACAAAGTTGAAGGCCTGTCCGAATGTACATCTGGAAGTGCCTGTCGGCGAAGTGGCCCAAGTCTGCGGTCTTGTTCCGGATGTCCATTATCCCGAGGGGGAGCAGATTCGTTTCTATCATCGCCATTCTGCGTGTGCCGATATTTATTGGATCAACAAGCCCTCGGATGAGTACAAGCGCGTAGAGGTCTCCTTCCGGCAGACAGGGCGAAGGCCCCAGGTATGGCATCCCGAAACAGGAATCAAGGAAGATGTCACATATACTATGTCGGAGGATGGGCGAACTCATGTCACCCTCGACCTTGTGCCAAATGATGCGGTGTTTGTTGTCTTTGGCGAAAAGACAGCAGAACGAGAATTGGTAGTGCCTGAGACGAAACGTCGGACAATATGCGGGGTGGACGGCTCCTGGGATGTGGCATTCCAGCCTCATCGCAGTGCACCCGCAAATGCAAAGTTCCCTTCACTTGTATCCTACACGGAATCAAACGACCCAGGTGTCAAATACTTCTCTGGCTGGGCTGTCTATTCGAATGTCTTTTCCATCGACGAACGGCCAGCTGGCAAAGTCCTCATCGACCTTGGAGACGTTAGGGAACTGGCCAGAGTGAGAGTGAACGGCGTGGACTGTGGGGTAGTCTGGAAAAAGCCTTTCAGAGCAGATGTTACAGATGCCTTGCAGAAGGGAGAAAACCGACTGGAGATAGTGGTGATAAACACCTGGCCGAACAGGCTCATCGGCGACCAGCAACCCGACTGTCCCCGAAAGATAACCTACACCTCCCACCCGTTCTACACACAGAACTCTTCTTTGCGTCCAGCTGGTCTTTTAGGCCCCGTTTCGATAGAGGTTGAGGAGTAAACACGTCCGAGATTTTTTTAGCGCAAATGCTGTTTAAAAATCTGTGTAATCAGCTAATCTGTGTTTAGTGTTTGCCTGGGATGACCTGTTCGATGACGGTGCGGAAGTGCTGGATTTCTACACAACCAGATTCCAGATAGAGTTTTGCTATCGCGGTGCGAAGAACTTCACAGGGCTGATGAAGAGGAATAAACCAGCATCCTAAGGACATACAAGACAAGAGCGGACGAATGCCGCGCGCAGACCGTCCGCTCTTTTGTATATATTCGTATGGAAACGACAACTATTTGTCATGGCAGTATGCTCAACCCCTTGCCTCAACGATAAACCACAACCTGTCAAGAAATACAGGAAAAAAAGAAAAAAAGGGGGCTGTTTTTTTGTTCTATGCCTCAAAAATAGTATTTTTGTAGGGAAAATCACAAAGAATATCAATTATTCACTAACATAAAAAAACATATTATGGAAAACAGAAGACTACTTCCAATGCTCCTTCTCGCATTCCTATGGATGACGGGAGGAACCATCAGTGCACAAGACAACGCACTGGATCGCCTGACCATTCAGGACGGGGTGTGCCAGATCGGCACCGCTGAAGACTTGGCCAACTTCGCGCTGGCTGTCAACGCAGGCAACACTGCGCTGAATGCGGTGGTGACACAAGACTTGGACTTCGCCAGCTTCGAGGGCGAGTTCACCGGCATCGCCCTGGAAGGGGTGCCCTATGTCGGCACGTTCGACGGCCAGGGACACCGCATCCTGAACATGACCATCGACGGAAAGAATCAGTTCTTTGCCGGACTCTTCCGCATGGTGGGCAATGGCTGCGTCATCAAGAACCTGACACTCGACAAGACGTGCGCCATCATCAATGGCAGCAACGCCTGCGGCATGGTGGCCTCGAACAGCTACAGCGCCAACGAAACCATCACGCTCATCGGCCTTGGCAACGAAGGAAAGGTGGAGTCGGCAGGTCAGTATGTGGGTGCCATCGCTGCCATCAACTACGGCTACACCGCAACCTACATCATCCAGGACTGCTGGTCGACGGGCGAGGTGACAGGTAGCATCGATGTGGCACAAATCTGCGGCCACATCTACCGAGGCACGGTCAAGAACTGCTGGTCTACTTCCAAGGTGAACAGCGGCAACGGAGAGACGAAGCTCTTCGACAATGTGAACGAGGTGACGATTACAAACTGCTACAGCCTCGGCGGTAGCGATGCGAAAGCCATCACGGAAGAGGACCTGACGAGCGGTGCCCTCTGCTACAAGCTGAACGGCGACCAGACGGATATCCACTGGACGCAGACCATCGGCACGGATGCCCAGCCACAAGTCGGCACGGGAAGCCAGCAGGTATACGCCACTGGCGAGCTCCGTTGCGACGGGGCAGAGTTTCCCGACAAACCGCTGACCTACAGCAACACGCCAGGTCAGCCCACAAAACCCGAACACCAGTATGGCAGCGACGGCATCTGCACCGTCTGCGGCAACATGCAGCAGAACGCTGACGGCTACTACCTGATAGCCAATGCCGAACAGCTCAACTGGCTCAACCAGAAGATTAGCGAGGGAGGAACGGACCTGAAGGTGCTCCTGACGGCCGACATCGACTTGAGCACGAGCGCTTATCCCGACCTGATGATCGGCATGGAGTCCACTCCGTTCATCGGCATATTCGACGGCGCTGGACACACTATCACCTACCACTACGAAAACGTTCCAGTGAAGTGGCGCGGACTTTTCGCCTTCATCAAGAATGCCACCATCCGCAACCTTCGTGTCGAGGGTAGCGTCTACGTAACCCAGATTCACTACGGTGCCCTCATCGGACGCGCCGACGGTGTGGTGCTCGTCGAGAATGTCATGACGAATGTCGACATCACGGGAGCCATGAACCAAGTGACGGGCGACGCTGGTATGATCGGTGCGAACTACGCGCAGATAACCTTCCTCAATTGTGCCGTACTTGGCGCGATGGGCTACGAGGGCAGCTCGATGTACAGCTACTTCTCCGGATGGTCCGACGGCGGCAGCACCACCACGCTGATAAACTGCTACTCTGCCGGCTCTTTGAAAGAAGGAACGGGCGAGGGCAACTGCTTCACCCTGACGCATCCCAACGGTACGGTTTCCTTCACCAACTCCTATTACCTCAACATGATTGGCGAGGCTCGAGGAGGTACACAGATCGACGAGGAGCAGCTCCGCAACGGTTCTCTCTGCTACAAGCTGAACGCAGACCAGAGTGACATCCACTGGACTCAGACCATCGGCACGGATCCCGTTCCGCAAGTGGGCACAGGAAGCAAGCAGGTCTATGCAGTGGGCGAGCTCCGCTGCGACGGTGCCGAATATCCCGACAAGCCTCTGACATACAGCAACACGCCAGGCCAGCCCACGCGACCTGACCACCAGTTTGGCCCCGATGGGCTCTGCACCGTCTGCGGACAGGCAGATCCCGATGCTGTCAAGCAGAACGAGGAAGGCTACTATCTCGTGGGCAACGCAAAACAGCTCAACTGGTTCAACCAGCGAATCCTGGGTGGAGAAATGGACGCTAAGGTGCTCCTGACCGATGATATCGACCTGAGTTCAAGCGACACGCCCGACCTGATGATTGGTACCGAGGCCAGACCGTTCCGTGGCATCTTCAACGGCGACGGCCACACCATCACCTACCATTACGCTTATGTCACCGAGAAGTGGCAAGGACTCTTTGCCTTCGTCAACGGGGCCACCATCCGCAATCTGCGCGTAGAAGGCAGTGTCACCGTGACGAACATCCACTACGGAGCTCTCATCGGCAGGGCTGACGGCGATGTGCTCGTCGAGAACGTCATCACGAACGTCGACGTTACAGGTGACCGCAGCGGTGTGACTGGCGATGCAGGCATGCTGGGTGCCAACTACGCCCACATCACCTTCAACAATTGTGCCACACTGGGCAACCTGGGAAGCGAGGGCAGCTCTATGTACAGCAGCTACTCAGGATGGTCCGACGGCGGCAGCACCACCACGCTCAACAACTGCTTCTCTGCCTGCAAGCTCGTCGAGGGAACTGGTCTCGACCACTGCTTCACGCTGTCGCACGGTGGCGGTACAAACGTCTTCAACAACTGCTACTACCTGAACCCGATAGGAACCGTACAGGGCACTCAAGTCACCGAAGAGCAGATTGCCAACGGTGCCCTCTGTTACTTGCTCAATGGCAACCAGTCGAACATCCGCTGGACGCAGACGCTGGGCGACGATGAGACTCCTGTTTCCTATGCCACCCACGCGAGAGTCTATGGCGCAGGTGAGGTCTTCGTGAACATCACCGACGAAGCCAGCTTCAAGAACTTCGTTTCCCTCATCATCGAGGAAGAGACAAGCCGCTACGGCGAGATGAAGGCTCAGAAGGTGCTCGTGGAGTCTTACCTCGAAGACCTGCAGCAACTGGCCGCATCGACCAACATTGACGCCTTCCTGGCTGACTATGCAAAGCTTGCCGACCTTCGTCAGAGCATCAGCAACTCTGCCAAGGCCTACACTGCCTACATCGCCAAGGTGGAGGAAATCAAGACCTATCTGGAGGAGAATCCCGATCTGGACAACGAGAAGAGCCAACAGCTTCTTTCCTACCTGACTGAGTACGATGATCCCAGCGAGGACTTCCCCAACGGCTCTGCCGTATGCATCCTCGAGAACTGCGAACTCAGCGAGGAGGAGATCATCGCCGAGACAGCTTTCGTAGACGAGAAGCTGCTCGAAGCCATCTCCTACACTCCCGTCGTTGGCACGGACGTCACCCGACTCTTCGCCAACACTGACTTCAGCGACGGATTCAACGGTTGGGAGGGCAAGCCCGCCACGAACGCTGGCAGCTCCGAAACAAGCCCCATCCGTGCAGCCGAGTGTATCAACAACACGATGGACATGTACCAGACGCTGACCGGACTCCAGAACGGAATCTACGAGTTGCAGGTGAACGGTGCCTTCCGCCCCTATCCCTACAACGATTATTACCACACCAACTATGCCGCAACGCTTTACGCCAACGGCATCCACAACTACTTCCAGACCAACATCGAGGACATGATCCCCGTTGCCGACGCTGTCGACGGCTGGAACTGCAACATCACAGCCTCCTACACAGATTTCGCTGTGCCCGACATGGACGGCAACACCGTGGGCTACACAATGCAGGGTATCGTCAGCTGCTGCAACGCCTTCCAGGGCGGACGCTATCCCAATAGTGTGCTCTGCAACGTGACCGACGGCACCCTGACCATCGGTATCCGTCAGCCAGGCAGCGGACAGCAGCCCGACTGGCTGGGATTCGGTAACATCAAGGTGATTTACTGGGGTGAGATGAACGAGGCCAACGAAGGTCTCGACCACGTTCTAGCTTCGCAGGCCGACCGTGCAAGCACCATCCTCGACACGTACCAGTTCTCCTACGGACTCGACTACGCCACCTACCCCAACTTCAGCCAGGCACTGAAGGACGAGTTGCGCCAGGCCCTCGAGTCAGTGGACACCACCACCGAGCCTGCAGCCAAGTACCAACTCATCGAGCGCTTCTCCAGCCTCTTCCTGCAAATCTATGAGTGCAAGAAAGCCTATATCACCCTGATGGACAAGGCAGAGGAAGTCAACAATCTGCAGGGAGCCTTCTCCAACCTGATCAGCGAAGACGATTTCAAGCAGTTGGAAGCACTCTATCAACAACTCTCCAATGCTTACATCGACGGCACCATGACGGCAGAGGAAGCACTTGCCGTGGACCTCAACTCACAAATCAGCTTCTATCCCGAACAGGAAGATGGATACTTCCTCCTGCGCAACCAGACGGACTTCATCATCTTTGCCAACATGGTGAATGGCGGAACCAACAGGATCAATGCCAAACTCCTGACGGACGTTGACCTGAGCAAAACGGAATACCCAGACCTCATGATCGGTACGGAAGCTGCTGAGTACGCTGGTATCTTCGACGGATGCGGCCATACAATCACCTATCACTACGAGAACGTATCTGAAAAGTGGCGCGGCCTCTTCGCGTTCGTCAATGGAGCCACAATCCGCAACCTTCGCGTCGAAGGCAGTGTCTATGTGACACAGATCCACTATGGCGCCCTCATCGGACGTGCATACGGCACCGTACTCGTTGAGAATGTCATCACGGACGTCGACATCACAGGAGCCATGAATCAAGTGACGGGCGATGGCGGTATGCTTGGAGCCAACTATGCCAACATCACGTTCAACAATTGTGCTACGTTTGGCACGATGGGTTACGAGGGTAGCTCCATGTACTGCGGATTCGTTGCATGGGACAACGGTGGCACTACCACAACCCTCAACAACTGCTACACTGCCTGCACCCTCACCGAAGGAACCGGACTCGACTACTGCTACACCTTCTGCCGCACGAACGGAACCGTGAAACTGAACAACTGCTACTACCTCAACAAGGTAGGTGTGGCTCAGGGCACAGCGATGACCGAGGAGCAGTTCCAGAACGGCGAGGTTTGCTACAAGTTGAACGGTGACCAGAGCGAGATCCACTGGTTCCAGACCATCGGCGAAGACCCATTCCCCGTTTTGGACGAGAGTCACCTCAGTGTCATCGTCAACGAGGACGGTACCTACGGAAACACGACAGGCCTGGAGGCCATCGCTGCACAGCAGCCTGCCGACGATTCCATCTACAACCTGCAAGGACAGAAGGTGGAGAAGGCTCGCAAGGGCATCTACATCATCAACAGGAAAAAGATTCTGGTTAAATAATTCCAACCAACAAAGAAATGAGAAGACATTCATTCATTGCACTCATTCTCTGTGCCATAGCCTCTGCTGCTATGGCGCAGAGCTTTACCGTTTACGAGAACGGCAAGACCAGTGGCTTCAACGAAGAGGACGTGGACAGCATCGTCTTCAGTCCTGACAAGGCACCTGCCGCCAAACCCCAACCACGCGTCATCAACGCGCGATGGTGCTCGCTGGGAACCTCCATTTCGTGGCTCAACGAGAATACTGCCTCGTACCCCCTCACGAAGGGGTATCAGACACGAGTCATGGAGAAGCTCGCCTTCACGAAATTCAGCAACCAGGCTGTCAACGGAGGAACCATCTCCTCGGCACTCAATGCAGTCATCAATGCCGACTACTACACCATCGAGCATGGCATCAACGACTGGGGACACTCTACTCCCGTCGGCACCATCAAAGACTACATCAACAACGCGAGAAACGGCACCTTTGCCGCCTACTACCGTCAGGTCATCGAACGCATCTTCCAGCGCAACCCCAAGGCACGTGTCATCCTCTGCACCCCACGCAAAGCCTATGGCTTCAACGGCTACTTGCCCGATCATTGGTATGACCCCAAGGGTGGCATCTACCTCAAGGAGTATGCCGACCTGATACGCGAGATAGCTGCCTACGAGTCCTTTCCCGTGGCAGACTTCTTTGCCGAATGTGGTGGCCAGCGACAGCTCAGTTACCTCAGCTACGACGTGGCCCTGCATCCCAATGATGCCGGAATGCAGATTATGGCAAACGTTCTGATCCAAGCCTTCGAGAAGATCCTGGATGAATAAGTGAACTTTGAATGGTATTGAAGTTCATGAAGGAGTCAAAAACAAACCAACTTTAAACAAATACGCAAATGAAAACAAGATTACACATCGCACACAAGGCTATGACCTTGCTGACCTTGCTGCTCGTCAGCAGCATGGTGAAAGCCTCGGACATCGCTCCTGGCTATTACTACATGAAGGGCACTGAGGCATCCACTGCCAACGGGTACTATCTGAGGGCAACATCTTCCGACCTGCCCAGAATGATTACTCACCAGATGCCAGAAACACCTACCCTGGATGAAAAGCCCTTCATCTGGAAGGTGGAAAGTATGGACGGAGGGTTCTACTCCATCCAAAGCATCTACGACCACCGCTACTTGGGCGGACAGGTTGGTTCATACGCTCACCACGGCAGTATGTCTGATTCTCCCCACGCCATCAAGTTCACATTCTTTGAGACATACAACGGGGTGAACAACGCATGGAAACTGGATGCACAGACCGACCGCGACACCTTCTACGGCACAGCCATGCGTCCTGGCCAGGGAGGCGAGGCGCTGTTCCTCTGGTACTGCGACAGCCAGGGAGGTGAAGTTCCAGCCTGGTACTTCGAACCCATGGACGCATCGGCAGCCGCTGCCCTGGAAGAGACCTTCTTCACCTACAACGGTGATGAGATAGAGGAAGGATACTACATGCTCCGTGCCGATGAGGGCAATGTCACCAAGCCAGGGGCTTACCTCTATGCAGAGCCTGGTGATGTGTTCCGCACGTACCAGTACCAGACTTCAGAAGAAATAAGCACTACGGAGATTACCGACGAGACACTGAAGTTCATCTACTATGTCAAGAAGACAACCGAGGGTTACACCTTCCAGAATCAACAGAACGGCAGATTCATCGGAGGATCTCCCAACAATTTCGGACATCATGTCGGCGCCGTAACAGCTCCCGCTCCCATGGTTCTGAAGTACTACGCAGAAAAGGAAGCTTACTCCATCGAGGACAAGCAGCAACCTGCCAACGACTGGCTGCCGGCACTCCTTAACTCCGGTAGTGAAGCCTTTGCCTGGTGGGTTGGTAGGGATTTTGTCACCGACATCTTCTGGGATCTGATCAAACTGGATGCTTCTGCAGTAGAGGCCGTTGCCCAGCGCAATCTCTACGTGGTGGGCAGTCTCCAGAATGCCAGCTGGGATACGGAAAGCATGCTTTACACCCTCGACGCTCAGGAGAATGGCATCTATTCGGGTACCATCACGGTGGAGGATGACGGCGATGGCGTCGGATTCTTCACCCTCTACTCCGCCACGATGAACGGCGGGAACAAGATTCAGTATTCAAGTCCCTCCGCAGGGGTGCAGTTGTTCCCCGGCTTGGTGAGCAACTTCTCCATCGGATCAGGTTACAATTGGATCGTGGCTCCCGGCACGTATCTCGTTACGGTAGACATGAACAACAATACCATCCGCGTGAATGATCCCTCTCAGCCCGACGTAATCTTCTCGAAGGCGTATGCAGAGCTGAAGGCCACCATCGAGGCTACGCTGGAGCAATGGCCCGGCTTGGACCTGAGCAGCGTAGAGGCTGTGCTGAACAACCCGGACAGTAGCGACGATGAACTGACAGCAGCCAGGAACAGCATCCCCGGCCTCATCAACGCATTCGTGAAGAAACAGATGGCTGACGCCTCCGAGACGAGGCCCATCGATGCCACTGTTCTGATAAAGAACGCCAACTGTGCGAACGATCAGGGATGGATGTCCCAGAACGCCGTATTCACCGACAACATGATCTACGCTGCCAATTCGGGCTTCAACGTTTACCAGACGCTGACCGACCTGCCCAACGGAGTCTACGAGATCGGCGTGAATGCCGTCTCCCGCTATGGCGCGCCAAAAGCCTACTACCAAGAGGCTGAGGCCTTAGGCATCGACAAGCACAACGCTTACCTCTACGCAACGTCATGCGGCACATCACTGGCCACTCCGGTTGCCGACATCTTTGACTTCCAGTACAGCGAGCTGGGTGTTTCCGGCGAGAATGACTATAGCGGTGCAGGATGGTTCGTGCCCACCAACACGGGTGCAGCCAAGGCTTATTTCCAGGAAGGACGTTACGGCGAGAGCCATCTCTTTGTCTACGTGAACGACGGAACCTTGACCATCGGAGCCCGCCGCGCTGAATCGGCTACCGACGACATGTTCGTTGCCGACGATTGGACCCTGAAATACTACGGCAACTCACCTTCTGCCTTCAACCTGATTGCTACAGACCTGATGGAGACTCGTCCCGACGTGGAATCCACACCTGCTCAGGCAACCATCGTTTCCGCATACCAAGACGCACTGGATGCCGTGAACGAGCTGGACGACGAGAGCAAGATGGCAGAGACCTACACGTCGCTGGCAGCAGCAAACGATGCCCTGACAGGCAGCCAGATAGCTTACGCCATCTTCCAGAACAAGGTGAAAGAGGTGGAGGCAACCATGTCCGAGAATCCTAATTTGGAAGGTGTCGGCGCATCTCTCCTGAGAAGCTATCTGACCGAAACAGAGGAACCCGGCACGTTCGAGAATGGTACAGCCAACTACATCCTGAAGAACGGAAATCTGGATGCTGACGCACTGGTTGCCGAAATGGCTCAGATGGACGTAATGCTCGAGAATGCCCTCCGAGGCGGTGTCGCTCCTGGCACCGACATCACGGCTCTCTTCCGCAACATGAACTTCGACGAAGCCGACTTCGCCGGGTGGACGGAAAGCCATACAGGAAACGGAAGCTGCTCCGGAAGCCATGGTCTGAACACGAACCTCGTGGCAGGATGGTGGAACATGGATAGCATAGAGCTCCTGCAGACAGGTACCGACCTGCCCAACGGCATCTATGCCATCTACCTGAATGCCTTCTATCGTCCGGGCAGTCCCGCAAACTGCAGCACAGAGAACGAGATGTCTGCCTACGTGGTAGTCAACGGACTGAAGACTCCGATGCTGAACATCCTGACCGACGCCCTGAGCGAGACCGAGGCTGAAGAGAACGTCAACTGCCATTCCTCCGACTATTCCACCGGCGAATTCCGTTATCCCAATGCTCCGAACGGCGCGAGTGTGGCATTCGCAGCAGACCGCTATCGCCAGGTTGCCTATGGTGTGGTCACCGACGGTGTCCTCTCCTTCGGAGTTTGTCAGGATGCTTACCCCGCCTACGACGACGACTGGATGATGATCGACAACTTCAAGGTGGTCTTCATGGGCGATACCGACGAGGCAACCAATGCGATGGTAGAGGCCCAGAGCAGCCGTGCCGAGGAGATGCTGGCAAGTATCTTCACCTATCGCGAATCAACGCGCGAGGGACTCATTGAGGCTCTCGACATGCCAGCCAACGATTTTGAAAGCAAGTACAAGAAGGCAGAACGCATCAACCAACTCTGCAACGAGGCAATCGTGACGGGTGCCCTCTCCGCCATCATGGAGGAGGTTCTCTCCGACTTCCACACAACTTCCCAGGGTGCCTTCCAGAGCGGACGCATCACGGAAGACGAATTCAATGCCTATGACGCCGATTTCCGCACCGTATGGGGAAAGCTCTTCTCTGGTCTCTATTCTGATGAGGAAATCATAGAGATTACCCAGCAGTACAGGGATCTTACCGAGAGCCTGATTCCTTCCGTACCTTCCGGCTACTACTACATGAAGGGCTCTGCCGTATCCTCTAATCCCGACACCTATCTCTCCGCCTCCTCTTCCGACCTGCCCTTCATGGTATTCCACTCCATGCCAGAGGTTCCCACGATGGACGAGCAGGCATTCATCTGGAAAGTGGAGTCGATGGGCAATGGAACCGCATCTATCCAGAGCATTTACGACCACCGCTATCTGGGCGGACAGGTCGGCACGCACTACCACCACGGAACCATGTCCAGCGTACCCCACGCCATTACCTTCACCTACTTCTCCTCTGCGGATAATGCAGGGCAAAGTGAAGCATGGAAACTGGATGCAGCTCTCGACCACGACAGCTACTACGGAACTGCCATGCGCCCAGGTATGGGAGGCGAGACAGTCTTCCTGTGGTACTGCGACAGCCAACAGGGCGAGGTGCCCGCATGGGTATTTGAACCCGTCGACGAGGAAGTGGCAAAGACCCTGGAGGAAACCGTTCCCGAATACACGGGCGACGACATCGAGGAAGGCTACTACTATGTACGTGCAGCTGCCACGAACACTTCCAACCCAGGCATCTACCTCTACTATAACGTTGGCGACCTCCACCGCACCTACCAGAAAGCTGTGGATGGCGAGCTGAGCACGACTGAGGTGAGCGAAGACATGTATCCATACGTCTACCACGTGACGAAGGAGCCTCGAGGCTATGCCTTCCAGAACATAAAGAGCGGGAGATACATCGGTGGAACGCCCAACTCGAACGGTCACCACGTAGGTTCCGTGACGGTGGCAGCCCCCATGAAACTCGAGTTCGACGAGGAGAAGCAGGCATACACCATTCTCGATGAGAGCCAGTTCAACAACGGCTTCCTGCCAGCCTATCTGAACTCTGGAAGCGAAGCCTTCGCATGGTGGGCAGGAGGTGCCGACTGGCTCATGGGCAGCATCTATTGGAATCTTATCCGCATCACCGATCCTACTTTGGTCGGAATCCAGGAGACCCAGGCCGACACCCAAGGCAATATGCCTGAAGGCCTCTACACCTTGGATGGACGCAAGATTGGAACCGGCAACGTTCGCTCAGGCATCTACATCAAGGCCAACGGCAGCAGCGTGAAGAAGGTTCTCATCAAGTAAGAGACTACAGAAGCAGTCAATCCCCTGGTGAAGACAAACGCCAGGGGATTGATAAATTTCCAGAACTGACAGAAAGAAAATGAAGAAACTATTTGCAGTATACCTACTGATGGGACTGATGGGAGGAAAAGCCCTTGCCCAGGACTACCCGGAGAAGGACGACGCAGGAGCCACCATCTACTACAAAATCTTTAGTGCCGCTCCCGGCAACACGGGGCTCTGCCTCCAGGACAACTCCAAGGAGAACGGGAAATACGCCTATCCGCTGGCAGAGCACGAGAACGACAACAAGTTCCAAGAGTGGCAGTTCGTGCCGGGCGATGCTCCAGGCACCTATCTCCTGCGCAACCGAGCCACCTATCGATACATCAGCACCACCGGCGACTGGATTGGCACATTCTATGCTATCACCTTTGCCACCAAGAAGACTTTCGATAACGAGATACTCTTCACGCCTCTCGGCGACGGCCAGATGACGATGACCTACAAAGAGGGAATGACCACGCGCTACATGCTGGTGGGCGACACGGGAAAGGGTCCCGACATATTCAACACGACAGATCACTACAACTCCAGCCGAGCCTGGTATGTCTTCCCCGTGGGAAGCGTGCCAGTCAGCGTGGCAGAAGTGAAGCAGGGAGCCGTCAGCATACTTGCCATCAACCGCAGGATTGTCGTGAGCGGCACCAACCAATACCGCATCTGCGACATCCAGGGCCGTCAGGTCGATCCCGACAGCGAGCTCCTGCCAGGCATCTATGTGGTGGAAGCTGCCGGAGAAGTGAAAAACGTATTGGTAAGATAAGGTATGAATCCATTGGCTGAAAAAACAGAAAAGATATGAAGAAACTTACAATAGCGATATGGCTCATGGCGTGCTGCACGCTCCATGCACAGCGCGAGGTATTCCTGGCCTCCAGTCCTGCCAATGCCAACTTCGAGACTGACAGGTTCTACTCGCAACCCGATTCCACGTTCTACATATTCCTGGCATTCGGACAATCCAATATGGTGGGGGATGCCAAGCCGGAAGACCGCGACTACGAAGGAGTGAGCCCACGCTTCCGCATGATGCCCGCCATCGACCAGTCCGCCATGTCGGGAAACAACCGAGGCAGTGCCCGGAAGAAATACAAATGGTACAAGGCCACTCCCCCACTCAACAGAGCCAGCGCAGGACTCAGTCCATGCGACTATTTCGGGCGCACGATGGTGGAGAGACTGCCCGAGAACATCCGCGTAGGCATCATCAACGTGGCTGTGGGCGGCTGCCGCATCGAGCATTTCTTCAAGGAATACGACCCCAGGGAACTCGCGCGAACCGGATACGGATCATGGTTCCAGACCTGCATGGCAGAGTATGACAGCATCCAGTATATCCGCCTCCTCGACTGCGCCCTTCGCGCCCAGCACGTGGGAGTGATCAAAGGCATCCTGCTCCATCAGGGCGAAGCAAACGCGGGAGACAATCTCTGGCCGCTGAAGGTGAAGAAAGTCTACGAGGATCTCCTCAGGGACCTCGGGCTGAAGGCAGAGGATGTGCCCCTGCTAGCAGGAGAAGTAGTCCATGCCGAGCAGAACGGGAAGAGCAAGGAAGCCAACAAACTGGTGGACGTCCTGCCACAAACGGTGCCCACAGCCCACGTCATCTCCTCCAGGGGATGCGCGGCAAATCCAGCCGACACCAACCATTTCAACGCAGCCGGTTACCGCGAACTGGGCAAGCGTTATGCCGAGAAGATGCTTGAGCTGCTCGGATACTGAAAATCAAGCACTTCGCGGGCTTAGGGAAATCAACGTGTTGACTCTGCACTCTCAACACGTTGATTTCTTCGTTTCAACACGTTCCCTCTCCCCATCCTTTCAGCCAGAGGGAGCATCGGCGCCAGAATCACCTCGCCTGCCCCCTCCCCCCACTTTTCTAACAGAATAAAAACAACTTTTCGAAAAAAGTTATAACTTTGTAGGCGAGAAACGACAAAATGACATAAAAGACAATGGCAAACGCACAGGAACGTGCAGAACTGCACAAGACAATATGGAAGATCGCCAACGACCTGCGTGGCTCGGTCGACGGCTGGGAATTCAAGGCCTACGTACTGGGCAGCATCTTCTACCGATTCATCTCTGAGAACATCTGCGACTACATCCACGCGCTTATGCACGAATTCGGAGAACATGATTTCGACTATGCCGCGATGAGCGACAGCCAGGCACAGAACATACGCCAGAAGATGGTGGAGGAGAAGGGCTACTTCATCCTGCCCTCGCAGCTCTTCCAGAACGTAGTGAAGAAATGCGAGAAGGACGAGAACCTGAACGAGCACCTCACCGCCATCTTCCGTAGCATCGAGGCTTCCGCTATCGGCACCGCTTCCGAGGACGACCTTCGAGGCCTCTTCAGCGACTTCTCCGTCGACAGCCAGGCCCTTGGCTCCACCGTCATCAAGCGCAACCAACTGTTGGCGAAAGTGCTTCAGACCGTTGCACAGATGGACCTCGGCTCGCGCTACGATGACACACAAAACGACACCTTTGGCGACACCTACGAGTTCCTGATGCAGATGTATGCCAGCGAGGCAGGCAAGAGTGGTGGTGAGTTCTTCACGCCTCAGCAAGTGTCGGAACTCTTGGCCCGCCTGGCATCGTGGCACAACCCAGGCATCCAGAAGGTCTACGACCCTGCCTGTGGTTCCGGTTCGCTCCTGCTGAAGTTTGCCAAGACCATCGGAAAGGAGAACGAGCACCTGAAGTACTTCGGGCAGGAAGTAAACCCTACGACCTACAACCTGTGCCGCATCAACATGTTCCTGCACAACGTGAATTATGATGACTTCGACATCCGTCTGGAAGACACCCTTCTGAAACCCCAGCACATGGAGGACGCGCCCTTCGATGCCATCGTCTCGAATCCCCCTTACTCGCTGAAATGGGAAGGCAAGGAAAACCCCATCCTCATCAACGACCCACGCTATGCCCCGGCAGGCGTGCTGGCACCCAAGAGTGCCGCCGACCTCGCCTTCACGATGCACATGCTTTGGCACCTGAGCGAGAGGGGTACGGCAGCCATCGTAGAATTCCCCGGGGTGCTCTATCGCGGTAGCGACGAGAAGAAGATACGCCAGTACCTCATCCGCAACAACTACGTGGACACCGTCATTCAGTTGCCTGCCAACCTCTTCTTTGGCGTAGGCATCGCCACCTGCATCATCGTGCTGAAGAAGAGCGCCAAGACTGACTCGAAAGTGCTCTTCATCGATGCCAGCAAACTCTTCGCCAAGAACGGCAACAAGAACCTGCTCCTGCCCGAGCATCAGGACAAGATCATGCAGCTCTACCAAGCACGGAAGGACGAGCAATATCTTGCCCGCCTGGTCAGCAACGACGATATCCTGGCGAACGACTGCAACCTCTCTGTTTCCTCGTATGTAGAGCAGGAGGACACCCGCGAAGTCATCAACATCGAGGAGGTCAATGCCAGCCTCGAAAAACTGATAGCAGAAGGTACAGCCCTGAACAGAAGAATCGATGCCATCGTGAAAGAACTGGAGGGTTAAAAATGGAAGAGGACAAAATTATTATATATCAGACTGATGACGGACAGACACAAATAGATGTTCGCCTGGAGAATGAGACGGTGTGGCTGACACAGTCTCAGATGGCAGATTTGTTTCAGAAAGACAGAACAGTTATAACCCGTCATATAAACAATGTTTTTAAAGAGGGCGAATTAGAGAAGGAACAGGTATGTGCAAAAATTGCACACACCACTCGCCATGGCGCTATGGACGGGAAGACTCAGACACAAGAATTGGTTCTTTACAACCTTGATGTCATCATTTCTGTCGGCTATCGAGTAAAAAGCAAGCGTGGTACGGCTTTCCGTATTTGGGCACGGAATATCATAAGGGAATATCTCGTCAAGGGCTATGCCGTCAACGAACGTTTGCGCAAAGAACAGATAGGCGAATTGAGACAGTTGGTAGGCATGCTTGGGCGTACTATCCAAAGTCAACCTCTATTGTCAAACGACGAAACAAATGCTTTGTTCGAGGTCGTGACTGACTACACTTATGCCCTCGATACGCTTGACAACTATGACTATGAGCGTCTGACAATTGACAAAACCACGCAAAATGATAAGTTTCATGCAACCTACGAGAATGCAATGGAAGCCATCAATGGTCTGCGCAAGAAGTTTGGCGGCTCCGTTCTCTTTGGCAACGAGAAGGACGACTCCTTCAAAAGCTCAATAGGACAGATATACCAGACTTTTGGTGGCGAAGAACTTTACCCCAGCATAGAGGAGAAAGCTGCCATGCTGCTCTATCTCGTGACGAAAAACCACTCGTTCAGCGATGGCAACAAACGCATTGCCGCTACTTTGTTCCTTTGGTTCCTTAACAACAATAGAATTCTCTATCGTCCTGACGGAACCAAACGATTGGCAGACAATACCCTTGTTGCCCTCACTCTGATGATTGCCGAGAGCAAGACGGAAGAAAAAGACGTGATGGTGAAAGTGGTGGTTAATCTTATAAACCAGAAAAATTAGGGAATAGCGTATGGTAGAGTGGAAGAAGTTAGGGGAAGTAACCAACTTTGAAGAAGTCAACGCCAAACTGAAGGAACTTGTTGAAGAAGGAAATTTTATTCAAAAATAAAAGTGAACAAAAAGGAAGATTATAAAGAAAGCCTAAAGCCGTTTGGGTATTCTATGAGAAATGGATACCTTTATTCGCTCTACCTTTATATGGGAATTATAAAGGCAGTGTGTCATTTATATAATTATGCAGGTGTTGAATTTCTAAAGGGATATGTTGCTCATTTCTGCTATGTTCGACTGAAGAGTTTCGACACAATGCTAAAGGTTGTTGAAGAACATCACGATTGTGTGACAGCCAACTGCATATTGAGGATGCTTGCCGATTGCGTAGCCGTGTTCCGACTCATATACATGGAACCAGACAAGGACATCCGTATGTTTCGCCATTGCCTGTATGTAATTGATGGATGTAAGGAAAACTTAGCCGTTTTGCCAGAAGAGTTGGAAGCTGTTGACGATTCTATGCCTGATATTGAACTTCAGAATATAAGAAATGGAATTAAATTCAATAGAAAACACCGCGAAGATATGATAAAAGATGTGAATGAAATTCTTGCTCATTCACCACTGAAAACAAAAGATGAAAAGGCTTTCAATAAAATAGTTGAGGATAGGAACTGGAAGTTCAAGGAATTCAAATACACAAAACAACCAAGAGATAACCAGTATAGAATGTCCGACCTATACAAGATGATAATGCGCTTTGAGGACCAAGACTACTTCTCATTCCTGTCTCAGTATGCTCACGGATTGAGTATGAGCAATCTTGTTATCCATAATCATAAACTCAACAGCGAGGGCATTTTGATAGAAGGAATGGCTTTGTTGGAAACAATGATAGACTACACATTACACTTCTTCAATGAAGAACATTTTTCAATATTTACTGAGTTCCTTCAGCCCGGCATTCAGGAGAAAGTGTTCTCCTGTTTCGATAAAGAGCATCGTCCTGAGGTAAACAGGTGGAATGCTATGATATATAGTAAGCTTAATAGCATTGCGTTTGGTAATAGTCAAAATTAATAAGGGAAATGAGTATGGTTGAGTGGAAGACTATAGGAGAAATTAGTTCTAATGTTTTCGCAGGCGGAACACCAAGCACTAAGCATGAAGAATATTATGATGGCGATATTCCCTGGATAAGGTCTGGGGAAATCGATTTTAATATTATCACCAAAGCAGAAAGAAATATAACCAAAGCTGGATACAACAACTCATCTGCAAAACTTATTCGCAAGGGTAGTGTTGTAATGGCTATGACAGGAGCGACTGTCGCAAAATCTGCGATAGTTGATTTTGAAACATCCGCAAATCAATCTGTTTGTGCAATTGAGCCAGACACGTCTATAGCTGATTATAAATATGTATATTATTATTTAGCTAAAGAATACTTCAAAATTAAATCTTCTGCACAAGGCGCTTTAACAAGCCTAAATTTGGCAATGATAAAGCAGATAGAAATTCCCCTTCCTTCTTTATCTGAGCAGGAGCGTATAGTTGGGATATTAGATACTTTTACTTCTTCGATAGAGAACTTGAAGGCTCAAATCTCCCTTCGCCGCAAGCAATACGAACACTATCGCGACAAACTCCTCGACCTCGAAGGAAAACCAGGAGTAGAAATGAAAACGCTCGGAGAGGTTTGCACAATTAAGAATGGATACACACCATCCACAAAGAATCCTGCATTTTGGGAAGATGGTAATATCCCTTGGTTTACTTTAGAGGATATCAGAAAGAATGGAAGAATTCTGACTGATGCAATTAAACACATTACTCCTTTAGGCGTTAAGAAAGCTGGCTTATTCCCTTCTAATTCAATAATTATTTCAACAACTGCGACTATTGGAGAATACGCATTAATTCAAACAGACTTTTTATGTAATCAGCAAATAAGTTGCATATCTATAAAAGATGATAAACGGATAAGTTCAAAATACTTATATTATATTGCAGACCATATTGGGAAATGGTGCAAAAAGAATATAAATGGAGGAGGCAGTCTATTAATCGTTAGTTCTAGTAAATTGCAACATATCTCCATCCCTCTCCCTTCCCTCCAGGAGCAATCCCGCATAGTCTCCATCTTGGATGAGTTCGAGGCAAGCATCAAGAACCTGGAGGCTCAGCTCGAAGCACGCCAAAAGCAATACGAATACTACAGGAATAAACTTTTGACCTTCGAATAACTATGAGCAAGATATCTATCCGTTTTTATAAAGACCGCGAGGTAAGAGCCATTTGGGACGAAGATAAGTCTCAGTGGTATTTCTCCATTGTGGATATCGTGGCTGCCATTACGGAAAGCCCACGTCCACGAGTGTATTGGGGTACTGTCAAGAACAGGCAAAAAAAAGAACACAGCCAGTTGTATTCAAAGTGTATACAACTGAAGTTGACCTCTGCAGACGGGAAGAAATATGCTACTGACTGCTTTGCCCAAGAGGACATAGAGGCCGTGGTAAAGACTCTGCCAGCCAAGAACACTATGGACTTCCTCGACTGGTTTACTTATAGCGACAACACCATCGATGGACAAAGCCGCAAGAAAGCTTACACTTTATGGGAAAGCAACCTTGTGGCCGACAAAGATGTAGGAAAAGTGAAGGCCCTGCAACAGATCCATGCCTATATTTTTGGTGGACTATTTGATTTTGCCGGCAAGATTCGTACCAAAACCATCTGGAAGGATGGCACCCTGTTTTGCCGGGCAGAATATCTGAAGCAGAATTTGGAAAAGATAGAGGCTATGCCCGAGACGACCTTCGACGAGATAGCCGACAAGTATGTAGAGATGAATGTGGCTCATCCTTTTATGGAAGGCAATGGGCGCTCTACCCGCATCTGGCTCGATATGATTTTCAAGAGGCGACTGAAGCTCTGTGTCGATTGGAGCATGATAGACAAAAAGTCGTACCTTGAAGCGATGCGCAGAAGCACGACGGATGCCACTGCCATCAAGGCTTTGCTCCGTGGCGCTATGACCGACAAGATAGACGACCGCGAGATATTCATGAAGGGCATCGATTACTCCTATTATTACGAGCAGGAAGACTAAAGATTATGGACGACTACAAAATTATAGTGGAAGAGCAGCACCAGACGGTGATGGCACATTACGAGGTGCAGGACAGACCAGCTGAGGGTTATCAGAGTGAGGCTCAGCTGGAGACGGCTCTCATCAACCAACTGATGGCACAAGGCTATGTCTATCACATCATCCGCAACGAGGAAGGACTGCTCCGCAACCTGCGCGAGCAACTGGAACTGCTGAACAACATCCAGCTCAGCGACAGCGAATGGGCGAGGCTGCTGCCCATGATTTCCAACGAGCAGATGACCATTCAGGACAAGACGGAAATGCTGCAAGGCAAAGGCTACATCCTCGCCCTGAAACTCGACAACGGAGAAACGAAGAACATCCGTCTCATCGACAAGCAGAACATCCACAACAACCGTCTGCAAGTCACCAACCAATATGTGGAGGAAGGCGGCGCATTCAAGAACCGCTATGACGTCAGTATCCTCGTGAACGGTCTGCCGATGGTCCACATCGAACTGAAACGCCGCAGCAAGCCCATCAAGGAAGCCTTCAACCAAATAGACCGCTACCTCAGAGACTCGTTCTGGGCAGGCAGGGGAATGTTTGACTTCATGCAAATCTTCGTCATCTCGAACGGCACAGAAACGAAATACTACTCGAACACCACGCGCTATGCCAAAGAGAAGGAGAACGACGGAGGCTCCCGAAAACACAAGACCGAGGGCAACACCTTCGAGTTCACAAGCTATTGGACCGACCAGGAGAATAACCGCCTCTGCGACCTCAGGGACTTCACCACCTCATTCTTCGCCAAGCACACCATCCTGAACATCCTGACCAGATATTGCGTCTTCAACGTCGACAAGCAGTTGCTCGTGATGCGTCCCTATCAAATCGCAGCCACAGAGAAGATATTGCTGCGCATCCAGACCGCCATCTTCAACCGCTGGCAAGGCACCACGAAGGCAGGCGGCTACATCTGGCACACGACAGGCTCGGGCAAGACACTCACCTCGTTCAAGACGGCACAACTGGCTTCCCAGATGGAAGGCATCAAGAAGGTACTCTTCGTGGTCGACAGGAAAGATCTGGACTACCAGACGATGAAAGAGTACAACAACTTCGAACCCGAATGTGCCAACTCGAACACCTCTGCCCGTGTGCTGCAAAAGCAGATGAAGGACGACAACTGCCACATCATCATCACCACCATCCAGAAACTCTCGAACCTGATGAAGCCAGGCATCTACGATAAAGACGAACGGCTTCGGGAGATTCTGCAGAAGGAGAACATCGTGCTCATCTTCGACGAGTGCCACCGCAGCCAGTTCGGTGAGATGCACCAACTCATCACACGCCGCATGAAACGCTACATGATGTTCGGTTTCACGGGTACGCCCATCTTCGCCGTCAATGCCAACAAAGGCAGCAAATACTCCACCACAGCACAGCTCTTCGGAGGCGAGCCTGACGAGGACGGGAAGCCCACGCGAGCCCTGCACACCTACACCATCATCAATGCGATTGGCGACAACAATGTGCTCCGTTTCCATGTGGACTATGACTCGACGATGAAGATGAAGAGCGATGTGGAGCGCAAACAGGTGTGGGGCATCGATACGGAAGAGGCGCTGCACGACTCTCGCCGCATCAGTCTCGTCACGCGGTACATCATCGAAAGCTTTGCCACCAAGACCAAGCAGGACAGGGACATATACACGATGAACCGACTGCTCAACGTGCAGGACGTCGTCAGGAACCGCAAGACCCAAGAGAAGAAACTGACCTACAAAACGCAAGGTTTCAACAGTATCTTTGCCGTGGATAGCGTGAAGGCAGCCATCCTATACTACAACGAGTTCAAGAAGCAGCTTGCAGAAGAAGGCACTCCCAACCTGAAAGTCGCCACCATCTTCACCTACAGCGCCAATGAAGCGGAACAGGACGAATGGGGCTTCGAGGACGAGAACCCAGAAGGCACAGAAGGACTGGATCTGCAAAGCAGAAACGCTCTGGAAGCAGCCATCAAGGACTACAACAAGATGTTCGGCTGCAACTACTCGACCGACGGCGACAACTTCCAGTCGTACTACAAAGACGTGTCGCTCCGCATGAAGAACAAGGAGATAGATATCCTCATCGTGGTGGGCATGTTCCTGACAGGCTTCGATGCCAAGACACTCAACACGCTTTGGGTGGACAAGAACCTGAAGCTGCACGGACTCCTACAAGCCTACAGCCGCACGAACCGCATCCTGAATTCCGTGAAAGACTGCGGCAACATCGTCTGCTTCCGAAATCTCAAAGAGGCTACGGACAAAGCCCTTGCTATCTTCGGCGACCCCAATGCGAAGGGGCTCGTCTTCATGAAATCATACGAGGAATACTACAGAGACGGTTATCTCGACGTGAAAGGCCGTGAGCACTTGCCCTACGTGGAACTGATAGCACAACTCACAAGCGAATTCCCCGTAGAAAAGATGAAAGACATCTTCGACGAAGAACAGCAGAAAGCATTCGTCCGTTTGATGAGCGAGATTCTCAAACTGAGGAACGTGCTGAGTGTATTCGATGCCTTCGACGACGAAGCAAAAATCATTCCTGAGATGGACTATCAGGATTACAAGGGATGGTACTTGAACTTCTACACGAAAATTCAAAACGATAAGCCAGACAAGGAGCGCGAGGCTATCAACGATGACCTCATCTTCGAGATAGAACTCGTCCGTCACGACCAAATCAACATCCACTACATCCTAGCTCTCGTGCAGAAGTACCACGATTCGAACTGTACGGACAAGGAAATCATCGTGCAGATTCGCAAACAGATGGATGCGAGCCCCGATATGCGCGACAAGCGCGAACTGATAGAACGTTTCATCGGAATGATGACACCAGAGAAGGGCGCCGATGTGGGCGAAGAATGGGAGCAATACATCGAACGCGAGAAGAAGAAGGAACTGGATGCCATCATCGAGGAGGAACACCTGAAACCCAAAGAGACAGCCGCCTTCGTGAAACGTGCTTTCAGAGACGGCTACGTCACAGAGACAGGTACAGGCATCGCTAAGATACTGCCACCCTCGAACCCTTTCCTGCCAGAAAGCGGAGAGAAGAAACAGACCGTCATCGAAAGGCTGAAAGAATACCTGAGGAAATTCCTCGGCACAACAGAGGAGACTTACATCGACAGGAATGGTCAAGAAACGAAAAAGTTTGTTGCATTTGAAGAAGAAGACAATAAGATGCCGATGGCTGCAGAGGAGATGTAAGGTAAGAAAGAAAACATAAAGACACAAAAGATTATGAAGCGAGTCATGTTTTTAACGTTCATGCTTGCTCTTGCAGCAAATGCTTGGAGCACAAGGAATTCTGCAACATTCGGACAGGATGAGTTTATCCCTTCTGCCACCCATGAGAACGGATGGGTGAAATGGGCAAAGGGACCTGTGCTGGGCGGTCCGGAGCTGGGAACCTGTTTTGATGTCAACGTGATTCCTCACGGCAGCGCAAAGTATAACATGTACTTTTCCTGGCGCCCCAAGAAAGCCATCGCGCTCTCGCGCAGTGAAGATGGTGTGAACTGGTCGGAGCCTAAGATTGTACTGGAGTTCGACGAGAGCAGCGGGTGGGAAGACAATCTGAACCGCGCCAGTGTGATTTTCTGGAAGGGAAAGTATCACATGTGGTACACGGGGCAGGCCCGTGGATACAGCAAGATTGGCTATGCCACTTCAAAGGATGGAGAGCACTTCACGCGCGTCACGAAAGATCCCGTCATGGTGCCAGAGTTCAACTACGAGGGCTACTCGGTGATGAACCCCTACGTGCTGCGCGACGAGAAGCGGGGTGTCTTCCGCATGTGGTATGCCTGCGGAGAGACGTATGAACCGAACATGATTGGCTATGCCGAATCGAAGGATGGTCTCCACTGGGAGCGGTCGCTGCTGAATCCCATCTTCGTGCATGGCGAGGGATGGGAGCAGGACCGCATAGGCGGCTGCGAGGTTCACCCTCTGCCCGATGGCTCGTACGTCATGTTCTACATCGGTTATTCCGACATCAACACGGCACGCATCGGAGCAGCCATCTCGCCCGACGGGGTGCGCCAGTGGAAGCGACTCAGTGCCAATCCCATCGTGGAACCCACTCCAGACTATTTCGATGGCTCTGCCTGCTACAAGCCAAGTGCCTTCCGTGACGTGGAAAACAATCGTTGGCAACTGTGGTACAACGGGCGCAATGGCGCGATGGAGTATGTAGGATATGCCGTTCACGAGGGACTGGAACTGTCGCCCACCCCATCGCTCCCTGCGGAACAGAAAGAGTTCTCGCGACTGCCTGGCACGGAGATTATCGACAACTACGTGAAGAGTTTCAATGAAGCAGACCACGAGACCTATCGCCAAACGTTCCCCAATGACCGCGCAGCAGAGTTCCTGAAGGAAAACATCCCAATCTTCGAGTGCCCCGACAAGTTGCTTGAGAAAATCTATTACTTCCGCTGGTGGACCTTCCGCAAGCATGTCAGACAGACTCCCGAGGGCTATGTCATCACCGAATTCCTGCCCAACGTGGGCTGGGCCGGGAAGTACAACACCATCAGCTGTGCCGCCTCGCATCACATCAACGAAGGCCGATGGTTGCGCAACAGGCGATACATCAATGACTATGCCCGTTTCTGGTGCACGGAGGGTGCATCGCCACGCACCTACAGCTTTCCTGCAGCCAATTCCGTGTGGAACCTGTATCTGGTGCATCAGGACCGCAAGCTCATCGCCGACCTTTATGAACGTCTGAAGCAGAACTATGCCGAATGGGAAAAGTCACGACGCGACTCAACAGGGCTCTTCTGGCAACTGGACGGCTCGGACGGCATGGAAATCTCGGTAAGCGGAAAGATGAGTTCTGATGCCACAGGCTATCGTCCCACCATCAACAGCTACATGTATGCCGATGCTGTAGCATTATCCCAGATGGCCGCTATGCTGGGACGAAGCGAAGACGTGAAGACCTATCGCGACAAGGCAAATGAGATTAAACGTCTCATGGACAAGTATCTTTGGGACGAGAAAGACACATTCTACAAAGTCATTCCCCGTCATGCCGACATGTCGCTGTCTCCCTGTCGGGAACTCCTCGGTTATGTGCCCTGGATGTATGGCATCCCCGACAAGAAAAAGTCAGTGGCATGGGAACAGATGTTTGACGACAAAGGTTTTCGGGCTCCCTATGGTCCCACTACAGCTGAGCAGCGCAATCCTGGCTTTGCCGTAGCCTACGAAGGACACGAATGCCAGTGGAACGGACCCAGTTGGCCCTTTGCCACCTCGCAAACCCTGAAGGCTATGGCAACGTGCATAAGACAATACGGAGAAGGTGTTCTCACGAAGGAACGCTATCTGGAAGTTCTCACCACCTTTGCCAAGTCGCATTTCCTGGAGGGCCAATGCTTCATCGACGAGAATCTCAATCCTTTTACAGGCGATTGGATTGCCCGTACATTGCTCAAGCAGCGGGGCGATGTCATCCCAGACCGTGGCAAGGACTACAATCATTCCTCGTTCACAGACCTGATCATCTCCGACCTCATCGGGGTGCAAGTTGACGAGAAAGGTCGTGTCAGCGTGAAGTCCCTGATTCCCGAAGGCCTATGGGACTGGTACTGCCTGCGCGACGTAAGCATCAACGACAGTCTCTACACGGTGGTCTACGATCGCGACGGCAGCCGCTATGGTCTCGGAAAAGGACTTCATGTCTTCTCCAGACCTCTCCGTTAGGAACAATTCCTCCCGTCGAACGCCCTGCTTTTTCCCCTTTTTCGCAAAAAAATCTTTGATTTAATCAAATATCTGCATTAAATCTCCCAAAATCACTTCTTAGTTACAACCATAATTTGTAAATTTGCAACATCAAGCGCAGCGAAAAAGAAGAATGGAAATAAAAGCGACATACCAGAACGGGAAGGTGACCCTGGTCTTGAAAGGACACCTGGATACGCTGACCGCCAAAGATGCCATGACGGAAATCAACCGGCAACTGGCTGACTGCGGCAACGTGACGGAACTGGTATGCGACGCCAGCGAACTGACCTACATCTCAAGTTCGGGACTGCGTATCCTGCTCAGTCTGATGAAACGCTACAAGACGTTCCGCATGACAGAAGTGCAACCCGACATCTATCATGTGCTGGCCATGACGGGATTCACCAAGATAATGCCTGTGGAAAAGGCTTTGCGCCGACTGAGCATTGACGGGTACGACATGATTGGACAGGGCGGCGTGGGCAGTGTCTACCGCATAGACGGCGATACCATCATCAAGGTCTTCCGCGAGGGAACTTCCCTCGACGAGGTGCGCACAGAGATAACGATGGCCAAAGAAACTTTCGTGCTTGGCATGCCCACCGCTATCTCTTACGACATCGTCCGGGTAGGCAACCAATACGGACTGGTCTATGAACTGCTGCAAGCTGACACACTGAGTGCCTGCATACGTCAGAATCCGGCGAACATAGACAACTTTGCCAAAGAGTATGCCTCTCTGTTCAGGCAGATGCACAGCATCCAAGTACAGCACGACACTCTCATCCCGAATGCTTTGGAGCGCGAGGAACAGGCCGTGCTCCATATCAGCCGTTACTTTGATGCTGCAGAAATCGATTTGCTTCTGCACATCGTCCACAGCATTCCAGCGAGCGACCGCTTGCTGCACTGTGACCTGCAAACCAAGAATGTGATGATGCAGGGCGACGAACCGATGCTGATCGACATGGGAGAGGTAAGCTACGGACACCCGATGATAGATTTGGGACACAGCTATTCTGCGATGGTGAAACTGATAGGCGATTACAAGCAAATCATTGGCTTGCCACAGGAGATGGCAAACGATGTGTGGCACCGGATGATCCGTTATTACTTCGAGGGCGAGCCGCAGGACGTGATAGACCATCGGATAGAGCAAATAGATGCCGTGGCATGTGTTCGCGGCTTCAGCTGGTTGTCGCTGAGCGACTCATTCCCTGAATCCCTGATCCGAGAATGTCAAGAAGTATTCGAGACACGCGTCACCCGACGCAAGGATCATCTTCTCCGCGTATGCGACACATTCAGTGACTGGGCACTATAGACCTGGTAGCCACGAAACGTGAAAGGAAAACAAATACGGACAAAATACTTAACAATAATACCAAAAAAAAAATGAACAGAAGAGAATTCCTGCAGAAATCATCCCTGTTGGCAGGGGCCGTCTGCCTGGACGCATCGACCTTTGCACAAACCGTGAGTACCTTAGGCAAACCGAACCTGATCATCGGCATACTGAGCGACATACACATCCGCGATGCTGCCTCGGCCCAGACTTTCATTCATACCTTGGAATATTTCCGTGACCAGAAGATTGACGGATTGGTAATGGCTGGCGACCTGGCCGACTGGGGATTGGAGCCCCAGCTGCAAGTGGTGGCAGATGCCTGGTACAAGGTATTTCCCAACGACAAGATGCCAGACGGAACGCACGTGGAAAAGCTTTTCATCTACGGCAATCACGACATGGACGGCTACAGTTGGAACAGGCCTGATGCTACCACAGCCAAGAAACAAGGCATTGGACTGCGTCCCGCCGAAGTGTGGAAGACCTGTTTCAAAGAAGATTACACGCCCATCTGGATTAAGACGGTGAAGGGCTACACGTTCATCGGAGCCCACTGGCATGCAAACAACATACCAGGGTTGGGAGAGTTTCTCCAGCAACACAGCAAAGAGGTGGAAGGCGAAAAGCCCTTCTTCTACATCCAGCATCCCCACCTGCGCAACACCTGCAATGGTCCTTGGGCCTGGGGGCAGGATGATGGGACCACGACAAAAATCTTCTCTCAATACCCCAATGCCATCGCTTTCTCTGGGCACTCACATTCGCCCCTCAACGATGACCGGGACCTTTGGCAAGACTCTTTCACCAGCATCGGAACAGCCTCGCTGAGTTACCTGTATCCCATGCCAGCCCGTGAGAACACGTACCACGATGACAGTCCCCTGAAACCACCCTACCAGATGCCGAACATGGACTGCTCCGACGGGCGGCAAGGAATGGTGATGCGCATTTACGACAACTGTATCACCTTTGAGCGCAGAGAGTTTGTGTACGACCAACTGGTGGATGAGAACTGGGTACTGCCCTGGCCGAAGTCGCGAGTGAAGCCTCTCACCTTCGAGAACCGTGCCAAGGAAGCCCTTGTGCCCCAGTTCGGTCCTGATGCAAAAGCTACGGTAACCCAAGCAAGGGGACGTGACCGTTACGGCAAGGAGCAAATGCAAGTGACAGTACACTTCCCTAACATCCTGAAGAAGGATGGTGGCGTGAGAGCTTTCGATTTCGAGGTGCAGGTGGAATACCAGTGGCTGGATGTCATCAACGTGGTAGGTACGAAACGTGTCTTCTCGCCTCATTGCTATCTAGGCGAGGCTCAGGACGAGGGCGAGGTCATCTGCATCTTCGGTGAAGGAGAAATTCCCAAGGACCGTCCCTTCCGTTTTGCCGTGCGTCCCTGTGAATGCTATGGCAAGAAGGGCAACCCCATCTATACCGAATGGATGGATGCTACGGTAATGACCCACACGTCTGCCATCAAGACCGACAAGAAGTTCTTCCGCATAGGGGAGAGCATCGACATCACTTTCCAGGATGCTCCAGTAGGCACCGAGGCATGGGTGGGACTCTATGCCATAGGTGACACGCCAGGTGCCAACACGAAGTCCAAAGCATACCAATACACCCAAGTGAAGGACGGCAAACTGACCTTTACTTTGCGGGAAAGCAACGAATACTTTGCCGTGATGTTCAAAGATGGCGGCTACACGGAATGCTCGTCGCGCATCCCCATCTTCGTCACCACCAAGAACTATGACGAGGCAGCCTTCAGAATGGAAACCGACAAGACAGCCTATGCCGTGGGCGATCCCATTAGAATCAATCTCCGCAATGCCCCCTGCCTGACCAATGACTGGCTGGGCATCTACGGATTGGGTATTACACCCCAATCTGTGCGCTGTCCGACTTGGCTCTACGCTTCCAATGCCAATGGAACAATGGTGCTGAATGTCAACGGTACCCGCAACTGGACCAGTCCCTTGCCCGAGGGTGTCTATTTCGTGGGTTACTTCACATGCGACCACTACACAGAGCCCTTCCCCCGTCAGCACTTCGTCATCGGAGAACCTGTTCAGTTATACACCGAGAAAAACAGCTATGGCACGTCTGATGACATCGTGATCCGCAGCGACGGAGTGCCCACCATGTTGCCCTGCCGACTCTGCTGGCAAAAGAAGGGCGAAAATGAATGGCACGAGGTACAGGCGCTATCTCAAGAGTCTGAGGTTATCAACCTAAGCCGCTTGGAGCCTGGCACATACTGCTACCGCATCCTAACGGGCAACACACCCATCTCGAAAGAATGCCGCTTTACCGTTACAGACAGTGGCAATGCCTTGGGACGCATCAGCGAGACAAAGAAAGACATGGGCATCTATCGCATTGACGGCACAATGGTGGCACGCAACGATGGGCAACTGCCTCGAGGCATCTATGTGCAGAACGGAAACAAGATACTGAGATAAGCATACACAATATCAAAAACAATAATCCATAAAAAAAAAACGCCTTATGAAAAAAACTATCTTTTGCACAATCTGTTCCATCCTGTTTGGTCTGGCCTCTTGGGGACAGCTTCCCAAGGCAGATGTGGTGGACATTGTTTTCAACGACGACGGCACGATAATCGATGCCTCTCCCATGCAGAATCCTGTCACTGTGATGGGTCTGCCCCGTATCGAGAAGAGCACACAGCTGGAAATGAACGTGCTGTGCCAGAGTGATGAGTACTGGGGGCACGCCAGCCCTAATTACGTGCGCATAGACCGCAACGAAAAGTTGGATGCAGCCATCGGTGATGGTGTGACAATGGAAACGCTGATCCGCCCCTATTATTCAGGCGGCAAGTTCAACAGCAGCTGGGTCAACCTTTTTGGTGGATTCCAGGGTGGCGGAATCGGAATCATCATCTACGGAGGTGTTTATGATTTCGAGGCGAACGTGGAGGGTTCCTACCTTGATGCTGTCAACAATTCCGAGCCCGTTGCAAACGAATGGGTTCACCTCATGGGTGTATGGAATCCTGCTGACGCTACAATGAAACTCTTCATCAATGGAGTCTTGAGCGGCATTATCGAGGGAGTCCAGGGTTCTCTGACATTTGGCTCCAACACCTTCTATGCCTTGGGTGCCGACTATGACCCAGGAAACAACTATCTTTCCGATGCCATGTTTACTGGCGACATCGCCTTGGCCCGCATATACGACAACCCTCTCACCGACGAGGAGGTGGCTGCCATCTATGCAGATATCCAGTCGAAGAAGAAAGACGTGCCAGAACACAGCGAAGAACCCGTCTTGCGGACAGATGAGGACGGCACAGTGCTCATTGCAACCGCCGAGGAGCTTAGTAACTTCGGCCGCGCTGTGCGCCAAGGCGGTTTAGGACTGAATGCACGCCTTGAAGCCGACATCGTATATCCTGGTACGCAAAAGATGCTTTCTACCGATCAGGGCTATTATGGTACTTTCGACGGACAAGGACATTCCATCACCCTCGACATGGATCGTGACAATCAGGATGCTGGCCTTTTCAAGACGCTCTCGGGAGCCACCATCAAAGACCTGACCATCCTAGGCAAGATAGCCACCTGTGGCAAATATGCTGCTGCAGTTGCTGCACATACCACAGGAAACAATCTGTTGAACCGTGTCTGGAGCAACATCAACATCAGTTCTACGCTGGAGGGCGACGGCACTCATGGTGGCTTTGTAGGTGTCAATGATTCTGGCACGCTGACCTTCGAGAACTGTCTCTTCGACGGAACTATCCAGAGTGATGTCACCTCACATTGCGGTGGCTTTGTTGGATGGTCGAGCAGCCAAACCAACATCAACAACTCCTTGCTGAACGCTGAAATCATAACAGCCGAAGAAGACTGCTATCTCTTCAGCCGGAATCCAGGGAATGTCCGCCTTAGCAACACCTATTACACCATGCCTTACGGCATGGAGAACGCAGGTGCCGAACAACTGGAAATGTCGCAACTGGAAAGTGGCGAGGCCTGCTGGTTGCTGAATGGCAGCAAAGTGGCAGCCAACTGGCACCAGACGTTGCCCACCGACCTCTCTCCCACCCTGCAGGCTGACCACGGCATCGTTGTGTTCACTTGGGAAGGTTATCAAAGTATTCAGGACGAGGAGTCACTGAAGGCAGCCAGCAAGGCATACGCTGATTATCTTCTGAGCAAGACAGAACAGTTGGAGGCTTACGCACCCTACCTGGAGCAGTTGAAGACCGACATCGATCGTCTTTCAGCCTCTGCTTCGATAGAGGAATTCCTGAGCCTTTGCCAAGCCACAGAGGATGATTTCGCAACCATCAGCACCAATCAGGCAGCGTATGCCGCCTATGCCGAGGCTGTAGCGAATGCCCTCTCCGAAGTTCAGGACATGAACAATCCAGTGGCTCTGCTGCTCAAGGATTATCTCTCCGATTTCATAGAGCCCAACGAGAACTTCCCCAACGGCTCATCCATGTATATCATTGAGAACTATGCCCTCGGCACAGAAGCACTCGAGGCTGAAGTCCAGTACATCAACGACATGCTGCAGAAGGCTTTGTCCAACGACATCCCTGCTGGTACCGACGTTACTCTCCTGCTGACCAATGCCGACTTCAGTGCAGGCGACGAGGGATGGGACGGCACTCCTGCCACCAACTACGCCAGCAATCCCAATGCCGGTCAATGGTATGGTCCCTTCGAAGGAACCAAGACACAGACAATCACTGGTCTGAAGAACGGCCTCTACGAGTTCCGTCTGAATTCATTCAATATGGTTGGTGATGACAACTATTGCAGTTTCTACACCGCTGTCATCCAAGCCAACGGCGTGGAGATACCTGTCATGTCACCCATGGAAGACGCACTGCCAATCGATGAAGCCGTCCAAGGTGTCAATTGCTACGGCAACGACCGACTCGTGGATGACATGTACTACATACCTTACAGCCGTACGGGCGGTGCGGTAGCCATGGCTGCCGGACGTTATCCCAACAGCGTAATGGTGGAAGTCACAGACGGTACACTTACCGTGGGTGTTCATCTCTATGGCAGTGGAAGAAACGATGACTGGTGCATGTTTGCCAACGCGAAACTCTATTATCAGGGCACAGTGGACGAGGCTGGTGAAGCCTTGGACAAAGTTCTGGCAGGAGCCATCAACCGTGCCGTCACGACCATCAACTACGAAGCTGATGCTGCTGGCAACCACTACCTCTTCTTCCCCAACTATTCCCAGGCATTGCGCGACGAGTTGACAACCGCAGTACAGACCGCCCAGGCTGCTGCAGACGGACCTTCCAAGTATGCTGCACTGGTGAAACTGTCAGACCTCTTCAAGGAGATCTACACCTGCCGCAAGGCCTATCGCCAGATGGCCATCGATGTGATCAACTACTCCGATCGCATCCTCGATTATCCAGACTATGTCTCCGTCATTCAGAAACAATCTGAGGAGGCATGGGATGGATGGCTGACAGGAGCCTATACCGCTGAGGAAGCTCTGGCAAAGGGTCAGCAGTTGCTGGCTGAGATGGACGGCTACTTCGTTGAGATGCCTGTGGCAGACCTTCTGGATGTTGTTTTCAATGATGACGGATCAGCCACCGACCAATCTGCAACCCAGAACGAAGTTGTTACCATGGGTGAACCCAAGGTAGTGAAAAGTCCAACCCTCGACATGAACGTCTTCTGCCACACCCAAAGTGAGCTGGGCGGTAATGCCGGAGATTTCTTCAAGATAATCCCCTCCGACGCCCTGGTGGAAGGCATCAGCGACGGCATGACATTCGAGGTTCTCACACGTCCCTACTGGACCGACGAGGAATATGCCAACCTTTCCTGGTGCAGCGTTCTCGGTATGGAGGAAGGCGGTGGCGTAGGCATGTTGGTCTACAACAACCAGTGGTGTTTCGAGGCTCATGTAGGAGGCGGCTATAAGGATGCCTACTCCAGCAGCGCACCCGTTGTGGGCGAATGGGTTCATCTTGTGGGAGTATGGGACTACGGTACGAGTACTCTCTGCCTCTATGTCAACGGATCTCTGGCAGGCACGGCAGAAGCTGGCGGCAGCTTCCGTATGCCCAACGCTACCACCACATGGATCGGCATAGGTTGCGACCTTGGCTACGATGGCAGCTCCAGTGCCACCTACAAGGGCGACATCGCTCTGACTCGCATCTACAACGAGCCTGTCAACGCCTCACAAGCTGCCTTGCTCTACAAGAAAGTCCAAGCTCAATTCACTGGACTCGAGGAGCACAGCGAGGATTCCGATGCCGTGCAGAGCATCATTGCCTCTTCACCCACCAGCCCCACCATCTACACCCTCACCGGTGTACGCGTAGAGAAACCCTCGCACGGCCTCTACATCATCAATGGTAAAAAGGTCCTGGTTAAGTGAGAGCAGAACATCAAACTTGCTAAACATCTCCCCCCCTCTCCCATGGGCGAGGGGGGGAGATAAGATAACAACAATAACAACTAAGAGAGGAAAAACATTATGAGCACGAAACGCAGCCTGCACCTTCAATTGGTGGCATTTTTCTTGTTTTTCCCCCTGATGTTTGTGGGGGCTGCAGAACAGCACAAAGGCGATACGATTTGGTGTGTGGCTGCTCGAGACAACAACCTAGCCTCGCTGCTTGAGCGGGAAGGGTTTGTCCTCGTTCGCGGCGGCAACACGCTGACAGCACTTTTCCTGGCTCCTCAGGGCGCTCCTGTCCTGCTTTTGGGCGACGGCTCGAGGCAGGTGGGCCATCTTTCCGAGGAGGAACTTGCCATCATTGACCGGAAACAGCTACGCGTCTATGCTGACTTCACGGCCCTGCCTGGCCAAGAGGCCACGTTACATGAGGTTGGCTGGGAACGAGTGGTTGTTACGGAGAAAACAGGAAAGTTGAATCCAATGGACCTGCTGTCGGTCAACAAGGCACGGTTCTTCGAGGTTCCGCCCGTCCGTCCCTCTCTCGTGCTGGCACGTGTGGCAGGCTTCGACGATGCAGTCTTCGGCTTAAAAGACACCCAGACATTTCCTCTTGTCGATCATCCGCGCAAGAACCTTTGTGTTTCCACAGCCTACCTGAGCGACTTCTCCCGACTCCGTCTCATGCCCGAAAACCGTTGGCAGGCATTCTGGGAGTCACTTCTCAGCGACCTCACTCGGAAGGATGTGCATTTCAGCTCTTGGCCGTCCCTTGTCTGGCCCGCCTACGGAAAGACGGAGCAACTGCCTGACACAGCCAAAATACATGCCGTACGGAAAGGCGTTCAATGGTTCTGGGGTGGACATTTCCTGGTCCATCCCTCATGGAAGCCTGCGTATCTTGAGAAATATCAAGGCATAGAGCCTCCTGTAGGTCCCGAGCTGCCAACCGATGCCCTCGACGGCGATGGCAGCCTAGGCATCCTCGAAGGACATTGTTCTGCCATTGATGCCGATGGACATCAGACCTATCGCTACTCCCTGCGGACCGATGTTCATGGCGAGGCTGCTATGGCGCTCACCCTGGCAGAGAAACTCCTGGGAGATAAGCGGTATGCCCAGGTGGCACGCAACCTCATCGAGCATTCCCTGAAGGAAAGCACGGCAGGCCCTCGGAGCGATCCCTCAAATCCCACGTATGGCCTTGTTTCCTGGGGCTTCTCGACCGATTACCAGCGAGGCGTCTATTACGGCGACGACAATGCCCGTTTCCTGTTGGGTTCCCTGCTGGCAGCTCACCTGATGAAGGAGAACCGATGGGACCAAAAGTTACGCGAAGCCATCGATGCCAACTTCGAGACGACGGGACAGGACGGATTCCGTGGAGCAAGACTTGAACACAGGGACGTGGAGAAGAACGGACGCAGCTTCTACAGCCAGCGCCATCTGGTGAATCCTCATCCCCACTACGAGAGCTGGATGTGGGCTGTGTATCTATGGCTGTATTCCAAGACGGGCGAGAAGAAATACCTCGACCTGAGCGAAAAGGGTATCTCGCAGACCATGAAAGCTTACCCTAATGGTTGGCGATGGACCAATGGCATCCAGCAGGAGCGCGGGCGAATGGTGTTGCCTTTGGCATGGCTCTATCGCGTGTCGCCCACCGATGAGCACCGCGCTTGGCTGAATCGGATCATAGCCGACCTGAAAGCTAACCAAGTGGAGTGCGGTGCCATCCGCGAGGAATTGGGCGATCCCTCCAAAGGCGACTATGGCGGACCGCGCAGCAATGCCCAATACGGCGGGAGTGAGGCACCCCTCATCTTCAGGAACGGAGATCCTGTAGCCGACATGCTTTATACTTCCAACTTCGCATTCTTTGGCCTGAACGAGGCTGCCCGTGCCACTGGCGACGCCTCCATCCGACAAATGACCGACAACCTGGCCAACTTCCTTGTACGCATTCAGGCATGCAGTCAGGATGCCCCTGGAGTTGATGGAGCCTGGTACCGTGCGTTCAACTATCGCGACTGGAACTGGTGGGCCTCAAATGCAGATGCAGGTTGGGGGAACCTGAGCACCCTCACTGGATGGATACAGAGCTGGATAGTAGGCACACTGGCCATGATGCAGATGAACACCTCGTACTGGGAACTGACACATGAATAGCGGTTATGGGTTAGCGGTTATGGGTTAGCGATTAGCGGGATATCTCCACTAATCCCACATCATCATCCGAAGAACTTACTTCCGCCCTCACGACTTGTATTGGAGGACGGCATGGGAAGTTCCTGTTCTGTTATCCACAATCGAGGTCGGAACTGCCCTTTATTTCAAAAAAAATTCATACCTTTGCGGTCAAATTCATACAAAAGCCTATCATTAATGTCAATAATGAAGCACAAAAAGGTTGTGCTGACGCTTCTTGCATCAGCACTTATGGGGTGTAATGCACACGACAGTTCAGATAAAGCTACACCAACGTCAGACTTCCAGGCAGACGAGAATGGAATTTCCATTACACCGGAATCCCAGCTCTCGAAGAAAATGAAGTTGCAAGTGATTGAGCCAAAGACACTGGACGTTCAGTTCCGAACCACGGCCTCGGTAGGTCCCAAGTCAGGAAACATCGCAGAGATTGGCCTGCCTTTCGGAGGGCGAGTCGTCCGCTCGTTTGTCAAGTTGGGCGACCCGGTACGCCGCGGCCAGGCTCTCTTCGAAGTCACTTCTTCCGATTACATGGAAGCGGTGAAGACCTATCTGGAGAGCCGCAGCGCCTCCGATCTTGCCGCTGCCAACCGACGACGGAAAGAGACTCTCCACCAGTCGGGAATGCTTTCAGACCGCGAATGGGAGGAAATATGTGCCGAAGCCCGCAATGCAGAAAATGCTTGCGAGATAGCACGCCGCAGTCTGGCCCTGTTCAACGTGAATCCTGCTTCCGTGAAGGCTGGCGAACCGCTGCGAATCGTCTCTCCGATTTCTGGACGTGTCGTACGCAACGATCTGGTCATCGGTGGATATCTCAGTGAGGAGGACAATGCTCCCATGACCGTGGCAGACCTCTCGACCGTTTGGGTTACGGCTAACGTGAAAGCCTCCCAGATTACGGGTTTGGCTCCTGGGCAGACGGTGAAGATAGAGATTGATGCCAGACATCAAGTGGATGGAAAAATCTTCTACGTGGGCGACCTGTTGGATGAGAAGACACGGACGCTTCCCTTGGTAATCGAGTGCGCGAATGCAGACCGGATGCTGAAACCAGGAATGTTTGTCTCTGCAGTTTTCGAGCGCCATACGGAATCTGTGCTGGCCATTCCTTCATCGGCCATCTTCCAAGGAGAAGATAGCAAGTTCGTGTACGTTCAAGACTCTCCAGGACACTTCAGGAAGGTCCAGGTGCAGGTCGAAAGTCTCGAGGAGGGAATGTCCCGCGTGCTCTCAGGCCTTTCCGGCGGAGAGAACATTATCGCTGACGGTGGTATTTATCTAAGCGAATAGGAACCATGGAACGACTCATCACGTATGTTCTCAAGCGCAGAGGACTTATTGCCGTCATCTTTCTTGTTGTCTCGCTCTTCGGAATCTATTCCTGGACGAGACTTTCCATCGACGCATACCCGGACATCGCTGACGTGACGGTCCAGGTGGTGACCCAGGTGCCAGGACTGGCTGCAGAGGAGGTTGAGCAGCAGATTTCCATTCCTCTGGAGCGAGCGCTCAACGGCCTGCCGTCGCTCGACATGATGCGCAGCAAGAACGCTTTCGGCCTCTCCATCATCGTCCTTGTCTTTCAGGACGGAACGGAAGACTACTGGGCACGCCAACGTGTCCGCGAGTACATCGAGGATGTCGACCTGCCCTACGGTGCAGTTCCGGAACTCAATCCCCTCACCTCCCCGACCGGTGAGATCTACCGGTATGTACTCGTTGGAAAAGGAAAATCATTACGTGAACTGACGGAAATCAACAAGTGGACTGTGATCCCTGCTCTGCAGCAGATCCAAGGCGTGGCGGCTGTCAGCAACTATGGTGGCCTGACCACCCAGTACCAGCTCGAGATCGACCCTCAGCGCCTTGCCGAATACGACCTGTCGCTCTCCGATGTCGAGGATGCCTTGGAGGAGAACAATGCCAATGCTGGCGGCAGTATGATCAGCATGGGCGACGTGAGCTATGTGGTGCGTGGCGTGGGTCTGATTCAAGACCTGGAAGATATGGGCAACATCGTGGTCAAGAACGAGGATGGAATCCCTGTCTACCTGCGCGATTTGGGCAAGCTCCGCTACGGCAATCTGGAGCGGAAGGGAATCCTGGGTTATGTGGACGACGATATTTCCATTGACGACGGCGTGGAGGGTATCGTGCAGATGCTCCGCTACCAGAATCCTTCGAGAGTGCTGGAAAAGGTTCACAAGGTAGTGGACGAGCTGAACAGGGAGGGCTTGCCGGAAGGAGTGGAGATCCGCACTTTCATGGACCGCACGAATCTGGTCGGCACGACTCTCCATACGGTTCAGCACACCTTACTCTTCGGAATGCTGCTGGTTATCGGCATCCTGCTCATCTTCCTGGGCAGCCCAAAGAGCGCGCTCATCGTTGCCGCCACTATCCCCGTCTCGCTCCTGATAGCCTTCATCCTGATGCACCTGACCGGCATCCCCGCCAATTTGCTCAGCCTGGGCGCAATCGACTTCGGTATCCTTGTCGACGGTGCTATCGTGATGACCGAGACCATCCTGAAGCTGCGCGAGGAAGATCCTTCCAGACCGCTTTCCGGCAAAGATACGCTCCACCGCATCCTGGAGGTCGCCAAACCCATCTTCTTCGCCACGCTCATCATCATCGTAGCCTATATGCCGCTGTTTGCCTTCGAGCGCATCGAGAAGAAACTCTTTACCCCGATGGCCTTTACCGTAGGCTATGCCCTGGTTGGAGCGCTGTCCGTGGCGCTGCTCCTGATTCCTGGCCTCGCCTTCTCCATCTACCGCAGACCTCAGAAAGTCTATCACAACAAGGTGGTAGCCCGAATGAACACCGCATACAGGAGACACACCGACTCGTTGATTGATGTGCCCAGAAGAATCTATGTGGGCATTGCTGTCGTGCTCGTGGCCGTGATCGTGATGATTCTCACCGTGGGCAAGGACTTCCTCCCCAATCTCGACGAAGGCGGCATCTGGATTCAGGTCCAGACGCCTCCAGGCATCTCGCTGGAGAAATCGACGAAGATGGCCGACGAGCTGCGGGCCAAGCTGAAGGAATTCGAAGAAGTGACCTATGTTATGACGCAGGAGGGACGCGACGACGAAGGTGCCGAGGCCTTTACCTCGTCCCACATTGAAGTCTGTGTCGGATTGAAACCCTACTCTCAATGGAAATGGGGCAAGAGCAAGGACGACCTCATCGCCCAGATGGCAGATACCATCGCCCAGATGCCTGGCTACCGGGTTGGCTTCTCCCAACCGATTATCGACATGGTGATGGACCAGATAGCGGGCTCGCACAGCGACCTGGCCATGAAGATTTATGGCGAAGACCTGACGGAAGACCGCCGTATTGCCGAAGAAGTCGAACGCATCATCGCACGCATTCCTGGCGCGACCGACGTGATCATCGACCAGGAGCCACCTCTGCCGCAACTCCAGATAACTGCCGACCGCGAGAAAGCCGCATACTATGGCATCAACATCGCCGACATCGCGCAACTGGTGGAAACCGCCATTGGCGGACGTGCTGTCTCGCAGGTCTATATCGGCAATCGAGTCTACGATGTCATCTGCCGCTTTCGCGAGGACGTGCGCGACACGCCTGAGAAGATTGCCTCCCTGACGCTCACCACAGCTTCCGGCTCGCGCATCCCGCTTTCCGAAGTGGCTGAGATCAACACCCGATTGGGAGCCAGTTTCATCACCCGAGAGATGGGAAAAAGACAGCTGACGGTACGTGTCAACCTGCGTGGAAAGGACCTGACGACATTCCTGAAGGAAGCTGACGCACGGATTCGCGACGGAGTGGAATACGACCACACGAAATATTCGCTCAAGTGGGACGGTCAGTTCGAGAACCAACACCGTGCCTACACTCGCTTGGCTGTCATCATCCCGTTCGTACTGGCCCTCATGTTCATCCTGCTCTATGGCGCGTTCCACGATTTCCGCCAGGCAGGCTTGCTCATCGTGCTGTTGCCTCTGTCTCTCTTCGGCGGCTTGCTGGCGCTGAACCTTCGGGGCATGACGTTCAACGTCTCCTCTGCCGTCGGATTCATCGCCCTCTTCGGTCTGACCATCCAGAACGGCGTGATCATGATCTCCCACATCAACCATCTGCGACAGCGGGGGACTCCGTTGCGTGAGGCTGTCATCGAGGGAGCCTCCCATCGCCTCCGTCCCGTGCTGATGACCGCCACGGTAGCCATCCTCGGTCTGCTGCCAGCCTCGCTGGCCACAGGCATCGGTTCCGACGTCCAACGTCCGCTGGCCACCGTCATCGTCTACGGCCTGTTCTTCTCGACGATCATCACCCTCTATATTTTGCCGACGCTCTATTATCGCATGGAAAGCTTGCGAGAATCAAAAAAAGCTAAGAAAGATGAAGAAGATTTTTAAGCTGGCGTTCATCCTGCTCATCAGCACACAGACCATCCGCGCGCAGGAGTTTCCGGAATACATGAATGCCGTGGAACAGAAAAATGCAGCCTACCTGGCAGAACGCTATCAGATAGGCATTGCCGAGGCCCTCAAGGCAGCCGCTGGCGTATTCAACGATCCGACACTTTCCCTCGAATACGGGAACAACCAGGACTGGTCGCTGCAGATGGGACAGTCGGTGGAAGCAGGCCTTTCCTATTCCATCAACCTGCGCAATGTCCGTCGCGCACGCATCAAAGTGGCACAAAGCGAGGAAGACATCACCCGCGCCGCCATCGACGACTGGTTCCGCAATCTGAAGGCCGATGCCACCATCGCATGGGTGCATGCCCAGGAGTCACGGGCTCTGATGGAAATCAAACGGTCCTCCTACGAAAGCATGCAGAAAGTTGCTGATTCCGACAGCACACGTGCCTCCGTCGGCGACGGGAGCCTAGTTGACGCCCGCCAATCCCGTATCGAGGCAAGGGCTTTGTATGCCGAGTATCTTGCAGCCGAGGCCGAATACGCCAATGCCTTGCAAGCACTCTCGCTCTATGCCGGAGGACTTACTTTCCAGGAAGTTTCCGAGGAAGAAATCCCGTTGGCGCTTCCCTCGTGTCCTCCCCTGCAGATGGTGGAGCTGGCGCTGGAAAACCGTGCAGACCTGCGGGCCGCTGAGCTGTCCCGCACTCTTTCCGAACGGAACTTGGCACTGGTGAAGGCTTCGCGTGCGATGGAATTCGAGCTGAACACAGGCTATTCCTACAATACCGAGGTCCGCAACGAAATCGCTCCTGCTCCGAAATTCCACGGCCTTACCGTAGGCGTAGCCGTACCGCTGAAATTCTCGCGGCTCAACCGAGGAGAGCGCCTGGCAGCAGAGCGTACCGCTCAACAGGCAAAAGCGGCTTACGAAGCGGCACAACAGCAAATCGTCTCTGAGGTACAGCAAGCTCTAGTCTCCTGGCAGTCGGCAACCAAGGTTGCACAGGAGTGCTCCGCCTCGATGATGGCAGATGCCGCATCCATCCTGGAGAACCGCCGCACAGCCTATCTGCAGGGCGATTCCTCCCTGCTCGACTATCTCATGTCCGTCAGAGTCTACAATGACACAGCGGAACAATGTATCGCTGCCAAGGCAGGTCTGACAACAGCCGCCGCCGAACTCCTCCGCGCCCTGGGACTTTAGGGGGAAAGCCCCTGATGGGAGGATTTTTTCTCTCTAGAGAATCTGGATGGTCTGGATTCTGAATTTGAGTTTCGCACAACTGTTCAACTGTTCAACTGTTCGTTCTGTTCGCTGTTCCCGCAGCAAAGAGTTTTGGATTGTCCTTCAGGAGTTTCCATGTTCCCTGAGCTCCCATAGATGCGCTACAGATATAAATTCTGCATGTATCAATATCTTTTGTCTTCAGATAAAGGGTTATCAAATTCTCCACTTTGTCTGCATAGCCAGACTTTCCGTTGCGCCCGTCCCACTCATAGCTACGATTAAAACTATATATCTTTTCATAACTTCCGACAAATTCCAATTTATCTATTAGCATTTTCACAAATCCCTGTTCAGCACTTCGCTGACTTCTGGTATTTCAGGCTGCGGCTGCCATCTGCTCATAAGTTCACAGACCACTACGCCCTCCGCATTGGTGAGCGTGTGGAGATAGCTTCCGTCCTCTAAGTGTGACATGCTGCAAGTTAGAGTCTCATCAAGATAGGTCTCGTGCAGCCAATGGACGATGACGGATGTCAATGTCTGCGATGCCAGCACATCGTCGGGCATGGTCAACAAGGCAATGCTGACATAGCTGCGGTTGCTGACATGGAAATTGAAGTCAAGGTCAAGACGGGTTGCCCGATGCTCCATCTGCATGTCGATTGCCTGTGCTTTTGGGAACCGTACTTTCTTGTGGCTGCCGGTCATCAGCTTAGGCAGCACCGTCAGCTTGTCGGCAAGGAAATCGGTTGTCTCCAGTCGCTTGGTGTCGAGGTTCAGGATGTTCCACTGGCTGGTGCCGGAGGCTATCAACTGCTCGTTATCCTTGCGGAAGATGCGGAAATCGCAGTAGATGCGGAGTGAGGTCAGTTCGCTCACCCATATCTCCACCGTGAAGTCCTCCGACCAGTAGGTAACCGTCGGCTGAACGTCTATCTGAACCTCCGTGATGACCCATATGCGGTGCTGTTTTACGATGTCAAATGCAGCAACATTGTGGATGGTCATCAGCCGTGCGAAACTATCCTGGAAGTACATCAGCATGGCATTGGACGTTAGCCTATACAGGGGTGTGATGTCCGATGCGGTAGCTGTGTAGGTGTGTCTGTATTTACCTTCTGTAATCATACTCTGTTTGTTGAATGGGGATTTATACTTCTCTACCTTGCTGTTTGGGGGATGTGCCGACAAAATACCACATGGCTATCCAAAACACGATTACGCAGATAAAAGCAAGGGTGAAAGTCGTGTCAGAAAACAGGTCACGTTTCGAGAAATTCGCGATGCCATGAAATGCGGCGCATAGCAGCAATGAATGGGTTTCGCTCACCACCTTTCCTATTCCCCATGAAGCGAAAAGCAGAAGCAGGAATAATGGCAAAGCACTTCGCAGAGTTAAATCCAAATGCCACAGAAACCACATCACCGTGATGATAAGCACATATTGCCAAACAGGTAATTTCCTGAGTTCGTATTGCAAGAATCCACGCCAACCAAATTCTTCCAACAGCCCATACGCAAATGCCAACAAACATGTCACGCCCAAGTCCCATCCGCCGATAATGCCAAAAACTATACAGGGTATAACAATAGTCGCAATGGATTTCCAGGCAGACTTGCCTATGAGCGTGTATTCCGTTCTACGTTTGAAAATAAGCATAGCCACCCATGCTCCGATAGCGGGCCCAAGCCCAGTGGCAAGCGCTGCGGAAACTTGAAGTGCATAGCTCGTTTCAATTGAAGGGAACTTGTTGACAACAAGCAATGATATCAGGCGCACCAATAAGGCTGTGATATAAAAAGTTGCGATTGCACCAATATGAATGCTCTTATAACGTAAGTTCAGTTCCATTCGTAAATTCCGTTTCACGAGTTTATGGCGGCGCCTCAGCGTAGCTTGAACAAGCTCAGCTCTGCATTCGGCTTGCACATAAATTCCGTCTTATCTGTTTTCTTGTACAGGCAAATCACACAGGATTCTGCCTCGCAAGCACGAGAAAAGCTCGTTGCATAGAAAAATCAATGATCCCGCACGTTTTGAGCATCGTTGAGAGGCTTGTCGGGTTCTGGTACTGCAAAGGTACAGTTTTCTTCAGAAATGGCAAACATCTGATTGAAAAAAGAGTCGCATCAGTTTCCTTGGGGCATCTGTTTTGTGTCATGCCCACTCTTGCGTAAGCCTTCCTGCTAATTGGGAAGACTCGAATCCCCCAGGCGGTATTCCATTCCAGCCACGGTGGGGAAACAGTATATCTCAGCATCCTGGCCGTGATAATAGGCCTTGACGGCTTGGCCGTTCTCGAAAAGAGGTGTGGTCTCTATTTTCCTGCCCTTCTTGTCGCGCACGGTCAGGGATTGTCCGAACGGGCTGAGCAGGCGGCATTCCCCTCCCAGCAAACTGCGGATGGAGGCCGTGATGCGCCCGTGGTCGTAGTGTGCCGTCACCTGGAACCCACCCTCGGCCAGCATGTCGGTGAAGCCTGCCTCCTGCCATGCAGACGGCAAGGCAGGGAAGATGCGTATGATGCCGCCCCAGCTCTGGAGCAGCATGTAGTTGATGGACTCCACACCCGAGAGCGGTGTCTCCACCACCTGGCCTCCTCCCTCGCGATACATGGTGTTGCGCGTGATGTTATGATGCACGTCGAGTTGGTCAAGTGTCTCCAGTGCCTTGTCGCCCTGTCCCAAAGTGGCGTACATGGCCGCACCGCCGGTGAAGGTATATCCGGCATGCCCCGAGGCTCGTGTCAGCTTCTGCCAATGGTCCACGGAGGTCTGTATAAGGCGGCGCTCATCCTCACGGTCGGGACTGATGAGGTGGTAGGGATAGACGGCCAGCAGGTGGGAATAGTGGCGGTGTCCGGTGGAGAAAGGCTGGTCGCGCCCAATGCGTAGGCCGTTCCCGTCGGTGTGGAAGGGGGTGAGCCGTTGCTGAAGCTCGGTCCATCGTGCCACCTCACCCGAGTTCATGTTCAGCTCGCGGTCCATGCGGATGAGGGTCTTCAACAGCCACTGGGTGGACATCAGGGCATAGTTGACATTGATGAAACGGTCGTTATTCCCCTGGAAATACTCAGGACTGATGGAGGAGACGAACTCGAGGCGTCCGTCCTGGTTGACAGTCATCTGTGACTCAAGGTACTCCAGGCTCTCGCGCATCTGCTGGAAGAGCAGCTTGGGGTCGCACTGGCCGGTATATTGCCAGTATTTGTAGCAGCACTGCAGGAGCCACGGCAGATTGCCGAACTCAGAGATGTAGGGAGCATCTCCCGTATAGGTGCCGGCTCTGCCCACTCCTATCCCGTGTCCGCCAGTATTGCGGCGCAGAGCCCCGCTTCGGTAGTAACGGTCGATGCCGGCCACAAGCGAATGGCCCTCGCGCAAAGCGGCCAGGCTGGTGTACATGGGCATATAGGAGAGCTGTACGTTCAGGTTGTACCATATCGCGGCCCATGCGCTGGCTGTAACCCAGGGCCCTTGCGTGTCGATGATGTTGTCGCTTTGGGCATCCGTGCAGCAAGCGAACTTGTACATCTGCAACCACCAGAATTGTTCCCAGCGGGGCGAGGACGGCAGGCTCAGCGTGCAGGAGGTATAGTAGTCGTGCCAGAAGGTGCGCGAGGCGTTCCTGACAGCCTTGAAGCCCAGCGCCATCGACCGGTCGAGCCTTTGAGTGGCATCGGCGGAGGCCTCCCTGACGGCCTGCGGGATGTCCGTCGCGTCGCTGGTGCCAATGCTTACGAAGAGTGTGTTTCCCTTTCTGGCTGATGCCACGACATGTGCGCCGCGGTCGTGCATCGGGTTCTGCACCAGCCGGTGGCCGTCGGCATCGGAAACGGTTGTGGGCCTGGGCGGAAGCTCATCGGCATAGTCCTGTGTCCGCCTCTGCGGTTCGAGATAGAAACGTGGCGTGATGCCCCATTCCTCCCGTACTTCGGCCTGTGCACCCTTCTCGCCACCAGTACCTCGCACCTGCACGAGGAAGACCTTGTTCTGCCTGTCGGAAATGAGTTGCCACGAGATACGGCCAAGGGAGGTGACCATCTCGCCGGAGACCTCGCCGTTCCAGATGTCCATGTGCATCGTACGGTGTATCAGGCTGCCGCGGGGACGGAGGATGATGTTTCCCGCAAGTACACGAGAATCGCAGAACTCCCATCCTCTTATTACATGGTGGGCAATGGCGCGGTAATGTCCCAGCTGCATGCGAATGGCTGTGGTATCAACGGTATCGGCCAGGACCATGACGCCCTGAAGTCCGTCGCCCAGGAATGCACCTTCGTAGAAGCTGTCGGTGATGTCGTCCTGCCATCGCAGGTCGCAACCGTTCACGATCTTCTGTGTATTGTATGCCCCGCAAACGAGGCTACTCATGAGGACACACCATCCCAATAGGAATCTTTTCATCGTCTCTGGCATGGAAAAGAGGTTAAACCCGAATTCGGCTATAGCTGTATGGTTAGCGAACCCTACTTGATCATGATTTTCTTTCCATTAAGAATACAGGTGCCATGTTGTGTAGGCTTCCATTCTTTATTTCTTGCAACTCAAGAACTTAGTCATCCATTCCTATCAGAGCACCCTTGTGGTTGAATTTCAGTTCGACGTCATTCGACAGCTCGATGTCGTAACCATAGCGCTCCTTCTCAATCTTTGTAATCTTACAGTTGCTGAAGTTTGCCTCGGCATACTGCTTGATGGCAGCGGGTACCAGAGCGGCAGGCACTGCACTCGTTCTGTGGCGGTCCACCTGTTTCCAATCACCCTTGGCGGTAAACTCTATCGTTGTTCCATCGTCCAGGCGGAACTCGTAGGAACTCCGGTCCTTCTCAGCGTAGAGGATTTTCTTTCCGGGGAAATTCTTTGTTACAAACGTCTTAGCCGAAGCTGGAAGTTGATCTACTGGTATGGGCTTGTCATCTGCAAGTGCTACGTTTGACACCATCATACACATAAACGCTACAAATAAAGACTTGAAAGTTTTCATACTTCTTACATTTTTTAAATTATAAATCTTGTTGTTTTTGAATTCTCTGATGCAAAGGTAGTGACAGTTTAGGTTGCTGCAAAGAAAAAAACACTTTTATTTACCTTGTTATCGCGACAGAGGGGCGACATTTGCGACAAAACAGCGGAACTACCTAAAAAAATGTCGCGAATAGGATTTCTTTAGGGCATATTTCAAAATAACTGGCTTAAGTTTCTGGAGTAGTCAAGTAGTCAAGCCAATACTCCATTTGCCATTTAGCCATTTCTTGCTGAACTTCGGCGACGATGAAACAACATCCATTGAGCTTTCGCCATCGATTATTAACAAGAATGATGATACCTGGTACTCGCTCGACGGCATTCGTCTGAGCAAGAAACCCAGCGAGAAGGGAATCTATATTCACAACGGAAGAAAGGAGGTACTGAAATGAAAAAGTACGAACAGCCCACATTGATTGCAGCTGATATGATGCAAATGTGCTCGATACTGGTAGGAACAGTTCGCAAAACCAGCGGTAATGCTGACCTCACTTACGGCGGTGGGGGAACTGGTGCAGCACGCGTAAAGGAAAGCAACCTCTGGGACGACGAGGAATGGTAATCTCTCATGCTGCTTTGCACAGACACAATTGGCTGGCAGAAATGAGAGTCTATAGAAACAGGCTTGCCTGAAGATTTCAGCTCCTGCACCGATGGTGCAGGAGCTTTTTTTAAATCCTTTCGTGCGTGAGTTTCTTGTCCACACCTCCGGAAGCATGGGCTTCTCTGAGAAGGAAATCAACATGGCTCGCTCAATCCTCCTTCACATGACCATGAAAAAGAAGGAGACTTGGAAATTCATCTTGCAGACTTTGGCGGCTATCATCAGCGCGATTCTGACAAGTTTGGGGGTGAGCAGCTGCCTGAGTTGATTAGCGGTTAGAGGTTATGGGTTAGCGGTTAGCGAATCGGAATCCTCGGAGTAATCGGAAAACTCGGAGTAATCGGAAAACTCGGAGTAATCGGAGTAATCAGAGTAATCGCCCCCCTTAAACGCTTCCAGAGAGAAAAAAGAGATGAGAATCTACTCCCATTAGGGATAGTGGGTTCTCCCCTCTCGTCCAACAAAAAACCTGGGCACATCATGCCGCCGTTTCCCCCTTTGCCCGCGATGAAGAAAGATTTTTGGCTTTTTATTTGGTAACATCGGCTCGGTTTTGTATTTTTGTAGCAGAAAAGACAGATTTACGCAATCAAGAAGATCCTTACCATGACACTCTCTAGCAAACCGAAAATGCCATTGCTGCTGCGCGTGGTTGTTGCCATCTCACTCGGCGTGATGCTGGGAAGACTGATGCCCGAATGGGCTGTGGCGGTGTTCACAACCTTCAATGCGGCGTTCTCTTCCTTCCTGAAGTTCCTGATTCCACTCATCATCGTGGGGCTCGTGATGCCTTCCATAGCCGACATCGGACGGTCTGCGGGCCGACTCCTGCTGCTCACCGTCTGCATAGCCTACGGCTCAACCGTCCTCTCCGGACTCTTTGCCTATGGCGTTTCGGCTTCCGTGTTCCCCCATCTGCTGCCCTCCACGAGTGCCCTCCAGGAGATCGAGGACAAGGCGACAGGCGTTGCCCCCTATTTCACTTTGGCCATCCCACCGCTCATGGACGTGATGAGCGCCCTCGTGCTTTCTTTCATCGCTGGCCTGGGAATGGCTTACCTGAACCTGCCCCGCATGAAGGACCTGGCCGACGAACTGAAGAGACTGGTCGAGAAGGCCATTGCCGTCATCGTCATCCCCCTGCTGCCGATCTATATCTTCGGCATCTTCCTGGAGATGACCCGCACGGGACAGGCCTTCCACATTCTGATGACCTTTGCCTCCATCATTGGCGTCATCTTTGGCATGCACATCGCCCTGCTGCTCATCCAATACTGCATCGCTGGAGCCATCGTGCAGCGCAACCCCTTCCGCCTGCTGGCAACCATGCTCCCTGCCTACTTCACAGCCCTGGGCACCTCGTCCTCGGCTGCCACCATACCCGTCACCGTGCGCCAGGCGCGGCGGATGAAGGTCTCTACGGAGGTTACGGACTTCGCCATCCCTCTGTGCGCAACCATCCACATGAGTGGTTCGTGCATGAAGATAACGGCTTGTGCGGTAGCCCTGATGCTCATGCAGGGCATGACGTTCACCACACCCATGTTCGTGGGGTTCGTGATGATGCTGGGCGTGATGATGGTAGCCTCGCCTGGAGTGCCTGGAGGTGCCATCATGGCCTCGCTGGGTGTGCTGTCCTCGCTGCTGGGCTTCGGCGAGCAGGACTGCGCCCTGATGATTGCCCTCTACATCGCCATGGACTCGTTCGGCACAGCCTGCAACGTGACTGGCGACGGCGCCATCTCGCTGATTGTGGACCGTGTGCATCATGGCAGTAAGGTTCTATCTACAAATAGTACATGAAGCATAGATGTCTAATGCATATAATCGGAGATAAGAAAATTAGAACCAGTTTTTTACGGACTAATGATTCTCTATTCACTTTTCTTTTTTCACCTAATAAAAATTTGTGATAAAATGACAGAAGAACAAAATAGAATATCCCTTCAAGAGGCTGGAGAGCCGTTGCAACTGAAGACAATGCTTGGTGGCATTATCATTAACACTTCTAAAGTGGGACTCCTTTGTAAAATATATACCCTCGATGGCGTTCTAAAGTATGATTCCGTTCTTACAAAAGGAGACCAGAGATTATCTCTGCCATCTGCACAAACATATATTGTAAAAGCAGGGAAACAAAATTTAAAGGTATTTGTCGAATAACGAATAATAAAGCAAGAATCCCATGGTCTCAATGACAGGTCTGCCGATTTAGTAATCGAAGAAGAAGGAAATGAAGACAATTCAAAGACATTGGTCAGCCAAGAGTTCTGTATTTAAGAATTCATCCGGATGGTCTTTTGTTGAATTCATCCTCATGTCATGCACATTAGGTCTGCGACTGGCGGCTCTCCTGCTTCTCGCCTTCTGCGCCCTCTCTTCCCCTCTGCCAGCCCAAAGCAAGTCGCGGCACTCTGCCCAGCGCAAAGGGTGGGAGCTCGTGTGGCACGACGAGTTCAACGGACACGCGCTCTCTGACGAATGGACACGCATCCCACGTTTCCCCAACCCATCGGAATGGAACAAATACATGAGTACGGACGACCGGCTCTTCCGTGTCAGCCAGGGACGGCTTACCCTCTATGGCCTCACCAACGACTACCTGCCCCAGGATACTGCCCATTTCCTGACAGGAGGCGTCTACACCCGTGGCAAAAGACTCTTCCAGCGGGGACGGATAGACATCCGCCTGCGCATGGACGATGCATCGGGTGCCTGGCCTGCTGCCTGGCTCCTGCCCGAGGGACGCTGGCCTCACGATGGAGAGATTGACATCATGGAACGCCTGAACCACGACGATTTTGCCCACCAGACGGTCCACTCCTGCACTACGGAATACGACACCATCGGCCGCAAGACGCAGCCCTGGCACGTCACCTCGCCCATACGCAAGGGGAAATGGAACGTCTACAGCGTGGAGCTCTACCAGGACAGCATGAGCTTCTTCATCAACAATCGACATACGTTCACCTACCGCCGCCAATCCGAGCTGGGACCCGATCAGTACCCCTACGACCGTCCCATGTATCTGCTGCTCGACATGCAGCTGGGAGCTGACTGGATGGAACGTGTCGATCCGCGCGAGTTGCCCTATCGATACCAGATAGACTACGTCCGCTTCTACCAGAAGAAACCAGAAAAGGAATAGACAAGAAACAACAAGATAACTACAGCAAACATGGACAGAACTCTCGACCTCATGGTGAGCGCCTACGGATTCACACGTGACCTCACCTACGACATGGCCCTGCTCCCCTGGGGAGCCACAGAGCCACACAACCTGCATCTGCCTTACCTGACGGATTGCATCCTGAGCCACGACGTGGCAGTAGAGGCAGCCACTTTGGCGCTGAAGCAATACGGCATCCGCTGCATGGTGATGCCTCCCGTATGTCTGGGCAGTCAGAACCAAGGACAGCGCAACCTGAAATTCTGCGTGCATGCCCGCTACGAGACCCAACGGGCCATCCTGAAGGACACGGTGGACGCGCTCCATCTGCAAGGGCTGCGCCGCCTGCTCATCGTGAACGGACATGGAGGGAACTCCTTCAAAAACATGATCCGCGACCTGAACGTGGATTACCCTGACATGGTGGTGGCTGTCTCCGACTGGTTCCGCGTGTTGCCCGCCAAGGATTTCTTCGACCATCCAGGCGACCATGCCGATGAGCTGGAGACAAGTGCGATGATGTACTACCACCCGGAACTGGTGGACCTCACGATGGCAGGCGACGGCAGGACGGGCGGTTGGGCATTGCCGTCCCTCCAGGAAGGTGTTGCCTGGATACCACGCCGCTGGGACAAAGTGAGCCGCGACACGGGCGTAGGCGACCCGCGGGCCTCCACAGCCGAGAAGGGCAAACGGTTCGCTCAGGCGGTGGCACAGAAATACGCCCAGCTCATCCGCGAGATGTGTGAGACGGAGGACTACTATCTGCCCCTGTGAGGACGGAACCCTGCCTCGAATGTCAAACGAAAGACCAATCCTATAAAAATGCAATAATGTTATGATGAAAACAAAACTTACCCTGCTGATGGCCATCATGATGATCATCGGAACACAACAGATCTGCGTCGCAAAGAAGAAAGCATCGCCCATCAGCGTAGGTTGCATCGCGAGCGGCACAGGTGACGTGGATGCCACTTTCCGCAACCTGCAGGAAATGGGCTTCACCTCGTGCCAGATAGGCTTCCCTGGGAACTACACTCAGGAAACCATCGACAAGCTGGATGCTGCCCGCCAGAAATACGGTATCAAGATTACCACCGTCATCACCGTACCCGGGCGCTGCGTCTGGAACTTCACGGAAGGGCCATCCACCATCGGACTTGTTCCGACGGAAGGACGCGAGCAGAAACTGGAAGCCTACCGCAAGTGCATCGACTTCTGCCAGAAGGCAAAAATCCCTGCCATGCACTCCCATTTTGGCTTCATTCCAGAAGACCCTGCCGACAAGCAGTACAAATCGTTCATCGCTGTCATGAAGGACCTGGCCACCTATGCCAAGGATCGAGGCGTTGACATCTACTTCGAGACAGGACAGGAGACACCCACCACCCTGCTCCGCGCCATCAGGGACATCGGCACAGGCAACTGCTTCATCAACTGCGACACGGCCAACCTGCTGCTCTACGGCAAGGCCAACCCCACGGATGCCATCCGCCAGTTCGGCCATCTCGTGCGCGACATGCATGCCAAGGATGGCACCTATCCCTCGGCCGACGACCCTTACCACTTGGGAAAGGAGAAACCGATTCCGGAAGGCGATGTAGATTTCCCTGCCATCATCAAACTGCTCAAGCAGCAAGGCTACACGGGAGCCATCACCATCGAGTATGAAATGAGCGACAGAACGGCTGACTACATGGTCAAGACACGCAAGTACCTGCAAAAACTCATTGACAAGAAATAAAGAACAAAGACTCAGGAATATGAAAGCAAATGATACGATAAACATTGCCCTCATCGGATGCCGAGGCATGGGATGGGCAGACCTCTGCGCCATGATGCAGAACCCAGGCGTGCAGCTGGTGGCTCTGTGCGATGTCGACAAAGAGGTCCTCGACAGACGGACTGCCGACGCAGAGAAGAACTGGGGCCGTCGTCCCCAGCAGTATCGCGACTACCGCCAGGTTTTGGAGAACAAGGACATCGATGCCGTCATCATCGGCACGCCCGACCATTGGCATTGCCTCATCATGACCGATGCCTGCGCGGCAGGGAAGGATGTCTATGTGGAAAAGCCTGCTGCCAACAGCATTGCCGAGTGCGACGCTATGGTGGCTGCCCAGCAACGCTACAACCGTGTGGTGCAGGTGGGACAGCAGAAACACAGCGCAGAGCATTGGAAACAGCTCCACGAATTCATCCAGAGCGGGCAGCTGGGCCATATCGGACGCGTCAACATTTGGGCCAACTTCACCTACGTAGTGCTGCCGAAAGTGGATCCTGACACAGCCCCTCCTGCAACACTCGACTATGACATGTGGCTCGGCCCTGCACCTCAGCGCCCCTACAGCCGCACCCGCAACGTCAGCTGGCGCTGCTTCTGGGACTATGGAGGGGGACTGATGACCGACATGGGACCTCATCTCTTGGACATGGCTCTGTGGGACATGAACGTCAAGGAGACTCCCATCAAGGTATCTGCCTTCGGCGGGAATTTCGTTGATCCCAACAACAAGGCAGAGACATTCGACACCCTCAGTGTTGACTTCGAGCTCAAGGATTTCAGCATATTCTGGAACAATACGGCTATCGCCTCAGGTCCCTACGGAAGTGTCAACGGACTTGAGTTCATCGGGGAGAACGGCACGATCGTCACCAACTATGACTGGTGGGAAGTGTTGCCTCGAGAGAAACGCTTGGAACCCAAGAAGGTGACAGCAACTCCAGGCGAGCACGTAGTACATACCGGCAACTTCCTGGAATGTGTCCGTTCGCGCCGCATCGACCAGTTGGCCTGCCCCATCACCCACGGAGTCCTATGCGCCAAGTTTGCCCACTTGGGTAACATCGCTGCCCGCACTGGGAAGGTCCTCCGCTACGACGACCAGCGCCACACCTTCCACGACAAGGTTGCCGACAAATTCATTGCCCACCCCTATCGCAAGCCGTGGAAGATGTTCAAGTAAGTTCAAGAAAAGAAAACGAAAAAAAACAGATATACGATTATGATTACCAGAAGAGTTTTCCTGCGCCAGTCAGCCTCAGCTGTTGCCGCCACTCTCATATTGCCACAGGTGCTGCAGTCACGTCCCATCCGCAGCGGCGCAGCCAGCGACCAGCTCCGTGTGGCGCTCATCGGATGCAGAAGCATGGGATGGGCAGACCTCACAGACGTGATGAACCATCCAAACATGTACTGTGCCGCCCTGTGCGACATCAACCAAAACATTCTCTCCAGCCGTGCCAACGAGGCACAGAAACTATGGGGAAACCGCCCTGACACCTATTCCGACTACCGCCGCATCCTCGACCGCAAGGACATCGATGCCGTCGTCATCGGCACCCCCGACCACTGGCACTGTCTCATGATGACGGATGCCTGTTCGGCTGGGAAGGATGTCTATGTGGAAAAACCGATAGCCAACAGCATCGTCGAGTGTGATGCCATGGTAGCTGCCCAGCAGCGTTATGGCCGTGTGGTGCAGGTGGGACAGCAGCAACGCAGCTCCCAGCTTTGGCATGAAATGAAACGCATCGTAGACAGCGGACAGCTGGGTACCATCCCACGCGTCAACGTCTGGGCCAACTTCGCCTATGCTGCCATCCTGAACCCAGCAAAAGACGGCCCCACTCCCGAGGGCATTGATTTCGAGATGTGGCTCGGCCCTGCCCCCCAGCGTCCCTTCAATGAGACCAGGCTCAATGGCCTGTGGCGCATGTTCTGGGACTATGGAGGTGGACTGCTTACCGACTGGGGCGTCCACTTGCTCGACATGGCTTTCTGGGGCATGAACGTCAAGGAAATGCCGCTCCGCGTAATGGGCTCAGGCGCCAACCATGCCTATCCCAACAACTTTGCTGAGACGTTCGACACCCTTAGCGTCTTCTATGGTTACCCCGACTTCCTCATCCAGTGGAGCAACGTAGCCATCGAATCAGGCCCCTACGGCATGAACTACGGACTCGAGTTCAAAGGCACCCAAGGCACCCTCGTCGTCAACCGCGAGAAGATGGAGCTCTATCCCCTGGGAGAGAAACAGCCCTCGCAGCAGTGGAAACCTACCAACAACGAGCACTACGACCACACCACCAACTTCATCGACTGCGTACGCGAGCACCGTTTCGACACCGCCTGCACCATCCAGAACGGAGCCTTCTGTGCCAAAATGGCCCATCTGGGCAACATCGCAGCCCGCACTGGACAAGCCCTTACCTACGATGACCAGCGGCGCACCTTCCATGACAAGGCGGCAGACAAGCTTATCGCTCACGCCTATCGCAAGCCTTGGCGAATGCCTAAAATATAACTCAGTAAGGACATGAGAACAATGAAGAAGTGGGCAACACTGCTCCTCATGATTGCGTTCAATTCGATGTTACTGGCACAAAATGAGGCAGTGGCATCTTATGGCATGCCGAACCCTTATCCTGAGAAGTTCTTCCATCTGAACATGCGAGGGAGCCTGAAGAACTCGCTGCTAAAGTTTGAAAAGGGCGGCGAGGCTACGGTGGCTTTCCTGGGCGGTTCCATCACGGAGATGAAGGGATGGCACAACATGTTGATGGACTACCTGACGAAGAGCTTTCCGCAGACGAAGTTCCGTTTCATTGAAGCAGGCATCGCGTCCATGGGGTCTACTCCCCATGCCTTCCGACTGGTGAATGATGTGCTCTCGAAGGGGCCGGTGGACTTGCTCTTCTTCGAGGCTGTGGTAAACGATGAGACGAACGGATTCACGCCCATGGAGCAGGTGCGAGGCGTAGAGGGTGTGGTGCGTCACGTTTGGCAGAACGATGGGACGACAGACATCGTGATAATGCATTTCATACGTCCCTATTTCGCTGATTTGGTGGCACAAGGGCAGATGCCTGATGTGGTGCTCAACCACGAGCGGGTAGCCAACCACTATCTGGTGCCAAGCGTAGACATGGTGAGCGAGATAAGCGAGCGCATCCTGGCAGGCGAACTGACGTGGAAGGACTTCGGCGACGACCATCCCTCTCCCCTGGGCCAGCAGTATTATGCAGCCTCAATACTGAGACTGATGGGCCTGATGTGGAGCGATCGCCGCAAGACGGACAAGGTGAAGCCTCATCCCCTACCCCAGAAGCCGCTGGACGAGTTCTCCTACGACGAGGGAGATTTCCTGGATATCCGCGAGGCAAGATTGGGACGAGACTGGGCCATCGTACCCACATGGCACCCCAATGATGGCGCAGGCACCCGCAATGGGTTCGTCGATGTGCCGATGCTGGAGACCACAAAGGCAGGAGCACGGCTGACCCTCGACTTCACAGGTCGTGCCATCGGCATCTGCTGCGTGGCTGGGCCCTCGTCAGGCATTCTGGAATACAGTATCGACGGTAGGCCTCGAAAGCAATTGGACACCTTTACCCAATGGAGCGGCGGTCTCTATATTCCCTGGGTATTCATGTTGGAGACGGAGTTGGAACGAGGTCCCCATCGATTGGAGTTGAGAATGTCGCCCCACAAGAATGAGCATTCAAGGGGTACCGCATGCCAGATTCGAAACTTCGTGGTGAACAAATAAAGATGATAGATAAAGAGAAACTACATTTACCATTTACTATTTTCATTTATATAAAGAAAAGAAAGAGATGAAAAGAATCCTGATTGCAATATGTGCATCCTTTATAGCACTGATGGCAAATGCGCAGAACCCTTATCTGCCTCTGTGGGAACACCTGCCTGACGGTGAACCCCGCGTGTTCGAAGACCCAGACAATCCTGGCAAACTGCGTGCATACATCATCGGGTCACACGACACGAACTACTCTGCCTACTGCGGAAACGATGTGCGTATGTGGTCGGCTCCTGTCGAGGATCTGAGCCAGTGGCGCGACGAAGGGCCTATTTTCTCGTGGTATGTAAACGGGCAATGGGACACGATGTATGCTCCCGACTTGGTGGAGACCCGTGACCGCGCAACGGGCAAGAAGACTTACTGGCTCTATCCCCACAGCCGTGGTTGGGGACGCACGCCAATGGTCTGCAAGGGTGACCGACCCAACGGCCCCTTCACACCTGTAAACCTCACGGAGGACGGGACGCGCTGTCTCGAAGGTTCACTCATCGACTTTGACCCTTCGGTGTTTATCGAGCCTGTCAATGACAAGAAAGATCCTGACTACAACAAAGGTTACCGAGCCTACGTGTTCTATGGTTTCCAGCACTCTACAGCTTGCGAGCTCGATCAGGAAACGATGTACTCGAAACGCAAGGGTACTGACCTGATCGATCCTTTCATTCCCGCCAGCAGCCACGATGGCAAGCTGCTGGACAAGGAAGGCAGTGTCTACAAAGCTCTCTACAAGGAGCAGAATCCTCTCGACTTCAATTTCTTCGAAGCCTCATCCATCCGTCAGGTGGGCAACAAATTCGTGATGGTATTCTCTGGGTATTCTGGTAAGGAATACGGTCTGGGCAACACCAATTCGGCCCTGCGATACGCCTACGGAGACTCACCTTTGGGTCCCTGGCGCTCTGGTGGCGTACTGGTTGACTCACGTGGTGTGGTTCCCAACGAGGACGGCTCACACTTGACCACTACTAACGCAGGTCACAACACCCACGGCTCGCTACAGGAAATCAACGGGCAGTGGTACGTCTTCTATCATCGTCCCCCTCGCGGCTTTGGAAATGCCCGTCAAGCCATGGTGGCTCCCGTGAAGATTGAGTGGGACAAGAAGCCAGTAGCCAAGGGAGGCAAAGTGCGCATCGTGGGCTACGATCCCTTTACGAAGGACAACGAGTGGACAGCAAAGGCTTCCGATGGGACAGAGTACACTGGCGCTGAGGTGACCAGCGAAGGTTTCCAAATCTTCGGCCTGCCCCCTTATGGTTATTACTCCGCTGGAATCGCCTGCTATCTGGCTGGTCCCAACGCCAATCAATACATGCAGGACAATCACGACGTATGGAACAACTCGATGGATCTGGCTGGCTTGCAGAACGGCTCTGTCATCGGCTTCAAGTACTTTAATTTCGAAGGTCTAGACAAGGACAAGAAGGGCGTGAAAGCCTTCCCTGGTTTCAAGAAGGATTCACCTTCCAATCAGTTGTGCTTCAATCTGACTACCGAAGGAGGAGCAGGAGAGTTCAAGATTCACGTCATGCTCGACGGCCCCTACACCCAGGCACCCTGGAATGGTCGCGAGATAGCCGTCTACAAAGATCGCTGTACAGAGAAACCTGACAAAAGACTGGGCAGTATGCTGCTAACAAAGGAGACTTGCGAGCTGCTGGGCAACCTGAAGGGCAAACATGCCATCTACCTCGTCGTGGAAGGGCCCGAAATAAAACAGCCAGAGCAACCCCAACGCCCTCAATGGGGACAGCGCCCACAGCAGCCGCAGCGTCCCAAGGGACTCTTTACTTTACACGGCTTTGGCTTCGTTGCAGGTGATTACGATGGACCGAAAGTACCTCAGGTCACTATCAGCGTCGATGGCAAAAAGGTCAACATCCCTGAGACACCCATTCGTGCCACCAATCAGAACGGTTTGATGGATGCCCGCACCTATCAGCTCTATTGTCCGCTGACAGCAAAGTCGAACATCAGCGTTAAGCCATCCGACTCCCAGATTGAAACCATAGTCAGCCCTATTGTAGAAGGTCGAGCCACCGTGAAATGCACCTACGAGGGACAGACAAAGATTTTCCTGATTAACTAAAAGCACAGAAACATGAAACTTATCCAATCCCTGCGGGTGATCGTCGCTGCGATGATGCTTTTTCCAACCTTGGACATCAAGGCTGACGTTGACCCCAATTTCTATATCTTCCTGTGTTTCGGACAGTCCAATATGGAAGGAGCTGCTCGCCCTGAAGCCCAGGACCTGGCCAGCCCAGGCTCACGCTTCCTGCTGATGCCTGCTGTGGATTTCCCAGAAAAAGGTCGGAAGATGGGTGAGTGGTGCGAGGCCTCAGCTCCATTATGCCGTCCCAACACTGGCCTGACACCAGCAGACTGGTTCGGACGGACGCTTGTCGCATCACTGCCTGAAAACATCCGTGTGGGAGTCATTCATGTAGCTATCGGAGGCATTAAGATTGAGGGATTCATGTCCGACAGCCTAGCCAACTATATCAAGACGGCGCCCAGCTGGATGAAAGGCATGCTGGAAGCTTACGGCAACAATCCCTACGAGCGACTCGTCACGTTGGCAAAGAAAGCACAAAAGGATGGTGTCATCAAGGGAATCCTTATGCATCAGGGCGAGTCGAACACAGGCGATCCCAAGTGGGCCGATAAGGTACAGAACGTCTACGATCAACTCTTGGGTGACCTGAAGCTGAAACCTGAGGAAGTACCTCTCTATGTGGGTGGTGTCGTTCAAGCTGATGGTCAGGGTGTCTGCATCGGATGCAACAAGCAAATCAACGAACTTCCGAATACCATTCATACCTGCCAAGTCATCTCTTCCGACGGCTGTACCAACGGTCCTGACCGTCTTCACTTTGACGCCGCCGGCTACCGTGAGCTGGGATGCCGCTATGGGGAGGCTGCAGTCCGTTTTCTGGGCTTTGAGCCCAAACGTCCCCACATCGAGATGCCAAAGAAACTGGAGGTTCCTGACGATGCCTTCATCCCGGAGACCACTTTGCCAGGCAGGGATTTCCCGAAAGTTGACAAACAGGGACGTGCTTACTTCCACATCCAGGCCCCAGAGGCTCGTAAGGTCGTGCTCGACATTTGCGACAAGAAATATGAGATGGAGCCCGATGGGAAAGGTGGATTCATGGCTGTCACCAATCCGCTGGCTGCTGGTTTCCACTATTACTTCATCAACATCGGCGGTGCGAGCTTCGTCGATCCCTCTTCCGAGACCTTCGCAGGATACAACCGTGAGGCTGGCGGCATCGAGATTCCAGAGGGTCCAGAGGGAGACTACTACCGTCCGCAACAGGACGTTCCCAAGGGAGAGATGCGTAGTCTCTATTATTACAGCACGTCGGCTAAGGCATGGCGACACGTTATGGTCTACACTCCGACAGGTTACGATCTGAAGAAGAACAGCAAGAGGCGCTATCCAGTTCTCTATCTGCAGCACGGAATGGGTGAGGACGAGACAGGCTGGGCCAAGCAGGGACACATGCAGCATATCATGGACAATGCGATAGCAAAGGGTGAGGCCGTGCCGATGATTGTGGTCATGGAGAGCGGTGACGTCAAAGCTCCGATAGGCCCACAGAGTAGAGAAACCTACGGCGTCACTTTCTATCCCATATTGCTCAATGACCTTATCCCCTATATCGACACCCACTTCCGCACCAAAGCAAATCGAGAGAACAGAGCGATGGCGGGACTGTCATGGGGTGGACACCAGACGTTCGATGTCGTGCTCACCAACCTCGACAAGTTCTCTTACATGGGAACCTTCAGCGGTGCCATCTTCAATCTCGACCTGAAAACAGCCTACAACGGAGTGTTCAGCAATGCCGACGAGTTCAACAAAAAGATACACTACCTTTTCATGAGTTGCGGCACAGAGGGTTCAGAAAAAATATTCGGCACAGAGAGCATGGTGAAGAGTCTGAAAGAACTCGGAATCCATGCTGTCTATTATGAATCGAAGGGAACGGCCCACGAGTGGCTCACTTGGCGACGCAGTCTTCGCGAGTTCATCCCCCATCTGTTCAGGTAAAAACGGACTTCGTCTCAGACAGGCAGACCTGGAGAAACATGTGAAAGTAAACTTTTTGTTCATTTCCGGCAAAGTATTCGTAGATAAATAAAATTAAATTATTATCTTTGTACCCACATCACAAATTCTGGAACAAAATGAGAAAGTTTACAAAAATCCTACTGCTGCTGACTATCCTGTTTCTGCCAACTATCCTCTCTGCCACCAAGCCCCCACGTCGAGTGCTGGTGCTGGCCGAGCGTGGAGGACTCCATGAGGGCTTCACCGCCACGGGGCTGAAATGGCTGGAATCACAGCGCGAGCGGCTAAACTTGGAACTGACGGTGCTGAACTCTGCCAAAGAGATTCCTCAGGGTGAACTCAAGAAATACCAGCTGGTGCTGCAACTCAACTATCCACCCTACGCTTGGAGTGAGGCCTCGATGAAGGATATGGAGAAATACATCGACAAGGGGCAAGGAGGATACATCGGCTTCCACCATGCCAGCCTATTGGGCGAGTTCGATGGTTATCCGATGTGGAACTGGTTCTCTGACTTCATGGGAAAGATACGCTACAAGAACTACATTGCTGAGAAATCGGATGGAACGGTACAGGTGGAGGACAGGAATCACCCTGTGATGCAGAATGTGCCAGGCACTTTCTTGGTACCTGACGACGAGTGGTACACCTACGAGACCAATCCGCGTCCCAATGTTCATGTTCTGGCCCACGTTGACGAGTGCAGCTATACCCTGAAAACCAACATCAAGATGGGCGATCACCCTGTCATCTGGATCAATCCGTCGAAGAAGGCTCGCAATGTCTATTTCCAGTTTGGTCACAGCAAACTGCTCTACGACACTCCTGCTTTTCTCACCCTTTTCGAGAACGCAATCCGTTGGACTCTTGGCGACACTGAATGAAACGTTTCCTTCTCTTCTCTGCCTTGATTATTGGAGGGATGCTGCTCTACCTGAAAGGCAGTTCCCAACACGACTCCTTGAGCAGCAATCTAGACGAGGAAATCCATTTGAGCAACATGTTGCACAGCCCCCTGCCACTGGACGGAAGCCGTTCGCTGGAGGCTTATCAACTCAGGCAACCTGTGCTGCATTCCGAAGCGATACCTCTCGATGACTCTGTCAGCAGATGGATGCATAAAGGTTTTGGAAGGATGGAATACATCGCAGACAGCGGGTTATGCCTGACGATTCCCGTCCATACAGGAGAAAGAGCGAAGGGACCTGACAATGACCCAGATTATGCCACCTTCGGAAGAGCCAGTCTTTCGCTGGACCTGAATGGACGTGACTTGCGTCCATTCACCAGGATGGTCATGGAAGTAAAGCCCATCTGCCAGGGTGTCATGATTATGAACCTGAATGCTGTCCTGCAGAACGCCCACCCGAATGGATTGGGAGCACATCTCATCAACCTGACCAACAACGAGTGGAACACAATAGTGTTCGACATCAGTGGGCTGGAACGTGATTCCGTATGGAGCCTCACCCTTTACACAAACCTGAAGGGAGGAAACGAAGCTTTGTGCGACAGCATCTCTTACGTACTGCGTAACCTACGTTTAGAGCGAGTGGAGAACCCACCAAAAGAAATTGGTTGGGAGGTCCTGCCAGGAAGCATTGCCTACTCCTCCACGGGATATCTGACGAAGGGACGCAAGACGGCGATAGTGGACAGCACCTGCAGAGGGGCGTTCTCGCTGGTGGATGAGGAAAGTGGAAAGGTGTGTTTTACAAGCAAGACAGAACCCATAAGGACCACCTTGGGAAGCTTTGGCATGGTGGACTTCTCCAGCTTCACGAAACCAGGACGTTATCGTCTCCAACTCGAACAAACCTCGACAGAACCCTTCCTCATCTCTGATGATGCCTTCCTCGACACCCAATGGCGATTGCTCAACTTCATCTTTTGCCAACGTTGTGGCTACGAGGTGCCAGGCATTCATGGAGTCTGCCACCAGGATGTTTTCTGCAATCATGCAGGCCAGGAGGTCTGCTATGGCGGCGGCTGGCACGATGCTGGCGACCTCTCGCAACAAACCCTGCAGACAGCTGAAGTAGCATATTCACTTCTCGAGGCCTATCTCCACAACAAAGGCACTCATCCCCTTCTGGCCAAACGTTTGTTGGAAGAAGCAGAATGGGGGTTGCGTTTCATCCTACGATGTCGTTTCGACGACGGATTTCGAGCCAGCAGTTTGGGCCTGCTTCACTGGACGGACTCCAAAACAGGAACCTATGACGACATCCATAGCGTCCGCAAACAGAACAATGCTTTCGACAATTATCTCTATGCCGCATACGAAGCCTTTGCTTCCCAAGTTTTGCCTGCCTCCTCCCTCTGCGACAGCCTTGTCCAAGCTGCAATAGAAGACTTCCATTTTGCCGAAAAGAAGTTCCAAAGCGACGGGTACGACAACTTCCCGCACATCATGGAACACACCTTCAACACCTCGCCATCCCTGTTCCAGGCAGCCAGAAGCTGGTCGGCCACCCAACTTTTTCTCTTATCAGGCGAGTCATCTTATTCCCAAGTGGCAGCCAACAGCATAGGATATGTACTGAAATGCCAAGAAAAAGAAGGGTTCTCAGGTTACTTCTATCGTGACACGACCTTCTGCGCCCCCGTTCATTTCATCCATCAATCGCGCGACCAACTCTTCCCTCAAGCGCTTATTGCATTGTGCCAGTCTCAACCCTCGCATCCAGATGCCGCGCAGTGGAATGATGCCATCCGTCGATATGCCGACTATCTGAAACGTTTGATGCCCTATACCAAACCCTATGGTATGGTTCCCTCTGGAATTTGGCAGGCAGAGGAATATGCAGATTCTGCAGGATTCCATTCCCTGCATATCTTCGCCCCAAGGAATGCCCAACAGCTCTTTGACCGCCAGTTACAATGCGGATGGAAGATTGACAATACCCACTACCTACGTCGTTTCCCCATGAGTTTTGGCATCTTCAATGGCAACGAGGCAATCATTCTCTCCACAGGTAAAGGTGCTGCGCTATGCGGACATTACCTGAACGATGAGACCCTTTGCCAGATAGGACTGGAGCAACTCTATTGGACGGTGGGCAAGAACCCTTTCTGCCAGTCAATCATCTATGGCGAGGGGATGCACTACCCATCCATGGACAGCTTCTCGTCGGGCGAGATAACGGGTGAGATACCAGTTGGTATCCGTTCCTTTGGCAATGACGACGTGCCTTATTGGCCCCAAACGAACAATGCTTGCTACAAGGAGGTGTGGATGACCTCTGCAGGGAAGTTCTTGTCGCTCATCGCGGAATATGAATAGCATTTACACTTCTTTCCGAAAACAAGAATACAAGAAAAATGGCAGAAAACAACTCTTTGACAATGAAATCGCAGACTCGAATAGCCTCCATCGACGTGATGCGTGCACTGACTATGCTGCTGATGCTTTTCGTGAATGACATTCCTGGACTTGATGGTGTACCTCACTGGATGTTCCATGCTGCTTACGACGAGGATATGCTGGGGTTCTCGGATGTCATCTTTCCGGCGTTCCTCTTTTGCGTAGGCATGTCAGTACCTCTGGCTGTAAACCATCGTCTGCAGCGTGGAGACACTCAATTCCAACTGCTGGGCCACATCCTGCGCCGCACGTTTGCCTTGCTTGTCATGGGTCTGTTCACATTGAATAGTGAGCGAGGTGCTGGCGGAATACCCTACGAATTGTTTTCGTTGCTGATGATAGCAGGTTTCTTTCTGGTATGGATGAATTATCCGAGGCAATGGACTCATTGGTTGAAACGTGTGCTGCAAACTGTGGGTACGGTTCTGCTGGCAGGACTCATCGTCTACAGCGATATTCATGGACCAGCATTCCGTTTTGGCTGGTGGGGCATATTGGGACTGATTGGATGGACTTATCTGGTCTGCACTGTGGCCTATCTGCTGGCTAACCGCTCGTTGCATGGTGTGCTGGCAGTTTGGGGAATCGGTATCGTGCTGTGCGTCCTTAGCAACAGCTCGCTTATCCCTCACGAGTGGTTCAGCCGCATCATCCTGCTTCCCTTCGTGCCAGGTGGTTGGACAGGCCATATGTTGGGACTCTCTGGTATGGCTGCAACCATGCTGATGATCTCAGGCAACAGCTCTTGCAAGAAAATATGGGGCATGTTCCTTCTGATTGGTCTGCTGATGCTCTTGCTGGGCATTCTGAGCCATCATTACTGGATTATCTCCAAGATTCAAGCCACTCCCACTTGGGCATTCTTTTGTCTAGCTATCTTTTTCCCATTAGCAGCCCTGCTCCATTGGCTGGTGGACGTGCAAGGACGTGCCAGTTGGTTCTGGCTGATTGCTCCTGCAGGCACTGCAACTCTAACGTGTTATCTGCTTCCCTACGTCTGGTACCCATGCCGTTCCATGCTGGGATTCCATTTCCCTTGGAGCTGGTATCATGGGATTGTGGGGCTCCTACTCTCGATGGGCTTTGCCTTGCTGGTAGTTCAAGTGGCCCGTTTGCTCGTTCGTTGGCATATAAAAGTTAAGATATAATTTTACCATCACGAATTTACTAAAGAAAGGAAACAACATGAAGTTCTCTATCAAGCTTTTGGGGCTGATGGCTCTTGCCTTGTTCAGCTCTTTCACTTTTGCTCAGAACAATGGCGAGTATGCCGCCAACTATGCCCGCGCACCACGATTCAAAGCACTCCTCCATTACGAGCCACATGCTGAGGAAGCTCATGTGCAGTTTGACAAGCAGGCCATTGAGTTCTTTCACAAACTCACGTATGGTGAGGGATGGCTTATGGATGTCACCACCTCGCTGGCCGATTATCCGTACGAGAAGCTGAAGGAATACAGCATCATCGTCAGCCTGAATGCTGCGCCAGGTGGAGCAGCACAACGAGAAGCCTTTGAGAAATATATGGAGAACGGTGGTGGATGGATGGGGTTCCATGCCTCGGCCTACAACGACCGCAACACGAAATGGCCTTGGTTCAACAAGTTCCTGGGGTGCGGTATGTTCTACTGCAACAACTGGCCTCCACAGCCCGCTTTGGTGGAATGCGAGACTCAGGAACATCCCGTCACTTGCTCTCTGCCGCAGTCCTTCGTGGCACCAGCCAGCGAGTTCTATCAGTGGCAGCCAAGTCCTAGGAAGAACCCTGATGTGGAAGTTCTCCTATCCATCTCCCCCAAAATGTATCCCTTCGGCCTGAAAGACGTGGTGAAGTTTGGTGACTTTCCCATCGTATGGACCAACACGAAGTACCGCATGGTCTATTTAAACATGGGACATGGCGACGAGGGATTCATCGATGCCACCCAAAACCTGCTCTTTGTCAATGCCTTCCGTTGGGTAGTGAGCCGTGACCCACAGGGCGATCCATTCAAGAAATAAAAGAAAAGCCGCTTCTCATTTTTTTTATAGGCACTATGAGAATAACCATTGAAAAAAACGAACAGGCTTTCGACCTCGCTGCTGCTGAAAGGATTGTACAGCAGATTAAAGAGAAGCCAGAAAGTGTGATAGGACTCTCCACGGGACGAACCACGGGTAACATGCACCGACTGGTGGCCCAAATCCATCGTGACCGACCTTTTGATGCCAGCCGTACCACTTTCTTTGGAGTAGACGAAGTGACAGGTGTGCCTCGCTCCTATTCTGGCGCATGCTACACAATGCTCAAGACGGAAATTATTGATGATTTGGGAGTAGATGAAGAACATTTCCTGATGTTGCCCACAGAGAGTGACAACCTGGATGCTGACTGCAAGCATTTCTCCGATGAGTTGCAGCACAGAGGAGGCATTGATCTGCTCATCCTGGGCCTTGGCGAGAACGGACACCTTGGATTCAATCAGCCAGGGACTTCCTTCGAAAGCACAGCAGGTGCAGGCAGTATGGATTCTGCGTTGGAAAACCGTATACGCAGAGAGACGGGAGTGTCTGCTGAACATCCCCTTGGAGGTGTCACGTTGGGCCTTTCTGACATCATGCAAGCCCGTCGCATCCTGCTGGTGGTCAAGGGGGCTTCCAAAGCAGAGATTGTGAAGCAAGTCCTGCGAGGCCCTGTCAGTAGCGATGTTCCAGCCTCTCTCCTCCAACGTCATCCACATTGCGAGGTATTGCTCGATGCTGATGCTGCTTCTTGCCTTCCATTGGATGAAAAGAAGTCTGAAGGAGATAAGCCCTCCTATCTTGCTCCGTTCCTGACAATGGTTTTTCTTTTCCTCATCATAGGTTTCCTGACCACCGTAAATTCCCAGCTGCAGGGACCACTTCAGTCAGCCTTTCTGGCACGTGTGGGATCGCTCAAGAACACACTGGCTACGATGGTTACCTTCTCTTGGTTCCTCGCCTATCCTGTTTGCGGTGGGCTGGGCACACGCTGGACAGATCGCTACGGCTACAAGGGGACACTCCTGCGTGGACTGCTGGTGATGGTTGGTGGACTGTTGCTTTTCTTCCTTTCCTCTGTTTATACAGTAGCACGACCAGACAGCGTGGTCAACCTCCTTGGTGAAGTAATCCCTGTTGGCTTCTTCATCTTCTTGCTGGGTTCTTTCATATTGGGAGGTGCTGTCACAGTGCTTCAGGTTGTCATCAATCCTTACCTGATGGCCTGCCATGTCAGGGGAACGCAACCCATCCAACGTCTTGCCATTGGTGGCTCTGCCAACTCAGTGGGAACGACCATTGCTCCCTATTTTGTTTCTGGCATCATCTTCGGAGGTATGGCACTGGAGCAGGTCAAGGTCAACCAACTGCGTCTTCCTTTCCTTGCCATTGCAGCCGTTATCGTGCTGTTGACTGCTTTGCTGAGCCGATTCTCTCTGCCTGACATTGCTGGCACACGAGCTGATTCCAAACCTCTGGAGCGCAGTGTGTGGTCATTCCGTCACCTCACATTGGGTGTCGTGGCAATCTTCTTCTATGTAGGATGCGAGGTCTGTGTGGGAGCCAATATCAACCTTTATGCCCGCAGTGATCTGGGTCTCGGCACAGCTGTCATCACGCTGATGGCTACGCTCTATTGGGGGCTGATGCTGGTAGGCCGACTCTGCGGAAGCAGTTTGAGTCGCATCTCCCCACGTGCCCAACTTACCTTCACGACGCTGATGGCCTCGCTGATGCTTCTGCTGGCAATAGCCTTCAACCAGCCGTGGCTGCTGGTCATGGTGGGACTTTTCCACTCTATCATGTGGGGAGCCATTTTCACCCTGGCAACGGCCGGCTTAGGCCGCTATACTTCTGCTGCCTCAGGAGTCTTCATGATAGGTGTAGTGGGTGGAGCAATTCTCCCCCTTGTACAAGGTCTCGCTGCTGATGCACTTGGCAGCTGGCGATGGTCTTGGCTACTGGTTCTCGTGGGCGAAGTCATCATGCTTCTGTATGCTAGAATAGGGTCAAGGCAAACCACGCCCACCAACCTGTAGGCAAGAAACTCGAGGAACTACGTTGGCGTTTAAAGGGAAACGTTGGTCTCGAAATCCAGATGAGCGCATACCGTCATGCTCTCATCCTGAGCGGACAAATAAGTGATGGTAAAGGTCTTGCCCCCTTTGGCTACAGTCAGGATCACATGGCCGCCCTCGAAAGCCGCTTCTGGCATCAGGCTAAGGAAAGGTTTGCCTTGATCTTCCTCACGTCGTTCCTTGGGGAAGATGCCAGGACAGATGTAACGCTCTCCCTGATAGATACTTTGGTCGTAAAGACGTTCCATGACGGGCGCCACATCATGCAGCTGGTCCCAAACGCAGCTGACATAGACCTGCGAACGCAGAGCCGCAACCAATTTTCTGGGCATGCTGTAGTGACCATGATGATTGATCTTGGCCACATGACATGATGGTATGGCTTCAGCGAGAGCATCCTCTATCTCAAAACGGGTGCCGTCCTCCAGTTTCCAGGCGTCAGAGAAATCGCCAGCGGTATAGAAACGGAAGGGACCGTAACTGAAAATCATGCCCAGCGACATACCGTTCTCATTGAACGCCACGGGTGGATTCTTCTTTCGTTCAGCATAGAGGTCCACGATGTGTCCGTCTGGGAAGGCGATGCGTCCGTTGCCAGTGATGTTGCGCACAGAGAAACGCGGATATTTCCTGGGGTTGCGCAAAAGGGCAACTTGATTTATGGCACCCACCTGAAACTTTTCTACGGCGAGACCTTTCTTCTTTATCTGCTCCTCATAAAAGAATTTCATGTGCTCCACGTTGTCGGCCCCCTTCTTGTCAACCAAGGGGATGGGGTCGTTATAATCTGGCCAGCAGCGGTCGAAAGCCTTATGGAAATGCAGGGTTTCAGCAGCCTGGCTGAATCCACTCAACGCATACTCTCGACCGTCGCGCACTTCTTTCGATGCACAGAATTCACTGCATCCGCCATGATCGTTGTGATAATGGGAAAGCATCATATAGTCCACATCACGTCCGTTGGGATTCACCCGCTCCACATATCTGGCAATCCATTCCCCAGCATGACGCCCTTCGTGCGGCAAGACGGGCACAGCCAATTTCCCACGTCCGATAGCATTGTGGTCACCGCAATCCAGCAGCATGGTGGTTCCATCGGGCATGATGAAAAACATCGATTCTGCCACACCCGTATAGATAAAATGTACCTGGAACTCACCTTGTTCCCATCCTTGCCACGCTTTCCCAACGGCGGCGTGCATCTTGCCCCTTGCCCATGCTTCCTGCCAAGGAGCCAACCAAGTTGCAGCTCCAGCAATGGCTGTAGTTTTTAAGAACGATCTTCTGTCCATAATCCGCATTTCTTAGTCATTTCGGACGCTAAATTAGGGAAAAATGGGAACAAAAGACCTGATTTTATGGAATTAATGCATAATTGAAGAGAGGAATAGTTGGATGTTTGCCTGTTTTCGCTTAATTTTGCTACATATATCCCTAAAAAAGGAGGTGCAAAATGTTCAACTTTAAGGATTTTCTCGGCTTTATGGCTGTCAACGATGCCTTTAACGATGCAGAGCAGGAAGAGTTGGAGGAAGAACATGAGGAAGAGCGTAAACAATGGGAACAAGAATGCGGAGAGTTGGAAAGCAAACACCAGCAAGAACGTGAGGAATGGGAAAAGATGTTGTGGGGCAAAGATAATATCGATCCGTATAGCGATGAGGAGGATGAGGATGAGAATGAGGAGGATGATCTGGATGAGGATGACGAATATCTTGATGACGACCTAGATGACAACCTAGATGACGAATGGGGAAAGGATGACGAAGAGGACAACGGAATGAGCGAAGAAACGTGGAACGTTCTTCCTGCCATGTCCGATGTTAACGCCAAGGATAAAGATACTATACTGATAAACGGAAAACCCGCTACAATCAGTTATGATAGTCCTGGCATGCTTTATTATGTTCCAAAGTCTGTTTGTGACGAGAAATTGCTGACTATATTGAAAGATTCAAAACCCATACTTAGGTTTCGACTGGATGACAACAATATAATCAAAGCGGATTATCGTTCAACTCAGGAGTTTTATGACGAGAAACTAAAGTCGCTCTCAAGCATTGTCACCCTCATGGAGTTTTCGAATGATGATTTAGCTGAAGACTGCCAGAGAGAGGAAGACAACACCCAATGGGGGTATGTAGACAGGTTTTACGAAAATTATAAAAAATCGTGGAATATAGATCTCTACCTCATTCATGTAAAAGAGCTTAAAAATTCAAACACATTCCCTATCATAGGGAGCACACAAAAGGAGAGCAATCCCCTTGACGAATACATAGCAGCAGGAGGGATAAAAGGATACAGCGCAAAGGAATCCGTTGCTGATAAGGAGGAGAAAGAAGAAAAGAAGGGAAAGTCACTTACAGCCTTGCTGCTTGGTTTCAGCTATCATTGCGATGAGGATTATCTGGAACATGTCCAGAAAGGAGACGTTTTCGTGCTGGTCCCTGAACCCGAAAACAAGGTGGATCCCTGCGCTATTGCAGCCTACAGGAAGGGACAAAAAAGGGCATACGTCATGAAAGCGGATGCCAGAAGACTGGCTGACATAATCAAAGTCCCTACTGAATGTTACGTGGTGAAAGTGGCTGAGAGTAGTGTCCGTGTGAAAATAGAGGTTTAAATACATTTAAAAGACATGAAACGACTGACTTTTTTACTGATGACAGTCATGGCACTAACCATGACGCAAGCTTTCGCGAAGAAGGTAAAGGTAGCGTGTGTGGGCAACAGCATTACCTACGGAGCTTTCATCGACAACCGCGAGAAGTATCATTATCCTGCTCAACTGCAAGGTTATCTGGGCGAGGAATATGAAGTGAGAAACTTTGGATTGAACGGTGCCACACTGCTCCTGCAGGGCGACTATCCGTACATGAAAAGCCCACAGTATCAGCAATCGCTGGACTTCCTGCCAGACATCGTGATCATCAAGCTGGGAACCAATGACACGAAACCCTGGAACTGGGAGCACAAGGCTGATTTCAGGAAGGACTACAAGACGCTCATCGATTCCTATCGGGCCTTGAGTTCGAAACCCAGAATCATTCTGCTCACTCCCCTGCGCTGTTTCCTGCCTGACAACGATCCAGGGATCAACAGCCAACGGATAGCTCAGGAGGTGAGGCCCATGGTGGAGGAAATGGCCTACAATGAGAAGCTGGACATCATCAACATGCACAACGTGGTGGGCGACACATGGGACGCCGCTGTGATGCCTGACCGCCTCCACCCCTCAGCATTGGGAGCTGGCAGCATGGCTTTGAAGATTGCCAAGCACTTGAAAGTGAAGGAAGAAACCATCGAATCGGACCACGGAGAACCTTTCTACAAGAAGGGAGCCTCGACCTTCAATTTCCACGGCTTTCAGGGGTTTGATTTCGAGAGCGACGGAGTGAAGTGCAAGGTGGTGGAGCCTCATGTGGTGGCAGAAGGGAAACCTTGGATCTGGAGGGCACGCTTCTGGGGACATGAGCCGCAGACGGACATCGACCTGCTGGAACGGGGCTATCATGTGGCTTACTGCGATGTGGCTGACCTCTTTGGCTCACCTGAGGCGGTAAAGCGATGGAATGTCTTCTATCGCCACATGGTCAAGGCTGGATTCAGCCGAAAAATGGCACTGGAGGGCATGAGCCGCGGCGGTCTTATCATCTACAACTGGGCAGCCAAGAACCCCCAAAAAGTCGCCTGCATCTATGCGGATGCACCTGTAATGGATATCACCCAATGGCCCATGGCCCTCGAAGGCGACAAGGAAAACACTCAACGGATGATGAAGGCCTACGGATTCCAGAACGAGGAGGAGGCAAGGGCATGGAAGGGAAACCCCAAAGACCATGCACGCAAGATGGCTCGCGCCGGCATCCCTATTCTCCATGTGGTAGGCGATATGGACGAAGGTGTGCGTTATCAGTACAACACCAGAGTCTTCGAGGAGAAAATGAAGGAACTGGGTGCTCCCATCCGAGTGATTCACAAGCCCTCGATAGGTCATCATCCTCACTCGCTGAGCAATCCCCAGCCCATCGTAGACTTTATCCTCCAGGCCATGAATCAGGACAATTAGTTTCCTGTCTTCCAGAGCGTTACACAGTATCTGCAGACGTACGTATCGACATACCGATGTATCCGTTTGCCAACCTTTTTGTAACATCGTAACTTTGTAACAATGTAACATTAAGGAATTTCAATTAGTGTAAGTTGGACTTTAAAGTATATATATTATTATATATATACTTTAATAAAAATCATGCACAATTGGCAGATGCTTAATGTTACAAAGTTACATTGTTACATTGTTACATTTAAGTGTCTGGGGGGAGTCAGTAGGCAGTAGGCAGCAGTCAGCAGTTAAACAGATAAGTAGGTAACTGCACGAAATGAGCGCTTTCTTCAATTCAGGCGATTTTGGCATCTTCGCGCAAAAATGGCCTCAAACCGATGGTCGGAATTTGGTGGCGCGAGGAAAGCTTCGTGCCTTTGCTGTCGCGAAGACACTTCCGCTCGACCATACAATTAAATATTGTATCGTGCTCGCTTAAACGCGCCTTTGCAACGTGTCAGAAAGAGGAAGACAACACGTTGAAAGTCCGGAGTCAACACGTTGAGGAACTCCATCCGACACTTCGTCCAGAGGCGCAGGGCGAATGAGGGAAACGGTTCTCTTGATGCACCAATTGCATTATACTAGGCAAAAGTATTGTGGATTCCAAAAAAAAATCGTATCTTTGCAGACAGGAAAAAAGAATGAACGCATATGAAAAGAATTGTTTTACTATTAACCGCAGTACTTGCCCTGTTTTCGACAGTCAAGGGCAACAATGAAGCAGATGCCGTGCTTGGCAAACTCTATTTCGTAAATCTCAAGGAGGGTGAGCAGCCCGTCATGACCGGTTTGAGCCTGTTTGGCAACCGTTGCGTCAGCGAAGATTTCAACCATAAACCCTGCGCTGCCGAGGGAATCCGTTCGGTCTTTGAACTCGACGAATGGATAGAGTTTCATCCGCAGACAAACGCAAAGAAAGGCATCAAAGTGATGGTTTTCAAGCACCATGCAGACCAAGGCTTTTACCTGAAAAAGGCTTTGAACGACGAGACCCCTGGCTATATTCAGGAATGTGAACTGAACAGAGACCCTGATGCAGAAGAGAGCGACCCCTGGGGTTCGTTCTACCTGCATCCCGATGAGGTCGAACCTGGCTACTACGACTTTGTATTCCTGTACGGCAACAAGGTTATCGCCACCATGCTGACGAAATTCTACAAGCCCAACGAAATATGTGAAAAATCCGATTCGGAATTGGAGAATCTCATGAAGCAACCGGTCAAGCAATAATGCTGTCTACAGCTCCGTGCGACAGCGAGAGAAGAAGTTGCAACCAACTGACATTAAAGCACATCGCTGAGCAACTCCAGACCCATCGCAGATTTCACCCTGCGAGCTAATGAATCAAGAAGATTAGAGATGGGGGAGATTATTTTGTCGTGCTTGAAAGTTTTCCTTCTATTTTTTGCATATTACCGAATTATTTCATATATTTGCATTCAAATAAGACATTTCTACAAATTACACATTTAACTTAAACAAAAACAGTATGAAAAGAACTCTACTTTACCTAATCGCGATGACCGCTTCCTGGCTGGGGCTACAAGCCCAAGACTCTGCATTGGAGCGGCTAACCATTGTGGACGACGTTGTGCAGATTTCCTCGGCCGAGGACTTAGCCAACTTTGCACAGGCTGTCAACGAAGGCAATTTGACGCTGGATGCTGTGCTGACTGCCGACATTGCCGAGTATTCTGAGACGGCCATCTCTCTGGAAGGAGAAGCCAATGCCTACAGCGGCACGTTCGACGGCCAGTATCACACCATTAACATCAACCTGACGACCACAGGTGCGAACTGGGGTTTGATCCGTGCCCTGAAAGGAACGGTGAAGAACCTGCATGTGAGCGGCCAGTTCACAGCTGCCCACAACCGTGTGGGTGTCATCGTGGGTGAGATATTTGGTGGTACCATCGAGAACTGCTGGAGCTCGGCAGACATCGCTGCCAATTATGGGGGTGACGGTGCCATCTCTGGTATCTGCGGACGCGCCAGTGGAGCTGGCAGCACCATCCGCAACTGCGTTTATTCAGGCAACGTCAGCTCTGGAGAGACGGGAACCTACAACTGTGCAGGTATCGTGGGATGGTGTCCCAACCCTATCGACATCATAAACTGTGTTGTCACAGGAACTTTCGACACAGACCACAGCCAAGGCAACGCTCGTCCGCTGGCCCGCTATGATGATGCCAACAACACGAACGCCCAGTGCAAGAACTGCTACTACGTAGACCCCAATGGTGACAAAGTCCAGCCTGGCGCAGAGCAGGTGGAGCCTGAAACAGTAGCAAGTGGAGCACTGTGCCATCTCATGAACTTCAACCTGGATACCCCCATCTGGTTCCAGAACTTGGGCGAGGATCCCGTACCTGTGCCCTTCCCCTCTCACAAGGAAGTCTATCCCGTTGGCAATCTCCGTTGCGACGGTCATGCAGAAGACGGCGCAACCCTGACCTACACCAACGACAAGAGTGCTGCGAGCACACCTCCTGCCCACAATTATGTGGATGGCATCTGTACCGTATGCGGTCAGGCTGACCCCAGCATGGCCACTCTGGTGGACGGATACTACGAGATTGGCACTCCTGAGCAGATGGCTTGGTTTGCTGCCAAAGTGAATGGTGGCGACACGAGCGCCAACGGCAAGCTGGTGGCTGACATCGAGTTGCCTGCAAGCTTTGCTCCCATCGGCAACAGCAGCAACATCTATGCCGGCATCTTTGACGGCCAGTATCACACCTTAGAGATCAACATGACCACGCAGGATGCAAACTACGGCTTGTTCCGTGCATTGGGTGGAACAGTGAAGAACCTGCATGTAAGCGGTATCTTCACAGCTGCCAACAACCGCGTGGGTGTCATCGTTGGTGAAATCTTCGGAGGTACCGTCGAGAGCTGTTGGGTATCAGCTGACATCGATGCCGCCTTTGAAGGCGATGGAGCCATAGCCGGTATCTGCGGACGTGCCAGTGGAACAGGCAGCACCATCCGCAACTGCGTCTTCTCAGGCAACGTGAGTGGTCCCGCATGGAACTGCGCCGGCATCGTAGGATGGTGTGCCAACCTGATCGACATCCAGAACTGTCTGGTGACAGGTAAGTTTGAGACCGATCACAGCCAAGGCAACGCACGCCCCATCGCACGCTATGATGCAGCCAACAACACGAACGCCAACTGTACGGACTGCTTCTACGTGAACCCCAATGGTACAGACACGAACATCAATACCACTCAGGTGACGATGGAACTGGTTCAGAGTGGCGAGATGGCTCTGCGCCTGAACGAAATCTGCGGCCAAACCATCTGGTACCAGCGCATCGGCGAGGACGAGGTACCTTCTCCCATGCCCGACCGTGGTGTAGTCTATGTAATCAACAAGATCTATGGCAATGCCTACGACAGCGAAAGCTTCCAGAACTTCAGAGAAGCCGTTATTGATGCAGAGAGGAACTATGCCGAGAATGTGATTGCCCAGACCATCCTGAAAGAGGAATACGGAGCTGCTGTGGCCAGCAATCTCAAGGGCAACAACATCGAAGAGTTCCTGGCAGCATGGGCAGAAATAGAACCACTCTATCAGCAAGTGGCTGAGAACGAAGCTGCCTATGCCGCCTACAAGGCCAAGGTGGAAGAGGTTATCAGCGACCTGGAGAAGAACGAAAACCTGCAGAACATAAAGCGTGACGAACTGGAGGACTACCTGACAGAGTTTGAAGATCCTGGAACGATTTACGCCAACGGTTCTGCACCATACATTCTGGAAGAACGTCAGCTGAATACGGAAGAGATAAAGTCTGAGACAGCCAAGATTGATGCCATGTACAACGCTGCGCTCACCTACGAGCCCGCTTCTGGCACAGACATCACCAAACTGCTCACCAATCCTGACTTTGCCGACGGCTTCAACGGATGGGAAGGTACTGTAGGCACGAAATATGGAAGCGCTGCCGGCAGCACCGTGCGAGCAGCCGAGTGCTACAGTGCCACAATGGACATGTTCCAGACACTCACTGGACTCCAGAACGGTGTCTATGAGCTGCAGGTGAATGGAGCCTTCCGTCCCTATCCTGGAGCAGACAACCTCTATAACACCAATTATGCCGCCACACTTTATGCCAACGGCAACCACAACTACTTCCAGGCCATCATCGAAGACATGATTCCCGTAGGCGAGGACATCGACGGATACAACTGCGACCACTCAAGCGACTGGCCCGACTTCGAGGTGAAGGACATCTCTGACAATGTGGTTGGCTACGTGGTGCATGGTTTAGACGGATGCTGCTATGCTTTCCAGGCAGACCGCTATTTCAACACCATCCTTTGCGAGGTGACCGACGGCACCCTCACCGTGGGTATCCGCCAGCCTGGCACAGGCCAGCAGCCTGATTGGGTGGGCTTTGGCAACCTGAAACTTATCTATCATGGTACGATGGACGAGTCACACGATGCGCTGCAACGTGTTCTGGAGTCACAAGCCGCACGTGCCACCACCATTCTCGAGAACTATGAATACAGCTCAGGTCCCGACTATGCTACCTATCCCAACTTCTCTCAAGAGCTGAAGGATAAGCTTCAGGCACTCGTTGAAAAGAGTTCTGAAAAGGTTTTGAGACCTAACGCTGAATACTATGCTATGATACAGGAGTTCTCTGACCTCTTCCTGCAGGTTTACGAATGCAAGAAAGCTTACATCAATCTGTTGGATCAGGCCGAGAGATGCAACGACATAGCAGGTTCGATGAGCGATCTCTTGGATCCTTCTCAAATGCAGGAGGTATATGATCTGATGGACAAGCTCAACGAATGGTATGAGGATGGTACCGCCAGCATCGAAGAAGCTCAGAAGAACTACACGAATGACTTCTCGTTCTTCCTCAAGCAAATCGATGGCATTTACCAGATAGCAACTCCTGCCGACTTCATCCAGTTTACAACGTTGGTGAACGGCAGCAAACATGATGCCAACGCCGTCCTGACGGCTGACATAGATATGGACGGCCACGATTTCACGGCTATGGGTACCAATGAATCAGCAGACACATACTATGCTGGCACGTTCGATGGTCAGTATCACACGCTCAACATCAATATGACAACGCTGGATACGAACTACGGCATCTTCCGTGCTCTCAGTGGAACGGTGAAGAACCTGCATGTGAGCGGACTTTTCACTGCTGCCAACAATCGCGTGGGTGTCATCGCTGGTGAAATGTTTGGTGGTACCGTTGAGAACTGCTGGGTATCGGCCAACATCGAAGCCACCTACAACGGTGACGGTGCCATTGCTGGTATTGCAGGACGTAGCAGCGCCGATGGAAATCTCATCCGCAACTGCGCCTTCACAGGCGACATAAACGGCATTTCATACAACTGTGCCGGTATCGTTGGATGGTGTGCCAACCTGATAACCATTGAGAACTGTCTGGTGACTGGCCTGTTCAATACAGACCAAAGTCAGGGCAACGCACGTCCCATTGCACGGCATGACACAGCCAACACAAACGCTGCCTGCCAGAACTGCTATTATGTGAATCCCAACGGCACGTTGGAGAATGTGAACACTACGAAGGTAACAGCTGAGCAGCTGGCCAGTGGTGAGGTCTGCTTCCTGCTAAACGGTAGTCAAAAGAACATTCAGTGGACTCAGACTTTGGGGGAGAGCGAATTACCCGTTCCCTTCCTGAATCAGAGTACAGTCTACATCCATGGCGATCTGAATTGTGATGGTGTCACTCCCAAGGAAGGCAGTGAAGTGTCCTATGCAAACACACCTTGCACCACCATCGACGAACACGATTTCGTAAATGGCGTATGTAGCAAATGTGGTGCTGCAGATCCTGGTATGGCAGAACTGAAGGATGGCTATTATCAGATCAGCAACGTAGATCAACTCCTGTGGTTCGCAGCCAAGATAAATGGCGGAGAGACTAATCTCAATGCTCAAATAACAGCCGACATCGACCTAAGTGAGACTGAATTCCCAGCCATCGGTTCATCAGAACAGCGCTTTGCCGGTATCCTGGATGGTCAGAACCACACCATCACCATCAATCTGACAGCTACAGGCAGCAGTTACGGATTCGTACGCTATCTGACTGGTACCATCAAGAATCTCCACCTTGACGGAACCTTGAACACTCCTTTCAACAAGGTAGGTCCCTTCGTGGGAGAGAGCTTCGCTGGTACATTGCAGAATTGCTGGAGTTCAGTGAACGTTATCAGCACACAGGGAGGCGATGGTGCCATCTCTGGTCTGGTTGGTCGTGGAAGTGCTGATGGAACAATCATCGAGAACTGTCTGTTCTCAGGCACCATCACTGGTGACAGCTACAACAGCGCAGCCTTCATCGGATGGTCTGGAAGCAAATCTACCGTCCGCAACTCTCTCTTCGCAGGAAGCATCGAGGTGGATGCCACTCAGGGTAATCCCTACGTTATTGCCCGCAATCCTGGAAACGTAACTTGCGAGAATGTATACTTCGTGAATCCTTATGGAGAAGTAAACGAAGGAGCTGTTCAGATTACTGCTGAGCAGGTTGCCAACGGTGAGGCACTCGCTTTGCTCAACGAAGGTCAAGAGACTGCCCAGTGGTATCAGGCAGGAGAATTGGCTATCCCATTCTTGAGCACAAATGCCATCGAGAGCATTGCAAGCGACACCAAGACAGGAGACACCAGCATCTACAACCTGATGGGTCAGAAGGTACAGAAGGTTCAAGTCTCTGGCATCTACATCACAGGTGGACGCAAGGTCTTCATCAAGAAATGATCTCATAACCTATAAAGTGGTAGCGTCGAGTGACTCTTGGCGCTACCACTAACCTTTTTTAATCTATTTCTCTAAAAAAAGTACACCATGAGAAGGTATACATTCTTTTTGCTCACGAGCATCTTGATATTGTCAGGATGCACAGAAGAGATAGACAAGTCGGCTCGCTACGTCTTCAAGGAAGTCACCATAACAGACTACCTGCAGAAACACGAAGAATACACTCAGTACACTGAACTGCTGAAAATAGTACCCGTCAGTGAACGAAGCAAGTCCTCCGTGTTCCAGCTGCTGACTGCACGAGGCAACTACACAGTCTTCGCACCAACCAACGAAGCCATCCACAACTATCTCCAACAGTTGACCGACAAGGAATTCATATCTGCCCCCTCATGGGAAGCTTTCACTGACAGCTTCAAACTGGATTCTATCCGAAAGGTCATCGTCTACAATAGCATCATTGACAGCGGGGATGACGAGGAAGCCATGCAAACATTTGATTTCCCAGAAAAAAGCAATGGAGAATTTCCACAAGCCAATTTATATGACCTGAAACTTACTGTCTTCTACCCTGAAAAGAGTCCTGACAGCATTTACATCAATCGAACTTGTGCCATCAACAGCCGAAACCGAGACATCCCTGCCATCAATGGCTACATTCACCAGATGGAGAGTGTCATTGCTCCTGAGGAAATTACGATGGCTGGTATTCTAACAAAATACATTCAAGGCGATCAGCAAGGATTTCTCGTGATGGCAAAACTCTGCGATGCATGCGGACTTATGGATACGCTTTCCAAGATTCGTGACGAACGTTATGAAAAGCTCTACCAATCCGGCCTCATACGAGAAAAAGTGCCTGCAAATGGAATGGCATCTGTGGAGACAGGATATTCCTACACTCCTGAACACCGTAAATACGGGTTCACCATCTTTGCAGAACCCGATGAATTCTGGGAAGAGCAATTAGGGAAACCTGCTCAGGAGATCTCGCCTGCCGATGTACAGCAATGGGTGGCACAACAGGGATACTATCCTGAATTCCAAGCCATGACCAATTATCGCGATTACAATAACCTGCTCTACCAATGGACCACATATCACATTATCGGATGGAAGTGTGCCCCCAATCGTCTCATCTTCCACTATTGCGAGTTCGGATATGACTATCGGTACAGCAAGAATTACACCATCCCTGTGATGGAATACTACACAACAATGGGCAAGCGTCGTCTGCTGAAACTTTATGAGAGCCCTGAGGCAGGAGGAATTTACTTGAACCGCTTCCCCATCATAGATAACAAACGACGCGGTACTGGTCACGAGATAGGATGCGATGCCGACAAAGTAGGCAACCGTATCTTTACCGATGACCCAACTATGGAAAGCCACAGCGGCATCAATGGTTACCTTTATAGCATCGACAAACCCTTGGCATACAGTCAACAAGTCCGCGACAATCTGGGGAAACAACGCATTCGCATGGATGCTATGAGTTGGTTCCAAGAGGCCATGAACAACGATATACGTTGCATTCCTTTGAGCGATCCCATCCATGGGTGGGTTCATTTCCCTGACGACTTGGAATACAAATATCTGGAAAACTTCAGCATAAACGAAGGTTCAACCTTTGTCTATTGCAATGGTTACGGCCACAACTGGGGTTCCTATTGCGCCGACGAGATCAAATGTGTGGGACGCTGGGAACTGGTGTTCCGACTGCCTCCTTTCCCCACAGGTGGTACTTGGGAAATACGTTATCGCGTCCTGTCTAATGGGAATCGTGGAGTTGCCCAAATTTATTTCGGCACAGACCCCAACAATCTGCCCGTTGCGGATATTCCTGTAGACTTGACCATGGGAGGCGAGGATCCACGTACTGGATGGAGAGCTGACACAGACGATGATGACTACAATGCTGAAACAGACAAACAAATGCATGCCAAAGGATTCCTGAAAGGAGAGAAAGCCATCGACCGTCTTAATGCAGCATTAAACTCTCGTGTGAACAGCAGTAGCAATATCGTACGTCATGTGATCGTACGTCAGACGATGGATCCAGATAAGACATATTACATCAAATTCAAGAGCGTTCTTGACAGGACAACCGCTGAATTCTATATGGATGGTTTGGAATTCTGCCCCAAGGCAGTTTACGATAATCCCAACGAGCCCGAAGATATATGGTAAGGAAGAAAATCCTTCTCTCAGTATTATTTGCAGTCGCTTCTGTCCCTTTGCTGGCCCAACCAAAGTTCAGCAAACCTCACGGACTCTACAAAAACCGCTTTACACTGAAAATCACAAAGAGCGATGCAAGTTCAGAAATTCGTTTCACCACTGATGGTAGCGAACCTACAGCAGACAGCAAGCTTTTCAGTTCCAGTTCAACAATAGTTCAGTCAACCACAATTCTGAGGGCTGCTGAATTCAAGAACAACGAGCGGACATCTCCCATCAGCACAGTCTCCTATATCTTCCCTAACGATGTGCTGAAGCAATCCAACACGCCCCAGGGATATCCTGACACATGGGGACGCTTCACCTCCATCAGTGGAACGGCTCCTGCCGACTATGAGATGGATCCAGAGCTAACAGCTGACAAGCAAATGGCGGCCAAGATCACAGAAGGATTCCAGACGCTGCCCATCCTGTCTATCGTCACGGATCGCGAGAACCTTTTCAACAAGACAAAAGATGAGCAGACAGGCGGCATCTACATCTATACAGGCACCTCTGACAGCAACGGACGAGGATGGGAACGCGCTGCCTCTATGGAACTGTTTGGAGGGCCACAGGAACACGATCTTACCATAGATTGTGCTCTAAAAATGCACGGTGGACAAGGTCGCGTACCCGAAAAGAATCCTAAGCATTCGTTCCGCCTCACTTTCAAGAGCGATTATGGTCCAAACAAACTCGAATACCCCATCTATGGAGAGGATCGGGTAATGAAGTTCAACTCACTCATCGTAAGGACCTTCTACAATTTCTCATGGTTGCATACAGAATCTGGACAACGCTCCAAGGCTCAGTACACCCGAGATGCTTGGGCTCGATGCACGCAAAGACATATGGGATGGCCCACGAGTGACTGCCTCTACGTTCATGTTTTCCTGAACGGTCTCTATTGGGGCATGTATAACCTCTCGGAACGCATTGATGACAATTATTGCAAGTTTCACTTCGGTGACCAGAAAGTCAACTATGATGTCATCAAGCGAGAGGATTATCTTGAAGCCGCTGAAGGCACGCTGGACCGATGGAACGAGATGATGCGTCTCTCCGAACGAGCCTCTGACATGAAATACTACCAGATGCTCATCGGGCAGCTTCCTGTCAGTAACGAACGCGAACCCGAAATGCTTGTCGATGTGGACAATCTCATCGACTACATGCTCATCAACCAATACATGGGCAATGCAGACTGGGATCATCACAACTGGATAGCTTTCCGCAACCGCGAGCGGTTGGACCAAGGGTTCCGTTTCATCTGCTGGGACTCTGAGAACACTCTCAACAGCGTATCGGCCAATGTGCTCGATCTGAACAACAAAGATTGTCCAAGCTATCTTTTCACCAACCTGATGAAAAACCGTGCTTTCCAGCACAGATACATGGACCGTGCCTGGAAACACCTTTCAAACGGAGGCATGCTTACCGAAACCTGTGCCGTAGAATTGTGGGACAGCCTCTACCAAACCATCTCTACCGCCATCTATGACGAATCCGCACGATGGGGCGATTATCGACGCGATGTGCATCCCTATTCCTCAAAAGGTGAGCTCTACACCCCTGACAACCAATATCAAAACGAACGGAAACGTCTCTTGCGTGACTTCTTCCCCAAACGTACCGCCAATCTTATCGCCCAACTCCAGGCCAAAGGATGGCATACGGCTGTGGAACCGCCAAGATTCATCATAAACGGTCAAGAGAATTCCCTCTGCGACACTCTTAGCCTGGAGGACGAGCTCACGCTCTCCGGCAGCTATTATATCGTTTATACTCTCGATGGAAGTGAGCCTGTCAACTGGATAACCTCTGCCAGCGGAACACTCAGCCCAACAGCCAAGACATTCAGCAATGGGAACATTCTTCAGGACCTGAAAGGCCAGCAGGGATGGGTAAACATCCGTGTCATCTGCAAATCAACCAAAGGATGGAGTCCTATTGCAGACCGTCGCTTCTATATTCTCGACACCAGTGGCTTAGAGACTATTCCTGATATGGCCAAGCAGGGTGCACCCGACTTCATCTACGACATTTCAGGCCGACGCATCCCTGCCCCACCGCAACGCGGCATCTATATCCGCAACGGACGGAAGATATGGCACTGATACCATACTAGGGATATACAAGAAAACAAAGCGCCTCGGCTACCCGCTGGTGTCTGAGGCGTTCTGCTCTCTCTTTCTTTCTTTCACAAAAGGGTCACACGTTGACTCCACGGTTTCAACGTGTTGATTTTGCAGTTTCAACGTGTTGACTTCATGGTTTCAACGTGTTGTGTCTCGAACTCGAACGGAAAAGCCACACGATATGGAAACTTTTTTTGATTTGTCTTCTGGCTTTTTTCCGAAAATGGCTTTTTCATCCTCAAGTCTCCTTGATTCGACTGGCAAAATGAGTGAAAACTGTCGGATTATTCTTATATTTGCATCAGGTTTTCTACATACTTGATGATTTCAGAATGAACATTGCAATCTATACGCTCACATCAGAGCTTCATGACGAGAATGCTACCAGCAAAGTGACAAACGATTTCTTGGGAAGCCTTCAGGCAGATTTTGTTTTTATGGGCAATGACTATTCCGACTATGGAAGTCATTCCCTTGACTTGATCTACATACGAACAGGAGGAACCGAAGGTCTCTTCAAACGTATGCTACCCAAATTGAGCAGCCATACAGATCGCCCATTCTATCTGCTGACTTCCGGCAAGAGCAACTCTTTGGCGGCTTCTATGGAGATTCTCTCATTCCTTCGTCAGAACGGTCTCAAAGGAGAGATTCTTCATGGGTCACCTGACTACATATCCAAACGGATATATTTGTTGGCAAAAGTTGGAGAGGCCAAGCGAAAACTGAAAGGAAGCCGACTGGGCATCATCGGGGAACCCTCCGACTGGCTGATTTCAAGCCATGCTGACAGGAATCTGATAAAAAGTGTATTGGGATTAGACCTTATTGACATTCCAATGCAGGAACTTCTCAACGTGATAGCATCCACTCCTGTCAAAGAACCCAAAGAGCAAGGTCTGAGAAGCAACATCAGCCAAGCCCTCCCTGGTGCCCACCAAATATACGATGCATTGAAAGTAATCGTCCAAGAATACCAGTTACAAGGTTTCACCATCCGATGCTTCGACCTGCTTACGGCGCTACACAACACTGGCTGCCTGGCATTGGCGAAGTTGAATGCCGAAGGCATCGTTGCAGGATGCGAAGGCGATGTGCCAGCCATGCTTTCCATGAGGATTGCCCACTCTCTCTTGGATGTCAGCGGTTTTCAGGCCAATCCTGCAAGCATCGACCCAGAGACAGGCAGGATGCTGTTCGCCCATTGCACCATTCCCCTCAACATGATAGAACACTATGAATTGGACACTCATTTCGAGTCAGGCATTGGCGTCGCCATCAATGGATACATGAAAGAAGGTCCCGTAACAATATTCAAGCTAGCAGGCGACTTGTCGCGCCATTTCATTGCTGAGGGTGAACTGATGGAAAGTCAATCCAACCCCGACCTGTGCCGCACGCAGCAGATCATTCAATTGGCAGACAAGAAACAAGCAACCTATTTCCTGACGGAACCCATCGGCAACCATCATATCATCCTGCCGGGCCATCACAAAACATTGCTGGAAGAGATGGTGAGATGAGCCTGAAAAAAGAAGAGTAAAAAGACAATATGTAATTTGGCATCCTTTTTCTCTTTGATTTATCTTACATTTTGCAAGCAAACGATTCAACAGAAAACGAATGGAACAGAAATTCAACACATCAACTCTGACTTCTGAACTGCAGCTTCTACAAACGTTCTGCAAACAAGAGGGCGAATCCGTTACCTACAGCAAGGGCGAACAACTGGAACTCGAGGGTAATCCTGCTCATTGGTTCGCTTTCGTGACTGAGGGGTGCTTCAAGTATGTTAAGCATGGCATGAGCAACGTTAAGCCGCACATCACATGGTTCTCGTTCGAGGGTGAATTCGTATGCGACTACCCCACATTTCTCTATGGCCGTCCGTCACAGGCCACAATTGAGGCAATGGTACCCAGCCGTGTACTGAGGGTTACGGGCCAGCAACTGGAACAATTCTTCAATCAAAACATGGAAACGATGAAACTACGAGCCATGATTGACGAGCACATCCTCAGCCAATT
>JAEEGI010000780.1_pt1 | contig 85806 bp, 86 predicted proteins | sample 8958751 | NCBI WGS metagenome assembly JAEEGI01 (sample SAMN16246545, study PRJNA631951) | gut metagenome | biome: gut microbiome; feature: rumen; material: KS-attached | host: Bos | place: Iran: Karaj | collected 2018-10 | reverse complement strand
TAAGCTGATAAACTCTCTCCGATGTCCACATAGTTGGACGGCAGGATTCCCTTTTAGTGTTACTGTTTGGGAATCCTGTTTTTTTTAACCCCAAACAGTAACGGGGTTTTAGGGGCGGAACCCCTAGACGAGGGGGGCAGGGCGCAACGCAGTGCGCCCGCGGGGGAGACTTCCCCCACTTCTATTCTCTATCCCCTAACCACTATTCCCTAGATAGTAACCACTGTTCCCGCCGGCACTGACTTCGTAACCCACGTGTTACCGCCGATTGTACAACCTTTACCAATTACTGTATTTCCACCGAGAATTGTTGCGTTCGCATAGATTGTTACATCATCTTCGATTGTTGGATGGCGTTTTTTATCCATAAGATTCTTCTTAACGCTTAAAGCTCCAAGGGTAACTCCCTGGTAGATTTTTACATTGTTTCCGATTATACAGGTTTCTCCTACAACAACGCCGGTTCCGTGGTCAATAAAGAATGATTCGCCGATTGTTGCACCGGGATGAATGTCAATTCCTGTCTTTCCGTGAACATGTTCGGTCATAATGCGCGGAATGATTGGAACTCCGTTTTCATAGAGGAAATGTGCTATGCGGTATACAAGAATTGCCTCTAATCCTGGGTAAGAAAGTACAACTTCTTCGTTGCTTTTTGCTGCCGGGTCGCCGCTGAATGCTGCATTTGTATCGAGCTGAATCTTACGGCGTATTTCCGGTATTTCTTCTATAAGTGCAACTGCAGTTTTTTCTGCAAGCTTAAAGCAATGTGAATCGGCAATATTCAATATTTCTTTTTCGTTGCAGCTTTGTGATTTTGTGTAGATTAAGGCTTTTTGAATCTCTCGTGTAAGGTTTGCAATTATATTGTTAACCTTCTGTCCGATTATGTATCTGATATTAACAGAATCAATATCTTCGGCGGTTCTGAATCCCGGGAAAATTACCGACTGAATATCCGAAAGAATGGAAACTACATTCTGCCTGTTTGGAAAGTTTTCTGCATGATTCCTGTTTATAAGGCCGTAACGGTCGTAAGAATCGAGGATTCCGTCAATCAGCATATCTATATTCATAAAAACCTCATTGTTTTAAATGATATAAGATAGTATCATAAAGAATAGAAAAGTTCTATCTATAACCTTGCAGGGAAGTAGGCGGGATATTGAAAATAATAAAAAAAACGTAAATTTGTGACGTTCTTTATTGACATAATTTACTACTTCATTTATATTTCTAGAACGCACGTTTTTATAAAGTTGTGTGGAATACTGCAGTTGCCCCAGTAGCTCAGTAGGTAGAGCACCACATCGGTAATGTGGAGGTCTGCGGTTCGATTCCGCACTTGGGCTTTAGAAAAACATTTAAGTTTTTGTTTACTGACGATTTAGGAGATTAATATGGCTAGCAAGAAAAAGGGTGCTGTAGAAATCATTGCATTACAGTGTACGGAGTGTAAGAGAAAGAATTATACTACTTACAAAAACCGTAAGAATATTACTGGTAAAATGGAAAAAATGAAGTATTGTCCATTCTGCAGAAAGAGCATCATGCACAAAGAAACAAAAGCAAAATAAAATTGGTTATTCAGCTGTTGGTTTTTCTGACAGCTTAATATATATAGGGCAGTAGTTCAGTTGGTAGAGCAGCGGTCTCCAAAACCGCCTGTCGTGGGTTCAAGTCCTGCCTGCCCTGTTTTTTTTAGAAGGAAATAATTATGTCTAAAGTAATTCAGTTTATTCGTGAAAGTAGAGCAGAGTTGAAAAAGGTTGTATGGCCTACAAAAGAAGATGTATTTTCTTCAATTAAGGTTGTTCTCATTTCAACAATCATTATTGCTGTAATTCTCGGCGCACTTGATTTAGGATTCTCTGAATTATTCCGAATTGTAATGAGATAGGACGGTCCTAATGTCAAGAAACTGGTATATTCTTCATACTTATACAGGCTATGAAGGAAAAATCGAAAGAACAATCAGATCTTTACTGGAAAAAAAAGAGATTGATTCGAATGTAATTCTTGATGTCAAAGTTCCGGTAGAAGAAATCACAGAAACAACAAAAGACGGTAAGAAAAAGACAAGAAAAAATAACTTCCTGCCGGGCTATGTTATGATTGAGATGGATTTGCCGGAAGTTGGTTGGAAAACAACCTGTTCTCAATTACGACGCATTCAGGGTGTAACTGGTTTTGTTGGTACAAATCCAAATGTACGTCCTGTTCCTATTTCTACAAACGAAGCAAAAAATCTTCTTCAGCGTTCAGGTGTTATTAAGGGTGAAAAACCTGTTTATGCAAGACCTGTATTCAGCGTTGGTGATGTTGTAAAAATCACAGATGGTCCTTTTGCTTCATTCTCAGGCAACATTAAGGAAGTTAATCTTGAAAAAGAAAAGCTTTCTGTAGATGTTCAGATTTTCGGAAGACCAACTCCTGTAGAAGTTTCTTTTTCTCAGGTAGAGAAGGGTTAAGGTTTTCCACTAGTTCTTTGTCAAAATCAGGGGTTTGCATCCCAAATGCATACCGTATAAATCCTGTTTTTGGGAGAGGTGCAGGTCCGTTGGACATAGGCATCTCGTTAGTAAGAAGTCTGTATGACTCTTACACACCAATATTGGGAGAAAAAAATGGCTACAAAAAAGGTTTCAGCTATTATCAAGTTGCAGTGTCCTGCAGGAGCGGCTACACCAGCTCCTCCAATTGGCCCGGCACTTGGTCCTCACGGCGTTTCAGCACCTAAGTTTGTTCAGGAGTTCAATGACCGAACAAAGACTATGGAACGCGGGCTTATTATTCCTGTTGTAATCACAGTTTACCAGGATAAATCTTACACATTCATTCTTAAAACTCCTCCAGCTGCAGTTCTTATCAAGAAGGCTTGTAAAATTGAAAAGGGTTCTGGAAATCCTCTTCGCGACAAGGTTGCAACTCTTTCTAAGAAGGATCTGGAAGAAATCGCAAAAACAAAGATGCCAGATATCAATGCAAACGATATCGAAGCAGCTAAGAGAATTATTGCCGGTACTGCACGCAGTATGGGCGTAGAGGTGGAGCAGTAATATGAAAAGAGGAAAGAATTATAAAGCAGCTGCTGCAAAGTATGATCTTTCAAAGAAATATGACGTTGCTTCAGCTTGTAAGATGGTTCAGGATATGAAATATGCTAAGTTCGACGAAACTGTTGAAGCTCATATTTCTGTACGCCTTGAAAAGAATCAGACTGTTCGCGATACATTAGTATTCCCTAATCAGTTCCGTGGCGAAAAGAAAGTTCTTGTTTTCTGTAAAGAGGATAAGGTTCAGGAAGCTTTGGATGCTGGTGCTGCTTTTGCAGGTTCAGATGAATATATCGAAAAGGTAAAGGGCGGCTGGCTTGACTTTGACGTTTGTGTTGCTACACCTGATATGATGAAGGATGTTGGTCGTCTTGGTATGGTATTGGGACGAAAAGGACTTATGCCTAACCCAAAAACAGGTACGGTAACTCCAAACGTTGCACAGGCTGTTGCTGAGTTAAAGAAAGGTCGTACAGAGTTCCGTGCTGATAAGGGCGGTGTTGTTCATATTGCTGTAGGTAAGTGTTCAATGGATGCTGATAAGATTGTTGAAAACATCAATACTCTTATAACAGAAGTAGGACGCAAGAAGCCGGTTGGTTCTGCAGCAGGATTTATCCAGTCTGTTTCAGTTAGCTCTTCAATGGGCCCTGGAGTTTGGGTAGACTTCAAGGAAGGTGAATAATGGCAATCAGAGCAAAGAAAATACAGTCTGCTAAGGCAGAAGCAATTGAAAATGCAAAGAAAACATTATCAGAATACAATGATTTCATCTTTGCTGATTATCGTGGTTTGACAGTAGCTCAGATTACCGAGCTTCGTGGAAAACTTCGCGAAAAGAATGCTGTGCTCAAGGTTATGAAAAATAACTTTGCACGTATCGCTTTTGAAGAATTGAAGGTTGAAAATGTTGCAGATTACCTTAAAGGTCCAACTGTAATTGCAATGGTGAATGAAGATTCAAATGAAGTTGCAAAAGTTTTGTTCGACTTTAAGAAAAATGCACCAACTCTCGAAGTAAAAGGCGGTAGCATTGATAAGGAAGTTTATGATGCGGCTAAAATCGAAGCCTATTCTAAGGTTCCTGGAAAGAAACAGCTTTATGCTATGCTTATGTCTGCAATGAACGGACCAGCTCAGAAGCTTGCCGCTACATTGAAGGCTTATGCAGACAAAAAAGCAGCCGAAGGCGGTAATTAATTTCATCAAATATGCACAGTCAGGCTTCATAGCTGTCGACTGTCTGTGCTAAATGCAGAAATGCTCAGTGGAGCTAAATCTGCACCAAGCCTGTAATTCTCGGGCCTGTCCCGTGAATCCAGGATGGAAAATATATAATTTATTATGGAGAAGACAATATGGCAGCTCTCACAAATGATCAGATTCTTGATGCAATCGCATCTATGACAGTTCTTGAAGTTTCAGAACTCGTAAAAGCAATGGAAGAAAAATTCGGTGTTACAGCAGCAGTAGCAGTAGCAGCAGGTCCTGCAGCAGGTGCAGCTGAAGCAGCTGAAGAACAGACTGAATTCACAGTAACTCTCGAATCATTCGACGCAGCTAAGAAGATTGCTGTTATCAAGGCAGTTCGTGAAATTACAGCACTCGGACTTGGCGAAGCTAAGGCTCTTGTTGAAGGTGCTCCTAAGGCTCTTAAAGAGGGAGTTAGCAAAGCAGATGCTGATGAAATCATTAAGAAGATAGAAGAAGCTGGTGGAAAGGCTAGCAAGAAATAATTAATTTCTGCTTATGCAGAGATAATTTCAAACAGGGGGATGCCCGTTTTTGCGGGTATCCCTTTACGCATTTTTTAATACTTTTGAAAATTGTCGTGACAGACACGAGATTTTAATATTCCGGGCTAATCTAAAGGCCCAAATCGGCTGTTTCTGTGCTGTGCAGAGTTTCTAGCATGTAGCAGAAGACCAGCTGAACCTACAAAAAAAGAGGGGTAACTGATGTTCGCAAAAACACGGACAATCAACCGACAGTACATTGGTAAAGACATCAAAAACTTTATGGATGTACCAAATCTAATCGAAATCCAGACATCATCGTATGAAGCTTTCCTGCAGAAGGATAAAATCCTCAGACGACTTCCAGATGAAACAGATGACGCTTACGGACGCAGAAGAAATGAATCTGAAATTCAACCTGAAAACAAAGGATTACAGGAAGTATTCACTTCATCTTTCCCAATTGAAAGCCCTAATGGTGATATGTCATTGGAATATGAATTCTATGAATTGGATTGGGCTAATCAGAACTATAATGAAATTGAATGTAAACAGAAAGGTTTAACATATTCAGTTCCATTAAAAGCAAGAATCAATTTGAATTTCCTTCAGACTGGAGCAATTCTCCAGAAAGATATATATATGGGCGATATCCCGCTTATGACCGATCGTGGTACCTTTATCATCAACGGTGCAGAGCGAGTTGTTGTTTCCCAGATTCACCGTTCACCTGGTGTTATTTTCTGCCACGATAAGGGTGTTTATTCAAGCCGTATCATTCCGTACCGCGGTTCCTGGCTTGAGTTCGAAATTGACCAGAAAAAAGAGCTTATTTTTACAAAAATCGACCGCAAAAAGAAGATTCTTGGTACAATTTTCCTTCGTGCACTCGGTTATTCAACACGTGAAGAAATCATCCGCTGCTTCTATGAAGTAGAAGACATTGCAGTTAAAACAGACACAGAAAGCAAGGATGCACTTGTTAATAAAGTTCTTGCAAGCGCAGTATTCATCAAAGACGAAAATGATGAAGAAAAGAGACTTTTCAATGCAGGAACAAAACTTCATCCTCATGATGTAGATGATTTGATTGCAAACGGAATCGAAAATATCTGTGTAATCAAGTTCAATTCAGGCGATGGAGACAAAAAGAACACCTCCCTCGATTCTCAGATGATTATCAACTGTTTTGAGCGGGAGGAAGTTAAATTTGTAAAAGAAGGTTCAATTGATTCAGAACCTACAAAAGAAGATTGTCTTGCCGAAGTTTACAAAGTACTTCAACCAGGCGAACCAATGACAGTTGAACAGGCAGAAAAAGACCTGTATTCACTGTTCTTTTCAGAGCGTCGCTATGCTCTGAGCAGAGTAGGACGTTACAAGCTCAACAAAAAGTTTGATTACAAGGATGATATCAAAGACGAAACCCTTACAAAGGAAGATATCATCAATACAATGAAGTTCCTCATCAAGGTTTACATTGGTGCTGAACAGACTGATGATATTGACCACCTCGGTAACCGCCGAATCCGTTCCGTAGGTGAGTTAATGACAACTCAGCTCAAATCAGCCTTTGCCAGAATGGAACGAATCGCTAAGGAACGAATGAGCCTTAAAGAAACAGATACAATGAAGCCACAGGACCTCATTTCCAGCAAGCCAATCATTGCATCCCTTAAAGAGTTCTTCGGTTCTTCACAGCTTTCACAGTTCATGGATCAGGTAAACCCTCTTGCAGAACTTACACACAAACGCCGTTTGAACGCTTTAGGACCAGGTGGACTTTCCCGCGACCGTGCCGGCTTTGAAGTTCGAGACGTACACTATTCACACTATGGCCGAATGTGTCCAATCGAAACACCTGAAGGTCCAAACATCGGACTTATCGTTTCCCTTGCCATGTACACACGTATCAACGACTATGGCTTCCTTGAAGCACCATATCGCAAGGTAGAAAAAGGTAAGGTTACCGATAAGATTGAATACCTTACAGCAATGGAAGAGGATAAATACTACATCGGTCAGGTAGTAGAAGGAATGAAAGCAGATGGTTCATTCCCAACAGACATCATTTCCTGCCGTAACAGAGGTGAATATACACAGCGTCTGCCAAAAGATGTTCAGTATATTGATGTATGTCCTCGTCAGATTATTTCTGTTTCTGCTTCCCTTATTCCATTCCTTGAGCACGACGATGCTAACCGTGCGCTCATGGGTTGTAACATGCAGCGTCAGGCAGTACCACTTCTGTTCCCTGAGCCACCACACGTTGGAACCGGTATGGAAAAGAAGTGTGCTTATGATTCAGGCGTACTTGTTAAAGCAAAACACGATGGTGAAGTAATCTATGTTTCAAGTGATTGTGTAAAAGTTCGTGTAAAGGGTACACAGGAAGTTGAAGTTTATACACTCCTTAAATATCAGAGAACAAACCAGGATACCTGTTATCACCAGAGACCAACAGTTCAGGTTGGCGAAAAGGTAAAAGCAGGAGATGTTCTTGCAGACGGACCAGCAACATTTAATGGTGAACTTGCACTCGGTAGAAACATTCTTGTAGGCTTCGTACCTTGGAATGGCTACAACTATGAGGATGCCGTACTTATTTCACAGCGTGTAGTTCGCGAAGATATGTACACCTCTATTCATATTAAAGAGTACCAGACAGAAGTTCGCGAAACAAAGCTTGGACCGGAAAGAATCACTCGTGATATTCCAAATACTTCAGAAAAAGCACTTGCAAACCTCGATAACGACGGTATCATCCGAATCGGTTCAAAGGTTCGCTCAGGAGATATTCTTGTTGGTAAAGTAACACCAAAATCAGAAACCGAAACAACACCAGAGTTCAAGCTTTTGAACTCAATCTTTGGTGAAAAGGCAAAAGAAGTTCGAGACAGCTCACTTCATGTTCCACACGGAGTTGAAGGCGTTGTAATCGATATCCGCCAGATGAACCGAAGTGAAGGTGATGATTTACAGCCTGGTGTTGAAAAAGTTGTAAAGGTAATTATTGCTAACAAACGTAAGCTTTGCGAAGGCGATAAGATGGCCGGACGCCACGGAAACAAGGGTGTTGTATCAAGAATCCTTCCTGTAGAAGACATGCCATTCCTTGAAGACGGAACACCACTTGATGTTTGTTTGAACCCTCTTGGTGTACCTTCCCGAATGAACATTGGTCAGATTCTTGAATCAGAGCTTGGAATTGCAGGTAAATACCTTAACCAGTTCTACGAATCACCAGTATTCCAGTCACCTTCACAGGAAATGATTGCAAACAAGCTTGAAGAAGCTGGCTTGCCACGAAGCTGTAAACAGATAGTTCACGACGGACGAACCGGTGAACCATTTGTAAACCCAATCTTCGTTGGTGTAATTTACTATATGAAACTCCATCACCTTGTTGACGACAAGATGCACGCACGTTCAACAGGACCTTACTCACTCGTTACTCAGCAGCCACTTGGTGGTAAAGCTCAGTTCGGTGGTCAGCGTCTTGGAGAAATGGAAGTTTGGGCTCTCGAAGCTTACGGTGCTGCAAACTGTCTCCAGGAGATGATGACAATTAAATCAGATGATATGAATGGACGTTCTAAGATTTACGAATCAATCGTTAAGGGCGATCCTTCATCTCCAATCGGCATTCCGGAATCATTCAACGTATTAGTTCAGGAAATGCGTGGTTTGGCTCTTGATTTCACAATCTATGATGCTAAGGGTAAACAGATTGCTCTTACAGAACGTGATCAGGAATTGATAGAAAAGAATGCTTCCGGTTTTGACAAGGAGGATGCAAATGCGTGATGTACAGGATTTTGACAGCCTTAAGATAAAGCTTGCTTCACCAGAGACAATTAAATCATGGTCTTATGGTGAAGTAAAAAAGCCAGAAACAATAAACTATAGAACACTCCGCCCTGAGAAAGACGGTTTGTTCTGTGAAAGAATCTTTGGTACTACAAAAGAGTGGGAATGTTACTGCGGTAAGTTCAAGTCAATCCGCTATAAGGGCGTTATCTGCGACCGCTGTGGTGTAGAAGTTACACACTTTAAGGTTCGCCGTGAACGAACAGGTCATATTGAACTCGCTGCTCCAGTAAGCCACATCTGGTATTACCGCTCGGTTCCAAGCCGAATGGGCCTTTTGCTTGACCTTCAGGTTGCAGCTCTCCGCTCAGTTTTGTACTACGAAAAGTACATTGTAATTGATCCGGGTGATACAGACCTTAAGAAAATGGATTTGCTCACAGAGGATGAATATCAGCAGGCAGTAGACCACTATGGTAACGCTTTCCAGGCTGATATGGGTGCCGAAGCTATTAAGACCTTGCTTGATGGTCTTGATCTTGATGAGCTCGCAGCAGATTTGCGTAACAAAATGATTGAAAAAGGTGCAAAATCAGACAAGAGATTGCTCCGACGAATCGAAATAGTAGAAAATTTCCGTGCTTCAGGTAACAAGGTTTCCTGGATGATTCTGGACGTTATTCCTGTAATTCCTCCTGAGTTGCGCCCAATGGTACAGCTGGATGGTGGACGTTTCGCAACATCAGACTTAAACGACCTTTACCGCCGTGTAATCAACAGAAACAACCGTCTCAAGAGACTTAAGGATTTGTCTGCACCTGATATCATCATCCGTAACGAAAAACGAATGCTTCAGGAAGCTGTAGACGCTCTGTTCGACAACACAAAACGTAAGAGAGCAGTTAAGGGTGCTTCAAACCGCCCTCTCAAGTCAATCTCTGACCTTCTTAAAGGTAAGCAGGGACGTTTCCGCTTGAACCTGCTCGGTAAACGTGTTGACTACTCTGGACGTTCTGTAATCGTTGTAGGACCAGAATTAAAGCTCTGGCAGTGCGGACTTCCTACAAAAATGGCTCTTGAATTGTTCAAGCCATTCCTTATGAAAAAACTCGTCGACAAAGACGTAGTATTCAATATTAAGAAAGCTAAAATGCTCGTAGAAAGCGAATCACCGGAAGTTTATGCAATTCTGGACGAAGTTGTAAAAGAGCATCCTGTTATGCTCAACCGTGCTCCTACATTGCACCGACTTGGTATTCAGGCATTTGAACCTGTACTTGTAGAAGGAAAAGCTCTTAAGCTTCACCCACTCGCATGTAAAGCCTTCAACGCCGACTTCGATGGTGACCAGATGGCTATCCACGTACCTCTTACACAGGCTGCTCAGATGGAATGCTGGACATTGATGCTTTCTGCACGAAACCTTCTTGACCCTGCTAACGGTAAGACAATCGTTGCACCTTCTCAGGACATGGTACTTGGTATTTATTACATGACAGCTATCAAGCCAAATGCAAAGGGAACCGGAAAACGCTTCTCAACTCCTGATGAAGTTCGTATGGCTGCTGAATGCGGTAACATCGAATGGCAGGCTCTTATTAAGGTTCCTGCTCCAAAAGATTCGTTCGATCCTAATGCTCTTACAGCAAAAGATGATGTTAAGAACGGATTTGTTAAAGGTACACAGCAGTTTAAGAAAGGCGATTTGATTGAAACTTCTGCCGGACGACTTGCTTTCAACGAAGCAATGCCTGAAGGAATTGAATATGTAAACCGCCAGCTCTTCGATAAATCACTCAAGAAGATGATTGAGCACGTATATCATACAAAGGGCTCATGGATGACAATCCAGATGCACGATGCAATCAAGGATGTAGGTTATAAGAACGCTACATTCTATGGTGCAACACTTTGTATGGATGATATCCTTGTTCCAAAAGAAAAAGCAGAAATGATTGCAAAGGCTAACAAGGAAGTAAGCAACATCATCACTCTTGCAAGCGGTGGTTTCCTTTCTTCTAAAGAGCGATTCAACCAGGTATGTGACGTTTGGAACAAAACAAACAGCGACCTTACAAAGATAATGATGGACAACCTTGCTGCAGACAAGGACGGTTTCAATACTATCTATATGATGGCTACTTCTGGTGCCCGAGGTTCTAGAGGACAGATTTCTCAGCTTGCTGCCATGCGAGGATTGATGACAAAGCCTAACGGCGATATTATCGAACTTCCTATTAAAGCAAACTTCAAGGAAGGACTTTCGGTTATCGAGTACTTTATTTCAACTAACGCTGCCCGAAAAGGTCTTTCAGATACAGCTCTTAAGACAGCCGATGCCGGTTACATGACACGTCGTCTTGTTGATGTTGCACAGGATGTAGTAATCAACGAAGAAGACTGCGGTACAATCAACGGTATTGATTATGCTGCAATTAAGAACGGTGATGAAATTGTTGTACATCTTGCAGAACGAATTGTAGGTCACTTTGCAATTGAGCGTGTAGTTCATCCAATTACAGGCGAACTCATCTGCGATGTAAACCAGTATATTGATGAAGTAATGGCAGAAAAAATTGAAGCTGCCGGTGTAGAAAAGGTTAAGCTTAGAACAGTACTTACCTGCGAAGCTAAGCACGGTATCTGTGTTAAGTGTTACGGTAAGAACCTTGCACGCAACAAGATTGTTGAAATTGGTGAAGCAGTTGGTATTATCGCTGCTCAGTCAATCGGTCAGCCTGGTACACAGCTTACACTTCGAACATTCCACTCTGGTGGTACTGCAGATATGACAACTAAGGATAACAAAATTATTCTTAAGTTCGATGCATTCATTAAAGATGTAAGCGGTACACACGTTGTTACAAAAGACGACAACTGGCTGTTCACTCGTAAGGGTACAATGACAATCGTTCGTATTCTTGATGCAATGGAAATTGCAAAGGGTGATGAAGTTGTTGTAGAAGATGGCAGCAGCCACATGCGCGGTGATGTTATCCTCAAGAGAAAAGGCAAGGATGTTAAAGCTGCCGTAACTGGTAAGGTAATGATTGTTGATAACAAGATTTATCTCACAAGTAAAGAGCAGAAGATGGAAATAACTAACGGTTCTACAATTTACGTAAAGAGTGGAGCTATTGTTAAGAAGAACGAAGTAATTGGTATTACAGAGCAGTACTTTGAACCAATTATTGCCGAAGCTGACGGTTATATCCATTTCGAAGACATTATCAACGATTCAACACTTGAGATTCATACAGACAACTCTGGAAACAGAGAGCGTGTAATTTCTGATCTTCACCTTGATCAGAAACAGCCAAGAATCCTTATTACTGACGTTGCCGGTAATGAGCTTGGTACATATTATCTTCCAGCCGGTGCCGTTCTTATGGCTAACGATAAGGAAGAAGTTGAAGCAGGATTTACACTTGCTAAGATTCCAAAGGATATTCAGAAATCTCAGGATATTACTGGTGGTCTTCCACGAGTATCTGAATTGTTCGAAGCTAGAAAACCTAAGAATCCTTGTGTACTTGCACAGATTTCTGGTCTTGTTAAGTTCAAGGGAATTACAAAGGGTAAGAGAATTGTAACTGTAGAAGATGAGTTCGGTAAGGTATTTGAACATCTTGTTCCAATGACCAAACGAATGATTGTACGAGATGGTGACCACGTAGAAGCTGGTGAACAGCTTTGTGCAGGTTCTCCAAATCCACAGGACGTTCTTGCAATCCTTGGTGAAAATGCCCTCCAGAATTATCTTATGGATGAGATTCAGGCTGTTTACCGTGCACAGGATGTAGAAATCAACGACAAGCACGTTGGTATTATTGTACGCCAGATGCTCCGCAAGGTAGAAATTGTTGCTGTAGGTGATACACGCTTTATCTTCGGACAGCAGGTTGATAAGTACAAGTTCCATGAAGAAAACCAGCGTATTATCAAGGAAGGTGGTAAGCCGGCAATCGGACGCCCAATGTTCCAGGGTATTACAAAGGCTTCTTTGAACGTAGATTCTTTCATTTCTGCTGCATCCTTCCAGGAAACAACACGCGTTCTTACAAACGCAGCTATTTCCGGCGCAACAGACGGCCTGCACGGTATTAAGGAAAATGTTGCCATCGGTCACATGATTCCTGCCGGAACAGGTATTAAAAATTATAAAGATATTAAGCTCTTCGATGACGGAGACAAAGATTTGGATGAACAGATGAACGAAATCCTTGAACGCCGCCGCCTTGAAGAAGAATCAGAATCTCATGTTGACGTAGCCAGCTACGACACAGAGGATTCAGACTAGTAACTCACTTTCCGGTAGCGGTTATTGACAATCGCTGTCGGAATTGTGTATATTTCTAGAACGTATTTTTAAATAGTTATCACTTCCGGGGTGCTGACCGGAATAATATAGGAGAATAGGCGATGCCTACAATTAATCAATTAATTCGTCAGGGAAGAAAATCTGTAGCAAATAGAACCAAGTCTCCCGCACTTGAGTCCTGCCCACAGAAACGTGGCGTTTGCACACGTGTAATGACCCAGACACCTAAGAAACCAAACTCAGCATTGAGAAAGATTGCTCGTGTTCGTTTAAGTAATGGTATTGAAGTTACTGCATATATTCCAGGTATTGGACACAACTTGCAGGAACACTCAGTAGTTTTAGTACGTGGTGGTCGTGTTAAGGACCTTCCTGGTGTACGCTATCACATTATCCGTGGTACAAAAGATACACTTGGTGTTGAAGACCGCAAACGAGGTCGTTCAAAGTATGGTGCTAAAAAGCCAAAGGCTTAATGGAGGATTAAGATGGGAAGACATAAGAAATCAATTAATCGTCCGTTAATGCCGGATGTAAAATACAACTCAAAGGTTGTTTCAAAGTTAGTTTGTCGTATGATGCTTGACGGAAAAAAAGAAATCTGTCAGAAAATTGTTTACGAAGCAATGGATAATCTTAAGACAAAAACAGACAAGGATCCTCTCGAGGTTCTTCTTAAGGCAATCGAAAATGTAAAGCCACTTGTTGAAGTTAAATCAAGACGTGTTGGTGGTGCTACATACCAGGTTCCAATGGAGATTCGTGAATCTCGCCGAGAAGCTCTCTCAATGAGATGGATTATTGATGCAGCCCGCAAGAGAAACGGTCACGGAATGGCTGATTGTCTTGCTTCTGAGCTTCTTGATGCTTATAACAATACAGGTACAGCTTACAAGAAACGTGAAGATGTACACAAAATGGCAGAAGCTAACAAGGCTTTTGCTCACTACAGATGGTAGTGCTTTTGGCAGTTTCAGCGTAAATTGTTTTATAGATTGTTTCTATAGAAAAGCATTATTAAGGTGGGGGATTCTGTTACGGAATCTCCCATTTTTTTTGTCTGTTTTTTGTCTCAGGTATTGATATTTATTTTAATAAATAGTATAAATATTAGGCTTGACTGTTTTTATATTTTAAAAGCAGTAAATGGGTTCTTTGAGAGTCAGGCGGATTTAATCCGGTATAACCGTAAAGTTAATCAGAAATGATTTTCAGGTATATACGGCCCATTTGGTTGATTTTTACCGTTGGTAAGAATCGAAAAGCAACTGATTTGGGTTTCTGGCGGTCTTTTACAGACCAAACTCGAAAATACCAAACCAGTTGTCAGGTTTTATGATAATGATGGTGGTACCGGGTTGTAGTGCTTCGAAAAAAAATATGAAGCATTATAGAAAAGTTTCTATCTTATCCGTTTCCTTTCAGAAATTATCATAATAATCGCTCAAATATTGTGTCTGCGAACAAATAAATGTCTTAGTGAAGATGTTATTTGTTCTGGCTTAAAGTGCAGCACATTTAAAATAAAAATGCCGGATGAAAAAAAAGGTTCTGGCAAGGAGAAAAACATGGCAAAGGAGAAGTTCGTCCGAACTAAACCTCACATGAATGTTGGTACCATTGGACACGTAGACCATGGTAAGACAACTCTTTCAGCTGCAATCACTATGTACTGTGCTAAGAAGTATGGTGATAAGGCTCTTAAGTACGATGAAATTGATAACGCTCCAGAAGAGAAAGAGCGTGGTATTACTATCAATACTCGTCACTTGGAATATCAGTCAGACAAGAGACACTATGCTCATATCGACTGTCCTGGACATGCTGACTATATTAAAAACATGATTACTGGTGCTGCTCAGATGGACGGTTCTGTTCTCGTAGTATCTGCTCCAGATTCAGTTATGCCTCAGACACGTGAGCACTTGTTGCTTGCTCGTCAGGTAGGTGTACCAAAGATCATCGTATTCTTGAACAAAGTTGACCAGATGGATGATCCAGATCTTCTCGAACTCGTAGTAGAAGAAGTAAAAGATACTCTTAAAGAGTATGGTTTCTCAGAGGATACACCAATCATTAAGGGTTCAGCTTTCAAAGCTTTGAATGATCCAACTCCAGAAAATACAGCTTGTATCGAAGAACTCCTTCAGGCTATGGATACATGGTTCGATGATCCAGTACGTGATGAAGACAAACCATTCTTGATGCCAATCGAGGATATCTTCACAATTTCTGGACGTGGTACTGTAGTAACAGGAAAAATCGAACGCGGTGTAATCAATATGAACGATCCAGTAGAAATCGTTGGTATTCGCCCAACAGCTGCTTCAACAGTAACTGGTATTGAAATGTTCCAGAAGACTCTTGATCAGGGTATGGCTGGTGATAACGTAGGTATTCTTCTCCGTGGTGTTGACAAGAAAGACGTTGTTCGCGGACAGGTACTTGCAAAGCCAGGCAGCATCAACCCACACACAAAGTTCGAAGCTCAGCTTTACGTACTTTCAAAGGAAGAAGGTGGACGTCACTCTCCATTCTTCACAGGTTACCGCCCACAGTTCTACTTCAGAACTACAGATATTACTGGTACAATCGAACTCGAAGCTGGTACAGACATGGTAAAACCTGGTGATAACGTAAAAGTTATCGGTCAGCTCATCCACCCAATCGCTATGGATGAAGGTCTTAAACTTGCTATCCGTGAAGGTGGACGTACAATCGCTTCTGGACAGGTAGTAAAAATTATTGAATAGTTTTTAATTTTTCAAACAAAAGGGCTGGTGAAAATCAGTCCTTTTGTTATGAAATAGGAGTTTAATTAAATGGCTAATGGAAAGATTCGTGTTCGACTTCGTGCATTTGATGTAGAACTGATCGATCAGAGTGCTAAATCCATTGTGCAGACTGTTCAGAAAGCTGGTGCAAAGGTTTCAGGACCTATCCCGCTTCCTACAAAAATCAATAAGGTAACAGTATTGCGCTCACCTCACGTAAATAAAAAATCTCGTGAGCAGTTTGAAATGCGTACTCACAAAAGACTTATTGACATTATCAATCCATCACAAGATGTAATGGATTCTTTAATGAAACTTGAACTTCCTGCCGGTGTAGACGTAGTTATTACGCAATAGCATAAAATCACGCGGTAGCGTTTAACCTTTATGGTTGTAAACAATCCTCTTAAGAGGATTTAAATAAATTGGTACGGTCCCTCTGGATTTGGGATGACGGCCTTAAACAGGGAGCTTTGTGAACAGTAAGTAGCAGAGTCCCAATAGGAGAATATCAGAATGAAAGGTCTGATTGCAAAAAAAGTTGGCATGACTCAAGTTTTCGATGCAAGCGGAAATCTGACACCAGTAACCGTAATCCAGGTCGAGCCAAATGTTGTCGTTGCCAAAAAGAACAAAGAAGAATGCGGTTATGATGCAGTTGTTCTTGGTTTGGAAGATATCAAAGCTTCTAAAGCAAGCAAGGCATATGCCGGACAATTCCCAGAAAACATCAATCCAAAGCGTCACTTGAAAGAGTTCCGCGACTTCGAAACAGAAGTAAATGTAGGTGATGTTGTTGGTTTGGAACTCTTTGAAAACAGTCGTTTCCTTGATGTTACAGCTACATCAAAAGGAAAAGGCTTCCAGGGTGTTATGAAGAGATGGGGTTTCCATGGTGGACGTGCTACCCATGGTTCTAAGTTCCATCGTGAGCCGGGTGGTACAGGAGAATGTACAACACCAGGTCACTGCTTTAAGAATATCAAATTACCTGGACATATGGGTGCCAAGAGAGTAACTATTCAGAATCTCAAGATTGTGAAAGTTGATCCTGAACTCAAAGTAATCATGGTTCGCGGGGCTGTTCCTGGGAATAAAGGCTGTACGTTGATTGTAAAATCAGCAGTAAAAAAATAACGGCAGGAGAAGATAAGTATGGATAAGAAAGTCTATTCAGTCGATGGTAAAGAGCTGCGTACAATCACTCTTGATGATAGCGTATTCGGTCTCCCAGTAAATGATGATGTAATTTATTATGCCATCACAAATGAATTAGCAAATAAACGTGTAGGTACAGCTTGTACAAAGACTCGTGCTGAGGTTCATGGTTCTAACAATAAACCTTATAAGCAGAAGGGTACAGGTAATGCACGTCGTGGTGATAAAAAATCTCCAATTACAGTTGGCGGTGGTACAATCTTCGGACCAAAACCAAAGGATTACAGCTACTCAATTCCTAAAAAGGAAAAGAGACTTGCTATGAAGAGCATCTTGAGTTCACATGCTCAGGGTGACAGACTTACAGTTGTTGAAGATTTTACTGTTGATAGTGGTAAAACAAAGGATCTCGTAAAGATTCTCAGCAATTTTGTAAAAGATGAAAGAACTGTATTAATCCTTAAGGATGATGATTCAAATATCAAACAGGCAGCTAGAAACATCAAGAATCTCAGCTTCCTTGCTTACAATCGTCTTGAAGCACACACATTGTTCTACGGACGAAAAGTAATAATGCTTGAATCAGCTGCAAAAGGTCTTTCTGAGTTTTATGCAGAAGATAAGGAGGCCAAATAATGAAATACGAAGATATTCTTATTAAGCCTGTTATTTCGGAAAAAGCAAACATGTTGCGCGAACAGAACAAATATGTGTTCGTAGTACATCCGGATGCTAATAAAATCCAGATAAAAGAAGCTGTAGAAGCTTTGTTCAAAGTAAAGGTAATTGGATGCACAACAATGAATGTGCTTGGAAAAATGAAACGACTTCGTGGAAGACCAGGTCGTACAGCATCTTACAAAAAAGCAATCGTTCGTCTTGCAGAAGGCGAAACAATCGCTGCTTTTGAAGGTGTATAATCTGGTAGGAATTAAGGGGATATAAAATGGCTCTTAAAGTATATAAGCCAATGACGCCAGGTACACGCGGACGTGTGGACTTGCGCAGAGACGAACTGACAGCCGACAGACCCGAGAAAACTTTGGTGTCAGGTCGTAAGTCTCATGCTGGACGAGGAGCTGGTGGACGTATTTCTGTACGACATCAGGGAGGCGGTCACAAGAGACGTTATCGTGATATAGATTTCAAGCGAGATAAGCACGGAATCCCGGGAACAGTCAAGACAATTGAATATGATCCTAACAGAAGTGCTAATATTGCTTTGATTTATTATGCTGACGGTGATAAACGTTATATCATCGCTCCAAAAGGATTGCAGGTTGGCCAGAAGATTATGTCTGGTGATAATGCAACTCCAACAGTTGGAAATGCACTGCCTCTGAATGCAATTCCAGTTGGTTTCACAATTCATAACATTGAATTGACACTTGGTAAAGGTGGACAGCTTGCTCGTTCTGCCGGTGCAAGTGCTCAGATTGCAGGTCGCGAAGGTGATTATGTCATCATTCGTCTTCCTTCAAGCGAAATGAGAAAGGTTTACGGAAAATGTTATGCAACAATCGGTGTTGTAGGAAACGAAGAACACATGAATGTTAAGCTCGGTAAAGCCGGACACAAACGCTGGATGGGTATCCGCCCAACAGTACGTGGTATGGCTATGAACCCTGTAGATCATCCGCTTGGTGGTGGTGAAGGTGCTGGTAAAGGACGTAATCCTGTTACTCCTTGGGGACAGCCTTGTAAAGGTTACCAGACTCGTAACAAGAGAAAGACATCCAGCAACTTTATTGTTAGCCGTCGTAAGAAGAAGTAGGCGAGGAGATAATCGTGTCAAGATCTGTTAAGAAGGGACCTTTTGTAGAAAAATCACTTTACAAAAAGGTTCAAGCTATGAATAAAGAAGCAGACAAGAAAATGATTAAAACATATTCTCGCTGCTCTACAATCATCCCGGAAATGGTAGGTAATACTATTTCTGTTTATAATGGTAAATCATGGATCCCAGTGTACATAACAGAGAACCTCGTAGGCCATAAGCTCGGCGAGTTTGCTCCAACACGTACATTCCGTGGACATGGTGGTTCAGACAAAACAGCCGGAAAGGCTTAATGATAGGTGGATATTATGGCTGAGAAAAAAGGTTATGTAGCCACTACTAAGTTCCTGATTGCATCACCAACAAAGGTTCGCCCAGTTGCAAATGTAATCAAGCAGAAGTCCTATTCAGAAGCAATGGCAATTCTTGCCAATATGCCACAGAAAGGTGCAAAATTAATCAGCGGTACACTTAAGTCTGCAGCTTCTAATGCACTTAACCTGAATAGTAAGTTGGATGAAGATATGCTGTACGTTAAGGAAATCAGAATCGATGAAGGTCCTAGACTGAAGAGAGTTTGGTTCCGTGCTCGTGGTCGTGCAGATCAGTTGCTCAAACGTATGTGCCATATTACCGTCATCGTTGACGAGAAGGCGGGGGAATAAAAAGTGGGTCAGAAAGTTAATCCTATTGGTTTGCGCTTAGGTGTAAACAAAACATGGCAGTCACGCTGGTATGCCGATCCTCGTGAATATGCAGATTTAGTTTTGGAAGATATCAAAATCCGTAAAATGGTTGCTGAGCTTCCTGAATGTAAAAATGCTGATATAGCTGAAGTTGAGATTGTACGTCATCCACAGCGCGTTACAATCGTAATTCATACAGCTCGCCCAGGTGTTATTATTGGCGTTAAAGGTGCATCAATCGAAAAGATTAGTGCAGATATCCAGAAACAGCTTACAAAGAAAGTACAGATTAAGATTAAGGAAATCAAACGTGCAGATTTGAATGCAACTTTGATTGCTCAGAATATTGGTCGTCAGCTTTCTGGTCGTGGTTCATTCCGCAAGGCTATGAAACAGGCTGTAAGCAATGCAATGAAAGCAGGTGCACTTGGTATTAAGGTTCGCCTTAGTGGTCGTCTTGGCGGTGCAGATATGAGCCGTACAGAAGAACACAAGGAAGGACGAGTACCTCTTCACACACTTCGTGCTGACATCGATTATGGAACATACGCAGCATCAACTACTTATGGTAAGATTGGTGTTAAAGTATGGGTTTACAACGGCATGAATTATGGTGTTGAGCATAATGAAGATGCTGGTCAGCTTGTAAAGAAGCCAAGACGTACTGTTCGTCCGGCAGCTTCACAAGAAAAGGCTGATGGTGCTGATTCTGCTAAAAAGGCAAGGAGTTAGTATATGCCACTTAGTCCAAAAAGAGTAATTCACCGTAAGGTGCAGCGCGGTCGTGAAAAAGGAAATGCGACTCGTGACAATCATATAGACTTCGGAGACATTGCACTTGTTGCAATGGAACCAACATGGTTGGATACAAAAATCATTGAGGCAGCCCGTGTTGCCATCAACCGTAAGTTGGACCGTAAAGGTAATGTTTGGATTCGTGTATTCCCAGACAAGCCTATTACAAAGAAACCAGCCGAAGTTCGAATGGGTAAGGGTAAAGGTGCTCCAGATCATTGGGCAGCTGTTATCAAACCAGGTATGATTTTATTTGAAGTTGGAGGTGTAGACCTCAAGTTAGCTCACAGAGCTCTTGAACTTGCAGGTGATAAGCTTCCTGTTCTTACAAAAATAGTTGTTAAGCCAACAAAGGACTAGGAGGAATAAGATGGCTGATTCAAAGAAGAAAAATGATAAAGAACTGTCTTATAAAGAACTAGTTGCTAAAAGAGATGAGCTTAAGAGAGAATACATGGATCTCCGTTTCAAGATGGTGATTTCTCATGTAGATAACCCAATGCAGAAACGTACAATGCGCCGAGAAATCGCACGCCTTAATACGTTCATTCGCCAGAAAGAACTTGCTGGCGAAAATAAATAGGAGCTGAACCGTGGAAGAGAAGACTGTTCAGACTGTAAAACCTGCTAAAAGATCTTTTGTAGGTGTTGTAGAAAGCGACAAGATGGATAAATCAATTGTTGTTAAAATCACAACTAAAAAGATGGATAGGCTTTACAAGAAATATGTAACTAGAACAAAGAAGTACATGGCACATGATGAAAACAATGATGCACATGAAGGCGACACAGTTCGTATCGTTGAATGCAGACCACTCAGCAAGAAAAAGTGCTGGCGTCTTGCAGAAATTGTAGAACGTGCTAAATAAGCAAGGAGTTTAAGAATTATGATTCAAATGCAATCTTGTATGACAGTTGCTGATAACTCCGGAGCAAAAATTGTTCAGTGTATTAAAGTTATCGGCGGTTCACATCGCAGATATGCTGGTATTGGCGACATCGTAGTTGTAGCAGTTAAGGAAGCAATTCCAACTTCTACTATTAAGAAGGGATCAATAGAAAAGGCTGTAATTGTACGCCAGGCTAAAGAATACCGTCGCCCTGATGGAACTTACATTCGTTTTGATGATAACGCTTGTGTTATCGTAGACGACAGTAAGAACCCTAAGGGAAAACGTATTTTCGGACCTGTAGCTCGTGAGCTTCGTGATATGGATTTTATGAAGATCGTATCACTCGCTCCAGAGGTTCTTTAAGGAGTAATAAGAATGGAAAAGAAGTTCAAAATCCATAAGGACGACACAGTACAGGTAATTGCTGGTAAAGACAAGGGAAAGCGCGGAACAGTTATCCGCATCGTTCCTAAAAAAGATGCAGTTATAGTATCTGGTGTGAACATTGTTAAAAAAGCAATGAGAAAGAAGAGTCAGCAGGATCAGGGCGGTATCGCTGAGATCGAAGCTCCTCTTAATATTTCAAATGTAGCAATCGTATGTAAAAAATGCGGTCCTACAAGAATCGGTTATAAAATCGACGGCGAAAAGAAAGTTCGTGTCTGCCGTAAATGTGGAGATATTCTGTAATGGATAATTACGTACCTCGGCTTAAGAAAGTCTATAAAGACGAAATCGCACCGGCTCTTACAAAAGAGTTCAATTACACAACTCCTATGCAGGTTCCTGCAATTAAGAAGATTGTTGTAAGTATGGGTGTAGGTGAAGCTCTCACAAATAAGAAACTCCTTGATGCCGCAGTAGCTGACTTAACTCAGATTACAGGTCAGAAGGCGGTTAAGACAAGAGCAAAGAAAAGTATTGCTAACTTCAAACTTCGTGAGGGTAATGAAGTGGGCGCAATGGTAACATTGCGTGGTAACATTATGTATGAGTTCTTAGACAGACTCATCAACGTTGCATTCCCACGTATTAAGGATTTCCGTGGAATCAAAGCTACTGGTTTTGATGGTCACGGCAATTTCTCTGTTGGTATTACTGAACAGTTGATATTCCCAGAAATTGACTTCGATAAAGTTGTTAAAATTGCTGGTATGAACATCACTATTGTAACAAGTGCTAATACAGATGCTGAAGCAAAAGCACTTCTTACTAAGTTCAACATGCCATTCCGTAAGTAGGTGAAGTATGGCAAAGAAATCAATGATTATTAAACAGGCCCGCAAACAGAAGTATTCAACTCGTGAATACAACCGCTGTCAGATTTGCGGACGTCCTCGTGGATATTTGCGCAAGTTCAAGATGTGTCGTCTTTGTTTCCGCAAATTAGCAAGTGAAGGCCAGCTTCCTGGCGTAACAAAATCAAGTTGGTAGGAGATAGAAATGAGTGCATCAGATCCAGTAGCAGACATGCTCACAAAGGTTCGTAATGCGGCTATGGCCCGCCACGAGAAGGTAGATGTATCTGCTTCAAAGCTTAAGCTCGAAATCGTTAAGATTATGAAGACTGAAGGATACATTAAAAACTTTAAGAAAATCCAGGAAGATGGACATAACATACTTCGCATTTTCTTGAAATATGATGATGAAAATAATCCGGTAATCCACGGTGTTAAGAAAATCTCTACACCAGGTCGCCGTGTTTATTCTGGCTACAAAGATTTACCACGCGTTTATAACGGTTATGGTACAATCATCGTTTCAACTTCTTCTGGTGTTACAACCGGTAAGAAAGCTACAGAAAAGATGGTTGGTGGTGAATTAGTTTGCACAATCTGGTAATAGGGGGCAGAAAGAATGTCTAAAGTAGGTAAACTTCCTGTTGCTATTCCAGCAGGTGTAACAGTAAATGTTGCAAACAATGTGATTACTGTAAAAGGCGCTAAAGGCGAACTTAAACAGTCTTTTCACAATGAAATCGACATTAAAGTAGAGGGAACAGAAGTTCTTCTTTCAGTAAAAGACAATTCAAAGCAGACAAATGCTTATCATGGTCTTTACAGAAGCCTTATCGCAAACATGGTAAAAGGTGTTTCAGAAGGCTTTACAAAGACTCTGGTAGTAACTGGTGTTGGATATCGTTGCGAAGTGAAAGGTAAAGAACTTGTAATGAATCTTGGTTATTCAAGTGACTATATTGCTATAATTCCGGACGGACTTACAGTTGTAACAACTCCTGATGGAAAAATTACTGTAACAGGTATTGATAAGCAGTTAGTTGGTGAATTTTGTTCTCAGATTCGTAAGTTGCGCAAACCTGAACCTTATAAAGGAAAGGGTATCCGCTATGATAACGAAACTATCCGCCGCAAGGTTGGAAAGACTGGTGTTAAATAAGGTGAAGCTATATGTTTAAGAAAATGAACGATAAAAACAGAAAACGCTTGCACAGAAAGATTCACATTCGAAAGACTCTTTCAGGAACAACAGAAAGACCAAGAATGACAATTACCAGAAGTAATAAGAATCTTTCAGCTCAGATAATAAATGATGACGAAGGAAAAACTTTAGCTTCAATTTCAACTTTGGAAAAAGAATTTGCAGCCCTTAAACCAAACATTGAAGGTGCTGCAAAACTTGGTGAAGCTTTTGGTGCACGCCTTAAGGATAAAAACATCACTAAGGTTGTTTTCGACAGAAATGGTTACTTATACCATGGCGTTGTAAAAGCTTTCGCTGATGGTGCCCGCAAAGCCGGAATCGAATTCTAGGAGAAATTATGGAACATCAGAAAAACTTTGATAAAGAACCAAAAGAGAAAGAGTTTGAAGAAAAACTCATCACTCTTAATAGAACAAGTAAGACTGTAAAGGGTGGACGCCGTATGTCTTTCTCTGCTCTTACTGTTGTTGGTGATAAGAAAGGTCGTGTAGGATATGGTCTTGGTAAAGCTAATGACGTATCTGAAGCAATCAAAAAGAGTATTGATAAAGCAAAACGAAATCTTATATTCGTTCCTTTGAAGAATGGAACTGTTCCACACGATGTAATTGGAAAGTATAAGAGTTCAGAAGTATTGGTAAAGCCAGCTTGTTCCGGTACTGGAATTATCGCAGGTGGTACAGTACGTGCTATTATGGAAGTTGCAGGTGCGACTGACATTCAGTCAAAATCTTTGGGTTCAAATGCTTCTGTAAACGTTGTTCGTGCTACGTTCAACGCTATTTCAAAGCTTATGGATGCAAAGAAAATTGCAGCTAACAGAGGTAAAACTCTTGATGAATTGTGGGGTTAATGTATGGCTAAAGAAAAACAGATAAAGGTTACATTAATTAAGAGTACAATTGGTCAGAAACCGGCCAAGGTTGCAACTGTAAGAAGCCTTGGTTTGAAGAAAATCTCTTCTTCAAACATTCTTCCAGACAACGAAGCAGTTCGTGGTATGATTGCAACAGTTTCTCACTTAGTAAAGTTTGAGGAGATATAATAATGGCAGAGTATAATCCAATTCTTAGTGCTCCTCAGGGTGCTAATAAAAAACCGAAACGTGTTGGACGTGGTTCATCTTCTGGACTCGGTTCAACAGCCGGTAAAGGTAATAAAGGTCAGCAGTCAAGAACTGGTAAGGGTGCTCCTTACGTAGGATTTGAAGGCGGACAGATGCCTCTTTACAGACGTATTGCTCGCAAAGGATTCTCTAACTATCCTTTCAAGAAAGAATACGCTTGTATCAATATCGACCAGCTGGAAGCAAAATTCGAAGATGGCGCAACTGTAGACAAGGCTTCTCTTGCTGCAAAAGGCTTTATTTCAGTTAAGAGCGCAATTCTTGTAAAAATCCTCGGAAACGGCGATTTGACAAAGAAATTGACTGTAATTGTTGATAAAGTTTCTGAATCAGCAAAGGCTAAAATCGAAAAAGCTGGTGGAACAGTAAAGTTAATCGACGAAAAAGCTGCTGAAGAAAAGCCTGCTGAAAGTGCAGAATAAACCGGAGTAAAACATGGCAAGCAATCCAATAGTAAATATGTTTAAAGTTAAAGAATTAAGAGACCGCTTGTTCTTTACATTGCTGATTCTGGCAGTGTTCCGCCTGGGTAGTGTTCTTACTATTCCTGGCATTGATGCAAACGTTCTTTTGAAATACTTTGACGATTTGGCAGCGCAGAACAATAATGCGTTTGTCAGCTACATGGACTTCTTTGTTGGTGGAGCATTTTCAAACTTTTCTATCTTCATGCTTGGTGTAATGCCATATATCTCAATGCAGATCATCATGCAGCTTGCTGTGATTATTTTCCCAGCTCTAAAACGTATTTCGCAGGAAGACGGTGGACAGCGCAAGGTTGCACAGTATACAAGAATCGGTACGATTATTGTATGTCTTATTCAGGCCTTCGGTGTTACCGCCTATGCAAATAGTATTCCAGGTTGTATCGTTCTTGAAAATCAGATCGCTTTCAAGTTGTTGGCTATGCTGACAGTTACAACCGGTTCTATGTGTACAATTTGGTTAGGTGATCAGATTACAGCTCGTGGTATTGGTAATGGTATTTCAATGATAATTTTTGCAGGTATCGTAGCACGCCTTCCTAACGCCGTAATTGAACTTGTTCAGGCAGTTAGCGCAGGTGAAGTACAGCTTGTATTTGTTATCCTTGTATTGATAATGTTTGTTGCAATAATAGCATTGGTAATTTACGAAGAATCAGGACAGAGAAAGATTCCGGTACACTATGCAAAACGTGTAGTTGGAAGAAAAATGTATGGCGGACAGTCTACATACATTCCATTCAAGGTAAATCCTTCGAATGTAATTCCTTTGATTTTTGCTTCTTCTATTCTTATGCTGCCATTGACAATCGTAGGTACATTCTCTAAGGGCGGAAATGCAAAACCTTGGGTTGGTGCAATCTCAAGATTTTTGACTCCAAACGGATGGGGATATAATGTTTTGTTGGTTCTTCTTATTATCTTCTTTGCTTACTTCTACACTCAGGTAACCCTGAACCCCACAGAAATCGCAAAGAACATCCGGGAAAACGGCGGCTCCATTCCTGGTGTGCGTACTGATAAGACAGAAGAATATCTGACAAAAATATTGAATAGACTTATATTACCTGGTTCATTGTTCCTGGCATTCATTGCGGTAATCCCTACAATCATTCAACAGATTTTCGGATTCCCACAGTCAATCTGTCAGCTTATGGGTGGTACATCACTTATCATTATGGTTGGTGTAGACCTTGATACAATGAGTCAAGTTGAAGCTCTTCTTAAGATGCATCATCACGATGGTCTTACAAAGAAAGGCAAAATCAGGTCACGAAGTCTGTAATTTATAGAATAAATTATACGATTTTCGCGAATTAGCAGTAGAAAAGAACTGGGAATATGTGATATAGTATCTTTTGCCGAATTGCTCTCATTGCGAGGTGCTTAAGATTCGGCAAAATATTCTCATGGGGGCTTTTATATGAAAGTACGAACCAGTGTAAAACCTATCTGTGACAAATGTAAGGTAATCAAAAGAAACGGAATCATCCGTATCATTTGTACTAATCCTAAACATAAGCAGAGACAGGGCTAAGGCTTAAGGAGTAACAGATGGCTCGAATTGCGGGAGTTGATATCCCTAATAAACATGTAGGTACCGCTTTAACATATATCTACGGTATCGGCCGGTCATCGGCAAAAAAGATTTGTGAAGAAGCCAAGATTGATCCTGAAAAAATGGCAAATGACCTTTCACAGGATGAATTAGCAAAACTTCGTGAAATAATCGATTCAGAATACAAGGTAGAAGGACGTCTTCGTTCAGAAATCGGTCTTAACCTTAAACGTCTGATGGATATTGGTTGCTATCGTGGTCTTCGACATAAGAGAGGTCTTCCAGTACGTGGACAGAGAACTCGTACTAATGCCCGAACAAGAAAGGGTAAGAAGAAGACTGTTGCTAATAAGAAGAAGGCATAGGCGGAGGTAAAGTAATTGGCTACCACTAAAAAACGAAAGGAAAAGAAGAGCGTATATGAAGGTAACGTTTACATTCAGGCTACGTTCAATAATACTATCGTAACTATTACAGACCTGAAGGGAAATGCTCTTTCTTGGGCATCTTCAGGTGGACTTGGTTTCCGCGGAGCAAAGAAATCTACTCCGTTTGCAGCTCAGTCTGTAGCAGAAACTGCTGTGCAGAAAGCACAGAGCTATGGCTTGCGTGAAGTGCATGTATACGTAAAAGGACCAGGAATGGGACGTGAAAACGCAATCCGTTCTTTGGGACAGCTTGGATTGAAGGTAAAATCAATTTCTGATGTAACTCCAATTCCACATAATGGCTGCCGTCCTCGCAAAACACGCCGCATGTAAGGAGATCAAGGAATATGGCAAGATATACAGGTCCTGTTTGCCGCATGTGTCGTGCAGAACAGAGAAAATTAATGCTTAAAGGCGCTCGCTGTATGAGTGCTAAATGTCCTTTGGACAAAAAACGTGGAGCTCCAGGAAAAGATCCTAAAGCCCGCGGTGGAAAAAAGAGTGAATATGGTATTCAGCTCGCTGAAAAACAGAAGCTCAGAAGAATGTATGGTCTGTTGGAAAAACAGTTCCACCTTACATACGAAAAGGCTTCTAGAATGCCTGGTGTAACTGGCGAAAACTTTATCGGCTTGCTTGAGAGAAGATTGGACAATGTAGTTTACAGAATGCACTTTGCAATCAGTAGAAGACAGGCTCGTCAGATTGTATCTCATGGTCATATTCTGGTTAACGGTAAAGCTGTTAACATTCCAGGATATGAAGTAAAGGCTGGTGACATCGTTGAAATCAAGGAAAAGTCAAAGAGACTTCCTATGGTTCAGGATGCACTTAATGAAGTTTCAAAGTCAGGAACAATGCCTTGGGTATCAGTTGATGTTGATGCTGTAAAAGGAACTTTCACAGCTTATCCACGTCGTGAAGAAATTACTGATCTGGTTGATATCAAAGAACAGCTCGTAGTTGAGTTCTATTCTAAATAATTAAAAAGGAGTTCAGATGGCTCGTAAAAACTTGCTCAAAGGTTTCAAAAAACCAAAAGGCATATCATTTGAACCAATTGACAGTACTAATCCTAATTATCAGAAGTTTTATGCTTATCCGTTTGAAACTGGATTTGGTACAACTGTTGGAAACACGTTGAGAAGAATATTATTGTCTTCCATCCAGGGATATGCTATCACATCTATAAGAATCACTTCTTATGATGAAAATGGTATACCTCATGTTATTTCAAGTGAGTTCGAAGCAATACCTAATGTTACTGAAGATACTCTCGAGATAATAAACAGTTTGAAACAGATTCGCTTATGCTTACCTGATGATATCGAACAAGATACATTCAATTACGAGTTTAAGGGCCCTGGAGTTGTAAAGAGTGATAACTTTGCAAAAGAAGGTCAGCTTGAGGTTATGACAAAGGATATGCTTATTTTCAATATGATGGAAAATGCACATCTCGACATCGAAATCCAGGTTGATCTTGGCAGAGGATACGTACCTGCAGAAGTAAATGAGCACTACATTGAAATTGTTGGAACAATTCCAATGGATGCAATTTTCACTCCTGTAAAACGCGTAAAATACTCAATTGAGCCTTGTCGTGTTGGTCAGAGAAATGATTATGACAAGCTTATTCTTGAGATTTGGACCGATGGTACAATAACTCCAGAAAATGCTTTAGGAGAAGCTGCAAAGATTGCTAAAGAACATTTTGCTATCTTTATCAACTTCGACGATAAAAACATTATTGGAACTGATGATAGTGATGAAGGTGATGAGAACATCATTAAACTTCTCAATACACCTGTGGAAGAACTTGAACTTTCAGTTCGCTCATCAAATTGTTTGAAGAATGCTAATATTCGTACAATTGGTGAATTAACTAAAAAGACTGAAGATGACATTGCAAAGACAAGAAACTTTGGAAAGAAGAGTCTTGCTGAGATTAAGGAGAAGCTCCTTGAGTGGAATCTTACTCTTGGTATGACTGATTACAGTCATCTGAAGAATGCTGCCAATTTAACTAAGCAGAAGGAAGAAACAGATGAATCATAGAAATGGTTTTAATCCGCTTTCACGTACAACAGCACATCGTCGTGCTATGTCACGCAATATGGTAACATCACTCTTGAGATACGAGAGAATTACAACAACTAAAGCTAAGGCTCTTGAAGTAAGAAAATATGCTGAAAAGCTTATTACAAGAGCTAAGGTAGACTCTGTACATAACCGCCGTGAAGTTGCAAAGTTTATTTCTGATGAAAAAATCCTTGATAAACTTTTCACAAACATCGGACCACGTATGCAGGAAAGAAACGGTGGATACACTCGTGTTCTTAAATTGGGATACCGACAGGGTGACGCAGCTGATGTTGTAATCCTGGAACTTGTTGACTATAAGCTTGAAGATAATGCAGAAAAAGCTGAAGGCAAAAAAGCTGACAAAAAAGAAAAGACTGCTGCTAAATCTGATAAGCCAAAGGCTAAAAAAGCAACAAGCAAAGATAAGGAAGCTGCTGACGGAGCAAAGCCTAAGAAAACAGCTTCAAAAAAGACTTCTGAAAAGAAGGATGAATCAAAAGCTGAATAAGCTTGCGATAAGGAGTCGATATGTCAAAAAATCATCGTGGTGCTGGTATCAGAACTCTCCCAAACAGTGGAAGAGGAAAATGTCCAATCTGTGGTAAAGACAACATCAAAGTTCTTTACGAAAAAGAAGTAGATGGACAGAAATTGAACATTTGTAAATACTGCAATGCGGCTATGAAAAATAAAGCTAAGAAAGCTGCTCCAGCAGCTGCTGCTGAGTAATACAATATAGTCGAAAAACTATTTACACCAAATCCGTCAATCTTGATATTGACGGATTTTTTTTGTATAATTTAGAGTAACGATTAATTAAATCTTATCTAGAAAAGTATTATGAGTTTATTGCTGGAATAATGGAGTAAAATAATTAAGGTATAACCATGGGAATATCTAATAATAATCAAAACTCTAGATACTACGATTTTTTCCGCGAACAGGAAATTATTTTCACTAAATCTAATATACAAATCCTTCATCTGGACCTTCGCGAAATATATATTAAATTTAACGGCGGTCAGTGGCCTTGTATTATAAACTCAACTTCATTACAGTCGGCAAAAATAATTATTGGTACTGCCAGCGGTGCCTATAAAGAAATGACTCAGAATCCTAAGGTTAATTTAAGCCTTAGATACAGCTTTTTAGAGCCAAACGAAAGCAAGGTACAGTTTTTTGTTGCCTGTTCTGTAGAAAGAATAATTCCGCTTCCAAATACAGAAGAGCTCGTAATTGTTTCACTGCTTTTTACACAGCGTCCGCCTGATGATTTAATTTCGCGAATAGGCGAGTTCATAGAAACAAATGAAAACTTTAAAAACAGAAAAGAAGACCGCATAGAAGTAAATCCTAACAGCATTCGCAAGCTTGGAATTGAACGCGAAGAAACTATTGTTTTTGTAGATGGAATCCCAAGAAAATGTATCTTAAAGGACTTGTCTTTTGGCGGCGCAAAAATAATGTTTGTTGGTATTCCAAAGTTCCTTATTAACAAACCGGTAGACTTGAAGATTCTTTTTTCCGAAACGAACGAAACAGTCGGCATAAAGGGAATTATTAAAGATGCCCAGTTCCTTGAAGGAAGAAAAGATATTGCCGTTGTTCATATAAAATATGATGAAGATAAGGTTCCTTTGCTTTACAAGAGAAGAATCAACAACTATATTACAAACTATCAGAAAAATATGCTGAATAAGAAACCAAATCTCTAGCATTTTGCTGGAATAAACTGGAATAAAAATAATAAAAAGAGTAAACAATGAATCCAAAAAATCCACTTGAATCCGTATATTTTATTAACTTGCCGGAAAACTTTCAGCTTTCACAGGAAGCATTCCCTATTGATAAGACAATTCCACTTCCTGTTCAGAAAAAAACAGCTGATGCTCCAGGCGACTTTAATCCGGAAGAAATCACTGTAGAGCAGGTTCTGGCAGGTTTGCTTACAGTTCTGGCTTACGACAAAAAGAATAAAAATCTTGATTATTACCGTTCTATAATCAGTAAGGTTAGACCAAACATTAAAAAAGAGCTTTGTGAAGCCGCAATATTAAAAACAAAGAATGAAGATTACGAACTTGCAGAAGAAATCTTTTCTGCTTTGTATGGCTATGATCCTGAAGACCTCGCAATTGTTTTGAATATGGCATTGTTTTTTGATCAGCGTGCCGAAAACTATAGAAATATGGGCCTGTTTGATGATGCAGACGCTTATGATGCCGATGCTGAATCATTCTATCAGAAGGCAATGAACGCTGACCCGCCTTTAGCAGACGCTTTCTTTAATGCAGGTTTCTTTTATCTTAAGCTTCACAATTACAGACAGGCAAAGGACTGTTTTGAAACATATATAGCCCTTACCTGCGATTTATCTGATGAAGAGCTTGGAGAAAACGGTATTTACAAAAAGGAACGTGCTCAGGAAGTTATTGCAAATATTTCAAACCAGAATATGGATGATGTTTATTTCCAGGATGCTTATAAGTTAATTTCTACCAATCAGGAAGAAAAAGGGCTTGATAAAATCAGAATATTCCTTCAGAACAATCCAAAAGTCTGGAATGCCTGGTTCCTTCTTGGCTGGGGCCTGCGAAAGGTTGGAAGATTTTCTGATGCAAAACAGGCTTTCCTTAAAGCAATAGAATACGGTGGCGACGATAATTGTGACACTTACAACGAGCTTTCCCTGTGCTATATTGAAGAAAAGGATTTTGACGAAGCCAAAAAGTGTCTTTTAAAAGCCTTTGAACTTGAGCCAGAAAATGTAAAGATTATTTCCAATTTGGGATACCTTGCATTGTCTCAGGGCGATAAGCAGAAAGCCAGAAATTACTTTACAACAGTTCTTGAATACGAGCCAAACGATAAAATTGCCGCAGCAGAGTTAATGAAGCTTGAAAAGGACGAATAATTAAGTGGAATTGGAGCTCGTAGAGCCTGGTTCAAGTTAGTCTAAAAATCCAGCGAAATTGTATCACCAGCCTTAATATTATTTTTAGCAAACCAGCCCTGTGGAACTTCGAGTGCATAACGTACAGAAACAGTGCTTGTAATAGATTCAAGGCTGAACGGTGTCATATCATAAATATTACGGATTTTGCCTCTTGAATCTATGTATGCAATGGAAAGCGGGTGAGGTGTATTTTTCATCCAGAAAGATAAAATCTGGTCGCCTTCGAAAATGAATAACATTCCTGTTCCGTCCGGTATATTTTTGCGTTCCATAAAGCCGTGCGTTCTTTCATCCGGTGTAATTGCAAGCTCTGCATCTACTGTGATTGTAGTTGAATCGGAACGGTGAATTGTAATGGTTTTTGTCTGTAATTTGCTGCTTTTGCAGCTGGTGATTGTTAAGCCAAAAAGAGTGCAGACAAGGACAAAAAGTGTAATAAGTATTAAATAGCTTATTGTTTTTTTCATATAAAATCCTGAAAATTAAAACTCATCAAGGAACATCTGCCTTACGTTTTCTTCTGCAGATTTAGAAATATTTGAATAATTTGAAAGCTCGTCGTAAGTTTCGTTATCAATATATTTAATGGAAAGAGGTTTTTCTAGAATTACAGTAACATCGTTATCTTTCCAGACAGATTTCTGTGGGTCCAGAGAGTCTGGTTCACCATATTTTTCGCATAAAGTGCGGAAAATTGAATAATAGTCAATCTTATTGCGATTAAAGTTTATAGTCATAATATAAAGCTTATCATCATAAAACTGAAACCAGGAGCGTGTAAGGAATGAAGGCGAAAAGTTTAATGAAGTATCTGTTTCTATAAGAATCTGATTTGAACCTGGAATAAGGGAAACATCTCGGTCTCCGTGGTAACCAAAATCAGGATTCCTGAGCAATTCTTCTTTAGTTTCCTGCAGGGTCATTCCAAGCATAATATTTTTATAACCAAATGGCAACTTCTGTTTGGAAGCTACCGTCTGCTTTTGCTGAGAAAAAATATTTACCGAATAAAGCAAAAAAATAAATGAAAAAACAAAAATCTTCTTTTTCATATAAACATTATCGGAAGATTATAATTAACCTTGACTTTGTTTTCTATAAAATGAAGTTTGTTTTACAAGCTCTGGAACATCTTTAATATAGATTTTTCCTTCATTAAGCTTAATATGTGGCGATTGTGAGAAATCCATAATAGTTTTAGGCTGCTGCTCGTTTGGAATACCGCACATATTAACCAGATCCTTAGGAGTAAGGTCTGTCTGCATTCCTTTTGTAACAAGCTTATCAACATTGATTTTCTGCTTTTCAATCTGAAGAGAAAGCATATCAAGCATTTTCTGGTATGGATCACTCAAGTTTGCATTATCAAGCTGTCTGTACATAGACCACAAGCGTTCAGCTAAAGTTGTTGTAAGGCGTGAAATCAACTGTGGCTGTGTTGTTACCATCTGATTAAAGTTGGCAAGGTTTACAACCATAAGCTTACAGTCGCTGTGGGCAATTGCACTTGCAGAACGAGGTTTGTTTTCAAGCAAAGCCATTTCGCCAAACATATCGCCTTTATGCAAAAGGGCAAGAGTTACTTCGTTACCGTCAACTACCTTAGAAATTGCAACTTCTCCGCTCTGAATAATAAACATATCAGCACCACTTTGAGCCTCAGAGAAAATCATTGTATCTTTTGGATAATCACGAGTTAAATCCTTAGTAGGTTCAAAATAAACAGCATGAGTTCTCTGTTTAAGAGAAACAAACCTTTGTTTTGCCAGATCTGCAGAAGGTCCAACCGGACGGGTCTTTAAATATTGGTAGTAGGCATAAACAGCAATATTGTTTCGCATTGCCTTTTCGTAGAACTGTGCTACACGAAGAATCTGGTCAGAAGTGTTTGATGCAACTGTATTCAAGGTTGCCTTTGTAAGCATCTCGTTCATCTGGCGCATTCGATTTGCGAATGTTCGGATGATTTTTAAAGCTACAGGGGTGTTATTTACAATCAAATCTGAGTATTGTTCTTTTTTTACCGCAATAGCCATAACATCTGTAACTGCTACAGCTGTTTCAATCTGAGAATGACCGGACATGCAGGGAACTACACCTACGAAGTCACCAGGACCAAGCATAAATGGCTGGATACCTGAACCGGAAGCCTTAAAGCACTGAACCTGTCCGCGCTGAATAATGTAAAATCGGTCGCTATCGGCTTTACCTTCAACAACCATGTACGAACCACTTTTAAAAGTATTAATTTGTAATTGTAACACTGTAAACACCCTTTAATATATTATTTAAAGTATAAAATCACACGTTCTATTTGTCAACAAAGGAAATTAACAAAATCACTACTATAGATTATCGACAAAAATTATTTCAGGCTCTAGTTTAAATGAATATTTTTTTAAAACAATTTCCTGAATATGCTCTACAAGGGCTTTTACGTCCTCAGAGCGGGCATTTCCGGTGTTTATTATGAAGTTTCCGTGGAAAGGAGCCACCTGTGCGCCGCCAATGCTGTAGCCGCGTAAACCAGCTTCGTCAATAATCTGGCCGGAAGGTTTTCCAAAAGAATGGTTGTTTTTGAATACCGAACCGGCGCTAGGGAACTTAAAATGTCCTTTGGAAATCCTTTCTACAATAAAATGCCTGCTTGTATCTGCAATCTGCTGGTGCTCTTCCGGTGTTTTCTGTTCAAGCAGGAAAGTGGTTGTAGTTATAAAATATCTGCTGTTCTGGAAAGGTGATTTCTTGTAATCCCATTCCGCAGGATTAAACCTGGAGTGTCGCAGCTTTACATTTGATGTTGAATAATCCATATAGCTTACAGAAAAAAGGATATCAGAAATTGATTTATTAAAGCAGCGTGCATTCATATAAACTGCACCGCCAATCGTGCCTGGGAGCCCTGCAAACTCTTCTGCGCCCGAAATATTGTTTTCTGTACAAAAGTTCACAAAAGAAGCCATTGGTGTGCCCGAAAAGCACGTTACAAGCACCTGACCGTCTTCCAGCTCAACTTTTCCAAAATCAAAGGGTAAATCTTCTGCCTTAAAGGTTTCTACGTCATTAAAGGCGTGTGTAGAAATTACAACCGGTTCAAAATCATCATCAGGAAAAACAACATTACTGCCGCCACCCAGAATAAAAAACTTCTGCTTCATTTCTACCAGAATGGAAATTACCTTTTGAAAAGAATTGTAGTTTTCCGGAGCAATAAAGAGCCTTGCTTTTCCGCCAATCTTAAAGGTTGTTTTTGGCGCAAGCGGTTCGTTTTCAAGAATCTTGCCTTCAAACACCTCGTAGCCGCGGATTTTTTCTATGATTGTAGCAATTGTGCTTTTTTCGTCATTTTTGTTCATGTCGTTTTCGGTCATACGAATAATTATATAGGAAATAACCAAAGGATAAAAGAGCATGGGAAAAGTGTTCGCATTCTGTACGCTTATTTTAAACTTTGTGCTGATTTGTTGCTGATTTTTGGGAAAAAGTGTGCGGATTTTGTACGGTTGAGAGTGTAAAATCATCAAAAAAAAACATAATAACGGAGGTTTATTATTATGAAAAAGTTGAGAGTGCTATATTCAGTTCTCTTTACAGTTTGGCTGGGTGCAGCTGTTATAGGCTGTACAAATGCAGGAGGCGGGCTCCCGCAGATAGACCCAGAAGATCAGAAGTCAGAAAGCGACCCTGGAAGTGGTGGAAATGGCGGTAGTAGCAGCGGAACAAACATTAAATTGACTGCCGAGCAGGTAGAAGCATTCCAGAAAAAGCTCAGCGATGCAGCAGAAGGTGCTGTTATTAAATTAACAGAAGGAAAAGTTCCTGCTGGAAGTACAATTACAATCAATAAGGCATTGACAGTAGATGGAAGTGGAGTTGAAGGTCTTACTGTAAAAATCGCTTCTGAAATATTAAAAGATATTAACATAAAGAACTTCAAAAAAGTAAAGATTGAATTGACTAAAAAAACTGGTGGTAGAGAGACTCTTGTAACAGATAATCAAACAGAAAACGGAAGCTTTAAGAAATACGGCGATGATGCACTTCCATTAAAGCTTGAAGGCTGTACTGTTGAAGATTTGAAGGTTGCAGGTGACGTTGCCTTGTATTTAGGTACCGGCAAAGATAAAACTACCATTGAAAATATAAATCTTGCAGAAGGAGTTGAAGATTTTACATTTGTAGAAAATGACAAGGATGATGATGGCAATAATATAGCAGATGGTGAAAAATCTTCAGTAGGAAAGCTTTATGTGGAAAATGGAGTTCGAGAAATTAATCTTATTGGCGGTTCTTTTGGTAATGTTGATTTTGCAAACAATTTCGCTTCTAAAGTAGATGTAAACTATGATACAGAAACCGAGCAGTTCAAGAATAAAGCATTCTTGGATGGTAAAACTGTTGAGAAAAAAGATATTTCAATAGTTGAAAGCGAAGATACTTCAAGTAAATCTGTTTATAAGTTTGAAATGTCAAAAGCTGATTTCGACTATTTTAATAAATATATGAGTGTTATCTTCTTAACAGATGACCAGGTAAAGGCTTTACAGTCTGGTACAGAAGTTGAATCGGCATGGTGGCAGTCTGTAGATTTTGATACTCCTGTTTACGATATGTCTGTTATGGGTACATTCGCAGCAGATGGAATCGAAGGTAATGGACTTTATCCAGTTTATGGAACAGCAGAAATGTATCTTGACTGGAGCTATGCACTCTTAACTAATACGAAGCTTGTAAAAGAAATATACCTTGAAAAGTACAAGAATTATAATAAAGATTCCTTAATAGTAAAGGTTGATGGTGATAAGGTAACAGTATATGTAGATACAGCTGCAATTAAAAAGACCGACTTATTTATGTGTGCATGTCCAGGTTATGATCCAACTTTAGAGTATCAGAAAGCTATTTATGAATGTGGTTCAAAGCTTAGTAAAATTAATGTAGAAAACTATAAACCTTATTTTGTTTTCCACAAGAATATTTATTATGATCTCAATACATTTGTAAATTTCGAGTACCATAATGATATGGATGGTTTTACTGGATTTATTAAGAATAAGTTTTCTGTAAAACCAGTTTGTGAAGATTTCTTCCAGATACCATGTACAAATAACCAGAAATTTGCACGTGATTATATTGCATTCCCTATGGAAGCAGCTTCAAGCTATCCTGATGTTTCATCTGTAAAATATTCAGATATAACTATTACCGCAAACGGTGAAAGTGTAGAAGTATACTATTATGATTCTAACCTTAATCTTGTAAAAAAAGCAAATGTTTTGATAGTGAATGTAAATGAGGATGAAGATTATGAATATTATATGGATGAAGAATTTACTGAAACAAATTCTGACTATATCTTAAACGGTCATGACGAACAAAGTATTAAAACTCTTTATGCTCGTCCAAGAAGAAAAGTTAGAATTTGTCAACAGGCTGACTTATCCTCTCCTGGTGAATCTGGATTTGAGTACCCTGAAATAGATCATCCTTATTTCAATATAAAAAGTCTTTCTGGAGATTGTTCTGATTATCTTGGACATAGAGTTATTGTGTATAAAGATTATGATGAAGCTACTGGTGAGTTTAGTAATAAAATTAGCAGTATAAAGGATATGAAGGATGGAGATACTATTTACATTATCGCAGATTATGTTACTTTGTATATTTTCGATCCAGACTCTCCAGATACTACACCAATTCTTATTGGTAAAAAGAATACAAGAGATTTAGTAAATAATTCTTGGAATGTAGCTGCATATCAGGTTACTTACTATACTGCCCCTAATAAGCAAAACACTATTAGTGTTGATGAATTGCAGGGTAGTCAGCAATGTGGAGCACCTGTTTATTATAATCAGGAAATGGTAGTTAAACAATTGGACCCTGATTACCCAGAATTAGAGATGTATTGTGATAGTGAAAAAGTAGGTTATTTTAAATTCAAGAAGAGAGTTAGTGCTGGAGAAAAGTATTATTTTAGTAGTGATTCAGATACACCTATAACAGTTGAAGACCTTGAAGAAATGATAGAGCAAAATGCTTTTAATTTTGAACCATATTCTGTATTCAGAAAAGGTATTATTGTAAACGAAATTAATTCCGAAGGTAAAATTGTTCCTGGAGAAAAATCTTTACAAAGTGTTTTGAGCATGTTCGATGAAGGATGTTACAGTTTCTATTCAGATTCTGAAATGAAGAATTCACTTTCAAGAGATGCCCTTGCTGCTCTTAAGTCAGGTGACGAGGTTTATATCCATTCTAATGTATTGCAAGTGAAATGTATGTCTTTATATCATACATCATGTAAAAATGTTGATATTTATGGGTCTGAGTATGGGTATTTTGATGTTTATGAGGATACAGTTGGCAATATTATTTCCAGAAATAAAATACATCCATTGGAGTTTTATAAAGAAGAATCTTTAACTAACAAATATACAGAAGAGGATTTAAAGAAACTCCCGGAAGGAACTCTGATTTATACAAAAGAAGATTGTGTTCAGCCATATGTTATTTATTATAATGATATTACGGAATTTGTTTTCGTGTCAGGTATTCCTGAATATGATTTCTATAGTATTGATCGTCTTATTGAGATGCAAATACTTCCTAACGATGGTCGCTACTATACAGATAAGGAAAAAAAGAATGAAATTAGTAAAGATGAAATAGGTACACTCCCGGAATGTTCTCCTGTTTATGTATATGTAGAAGAAGTGGTTGTTGTTATCGAGGGTCCTAAGCCATATCTTATCTATTATAATGATGCTGAAGAACCGATATCTGTTTACGCGACAGAAGATGCTCGTTATAATAGCAACTATATTGATAATCTTATTGGAAGTGTAATTGCTGAAGATGCTCGTTACTATACAGATAAAGAAAAAACGAATGAGATTTCTAAAGATGATATAGGCAAACTTCCAGTTGGTTCTTCTGTTTATGTATATTATGTAGAAAATAAAGTTAATCTTCATTTTTTCGAGGGTATAATTGTGGATTACTTTATAGAAGACATAATTCGTTTTTCATCTGATATATCTTTTTACAAAGATCTTTCATTAACAGAACTCTTAACAGCTGAAGAAATTGAAAAACTTGAACCGGGAACAACAATATATCAAGAGCCAGGTGCTTTTTCTAATGGAGAAGGTTGGCTTGTGAATTATGAAGGTGTAGAAAAACCGGAATATCTTGATTCAAGAGAAAAACTTCTTGAATTATTTGATGGAGAAAAATATGTTGTGTATTCAGATTCAGAAATGAAAACTCCTTATGAGTTTGAGTTGGAATATGAAACGTATGCTGATGGTTCTCAAGGAATTAATACTTTTCACGTACCTCCAAGCGGCATGAGATTCTTCGTAAAAGAAAAATAGCCCGTATTTAAAAATAGTTTTTTCATTGATGTGTTATGCATCCTTTGTTAAAGCATAACACTTCCTACCTCCTCACTGGGGCTGCTTGAAAGTTTTTCAGGTGGCCCCAGTTTTTTGTGGCATTGAGAATCCCTTGCTGTTATAAACACATTGTCATATAAATTGGCATATATAAAACATTATCTTCGAAGGTAAGGTCTTTTGTGTAAATAATGTAGCGGTTATTCATTTTGAGCTGGTATTTTTCCTTAAAATAATCAAATGAATTGTGGTTTTTATAACCGGATGATTTTACCTCTATTGGCGCAAAACGTTTTCCATCAGGAATTAAAAAGTCTATTTCATATTTTTTTGTAACAGAGTTTTCTTTTGCACAATATTCAAACTCATGAAAATACAGCTCATATCCATTTGCCCGCAGCATTTGTGCTACCATATTTTCAAATATCATTCCCTGATTAATTCCAAGCTTATCAAAAATCAAAGAGCGGTACATTTTATTTAAGTCCTGTCCCTGCTGGATAATATATGAAACCAAAAGCCCTGTATCTCCCATAAACATTTTAAACTTTTTTCTGTCGGCATACAGTTCCATAGTGACTTCTGGAGCATTTATATTAATGCAGTTGTTTACTATCATAGATTCATTAAGAAAATCAATTGCATTACCCACATTTCGTGTACGTGCATTTTCATTAACATTAGAAAGACGGAAAATACTGTTGTGATTCATTAATTGAGAAGGTAATGATTTAAACACAACTTCCGCACGGTCACCATCTTCTCCATCGTGTTTTTGCAAATCGTTGATATAAAGACGAAGTATTGCTTTTTTTGCCCTGTCAATCTGTGAATAATCTTTTCCCTGTACATAGGCATCAACGGCAGTTGGCATTCCACCCACAGCCATGTAAACACGAAACTCTTTCATAATTCTTCTGTGAATGGTGTCTCCAAGCGGCTTTCTGTTATTAAAAGAATCACGGATTGTTTCAATCATTACCTCATTTCCAACAGCCCACAAGAACTCTTCAAAATCCATAGGAAACATTTTTATATTTTCTTCTTCAGAAGGAATAAGAATATCTTTTACATTTTTGTTGATTGAAATAAGTGAACCTGTTTCTATGTAATCAAAGCGTCCGTCTTTTACAAGATATTTTATAGACTGCCGTGCCTTTGGAAAAAGCTGCACTTCATCAAAAATAATTACACCATTTCTTTTTTCCAGTTTTTTTCCTGTAAGGATAAAAAGGTTTCTGAAAAATACATCAAGATTATTTATATTTTCAAAATTGTTTTTTATATCTGCACTGGCAGTTGAAAAATCTATGAGGATATAATCTTTGTATTCGTTCTGTGCAAATGCTTCTGCAACTGTACTTTTGCCGACTCGTCTTGCACCTTCAATCATAATTGCTGTAGAACCGTCAGCTTCTTCTTTCCACTTTTTTAATCCGGCGTATATTTTTCTTTTAAACATAACTCGATACCCTCATTTATGTATTTTACATCGAGTCTGTTTATTTTACAACCGAAAATACCAAATGTTTTGGCTTGAATTTGCACGAAATTACTAAATGTTTTAACTAGAAAATGCACGAAAATACCAAATGTTTTAGCTTAAATCTGCACGAAATTACCAAATGTTTGCACTATTTTGAACGATGTGCAAGTTGTATTTTCTGTTCAATAAATGCGGCGGCTTCTTCGGCCCAGCTGTATTGGCTCATAAATTCACCGGCAAAGCTTTTTACAGCCTTTTCGTCACCGGCAAGAAAATCATAGTAGTCGCAATTTATAACTTCAGGATTAATTCGTAAATTGTTGTATTCCCTGATAAAGAAGTTCTGAATCTGCAGCTCCGAAAGAGAATGACTTATATCTGAAATAAGATTACGAAGATTTGCACCATATTGTGAAGAATCTGCATGGTCACCCCAAAGCACAGAAATCAGTTCCTTTGACTGTACCGAGCTTCCATTTTTATAAATAAGATATGCAAGTAGCTCTGGAGATTTTGAACGGTTAAATTTAATGACCTTATTGTTATACAAAAGCGTAAAGTTTCCAAAGGTTTTAGCTTCAAGATTCTGCTTTTGTTTTTTGAGCATTAAAATGTATTGTTTTTCAACAAAGCGTTTGTAAAGAGAAAATAAGTACATAAGAAGTGCTGCCAGAATCGTATCCATTAAGCCGGTAACACCAAAATTTTTATAAACCCCCGGTATTAGAAAAGCAAGTCCAAGAATAACAGCAAGCGAATAGAATAAAGGCGAAAAGTCGAATGCAAGTAATGCTACAAAGCCGGCAATACAATAAGAAAGAACTCCATTAAATGGCTGACCAAGTAAATGAAAATTATAAACACCAGCAAATAATCCTATATAAAGAAATATATAAGCGGGAATTGTTTTTATGATATAAGCTTTTTGGCGGTCAACATTTTTTGTCCATTGTGACCATAAAAACATAAGAATGCCGGAAAGAGTAAAGATTCCAAAATAAATTATTGATGGAATATAATCTCTTAAATTGTGAAAATGAAGACTAAAAATAACAATTAAATCGAGCACTCCAATAGCGAACACAAAAGGACTTGCAATTAGAATATGTAAACGATTTGTTTCCCCAAAATCTGCCAAATCTAAAGGTTCAATATAATAACGTTCTTTATAGTGTTTAAAAAAGTTTTTATTCATAGAAACATTCATAATAATAAAAAATTATAATGTGCTTTTTTCGGGTTTGTCAAACTGTTTTTGTGGTGGAAATTGTGTATTTTATAGTAGAAATTGTGTATTATTTTTTGCGTGGAAGACCAGATAGATACTCTGCAATTTCTTTTGCCCATTCATACTGGCTCATGAACTCACCCGTAAAGCTTTTCCTAACTCTCCTTACACCCGCAAGAAAATCATAATAGTCGCATTTTACAACTTCGGGATTTATACGGAAATTATTATATTCTGTAATAAAGAAGTTTTGTATTTCAAGCTCGGAAAGAGTCTGTTTTATATCAGCAATAAGATTTCGCAGGCTTGCTCCATAAGTTGCAGAATCTGCATGCTCGCCATAAAGCACAGAAAGAAGCTCCTTTGTTTTTACAGAGCTTCCGTTTTTATAAATAAGATATGCCAGAAGCTCCGTTGATTTTGATCTTTGAAACTTTATTATTTTATTGTCATACAAAAGCGTAAAGTTTCCAAAGGTTTTTGCTTCAAGGTTTTTTCTTTGGTTTTTAAGGAGCAAAAAGTGTTTTTTCTCAAAGCTTCTTTTGTAAAGTGCAAGCCCGAACATTATTATAGTAACTACATATAAATCTATTGTCGATAAAATCCCATAAGTTTCGTAAACACCCGGTGTAAGAATAATTGCCGCAGCTAAAAGTTCAACAATAAAAATAAAGGGTGAAAAAGAAAAAACAATCAGAAATAAAAATCCGGATAACAAAAAAGTAACAAAGCCGTTATGAGGGGAGTCCATAAAATAAAAATTGAAAACGCTTGCACTTAAACCTACAAAAAATACCAGATAAATTGGAATTACTTTTACCCAGTATTTGCTGTTTTTTGAATGGCGTGCATAAAGAAAAGTAAAAAGATTTAATGGAGTATAAATGCACAGATAAATAATATAATGCAGATGTTCCTTTAAGCGGGAATGATAAAAAATAAATAGAAGAAGAAAATTGATTATATCTGAAAGCAAAAGAAGGGAGCTTACAACCAGAACCGATATTCTGTTAGACTCATTTGAATCTCTTAAATCTGAATAAGAAATCTGTAATTTTTTCTTGTAAAACTGTTTGACTCTTTCGAAAAGCATTTTTATTATCCGTTTTTATGGAAAATTATAGCATAATTTTAAAGAAATGTGCAGTTTTATTGAGAAAAATCAAAAAATCTGATAAAATATGTGCCCATAAGAGGAATATTATGAGTTTAAGATTGTACAATACTATGGGTCGCAAAATGGAAGAGTTTAAACCTCTCAAAGAAGGATTTGCCGGTTTTTATGGCTGCGGACCTACAGTATATAATTATGCTCATATTGGAAATCTGCGTGCTTATGTTAGCTGGGATATTCTTGATAAAACCCTTAAACTGTTCGGCTACGATGTAAAGCATGTTATGAATATTACTGATGTTGGACATTTAACAGGTGATAATGATGAAGGCGAAGATAAAATGGCAAAATCTGCTGCTGAACGTCATCAGTCGGTTTTGGAAATTGCCCAATCCTATACCGCCGCCTTTATGAAAGACATGGACGCCTTGAATATCCGCCACCCGGATGTTATCTGTAAGGCAACCGAGCACATAAACGACATGATAGAGCTCATCAAAAAAATAGAAGCAAACGGTCACACCTATATGGCAGGTGGCAACCTCTACTACGATATTTCCACCTATCCTGATTACGGTAAGCTTGCCAACTTGAATATGGACGAGCTCAAAGCAGGAGCCGGTAAACGAAAGGTTGTAGTTGTTGATCAGAACAAGCGCAATCCCGGCGACTTTGTACTCTGGTTTACAAAATCAAAGTTCGAAGATCAGGCAATGACCTGGGATTCTCCATGGGGACGTGGTTATCCTGGCTGGCATATTGAATGTTCTGCAATGAGCATGAAATATCTTGGCAAACATTTTGACATTCATACCGGCGGTGTAGACCATGTTCCGGTCCATCATACAAACGAAATTGCCCAGAGTGAAGGCAGCTTTGACGAAGCAGAACGCGCAAAAGGACCTTGGGTAAATTACTGGATGCACAACGAGTTCCTTATTCTGGAAGGCGGCAAAATGTCAAAATCTACCGGCAACTTTATCACGCTGCAGGCAGATTTACCGCCGGAGAGAGGCTTTTCTTTAGTTTCTAAAGGCTATGAACCTCTCGACTACAGATATTTCCTCCTTACCGGCCATTACCGAAAACCGCTTACTTTCTCTATAAACGGAATGGATTCTGCAAAAGCTTCACGCCAGGCATTGAACGAACGTGTTGCAAAGCTTATTGCAAAGGCTAATGATGAAGAAAAACTCGGACTTACCGTAGAAAACTTTGCAGAGATCCTTGGAAAAATCAATTTTGAATCAGAAAATTATGCAAAGTTCCGCGAAGGCCTTTCTAACGACCTTGCAACTCCTGTAGCTCTTGCCGCAATGCAGAAAGAATCAAACGGTAAGGGCGGGGTAAAAGCAAGTCAGGCATTAAGTTCAATAAATAAAATGGATGAAGTCCTGAGTCTTGATGTAATAAAAGGCGGATTTGCCGTACTTGAAAAACAGAAAGCAGAAGCAGAAAATCAAGCTGATTCACATGCCGGTGATTCAGAAGCTGAAGAAATAAATGCTCTTGTTGCAGAAAGAACTGCAGCTAAAAAAGAGAAGAACTTTGCCCGTGCTGATGAAATACGTAACCAGTTGTTGGCGCGGGGTGTTGTTATTATTGATACTCCTAATGGTCCAACCTGGAAGCGTCAATAATTATTTAGTAACTATTAGGAAGTTGGTGTGTTTAACATGGAAGAAGGAAATCTGTCTGAAATTCAGGTGGCATTAAACGCTGGTAATTCAGCTGATTTTAATAAGATTTATGCAGCTTCAATGCAAATGCTCTTCAAAATATCATACAGAATTGTAAATGATGAAGAGGTTGCTGAAGATTTAGTGCATGATTCTTTAATCAAAGCAAATGAAAAGAGCTTGGTTTTTCCATCCTTGAACGATGCAAAATATTGGCTCATTAGAGTTGTAAAAAATGCTTCGTTAAACTATGTAAAGCGCAAGGATAGAGAACGAAAGGCTTACGAGAAGGTTCTTTATGAGGACCATCGTAAGTCTGAAACAGGCGAAGTTAATTTGCTTAAGAAAGATACTATAAAAAAGGCGAGAGAAGCTCTACAGAAGCTGCCTAAGAATCTTCAGGAAGTTCTTATGTTGAAGGAATATGGAGACCTCAACTATAAAGAAATCGGAAAAGTTCTTGGCATTACAGAAGGTAATGTAAAGGTAAGAGTCTTTAGAGCAAGAGAACAACTACTAAAAATATTAGGAGAAGACGATGTCTTTTTGTCCAACTGATGATCTTCATTCAATTTATTTAGATAACGAAATGCCTGAAGCTCATAAGGCAGAGTACGAGTCTCATATAAAGGTTTGCCCTGAATGTCAGCGTAAACTTGAAAATATCCGTAAGCTTCACGAATTATTTGAGTCTGATTCAAAATCAATCGAAATGGATGATGCCCGACTTGAAAAAAGCTATGAAAAGCTTATGTCAAGAATGGCTTATACAAAAAATATACATAATGCTGAAAGAAAAACTCATTCAAGCTGGAAATATATCTGTTCAGCCGCTGCTGCAGCAATGGTTTTTGCCCTTATAATTCCGCTCAGACTTAATTCAAAGGGTTCTTCAGTTGAAGCTGGAAGCACAACAGTTGCTAATATCAATGCAAGTTCAATGCAGCCGGTAACAAACGTTTCTGTTGGCGGTGGAAATGGAGTTATTGTTTCCGGTAACATTCAGAGTTCTGTAATGCAGGTTTCTAACGGAACTAATAATCTGGCTCAGAATATAAACACAAAAACAAACGAAGGCCTGTTCCTTACTGATGTTGATGTTTTCAGACCTGCTTTTGAAGGTGACAATTCTCTTACAATCAAAATTACTATTCCTGCTATGAATAGTGCTTTTGTACCGTCTACACATTATTTACCTGAAAATGAAGCTGGTCAGACTGAGTGAACTCCTCAAATAGATTAAGTTATATCTTAAGAAAATATTCTCTTGTAAGGGCTGCGATTGTAGTATTTTTAATAGCAATTGCGGTCCTGATTGTTTTTATTACAGGAAAAAAGAAGAAGACAGAACCAGTAATTGAATCCCTTACACCGTCTGTAGGTTCACCTGGTGATATTGTAGTTATTAATGGAAAGAACTTTGGCGATACCCGCGACATGAGCTATGTTGAGTTTGCCGGTTCAAAGCTTACAGCCAGTGCATATATTTCCTGGAGTGATGACTGCATAAAGCTTGTTCTTCCTGCAAATGTTCAGGATGGTCTTGTAGTTGTTGGCACAAAGGATATGCGTTCAAAGCCTGCTCTTTTTGCAAACGAAATAGATATTCCTGTTCCGGTGCCGGAAGTAGTGCAGACAAACAAACCTGTTATTACATCTTTATCAGCTGAAAAAATTAGTGTTGGCGAAGTTCTAAGCATTTACGGTAATAACTTTGGCGATTCCCGGGGACGTTCAAATGTTTATTTTACAATCGATTACGAAAACAAAATAAAAGATTCTGATTATAAAACAAAGGCTCTTCTTACAGAAAATATGATTGCCGCTTCTGATTTTAATGGTGATTATGAATACTGGGATAATTCAGAGATTCGGGTGCGGATTCCAGATGGAGCTTATACCGGACTTGTAATTGTAGATACGGGAAAAGAAAAATCAGAGCCAAAGGATATTACAATTCTACGGCAGAAGGGCTATAAAGAGTTTGTTTCCAAAAAGATTTATCTTGTTCAGTATACCGCAGATATTTCTGACGTTATTACAACAGATATTTCTACAATTACTCTGCGCTGTCCGGTTCCTGTAGAAACGCCTTCGCAGCCTTCGGTAGAAATTACAGAGATTTCTCCTGAACCTTTAATGAATAATTATCAGAACTGTATAATTCATCAGATTACAAAAAAACGTAATAATTTACCAAAGAGTGTTTTTAAGCAGACTTTTGTTCTTCCTGTTTACGAAATAAGAACTTCTGTTGTTCCGGATAAAATAGGGGACTACAAAGGTATGAGCGAAAGTCGTTATGCTTCTCTTGTAAAAGATGATGAAATTATTCCGGCTGGTGATGAAGAAATCAAAAAGCTTGTAAAATCAATTATTGGAAAAGAAACAAATTATTACAGACGGGCAAAGCTTATCTATAATTATATGCTCGATAACTATAAGATTCAGGAAAAGGTCAGAAAAAATGATGCTTCGCCGCTTGATTTGCTTTCCAAAAAATCTGGTGATGCTTACGACTTTGCAGTTATCTGTACAGCTTTGTTCAGGGCGGCTGGAATCCCGAGTTTAATTGATGCCGGTGTACTTATCGGGCAGGATTTAATGACTCAGCCCCACTGGTGGACAGAGTTTTACATTCAGGGAATTGGCTGGATTCCAGTTGATACAGCTTTGGGCGCCGGCATGGAATACAAAAAATGGCCGGAAGTTATTGATGAAAGGGCTTTTTATTTTGGAAATGTAGATTCTCACAGAATTGTTTTTTCTCGCGGTATGAAGCAGCTTAAACCCTTTAGTCAGGATAACAAAATCGTACAGTATCCTAAATCTTTTGCCTTGCAGACAATTTGGGAAGAAGCTTCTGCAAACACAGCAGAATACAGCTCTTATTGGAGCAGTTCTGTTATAAAAGGTGTATACTAATAAGGCGCAAATTGTATTGTGCTATAATTTCTATATAGAATAGAGGTGAAAATTATGACAAAGATTTTAAGTGTAGGCGGTTCAATTATTGCTCCAGACAGACCAGATTCAGAGTTTTTGAGCAGCTTTGTAAATATGTGTAAGAAATGGCTCGACAGCGACAAAGATAATAAACTTATTCTTGTAGCAGGTGGTGGTGCTCCAGCAAGATTCTATCAGAATGCTTATAAAGAAGTTTCAGAAAAAACAGGCTTTAGCTTTGATGCAAATGCGGCAGACTGGATTGGAATTATGGCAACACGTATAAACGCACAGCTTTTAAAAGCCTGCTTTGGTGATTACTGCAAAAACGATGTTGTTTATAATCCTACGCTCGAAGATTTAAGCTTTGACGGAAAGGTTCTTGTTGCAAGCGGCTGGAAACCTGGTTTTTCTACAGATACAGATGCTGTTTATCTTGGCGAAAAGTTTGATGCAAAAACAATCGTAAATCTTTCAAATATAGAAAAGGTTTTCACCGATGACCCTAAAAAGAATCCTGATGCAAAACCTCTCGACACAATTTCCTGGGCTGAGTTTAGAAAAATGGTTGGTGATGAATGGACACCTGGCAAAAACTGTCCGTTTGACCCGATTGCTTCTAAAAAGGCAGAAGCCGACGGAATGAAAGTTATCTGCGCAGGCGGAAAGAATATTGCTAATATTCAGGCAATTCTTGAAGGAAAGGACTTTATTGGTACAACAATTGGTTAATTCACCATTTCTTCCATGCGGGATAGAATGCTTTCTATTTTAATTGCATAATTCGGGTCTGTGGCCCAGGTGCCGGCAAGCCCGTCTATTGTCTCTATGTACTTTGTTTTATGAACCCAGTTGTAGCGTGGGTCAATAAGCTCGTTGTTTAAGGGCTCGTCTTCGTGGGTGGCGTATGCCTGCAGGTGCTGGATATGGGCTCTTACGCCCAGCTGCTCTGTTTCAAAAATACAGCCCGGATTTTCTGCATCCATTGCGCCTAGTCCGCAGTAGTTGTGGAACTCTGGTTGTACAAGTCCGCCAAACCGAAGATAACCTGTTTCAAGACACATCTGGGCAAAAGCTACATCGGAGTTTATTCCTTCTGCGGCTGCTTCTACAATGTAATACTGTGCAAAATGTACTATTTCTATGTAATCGTAATCAGGGCGTTGTAAAAGGAAAAAGTCTGCAAGCTGAGTGGCAGTAAGCTGGCCTTTATCTGCAATTCTTCTGGAAATGACAATTTTTTGTGGGACTGGAGCTTCTGGTGTTTCGGTTTCAGAATCCTCTGACGGTATGGTAACAGTTTCTTCATCATCACTTTTTGGAGTAGACTGACAGGAAACAAAAGTTATTGCAAATAATACAAATAGTAGACTTTTTAAAAGAATATTTTTTCGTAAAATCATAACCTTAAAATCGGTGAAAAAACGGCAAACCTTAAGTGCAACAAAAGCAGGAAAAGCCATTATTCATCATCTTCTTCATTACCGAATAAAAGATGATTTTCTACAAAGCTGAAATAGCTTTCACAGTCTACTATTATATGGTCAAGCACAGTAATTCCTATTATTTCCGAAGCTGCCAGAAGATTTTTAGTAGTAGCAATATCGTCGGCAGAAGGTTGCGTGTTCCCCGAAGGATGATTGTGGCAGAAAATTACGGCAGAAGCATTTTCCTTAATTGCATCAACAAAAACTTCGCGCGGGTGAATGATTGTTCTGTTTATAGTTCCTACCGAAACCACATGAATCTGAATGATATTATGGCCACCGTTAAGCGTGATCGTAAGAAAATATTCTTTTTGATTTATTGCATAATTACGGACAAAAGGAATTAAATCTCGCGGTGTTGATATATGCGCACCAAGATGAATGTACCGGCGCTTTCCCAGTTCAAGTGCAGCTGCAACCGCTAAGGCTTTACTGTTGCCAACTCCCTTCAGGCGCAGAAGATTTTCCACAACATTATCATCATTGGAAGAATCGAGGATATCTGCAATTTTATGGGACATTGCTTCAATCGGCATATTTTTGTTACCGGAGCCCAAAATCAGCATAATGAGTTCTTCATCGGTAGGGTAGCCGATTCCATATTCCAGAGTTTTTTCCCGCACATCGGGTTTGTAATTTATAATTTCCACATATATATAATTGCAAAAATATGAAAAATTACGCGGTTTTTTTGGGGAAAAATTGAAAAAAAGTGCAGTTTTTATTAAATTATAGGTATGAAACTATATACACGAAGTCAGTTGATAGTATCCCTGTGTGCCGGAGTTGCGATTACAGCTGGAATTACGGCATTTATTTGTTTGAAAGCAGCAGGTGGAAAAAAAGCGGTAACGGGAAAGGAAGTCCAGGCTTCCGTGACCGAAACAGCGCAGACTCCTTTATCACCAGCAGAAGAAAGTGGTAAAAGCCTGCAGAGTGCGCAGTCTGATAACGAGCTTACTCTTGATGAGCTGGAGCAGAATCCGACGGTAATAATTCCGGTAAGCAGCGGCAACAATTCGTATACACAGGATGAAGTTCAAAACATAAACGTTTATTCAGCCTGTAACGAGGCGGTTGTAAATATTAACACAAAGGTTATGGCCTACGACTGGTTCCTTGATCCTTATGTTCAGGACGGTGGCAGCGGAAGTGGTTCTATAATTGACAAGCGTGGTTATATTCTTACAAATGTTCACGTAATTCAGGGGGCTACAAAAATCTATGTTTCCCTGTTTGATGGAACTCAGTATGAAGCAGAAGTTGTCGGCCAGGATTTAGACAGTGATTTAGCTGTTATAAAGTTTACTCCACCGGAAAACCTTGTTCTTAAAACAATATCCTTTGGCGATTCAAGCAATCTTAAGGTTGGACAAAAGGTAATTGCAATTGGAAATCCGTTTGGTATGGAAAGAACTATGACAACCGGTATTGTTTCGGGGCTTGGTCGTCCTATCCAGAACTCAAACAAGCGGATTATCCGTAATATGATTCAGACAGATACAGCAATTAATCCGGGAAACTCTGGTGGTCCTCTGCTCGATACAAACGGAAGAATGATTGGTATAAATACAATGATAATGTCTAATTCCGGCAGCTCTGCTGGTGTTGGTTTTGCAGTACCTTCCGAAACAGCTGTACGTGTAGTTTCCGATTTGATTAAATATGGAAAAGTTCAGCGCGGTACAATCGATGCTGTAATCATACAGCTGAACAAGAGAATTGCACAGTATGTAGGACTTGATATTTCAAGCGGTATTCTTGTATCAAAGGTAGAAAAGGGCGGAAATGCAGAAAAAGCCGGTCTTAAAGGCGGAACGGAAGCTGTTTATTACGGAAACAGAAACAGTATTATTTACCTTGGCGGCGACATCATCACAAAAATAGACGATATAACAGTTTCTTCTCTTGCTGATTATTATTCTGCATTGGAAAGCAAAAAGCCTGGTGATGTTGTTGAAATTACAGTACACAGAAATAAAAAAGATGTGGTTCTAAAAATGACGCTTGCCGAATAAGTGTAATTTTTTAATGCTGAAATCATTTTATTCTAGAAACACATTGTTTTAACACATTTTGAAACACATTATTTCCAGGGGGATGATACATGAAAAAAACATTGTCGGCTCTTGCATTGTTCTCTTTTATGGTTGCAGCCTTGTTTGCAGAAGGCTTTGGACTCGTTTTGTCCGGCGGTGGTGCTAAAGGTGCTTACGAGGTTGGTGTCTGGAAAGCTTTGGAAGATTATGGAATTACTGATGATATAACTGTTATTTCGGGAACATCTGTTGGCGCTTTGAATGCGGCTTTATTTGCGTGTTCCAATGCAGGAGAAGCAGAAAAGCTCTGGCGCGAAGAAGTAGGTTATTCATCTTTTTTAATGCCGGATACAAGTACTTTTTCTGAGGTTGCAGCCTTTGCGGTTCGTAATGCAAAAAATAATCTTGGTTCAAGAAACATGCAGGATAATCCATACGGTTTGCCCGAAGAATTGTCCCCAATGGGCAACGAATTATTAACTCAGCTGCTTGATGGAGTAACCTTTGTTGCAGATACAGGCATTGGTCTTGCAAAGGGAACTATAAAAAACATTTCGGAATACATTTTCAGCGAAGCTCACAGCGACGGCATTTTTGAGCGCGATACCCTGAAGGAAATAATGGAAAAATATATTTCCCTTGAAAAGCTTGAAAAATCCGGGATCGAAGTTTATGCAACAGCTATTCCAAAGGACGGCTATTTACTCATAAATACACTTGGCTGGCTTTTCGGCATGAATAATGTTCATTATTTTAAGTTGAATGAGCAGCTTAATAACACAAATGTAAACGATATTCTTATGGCCTCTTCGGCATTTCCGCTTGTTTATGAATCTACAAGACTTTCTGCAAATATAATTGAAAATGGAAGTGTTGTAGGCCGTTCTTATGAATATATTGACGGCGGTTTTGAATCGGTTGGCGGTAAAAATGTTCCTGTTCTACCGGCTGCAAAGTCAAATAAGGTTGATAAAATAATCGTAGTTTATTTGAAATCAGCTGATGAAATCAATAATTCGTATACAAGCAAATGGGTTAGTGAAGAAGAAACAAACGGTAAGGAGCTTATTCAGATTGTTCCTTCAAAATCGCTTGGAGACTTTGTAGAAGGTACTGTAAACTTTGACCCGGAAAACATAAGCGAATTGATTGATCTTGGCTATAGTGATGCGTGTGCTGTTCTGGAAGAAAAAGGCTATTCAAAGGAAAGCAGGTTCAAGAGATTTATAAAGAATATATTTTAGCGGCGGTGTTTTTCTTAAATACTAGCATACAAGTATATTAGTTGATAAATCACAAAAATAATGGTATACTCAAACAATAACTCGAGAGGTTTATCTTAAGGAGACTTTTTTATGGAAATGACATTACGATGGTACGGAACTGGTTTTGATTCCGTAACCCTGCAGCAGATTAGACAGGTGCCTGGAGTTCATGGCGTTATTACAACCTTGTATGATTCTGTACCTGGTGATGCGTGGGAACTTGCTGCTATAAAGAAAATAAAGGGCGAGGTTGAAGCTGCGGGGCTCAAAATTGCCGGTATTGAAAGCGTAAACATTCACGATGACATTAAGATTGGCGGTGGAGACCGTGATAAATATATAGAAAATTACATAAAAACTTTGGAACGCTTGGGCCAGGAAGACATTCACATGGTATGCTACAACTTTATGCCTGTGTTTGACTGGACCCGCTCTGAGCTTGCCCGTGTCTGCGAAGATGGTTCAACGGTTCTTGCCTATAATTCAAAGGCTATTGATGGTGTAAAGCCGGAAGAAATGTTTGCTTCTATAGATAAAGATTCTAACGGTTTTATTCTGCCGGGTTGGGAACCGGAGCGTATGGCCCGCGTAAAAGAGCTTTTTGAAATGTATAAATCGGTTGATCAGGAAAAGCTTTTTAACAATCTGGTGTATTTCCTGAAGGCGATTATGCCTGTTTGTGATAAGTATAATATTGATATGGCAATTCATCCGGATGATCCTGCCTGGCCGGTATTTGGTTTGCCGCGTATCATCACAAGTCAGGAGGGTGTTTGCCGAATGCTCAAGGCTGTTGATAATCCTCACAATGGTTTAACCTTCTGTACAGGAAGCTATGGAACAAACCGCAAAAATGATTTGTGTGAGTTTATTAAAGCCGCTAAAGGACGCATTCACTTTGCACATGTACGAAACCTTAAGTTCAATACTGCAATTGATGATCCTGTTCTTGATTTCCAGGAGTCTGCTCATCTGTCAAGCTGCGGTACCTTTGATATGTTTAAGATTGTGCGCACTTTGTACGAAACTGGTTTTGATGGAGTTATCCGCCCAGACCACGGCCGTATGATTTGGGGCGAAAAGGCAATGCCTGGTTACGGTTTGTATGACCGCGCTCTTGGTGCAACTTACCTTCAGGGCTTGTGGGAAGCCTGCGAAAAGACAATTGACAGAAGCGGAGTGAAGTTGTACCGTTAGAGCTTGTGAGCACTAAAATGAAAAAAATATTATTATCCTTTTTGTTTTTACTGTGCGCAAGCTTGTTTGCAGAAAACAAAAAGGATGAATGGCAGCTTCAGGAAAATCAGCACGAAAATTATTTGTATTACACGGTAATTTCTGCACCCGCGGATTATGAAAGTATAATTGGAACAAATGTCTGTTTATCCCTCTCTGAATATTCTTATAAAAATCTTTATGGCGAATCGTGTGAAGAAAAGCTTCTTGAGTTTTTGAATGACGGTAAGTTTACAATCAGGCAGGTGAATGGTGCTGATGGTATTTTTGTTGATTCGTCATTTATAAATCAAGATGATATCAAGTTTTCTAAAGAACAGTTGAGTTATATATGGAAAACTATGAGCTTAAAATATGCCGGCTTTTCAGCAATGAAAAAAAGAGGCTTTTCAAAAATAGCATTGTTAAGCTGTCACAATGGTTCTGATTTAACCAGATTGTTTGATAAATATATAGATGACTGTCATTTTTATATCTTAGCGGGTGATTACTTTTATCGTCAGAATCCTGCAAAGGATGAAGGAACGAGTAAGAGTATAGATGCACCTGGTACTTATTTTGAAAAAGAAACTTCAAATGCTTATTATGTCCGCTTTACAGATTGTACGGGTACAGATTACAAGACAAAGATTGGAGCGTCTGCATATCTGGCATTAAACAAAGATTTTTTTATTCTTGATGCACGTTCTAATAATGGTGGAGACGATACGCCGCAGTTTTCACTTATAAAGGTTCTAAATGCAAATAAATATGCAGGTACAGTAATCATTCTTCAGGATAACTGGAGCTTTAGTTCTGGTGAAGTCTGGCATGTTTTTGGGCGGTCTAAGTGTCTGTTTGATTGCAAACTTGTTGGTACACATTCCGGTGGCATGCAGAATTATGGAAACTGTAAGGTATACGAAAATAAGGATTTGGGTGTTTCTGTATATTTTGGATCAACTGATTTTTCAAAAGATTTACCGTCAAATTATTCAGGTGATGGAAAAGGCTACGAGCCTGATGTCTGGGCAACAACTGAAACAATGGGGGCAGTGCTTGAAGGAATGGGTGTAGATACAGGGGATATTATTTTCCAGTAAAAATCGGGAGAGAATTATGACATGGAATGAAAGTTTTATGAATATTGCGTATGAGTTCGCAAAGCACAGTACCTGTAAAAAATTACAGGTTGGAGCAATTCTTGTAAAAGACAGGCGCGTAATCAGTACGGGATATAACGGTGTGCCGTCCGGGATGGAACATTGCTGCGATCGTTTTAAGGATATTGATATAACTACACCTGAGGGCAGGGAGCTTCATCATAAGTTTTGTGTACAGAACGAGCTTCATGCCGAGCAGAATTGTATTGCGTATGCGGCGCGTTCCGGGGCTCAGATTGATGATACCTGCACACTTTATGTTACGCATGCCTGCTGCTGTGATTGTGCAAAGCTTGTTGTTGCGGCGGGAATTAAGCATGTAGTTTATAAAGAAGCGTACAAAACTCTGGATGGAATTGAGTTTTTGAAAAAGGCCGGTGTGAAGGTTGAATGTGAAAACTGAACGTGAAAATTGAATGTGAAAACTGAATGTGAAGTTTGAATGGGAAAACTGAATGCGAAAACTGAATGCAAAGGTTGAAGAGGTAAAAAATGGAGTTCAGGGAATTAAATAAAAATGATATACCATCACTGCTGGAATTGTATGTTCAGCTGAATGATGAAAACGAAGGATTTAATGTAAAAAAATCTGAGGAAATCTGGGACACGGAAATTGAAGGTAACAAAAATATTCACTATTTTGGCGCTGTGGAAAACGGCAGGGTTGTTTCTACGTGTTACTGTGTTATAATTCCTAACCTTACGCGTGGCGGGCGGGCAATCTGTTTTGTTGAAAATGTAGTGACTCACAGAGATTATAGAAAGCAGGGACTTGCCAGAAAAGTGATTGAAATGGCGGTGGAGACAGCCCGCAGGAATAATTGTTTTAAGGTGATTTTGCAGAGCGGAAGTGGAAGGAAAGAGGCTCACAAGTTTTACGAAGGAATTGGGTTTGCGGGCGATACGAAGAAAGCGTTTGACATGAGGCTTAGTGACGGAGTAAACAAATGATAATTTTGATTACCGGTGCTTCACATGCTGGAAAGACTTTACTTGCGCAAAAGCTTTTGGAAAAGTTTGGGTTTCCTTATCTTTCAATTGACCATTTGAAGATGGGGCTTATCCGAAGTGGTTATACAAAACTAACGCCAGAAGATGATGATAAGCTTACAGATTATCTCTGGCCGGTTGTGCGGGAAATGATTAAGACTGCAATCGAAAATAAGCAGAATCTTGTGGTTGAAGGCTGTTATGTACCGGCGAACTGGCGGGTGGATTTTGAAGAGTTGTATCTTTCGGAAATTAAGTTTGTGTGCCTGGCTTTAAGCGATTCGTATATTGATTCTAATTTTGATAAGATTGTTTCTCATGCAAGTGATATTGAAGCGCGTCTGGATGACAGTGATTGTACACGCGAGTTTGTAAAGGCTGGAAATGAAAGCTTTATTAAGATGTTTGAAAAGGCCGGAGAAGAAGTTACGGTAATTGATGGGGATTATGAGGCAGCGATTGAAAAGCTGATTTGTGAGACATTGATTTAGGATAACTAATATGCTAGAATACTAGTTAAGAGGCGTGATATGAAACTTACTATCGAAGGAATAAAAAATACTGCTGAATGGGAAGCAAAAGGGTATGAGCTTCCAAAGTTTGACCATAAGGCTGTTGAAGCTGCAACTAAGGCAAATCCGTTCTGGATTCATTTTGGCGCGGGAAATATTTTCCGTGCGTTTCAGGCTAATGTTGTGCAGGAGCTTTTGAACAAGGGTGTACTTGACCGCGGACTTGTTGTTGCAGAAGGTTATGATTACGAAATTATAGAAAAGATGTACCGTCCGCACGATAATATTGGTGCCCTTGTTACATTGAAATCAAGCGGTTCAGTTGAAAAAACTGTTGTTGGCTCAATCATGGAAGCACTTACTGCCGACAGTGATAACGAAGCAGACTGGGCCCGCCTGCGTGAGATTTTCCGTGCGCCGTCACTTCAAATGGTAACGTTTACAATTACAGAAAAAGGTTATCTTCTGAGGAATGCTGCCGGCGTTATGATGCCTGGTGTAGAAGAAGATTTTGAACAGGGACCGGTTTTACCAAAATCATACATTGGTAAGGTTGTAACTCTGCTTCACGAACGATATGTGAACGGTGAACTTCCAGTTGCTATGGTCAGCATGGATAACTGTTCCCACAATGGTGACAAATTGTATGCCGCAGTAAACGAGTTTGCCAATGTCTGGGAAACTCACGGTGTATGTAAGCCTGGCTTCCTTGCGTATGTAAATAATGCGTCTAAAGTCAGCTTCCCGTGGACAATGATAGATAAAATCACTCCGCGTCCGGACAGCAAAATTGAAAAGATTCTGGCTGATGATGGAATTGAGCAGCTGGAGCCTGTAATCACTTCTAAGAAAACTTATGTTGCACCTTTTGTAAATGCAGAAGAGTGCCAGTATCTTGTTATAGAAGATAATTTCCCGAATGGACGCCCTGAGCTTGAAAAGGCAGGTCTTTATTTTACAGACCGCGCAACTGTAGACAAGGTAGAAAAAATGAAGGTTTGTACCTGTTTGAATCCGCTTCATACTTTCCTTGCTGTTAGTGGCTGCTTACTGGGTTATACTTTGATTGCAGACGAAATGAAGGATGCTGATTTGCTTCGTCTTGTAAAACGTCTTGGCTATGAAGAAGGGCTGCCTGTTGTTGTTGACCCTGGAATTATCAAGCCTCGCGACTTTATTGATGAAGTTGTAAATATCCGTATTCCTAATCCTTTTATGCCTGATACTCCACAGCGAATTGCCTGCGACACATCACAGAAATTGAGCATCCGTTTTGGCGAAACAATTAAGGGCTACCTTGCCCGCAAAGATTTGAACGTTGGCGACCTTAAAGTTGTCCCTCTTGTTTTTGCTTTGTGGCTGCGATACCTTATGGCAATTGGTGATGATGGTAGTGTCTTTGAACTGAGTCCGGATCCGCTTTTGGATGAGTGCAGAAAATACGTGGCTGGAATCAAACTTGGTGACGGCACAATTCCAGCCAGTTTGGATTCACTTCTTCATCGCGCAGAAATCTTTGGAGTAGATTTGTTTGAAGCTGGACTTGCAGAAAAAGTAAAAGCATATTTTGTACAGCTTATTGCAGGAAAGGGTGCGGTAAGAAAAGCATTGCAGAGTCTGTAGGCAAAAGTACACTATAGTTTAATACAACATAACAAAATCCTTAAAAAAATAGGAGCCTGACTCCTAAAAGTTTTCTCCTGGATAAGCTATAATATTATTATAGAATACTGGCTGCCTGACGGGCGGCTTTATACAGGAGAAAAGGATGAAAAAAAGAATTGTTTTTGTGGTTGTTATCTGTTTTTTATTTGGAATAAAGGCTTTTGCACAATGCATTGTTTCTGGTGGCAATTTAAAGGATAGTTTGCAATATCAGACTGTTCAGCAAATGCAAGATGATGTAAAGAATATTAAAAAGGCTGCAAAAAAGGATGGCACAAGCTTTAATATAATCATTCCAGAAAAATCAAAATTAGCAAATATTTCTTCGATAAATAAGATTGCAAATGAAGTTTTTGACGGCATCGAAATCAATCTTGACGAGTATGATAATCAATGTTTTAAATATTCAAAACAAGTCAGCTTAAGTGTAACAAGAAAGCAATCAAAATTTTATGTTACCGGAATTAAAGACTTAGTAACTAAAGCTGAGGCAGCAAAAATTGAAGAAGAGAAAAAGGCTGCAACACAAAAAGAACGGGAAGAAATAACCGGAAAAATCAAAGCGATAAAAGAAGAATCAGAAAAATCATTTAGTGAAAAAGAACTGCTTAAATGCAAAGAATTAGGTTATAAAGAAACAACTTTTGATTCTGCTGCAGAAAAATATGAGAAAAATAAGAATTTTATTTTTGCACTAAAGATTTATTATGAAAAAAGTTTGCTTGCAAAACAAGAGCTTCAGGATTTTAATGTAAAAGTTCAGAATATGTTTCAGGCAACAGAAAAAGTTTATACAAAATGGGATAATACTTATTCAAGAATAAAGCCTGTCTATGCTGATAATAAATACGAGAATTTACTTAAAAGATTTGAAACAGGAAATCCATGGACTTACGAATATGATGCGGATTCTCGTTATGCAGATTGGAAAATTCTTACAAAAGATTTTGAACAATATTTTTTGGAAAATCCAGTTTTTTCTGTTCATTATATTGACTTGAAAAAATCTTCAGAAAATAAAGCAAATAATTCTTTCGTTTATAAGTGCAATTTTGAAATTGATGATTATATTTTTTATCAGACGATGGTAAATAGAATTTCCATGGGAATAAGAAAGGCCTGGAAAGATTCCTGGACGGACATTTCTAAAGAATGGATAAAAAATTCTCCGGCTTGCCATCTTGATTATGAAATTAAAATTGATATTGTTGATACGAACGGTAAAGTTCTTGTAAAGGGAGACAGATTTGCAGTGGCTTCAACAAATAATTATGTTTACATGGGACAGGAAGGCGTGAAATTTGGTCAAACTAACAGCTTTTATGAATTCAAAGATATCCCAGATAATGTTGCAGCTTTGATAGAAGAAGGAAATGCTTTTGTACGGCTTGATTCTTTGTATGTAAAATACGGTCCTTCTGATAAAAAAGCAGAAATAACAATTCCAAAGAGTAAAGTTTCTGAATACAACAGAACAAAAGTCTTTAATAGCGCTAAAGGTGAATTTGATAATATTGATGTCAAATTGTAGTTTTATTCGAAGATTTTTTCTTTCTTTTTTGTTTTTGTTTGTTATATCTGGTGCAGTTTTTGCCCAGAATTATTCTTCTGAACCGCTTTTGTTTTTTCAAGAAAGGCGGTCAGAGGATTATGATTTTGCCATTTCGGTTTCGAAAAAAATATTTACAAAACTTGAGGAAGAAAAATATCCTTATGCACTGGAAGTCAGCTCAGTTGTTTTCCCAGAGCTTTTGAGATATTCAGAGTTTAGAAATGAACTTGAATCTTTAATGAATGAATGTCTGGCTTTTGCCTCAGAAGAAAGCAACGGATTTTCAATCGGACTTTTTCAGATGAAGCCTTCTTTTGCCGCAAAGGTAGAAGCCTTGCTTTGTGAAAATCCTGAATTAAAAGGAAAGTATGCTTCAATAGATTTTGGCGGAGATTTATCATCTTTTGATTCCCGATTAAAAAGAATTAAACGACTCAACGATTTTGATTTACAGCTTGAATACCTAAAAGCTTTTGCAGATTTTGAAGTAAAAATCCTTGGTCTGGAAGAAGAAGCTTTTACTCAACGTCTGAGTTTTTTGGCAACCGCTTACAACTATGGAATCCAGATAGACCGGGATGTTCTTGAACCTGTATTAAGCTGGCAAACTTTTCCTTCCGGAAGAAGATATTTGTATTTTAATTATAAGGATTTATGTATTGCTGCTGCGGAAGAAATAAAGAAATAGAATGTGTATTATCTGTCAAAATTACGAAAAATCGAATGTGAATAATATATTAAATTTACGAAAAATCGAATGTAATCTATTTTATGAATAATTAGAGAAGAATGTCAACCAGCTAGTAAATTTCCTCAAAAAATAGGAGTCCGACTCCTAATCACAAAAAAACTGCGGCGTTATAATACCAAGCATAAAGAATTATTATACGGTTGATGAATGTCAGCTAAAAGGAGTGTTTTTATGAAAAAATCGATTTTAGTTTTGGGATTATTGGTATCAATGGTGCTAATATTGGGATGTTCTTCTGGTTCTAAACAGAATCAGGTAAATAAAATTGCGTATACTTACAATATCAATAACAAATCAACAAAAGATATTTCTATTCTTATGACAAGACGTTCCAATGAAAAAGGTACGATTTTGGCTTTGATTAATTATGATATTCCGGCAAAATCAAAGAAAACAATTAATTTTGAAGGTGAAGAAGAGCCAGGAACCTGGTGGGGATTTAGTTGGTTAGCCTGGTATGGTGATATAGAATCTGGTGGAGCAGAATGGTGGTCAAAACAAAAAGAAATTGTTATTGATGAAGAAGGTTGGCTTACAGGTGAAGAAAATGGTTCTATTAAAAGATTTGCTCAGATATCGAAATATTATCCAGTTACTTTTAAAGATTATGATGTAACAATTAAAATCGAAGATCTTTATTACGCTGTACCAATCAATGCACAAAACTCTTGGTATCAAGGGGAAGAGAATACAATTTACAATTATCAGGTTACTCGAAATATTTCAGATTTACTTTGTTATTGTTTTCCTGTTGTAGGTAATAAAGTTCGCATTACCTGGCATGCTAAATCTAATGTAGATATTTCTAAGCTTTATTGTCGTCTTGTAGATGTATCTTCTGAGACTGGTGGTTGGATGGAATTAAACAAAGCAAAACAAAATCTTAATGATCGTGATCCTTTTTTGAAAGATACAACCTTCATTATGAAAGAAAACATTAAAGCTGATGAAGTATTCGATGTAGATTTTACTCTGCCAGTAGAAGTAAAGCCTCTTGCTCAAATGGCTCTTTGCATTTGGTACAATGTTGGTGATGCAAATCCTAATGGTCCTGCTGTAATAAGTTCCGTAATAAAATAACCGTTGTATAAATCACAGATAAAATAACTCTTGCTTTGCTATTTGTGAGTGGGATTTTTTTTATATGGAAAAAACTGAAAAAGCATGTTATATTTTATTTTAGTAGATAGGAGGAATAAATGATAGTTGTTTCATATAATGATTTTTCTGAAGATATGAATAAATATCTAGCTCAAGCCTCTTCATATGGTTTAAAAATTCTTCCTAAAAAAAAAGAAAAAAGGAAATCTGCCAGAACACTAAAATTATTAAAATCGATTGAAGCAGCAACTGGAATTCTTCCATCAGATATTGATATAGAAAAAGAAAAAACAGAGGCAATATTGAAATCATGAAAGTTCTGATTGATACTAATATATGCCTTGATATTCTGTAAAATAGACCAGGATTATACAATTCCTCAAAAGATGCTCTTTTGCTTGCTTCTGATAAAAAATATAAGATGTTTTTAACGACTACCACTGTTATGGATATTATGTACATCACGAGAAAAAGTTTTAAAAATAATAGTGATCAGAAAAATGCTGTACAAAATTTTATTTCTGAATTCAAATTATTAAAAATTTCAAAAAGAAATATAAATTTTGGTTTTTCTGGAATAATGAAAGATTTTGAAGATGCTGTACAAAGTGATTGTGCAAAAAATCATTTTGCAAATCTGATTATTACAAGAAATATAAAAGACTTCATAAACTCACCTGTAAAAGCAATTACACCGGAAGATTTTTTGAAACAATATCAATAAGTTTTTCTTAAAAAGAAAACACACAATCCTCAAAAAATAGGAGTCCGACTCCTAATCACGAAAATTCTGCGATGTTATAATACCAAACATAAAGAATTATTATACGGTTGATGAAAATGTCAGCTAGAAGGAGTGTTTTTTTATGAAAAAAACAATTTTAGTTTTGTTTGTTGTACTGATTACTGTATGTGCTCTAATAGGTTGTAAACGTGATATTGTTTATGATGACGTTGTTCCTGGAGATGGAAAAAGTCCAATTAAATTGCAAATGAAAAATGGTAAATATGTAACTGCAGATTGGCAATATCCGAAATTTCATAAAGAATTTACTTTTGACAATGGAACAAAAAAAGGAGTTACTTGTGCAAATTGGTTGTTTTGTGATACTGGTAAAGATTGTGAATTAATATTTAATTATAATCCAAATAACAATTATTATATGATAGGTGGTGGCAAATCTAATCGTAATAAATTTAATAGAGATCAGTTCCGCGAATACACAGTTGAAGAATTAGAAACTCTAATAGGAATCATTCCTCCAACAGCGGTTTTTGTTGGGTACAATGATAATGCAACTGAATATGTTATATTTGAAGTGGATGGAACATTTACTGATATTGAAGGTTCAAAAAATTCCGAAATGGAGGTTTCAAGAGGAACCTACGTTGGAGATGCATCAAAAGATGGAGAAATCCTTATTACAATTCTAAAAAAATATAAGGATGGTAATTATATTGATTACACAGGCGATGACGCAACGCAAACTGTAAAAATTTCAGAAGGAAAGTTACCAGCTATATTTGTTCCATGGAGAATAATGAATAATACTTATACTCGTCAATAATTGCATTTAGTGTTGTTACATTCTAGAATGAAATAAGGGGTTTTATGAAAACAATATCAAAAAAGCTGATCAGTTTGTTCTTATGTCTTTTGAGTCTTAGTTTTTGCTTTGCGCAGGAAGAACGGGATCCCCGTCTTAATTATGGTGATGATGATAATCCGCTAATTAAAACTGAATACACTGGTATTTACTATATAAAACCCCATTATTCTCAAAAAGAAAATATCGAAAAATACAAGCCATATATAATATTGGTTTATGAAAAAGATACAAAAGAGCTGGTAAAAGGTTTTGATAATGTTGTTAAGGACTGGCAGGGAATGTCTGGCTGGGGCGGCGAGGTTCAATTAACAGATCATACGTTTATCACAAAAGATTATAAACAGTACATTGTAAAAACAGATAAGTGTGATATTAAAGTTATAAAAAAGGGAAAGTTTGAAAATCCTAAACGAACGATTCGTATTCTGGAAACTCTTTGCTGCATTCTGGTTGGCCTGCTTTTATTGATTGTAATACTGATTGTACTAAAGCAATTCAGAAAACAAAAAATACAGCAAAATCATATTCTGCAGATTCAGGAAGAAGAAAAGTCAAAAATCAGCAGGGAGATTCACGATACTGTCGTTCAGGATCTTCGTGCAATACGTATAGAAGCAGAAGCAATTCAGACAGAAGATTTGAGCCAGAAAAGCAGGGTTGTTGAAGATATAACAAAATGCATCATTAAAATGCGCAACATCTGTTATGATTTGTCTCCGGCTGAGCTGGCAGATGCTATGAGAAAAGATGATGATGGAATTGATTTAATCTCCATAATCGAAACCTTGTGCAAGCAGTTTACCACAAAAACAAATATTGACACTTCCATTCAGATTGATAAAAGCATAACATATCCTGAGTTTGACAAAACTATTTGTCTGAATGTTGTGCGTGTTTTTCAGGAGATTTTGAATAACATAAACAAGCATTCGTATGCCACAAAAGTCACTGTACTTATTAAACCGCCGGCAGAAAATTATTTGACGATTTTTGTTATTGATGATGGGGTTGGCTGTAATGTTGAAAAACTTAATTCTAAGAATCTTAAAAATCATTTCGGTATACGGAATATGAAGGAAAGAATGAGCTCTATTGGAGGAACTGTAGATTTTTTCACATCACCGGATGAAGGAATGAAGGTTGTGCTGAAAATCAAAACGGAGGCGTAATTGTTTATGGAAAATACAATTTATATTGTTGATGATCATAAGATGCTGCAGAATGGGTTGCGTTTCTGGTTTGAGCAGAACTCCAGCTGGAAAATTACCGGAACCTTTTAAAGCGTACAGCCTTGCCTTGAAGTCCTTTCAAAAGCAGCCCCAGAAGACCTTCCAGAAATTATCATTGTAGATATTCAGCTTGCAGAAGAAAGCGGCTTTACATTAGTTCAGGAAATTACAAAGAATTATAAACAGATAAAATGCGTAATGTATTCAATGTACGATACAGCCGGTTATATTTTGCAGGCTAAGAACTCCGGTGCAAAGGGGTATATTTCAAAGGTTGCCAGCGAAAATGAGATTCTAAAATGTCTGGACATTGTAAAAAACGGTGGAACCTATCTTGAATCGCGTTTTGAATCAATCATGGAAAATCTTGAGCCCATTACTTCTGTCCTTTCAAAGCAGGAAAGCATTGTTTTTGAAAAAATGCTGCAGGGGAAATCAAACGAAGAAATCAGTAACGAGCTTTTTATTTCCCTGCACAGCGTTCACAATTACGTTACCTACATCTATACTTTATCAGACGTTCACAACAGAACAGAGTTCCTTGAAAAGTTTGGCAAAAAATAAGATAATTATGTAATGAAACAAATAAAACCTGAAGAATTAAAAGATAATCCTTTCAAGCTTATTGATAAGGACTGGATGTTGATTACGGCCGAAAAAGAAGGTCGTACAAATATGATGACTGCTTCCTGGGGTGGACTTGGCGTACTCTGGGGAAAAGATGTTGCAACCGTTTATATCCGTGAATCCCGCTTTACAAAAACCTTTGTTGATGATGGTGATTTTTTTACTCTCTGTGTTCTTGGCGAAGAATACCGCAAACAACTTGCCTATTTAGGAAAAGCAAGTGGCCGTAATGAAGACAAAGTTGCCGGCAGTGGTCTTACAGTAGAACATACAGATTCCAGTGCCGGAAGCGTACCTTATTTCAAAGAGTCCCGCCTGGTGCTTGTATGTAAAAAGCTTTATGCCCAGAAAATGGATGCCGGCTGCTTTACAAAATATGGTAAGGATATCCCAAGTCAGATGTACAGTGACAACGACTGGCACACAATTTATGTGGCAGAAATAGAAAAGGTGTTGGAAAAATAAGAGAGGTTTGCAAAAATGAGACCATTTTTAGATGATGACTTTTTGTTGAAGAGCGAAGCTGCACGAACTTTATATCACAAGTATGCAAAGAATCAGCCGATTTTTGATTTTCATAATCATTTGAGTCCGCAGGAGATTTTTGAAAACAAGCCGCTTGGAAATCTTGCGAATGCGTGGCTGGACCATGACCACTACAAATGGCGTGCAATGCGTGCGGCTGGCGTTGATGAGCAGTTGATTACGGGGCATATCCGTAAGGATGGAAGTGTAAAAAGTGATGAAGAGCGTGGTGGAGCAGAAAAGGTTGCATCGGCTGATTATGAACGTTATCTTGCCTTTGTACGGACACTCCAGCTTTGTGTTGGAAATCCTCTTTATCACTGGAGCCACCTGGAGCTTAAACGCTACTTTGGAATTACTGAGCCTGTAACAGAAGATAATGCACGTGAAGTCTGGGACAGATGTAATGCTCTTCTTGCTCAGGAGGATTTTACTCCGCGCGGGCTTTTGTCTAAGATGAGTGTACGCGAGCTTTGTACAACCGATGACCCGCTTGATTCGCTGGAGTGGCACAAAAAGCTTGCAGAGTATGATTCGTTAAAGGTTCGCCCTTCGTTCCGCCCTGATTTTGTACTCAATGCAGAAAGTCCTGCATTCCCGGATTATATCAGTCGCTTGCAGGCTGCAGATGGTACAAAGTTTTCTTCTGTAAACGATATGATTGCAGCCCTTGCCCGCAGAATGGATTACTTTAAGCAGAACGGTTCAGTCGTTAGTGACCACTCACTTGAAAATGATTTTTATCTTCCTGCAACTTATGATGATGTAAACTATATTTTTGAAAAAGCCTGGATTGGTAAAAAACTTACCTGCGAAGAAATTGCAAAATACAAGGGCTGGATTCTGATTGAACTTGGTAAGCTTTATGCTCAAAAAGGATTTATAATGCAGATTCATATTGGTGCTTTGCGTGACAACAATTCTGCAATGCTCGAAGTTTCCGGTAAAAACATTGGAGAAGACAGCTTACAGGATTTTAATTTTGCACCTCAGCTTGGCGCTGTGCTTAATGCAATTTACAGTGCAGAAGCTAATGCACGAACAATTCTTTATAACCTTAATCCAAAGGATAACGAAGCGCTTGCAACAATGGCGGCTAATTTCCGTAACTGCCAGTTTGGACCGGCCTGGTGGTTCAACGACCACAAAGATGGAATAGAAGAGCAGATTCGTGTATATGCCCGTACCGCACCACTTGGCTGCTATGTTGGAATGCTCACCGATAGTCGCAGCTTCCTTTCTTATCCACGTCACGAATATTTCCGCCGAATCCTGTGTAACTTTATCGGCTCACTTGTAGAAAGCGGTGAGTTCCCATGGCAGGAAAAGAATCTGGGAAATATGGTAGAAGCTGTCTGCTATCAAAACTCGGCAGACTTTTTCGGTATAAAATAATTCTCCGGAAAACTATTGCAGCTCAGAAGTGTCTCTTGTGATGTTTCTGAGCCAGCCCTTCTTCTTGTAGTGCATGATTACAACTGGCATTTTTTCAAACTCATCCAGATAGAGAATAAAGTAAACCCAAAGTGGTGGAAGCTTTAAGACAAAGGCTGCAATAAGTCCGAGTGGAACGGAAACGCACCACATAAAAATTGAATCCATAACAAAACCGAACTTTGAATCTCCACCGGCACGGAAAATACCGCAAATCAATACCGTGTTAATAGCGGCTCCAATTACCGAAACTGCATTTATGAATAATAGAATGTTTCTGTAATGGGCGGCGGTTTCTGTAAGGTCAGCAATAAGCGGAAGCACAGGGTAGAGGCAGACAATGAGAACTGCACCAAGCACTCCAGAAAGAATTGTTGTTTTTGCAAGTCTGGATGCATTTCTTTCTGCAAGCTCCATGTCTCCGGCACCCATGTATTTTCCAAGAACAATTGCGCCACCATAAGCCATTCCAAAACAGAGCACGGAACCAAGCTGTCTTACTGTATTTACAACGGAGTTTGCGGCAACAATATCTTCACCAAGATGTCCCATTATCACTGAGTACATGGAAAAGGCGGCACCCCACACAAGCTCGTTTCCAACAGCCGGCAGCGAATATTTAAAAAAGTCACGGGTAAGAACACGGTTCCTTCTGAAAATACACGCAATTGAAAAATGCACATCCTTCTGGCGGCCTGCATAAACAAAGCAGATTATCATTTCTATAAAGCGGGAAATAGAAGTTGCAATTCCAACACCAAGAATGCCAAGCTTTGGCACTCCGAATAATCCGAAGATAAAAACTGCATTAAGGCTGATGTTCAGAATTAAAGTTGTGGTTGCTGTAATGGAAACAATCTTTACACGCTCAATACTTTTAAATGCTGCCTGGTACATCTGTGCAAAAGAAAGGCAGACATACGAAACGCTTGCAGCCCTAAGGTAACGGCAGCCTTCGCTAATCAAAGCTTCGTCCTGAGTAAAAATGAGCATCAGAATGCGCGGATAAAATGCCGCTACAAGTGCAACAAGAATCTCAACTGTACAGCAAATACGCAGACCGATTCCAAGCAGTGTTTTTATAGATTCTGTATCTTTCTTTCCCCAGTACTGCGCACCAAGCATTACAAGCCCGGAAGAAAGCCCTGTAGAAATCATAAAAAGAATAAACGCAATGTTCCCCGCAAGAGCCGAAGCCGCAATCGCCGTCTGCCCGATAAATCCAAGCATAATTACATCGGCCGAGTTTACCGCAGAAGAAATGAGATTCTGGATTGCCATTGGCTGAACTACATTACGCAGCTCTTTATAAAAGGTTTTTGCTTCGGTTGTCATAGTTTGACAAATATAGCATAGAAGAGAATAAAAAACTAGCGTCAAAGGATGATGAGTAATTTTGTTTTAATGGATAACAATTTTTTTTATTTCCGGTTTACAGCGGCATGATGTGATTTTTATAATTAAACTGTCGGTGTTTAATGGTTTTTCAAACCGTATTATTTTTTTATACCCGATTGTTGTTCCGCTAAATAAAGTTTCATATTTTTCACTGCTGTTTTTTGCAAGAACCTCAAAGCTTTCTGCTCGCTGGCTTTTTTCAATATCTTCCTGAATGATTATGTATTTTATTTTTGATAGCGGTAAGTCAATCCTAATAGTGTAACTGTCTGTTTCTGATGTTGTGTTAAGTTTTATTTCCTTTTTATCTAATTCTTTTATTGGATTTGCAAACTCATTCCGCAGAAAATCACCAAGCTCCTGCAGGCGTGCAACATCATTTTTGTGGAACAGGCCTTCGCGGGTAGGGGGAATGTTCAGCAGGAATGTTGCATTGCCGCCAACGGAATTAAAGTATATGTTTGTCAGTTCTTCCAGACTGCGCACTTTATCATCTTCGTATTCATGATAGAACCAGCCCGGACGGATGCTTGTGTTTACTTCGGCAGGATACCAGATCAAATCATTTTCATTTTCAAGGATTGCACGGCTGCCTAAATCTTCATCACTCGCACTGATTTTTCTCTGCCTGAACTCTTCGGAATCTTCGTGCTGGCTTCGTTCCTTTATAATTTCTGTATCTTTTGTTCTTGCAGGAACAACACTCCATTCAGACTTGCGGCAATGACCGGCTTCGTTACCACACCAGCGAACGTCAGGACCACAAACACTTATGCAGGCATCTGGTTGTAAGTCTCGTATAACTTTATAATATCGCTCAAAATCATAAACCTGTTTTTTCCCGTTGGGACCTTCACCGCAGGCTCCGTCAAACCATACAGAAAAAACTTTTCCATAATTCGAAAGTAATTCAGTAAGCTGGTTTACAAAAAAATCATCGTAAGGTTTTCCCTGCCCATAAAGCTGACTGTTTCTGTCCCACGGAGAAAGATAAACACCAAACTTCAAGCCGAACTCACTGCAGGCTTCTGACACTTCCCGTACAATATCACCTTTTCCATCTTTATAAGGGCTTGCCGCTACTGTGTGATTCGTAAACCTGCTTGGCCACAAACAAAAGCCGTCGTGATGCTTGCAGGTAAGAATAAGTCCCTTCATCCCGGCTGCTTTAATTGCCTTGCACCACTGGCGCGCATCAAGCTTTACAGGATTAAAGATTTCAGGACTCTCTGTTCCGTCACCCCATTCCTTATCGGTAAAAGTATTTACGGTAAAATGCACAAAAGCATAAAACTCTGTCTGCTGCCATTCAAGCTGTCTTTTGCTCGGGCGGATTTTTACAAGGCGTTGATTCAGTGTATCATTCATATATAACTCTTGATTGATTGTCGGATCAAGTCCGACAATGACAATGTTTAAAAATCTTCATATTTCTTTGGGAAGGCTGCGTACTCACCGATGATTACCGGATAGCCGAGCCTTTTCTGCCAGCGTTCATACATTGTAAAATCGTTGCGCAATTCGTATTCGTGCTGGAACGGAGTCCATTTAGCTGTCATTGTAGTCCAGGTTGCATCATTAAAGCAAAAGCCTTGCGGTGTATAGTTGTGAACTTCTATGATGATGTGATTTTCAACAGAATCGTGAATCTCGAAAATCTGCATGTCGCGGTCGGAACCGCTGCAACCGCGTGGAGAAACAACAAGGTTTCGTTTTACATTGTTGCCGCCTGTTGCTCGGACTGTATCTACAAAAAGCTGATTCCATTTGTTTATGTATTCAAAAGTAGATTTTGGCTGAGCATTCCATTTATCTTCTTCATCAATAACTTCGTTCATGCTTGCAAAAATAAGGCGTTCATCATAATCAGCAAACTCAGTTGCAATCTGAGTCCACAGGCTTTCAAAGCGTGGAGAAAACTTATTATACATTCTTTCTGTTGCGCAAACCCAGCCGTCGTGGTGAGTGTTAATCATACAGTAAAGTCCTTCATCAATTACATAATCAACAACCTCGTGAACGCGCTTCATCCAGTCGGGATCAACCTTGTTGTTTTCATCAATATGCTCGGCCCAGGTTACAGGAACTCTTACGGCACCAAAACCAAGCTCCTTTACATAATGAATCATTTCGCGTGTCGTAACCGGCATACCCCAGGCAGTTTCAAAAGCTTTTGTTGTTACCTTTCCGTTTGAATCCTTTTCGCCCCACTGTAAAATCCATCCGATTTCGTTAGAACCGGAAACTTCTTTTTTCCAGTCGTAGCTTGTGGCATCGAGTGTGTTGCCAAGATTCCAGCCGGTTTTCATATTGTGAACAGCGGTTGCGGCATCTTCTTCAACAAAGCCTGTGGTAGTTTTTGTGTAGGAATATTCTTCAGGTGGATAAGAAGCCATAATTGCATCAATAATCTGCTGGCGACAGGTAAGATTCTTTCGGTCAACCAAATCATTGCAATCCCACCAGAATGCAGTATATCCGGCCTTTTTACAGAGAGAATGAAAAAAAGTTGCATACTGTGCGACATCTTCATCATTCCAGCCAGTTTTTTTCGTCACCTGATTACCGGCAGCTTTATCTGAAGGGTCAGAAGATGCAGAAGATTTACATCCGGTAAAAGCGAGTGTAACTGTAACTAAAAGAATAGCTGCAATTTTTGCAATCCGTGATGATATAAAAAGTTTCCTGTTCGTTTTCATATTTTTTACCTCGTTTCATATTGTATCACATAAAAAACAGATACTGTACCAAGATATTTAGTGATAATTCCTTAGTTTTTTATGATGACATAATCCCCGCAAAGTGATAGAATGTAACTAGAATACTAGTATATTAGAGGAAAATATGAACGATACACTTAAACAGATAGGTTCAATAGGCATTGTTCCTGTTGTAGTTTTAAATAAAGTTAGCGATGCTGAACCGCTTGCCGAAAGTCTGATAAAAGGCGGTCTTGCCTGTGCCGAAGTAACCTTCAGAACAGATGCTGCAGAAGAAAGCATTCGTGCAATTTCTAAAAAATTCCCTGAAATGTTTGTGGGAGCTGGAACAGTGCTCACTACCGAGCAGGTTGACCGCGCGATTGGTGCCGGAGCTAAGTTTATTGTTTCACCTGGCTTGAATCCTAAGGTTGTAGAATACTGTCTGAAAAAGGGCTACCCGATTACACCGGGAATTATGACTCCTACAGAGCTTGAGGTTGCTCTTGGTTTTGGTCTTGATGTAGTAAAGTTTTTCCCTGCTGAAAATGCGGGCGGCTTAAAAATGATTAAGGCAATGAGTGCCCCTTACACCATGATGAAGTTCATGCCAACCGGTGGAATCAATGCAACAAATGTCCGCGACTATCTTGCCTGCGACAAGATTCTTGCCTGCGGTGGCAGCTGGATGGTTAAAGGTGATTTGATTGCGGCTGGAAACTTTGCAGAAGTTGAACGGTTAACAAAAGAGGCGGCAGCTATAGTAAAAGAAATTAGAAAATAGACAATCATTAGCGGGTTCTTAGGGTGCAACCCTAAGCGGTGCTGGTGGAAGGAGAGGGTTTGGGAGAGGAAAACACCCGCATCCGAGTAGAGGGGGTTTCCTCTCCCAAAAACAGGGGGATTCCTAAGGGGATCTCCCCTTAGGATAAGGAGAATTATATGAAAGTAGTTACATTTGGTGAAATAATGTTAAGACTGGAACCTGAAGGATATTTCAGATTTGTTCAGGTTGATAAAATGACTTCCACATTTGGTGGCGGAGAAGCTAACGTTGCGGTATCTCTTGCAAATTACGGACTGGATGCTTATTACGTTACAAAGCTTCCAAAGCACGAAATTGGTCAGGCTGCAATCAACAGTCTGCGCCGCTATGGTGTAAACACAAATTATATTGTTCGCGGCGGCGACCGTGTGGGAATCTACTATAACGAGCGTGGTGCAAGTCAGCGTGGTTCAAAATGTATTTATGACCGTGCTCATTCTTCCATTGCAGAAGCAAAGCCGGAAGATTTTGACTGGGCAGAGATTTTCAAGGATTGTAAATGGTTCCATCTTACAGGTATTACTCCTGCATTGGGCGGAAACCTTGTTCAGATTTGTATAGAAGCATGTAAAGCCGCAAAGGCTGCGGGTGCAACTGTCAGCTGTGACTTAAATTACCGCGGCAAGCTCTGGACTCGTGAACAAGCCCGCGAAGCAATGACTCAAATCTGTAAGTACGTTGATGTCTGTATTTCTAACGAAGAAGATGCAAAGGATGTTTTTGGAATTGAAGCTGAAAATACAGATATTACTGGCGGTAAGCTTAACAAAGAAGGTTATAAATCAGTTGCTAAACAGCTGGCAGATAAGTTTGGTTTTAAGAAGGTTGCAATCACCCTGCGAACTTCCATTAATGCAAACCGCAACAACTGGGCAGCACTTTTGTATGATGGTAAAGATTACTGCTTCAGCAAGGAATACGAAATGTATATTGTAGACCGTGTTGGCGGCGGTGACAGCTTTGGCGGCGGTTTGATTTATTCACTTTTGAATGGAAAATCTACGCAGGATGCTGTTGAGTTTGCAGTTGCCGCAAGCTGTCTTAAGCACACAATCGAAGGCGACTACAATATGGTAAGCGTAGACGAAGTTGAAAAGCTTGCTGCCGGAAATGGAAGCGGTAGAATCCAGCGATAAGAATTGTCAGCAGCGTTGAGTCGCAGGGGTTAGCACAAAACAAATGCTTTTAAAAACTCTGCGATTCCGTTGTGATTGTTGTCTTTTGGGGTGACGTAATCTGCAATGTTCTGGATTTCTTTAAGTCCGTTGCACATTGCTACACCCCAGGTGGCACGGCGAATAAGGCTTTCATCATTCATGCTGTCGCCAAAGCCCATTGTAAGAATCTGTTTGCCGGTTTTTTCTGAAATATGATTTGCAAGCCAGTCTACAGCTTCGCCTTTTCCACAGGCCGGTGGCAGTATTTCCAGAAAGTATGGCTTGCTTACAAAAATAACGGCACGCTCGCCAAACTCCTTTCTAAGCTCAGCCTGAAGCTTCTGTAATAATTCAGGTTCACCCGGGACAAGCATTTTTGTAAAAGGTGTTTTCAAAAAAGAATCATAATCTTCAACAACCTGTCCCTTTAATCCGCACAAATCAACATCAAGCTTTGTCCACTTTGTTTCTTCACGGTAAAAAATTGTATCTGGTGTATAAACTTCGGTTCGTAATCCCCAGCTTTCTGCAATTTCGTTTGTGCGCAAAAGAATGTCTGAATCAACCTTGCGGCAATAAATCTGCTTGCGTTCGTGTAAATCAAAAATAGAACATCCGTTGATTGCTATAAGATAACGGCCTGTTTCTTTACCGGCAATTTCGAGCCGTCTTACAAAAGGCAGAATTGCTTCTTCTGCGCGGCCGGAACAGAGAACAATGTAAATGCCGCGGTCGGCACATTCACGCAGGGCAAGAACTGTTTCTTCATCAATCTGGCGGTTATCATTTAAGAGAGTATCGTCTAAATCAAAGGCAATAAGATTTGGAGAAAGTTTATTCTGCATAATATTAAATTATCCATTCTGTATCGGGAAGCTCTTCAATATAATCTTTGGAATTGTTGCGCTTGAGAATTATAAAGGTGATGTCATCATTAGGAGCTTTATCCTGAGTAAAATTGCTGAGTTCTTCGTTGATTTTGTTGCGGATTGTTATTGCACTTTCTTTTGCATTCTGCCTGATTATTTCTTTGAGTCTTTCCTTTCCAAAATCTTCATTCTGAGGGTTACTGGAATCTGTAAGTCCATCTGTAAAGCAGACGATTATATCATTCGGCTTCATCCTAAAGCTTACAGGTGGAAATGAAACAGGCAAATCTGAAAGACCAATCATACCGTACTGCATTCTTGGATCTTCATACTGGATTTCTTCAATTTCACCGGTATCGGCTTTGTATAAATAAGGATGAGGATGACCAGCATTTGCAACTTCAACACTGCAGGTATCTTTTTTGTTAAAGCTGCTGAATCTGAAGAGCAGACCGGTAATATAATTTTCAACGTTTACCTTTTCTTTAATATAAGTCTTGTTAATCTTTTCAAGTACCTGGGAAATCGGTTCGGATTGTGTAATGCCACTTAAGAAGTGTTGCGAGATAATTCCTTTTGCGAGGATTGTCATCAGACCTGACGGAATGCCGTGACCGGAAACATCAAAAATACCAATACCGTCAAGATTTTCGCCGGTGTAGTAATAGTCGTACAAATCACCCGAAACTTCATTAACAAGCGGCTTATAACTTATTGCAAGCTCCCAGCCACGGAAGGTACGTTTTTTAGGCGGCAAAAAGTTTTTCTGTACGTTTGAAACCGCGTGAAGACCTTCGGTGAGAATAAGATTTTTTTCCGAAATCTCTTTTGTACGTTCTGCAACCTGATTTTCCAGATGTGAATTAAAATCTGCAAGCTGATCAGTAAGCTTTATGTTGTTCAAATACAAATTGGTAAATTGCTTTACAAGAAAAGCTGTAAACGTAATTACAGTAATCTGCCAGCCGTAAATTGTAAAATACGGCCAGTCCCTGTATGCAAATCCAATCCTCATTATAAAATCAACTGGAATACAGCAGAGAACCGGAGAAAAGCCCTTAAATAGTTTTTTGGCATTTGCCCTTGTTTCCTTATTCTTAAGGTGCTCGATAATCTTTGGTATTGTAAAACCGAACTGAGCAAGGGTGAGAAAGAAAGAAGGTATAAGTAAATAAGACAGAGATTTGTAAGAAGGAGCAAACAATGCCGGAAGTACTCCTACTGCAAAAATAGCTGTTCTTATTATCATTATTTTATCTGACTGACGGATTTGCAGGAAGCTTAAAATAAAGCTGTTTGCAAAGTAAATGGTAGAAAATGCACCAAAGAAGAACGTGAACTTTAAAAATGTCAGATAAGAAATTACTGATGATGTAAGAAATGGAATATCAGAAGCAAAGAACATTAGAAGAAAGTGGATGGTGTAAAAGTTTAAAAGCGCAAAAACTATATGCTCCTGATGGCGATTTACCTTTTTTAATCCAAGGAACATCAGGAAGTAAAAAACAAAGGAAAGGAACATTGCTCCTGAGAAAATTAGTATTATTTTTGAATTGAAAAATGTCAGAACTGTTGAATGGAACTGTGCATGGCTTGCTTCGGAAATATAAAGGTTTTTGGAAATTGCACCTGAGCCACCGGCCCATATTTTGAGATATATTGTATTTTCACCATGGGTGTTAAGCAGAGTCTGCGGTAAAAGAAAATAGTGCGAAATATAGCCTGGTGAAAACTCATTTGGCGGGAAAGAACCGTAAGAGCCTACAAGATTACCGTTGAGGTAACATTCAGAACAGGTTTTCAAATAAGGAATGTTGAGCCCCAAATCTTCGTTTTTGAGACTGTTAGGTATTTCAAACACAGCCTTAATCCAGATATAAGATTCATAATCGGTGTATCTTGAAAGATGATCAAAATCCTGAGGGTCAAGCTTTGTAAAAACTGTTCTCTGGCCATTATCAATAAACTTTATTGAGGCAATGTTTGAGCTTCGGTCTGCGGAATAATAATAGAGGCTGTCTGTTAAATACATTCTTTCAGGTTTACTAATTCCTTTGCAGGAAATCAGTGTTTGCGAGAGGATGATAACCAGAAAAACCGACAGAAGCCTAATTTTTTTCCACATTAATCTATTATATATATAGGAAGATTAATACTCAATAACCTGACGGTAAATAACTTGTCAACTAATTCTGAAGCCTGGAAGTGTTCGACTTTAGCCTAAAAACGTTCGGCTTTTTTGCCGGCTTTTCGGTATAGAGCAGCATTTCCGGAGCGGTTTGACTGTGTATGAACATTAGGACGGCTGCCTTTCTGTCTGCCTTCAACGGCTTCGGAGCTCTTTTTTCTGGATCCGCTTTTTGGACCGGCAAAAGAATCTTTCTTTGAGCTGTTGTGATTGTCGCGTTTTGTTTCCGAACGTTCTTTTTTGCCACTGTCTTTGCGGTCTTCACGGTTTGGTCTGTCGCTGTTACGGCCATTGTTTGAAATGCCGGAATTACTGAAATTGCCCTTTCGTGAACCGCGGCCTTCTTCTTTTACATCAAGATGCATGTGAGGAAGCTTTCGGTTGCTCTTTGAAAGTTCAATTGCTTTTTTAGCTGATGCTACCGGTAGGCTTACGAGTGAGAACTGCTGTGCAATATCAATATCGTCAACCATTCGGCCTGGAATATGGAGCAAGTCGCTGAAGAAATCTGCTATTTCACGGGCACGGAATCCGTCACGTTTTCCAAGCGAAACAAATACTCTGAGCTGGTCGCCTTTTGGTCCGAAATCTTTTGAAGAAATCTTTCCGTAATGCTTTGAGCTGAGTTTTTCACCGTACATAAGCGAAAGAACACCTGCAAGCACTTCTTCAGGGTTCTGATTTTCGCAAAGTTCGTGGGCAAGCTGAGTGTATTTTGCAGGCACATCGCGGAGAACCTGGCAGGTTTGTGTTTCTGCTTCTGCTTTTGTTTCTGGTTCCTGTGCATCAATTTGTGCTGTATCTTCTGTCTGTGCTACAGTTTCAGTCTCTTCCTTTTCAGAAATCACTTCTTCTGAGCCTGCTGGAATCTGTTCTTCAACTTCAAGTTCAACTGCTTCCTGTTCCTTAGTTTCAAAAAGCTTTTCTTTAAGTTCTGCAACTACGCGCTTTTCTTTGATTTCAAGAACATCGTGGATTGAAGGAATTGCTTCTTCTTTAAGCTCGCTTTTTGTTGCCCTTGAAACATTTTTTACAAAAAAGCCCAGCTTGCGTTTTTCTTCGGGGCGCACAAAGGTAACTGCAATACCTGTAGTTCCGGCACGCCCTGTTCGTCCGATTCGGTGAACATAAGTTGCAGTGTCAAAAGGAAGAGAGTAGTTTACGACGTGAGACAAGCCTGAAATATCAATACCGCGGGCTGCAACATCAGTAGCAACAAGAATGCGTGTTTTTTTCATGCGGAAACGTTCAAGAACTTTTTCACGCTGGTTCTGCATAATGTCTCCGTGGAGTGCTGCTGCTTCGTAACCGCGCAGGTCAAGCTGCTTTGTAACGTTGTCGGCATCCATTTTTGTCATGGTGAAAACGAGTCCGTAAAAATCAGGAGACATATCAATAAGGCGGACGAGTGCTTCAATTTTTTCGCTTTCTTTTACCATCCAGTATTTCTGGTCGATTAAGAGTGCTTCATCTATTACTTTTTCTTCCTCGATGATTTCGTACTCGCCCATAAAGTCAGCTGCAATTTTTAAGATTGGAGCCGGCATTGTTGCGCTGAAGAGAAGGATTCGGCTTTCCGGGTTGGCCTGCTTGAAAATGTTTTCAATGTCTTCAATAAAGCCCATATCGAGCATTTCGTCGCCTTCATCAAGAATAAAATATTTGATTTTGCTGATGTCGAGTGTGCCTTTTTCAAGATGGTCCTGAACTCGTCCTGGAGTTCCTACAACAATTTCACAGCCGCGTTTAAGGTCGCGGATCTGGGTAGTGTAGGAGGCGCCGCCGTAAAGAACGGTTGTGCGCGGAATGTTGTTAGTTGAAAATGACTGCATTTCGGCACAGGTCTGCATTGCAAGCTCGCGTGTCGGTTCAAGAATGAGTGCCTGAACGCTGTCGCATTTTTCGCGGATGTTCTGAATGATTGGAAGTCCGAAAGCTGCTGTTTTACCTGTACCTGTTCGCGCGCGTGCAATCATGTTGCTGTCGCCATTCAAAAGTCTTGGAATTGCAAGAATCTGAATTGGTGATGGGGTGACAAAACCCTTTCGCTTTACGGCATTCAATGCGTATTCGTCGAGTCCTAAATCTTCGAATGTAACTGTGTCGGATGAAGAATCTGCTGAATCTGGTGTTTCAGCAGCATTGTTTAACTGTTCAGACACAATAGTCTCTGTGTCCACAGTCTCCTGAGAAATAATCTGATCTGTATCCATAAAACCTCTGCATTCATTTACCGAAAGCAAAGTTTACAAACAAATCAATTCCCCGAATAAACTGCCGCTTCCCAGAATAAATGAATAATATAATGAGTCTATAATATATAGGAATAATATGAAAATTGCAAGAAAATGGTTGAATATTTCGCAATTGTTTACAAATAAAGTTGTTTATAGTTGTTTTGTAAAAAATTGAATTTATCTGAAAATTATGTTATAATAAAACTGTATTATGGAAACAAAATTTAGTATTGACCAGAAGGTCGTTTATCCTAGTCAGGGTGTTGGTAAAGTAATTGACATTTTTGAAAAGCAGTTCAAAGACGAAATGCTGCTTTATTACAAGATTTATATTGACTCCTCTGATATGGTTGTTATGGTTCCTGTCAGCAAGGCGGACGAATTGGGAATCAGGCAGATTGTTTCTGCAAAGGAAGCAGAAGAAGCTTTGAATCTTCTTTCTGAAGAGTTTGAACCGATTACTTCGGACTGGAAACTCCGCTATCAGATGAACCTTGATTTACTTAAAAAAGGCACTGTAAAAGATATTGCTGCAATTGTACGATGTTTGTACAACAGAAGTAAAGTAAAAGAGCTCCCTATTCTTGAGCGCAAATTGTATGATTCAGCAAAAAGACTTTTGGAAGATGAGATTTCTTTTGCACTTGGAAAATCACCAAAGGAAATTGAAGCTGCAATCCATACTAAGCTGGAGCCATTTGGTGTTATTCAGCGCACAAAACATATCGTTTCTTTAGATGATGATGAAGATGACGATTTAATGAATGATGTAAATGACAAATCAAGAGATTCTGATGACGACTTGGATGATTCCGATACTGTAAGCACGGATGAACTTGAGGCGGAAGAAGAAGATTTTGACGATGACGAATTTTAAAAATGTTGCTGTAATTATTACCGCCGCCGGCAGTTCAACAAGAATGGGTGGCGAAGTTAAAAAAGAGTATTTGCCCCTTGGTAATGGTACCGTTCTTTCTAAATGTGTAGCTGCTTTTGTCTGTGCTTCCAAGCATCCAAAGTTAGGATTTAATCTTTCTCACCTTGTAATAACAGTTCCGGAAGACGGTTCAATGGGCGCTGTTGATGCAGTTTCTGCTTTCTTCTCTTTTCAGGGAGATATTCAGGAAAAGGTTCATTATGTAAAGGGCAGTGAGACACGCCAGCATTCGGTTTACAATGCAATGACTTTCTTAAAGGACAGCAATGTAAAACCTGATATAGTTCTTATTCATGACGGTGCACGACCTTTTGTTACATCACGAATCATCTTTGATGTTATCGCTGCTGCTGAACAGGAAGGTGCGGGTGTACCGGGTATTCCTGTTGTTGATACCATTAAAGAAATAAGTCCTATGGGAATTGTTGCAAGACATATCCCGCGAAAATCACTTGTTGCAGTTCAGACACCTCAGGGCTTTGATTTTACACGTCTTCTTTTTGCACACATGCAGGCTATAACAGACGGAAAAGAATATACCGATGATTCAGAGATTTTTGGCGAATACTGCGGTATTGTAAGAATCGTTCCTGGTGATGTAAAAAACATTAAGATTACGTATCCCGGTGATTTAGAACGCGGGATGAAGATGTAGCTTCCATTCATCATTTTACACTTAATCTAAAAGCCGAGAGGTTAATATGATTCGCGTTGGCATTGGTTATGATTTACACAGGCTTGTTGCAGGAAGAAAGCTTCTGCTTGGCGGTGTTGAGCTTCCTTTTGAAAAAGGTGAAGATGGTCATTCCGATGGAGATGTTCTTTTTCATGCAATAACCGATGCAGTTCTTGGTGCCTCAGGTCTGGGAGATATAGGCTCTTTTTTCCCACCTGAAGATAATAAATGGAAAGATGCTGATTCTGCTGAGCTGCTGCGTACAGTTATGAAAGAAGTGCGTGCTAACGGCTGGCAGATAGAAAATATTGATTGTGTCGTAAAGCTTGAAAAACCAAAGTTTATTCCATACCGCCAGCAGGTAATAGAATCTATTGCCAGTGTACTTGAAGTTTCTGCTGACCGTGTTTTTGTAAAAGCCAAAACAGGCGAAAAGCTTCCCCCCATCGGCACCAGCGACGCAGTGGAGTCTTACGTAGTGTGTTTGCTGTCCAAATCTTCTGAGTGACACCAGTTTTGCGAATGCAAAGCTGGAAGCGGGAGCAGTAAAAGGCAGCGGTACTGATTAAGTAAGAGCTCCCGCTATTAGTCTGGCAATTCCAGAAGCAACTCAATTTCTGTCGGTGTGCGCTTGCATCTCAGAGCAATTTCTTCAATAGTCCAGCCCTGTCGTTTAAGGTCACGAATTGTATCACGCTCTGCCGGAGAAATACCGTTACTCTTTGGTCCCTGATTCTTTGCAATTTCAACTTTTGTAAGATCATGAAGGGCTTTAAACTTGTTGTCAACTTCGCGACTTAAAGTCTGAACATCAAGCTGAGTTTTCTTAAGACCATTGTTTACAGCCTGCAATGAATCAATCCTGCGTTCTGTTTCTGTAAGTACATTATCAAGAGTTGCAAGCTTGTTTGCTGCTTCTGTAATCTTAGGTCCGTTCTGCAAAAGCCTGTCAACATTGTTCTGAACTTCTTTAATTTCCTGTGGAAGGGAAGTAACCATTCTGTTGCAGTCTGCAATCTGCTGTTCAAGCTGCTTGATATTTTTCCAGGAGTTATCAACATCAGTCATTACGCGGTTAACAAGCTCATCCTTTTTATCAAGACGCTCGTAGTGCTGTGAGATTTCATCCAGCTTGTCACGGTAATTTCGTACGGCAACTTCCATAGAGTTAATGTCATCGGAAGTAATGTTGAGGTTTTTAATCCTGTCATCGATTGTGTTTGTAAGGGCGATAAGCTGACCAAACTTCTGTTCAATTGAAGTAACCCGCTGTTTCTGCTGTTCAATAGAATTAAGCTGCTTAGTCATTTCGTCATTCATCTTAAGCATGTTGTTGTAATGAACAGTATACTGGTCTGAAATCTCGGTATAACCTTCAACACGCTCAAATGATTCAGAAAGCTGCTGGAGTTTGTCTTCAAGCTGCTTTTTCATAACATCTGCTTTTTCGAACAGGGCAATATTTGAACGGATAGTCTGAAGCTCTTTAGAAAGCTCGCTCAGGCGAACCTGCATTTCGTTTGAATCATTCTGCATTTTAAGAACGAACTGAGACTGGTTAGAACGATTTTGTTCGGATGCAGTTTGAATATCCTTGCGGAGCTGTGCAAGACTCTGTGCGGAATCTTCATTCTGTTCACGAACACGCTTTTCGGTATCTTCAAGCATATTGGTGTAGGTTTCTTTAAGCTGAGCAATAATCTGTTCAGAACGGGCTTCATATTCCTGGATAGAAGCTTCTGTCTTATTCTGGAGCTGAGAAATCTCATTATTAAGGTCTTCCTGCTGCTGACGGATTGAAGAAATATAAGCTGTCATATCTTGAGAAATCTTTTGTTTAGCTTCATCAATACTTGTCTTTGCTGCAGAATGTAAACCGTTGAGTTCCTGCTGGAAAAGTCCTGTAGATTCTTCCATCTGGTCTTTAATCTGTTTTTTCCAGGTGTTGAACTCTGCAAGTGCAACATCAATGGAAGAAGTACCCGTTTCCTGACGTTCAGAAATTGAAACCTCAAAGTTCTTAAGGTCGCTCATCAGTTCATCCTGAACCTTTGCAAGATTGTTCTGAATGATATTTACATTTCTGTCAATTTCAGACTTAAGCTCTTTTTCGGAATTAACAGCAATCTGATTGATTTTAGATCTTGTTTCATCCTGGAAGTCGGTGAGGGTATTCTGCATTTCTGTAATAGTGATTTGCATACCCTGGTTGTTTTCGTCAATTGAGTGTGAAAGCTTAGAATACTGTTCAGAGGCTTTAGTCTGAATGGTTGCAAGATTAGTTTTGAGAGATTCAAGGTAAGAGGTTTCAACTTCTTTTCTGGAAGTTTCGTACTGGTTTGTAATAGAAGAAAGCTTTGAATCGAGCTCTTTTTTCCAATCTGCAAGGCTTGAATCAATTTCGTTATTCTTTGTGTTAAGATTGTTGTCAAAGGCTGTCTGAAAATCTCGGAGTTTTGCACTCATGCTGCCGGTGGCGGTAACCTTAAGGTCATCGAGTGATTTGTCAATTTCGTGAAGTCTGATTTCAATTGTGTCTGAATCATTCTTAATTGTTTTTGCAAACTCGGTATGACGGCGCTGCTGTTCTTCGGTAAAGTTATCAAAGTCGCCGAGAACCCTGTTCTGAACCTCCTGCATTGCGGCACGAAGGCTCTTTTCAAGGTTATCAACATCGGCACCGGAGTTCTGGATTTGAGAAAGCTTGTATTCAATATCCTTTTTATAAAGGTCAAGACGTTCTTCAATTCCTTCAAGCAGGTTGAGGTGTTTTGATTCGCTGTCGGCAACAGAGCGCTTGAGTGAATCTGTAATAAGCTTGTTGAGGTTTGAAAGCTTGTTTTCTGTTTCTTCCTGGAATCGGTTGATTTTTTCTCCGATAATGCTGATTTTTTCATCAATCTTAGGCTGTACAGCTTCAGCTTTTTCGGTAGCAGTCTGAGTTTCGTCCTGAAGAGCTGCAATAGAGTTCTGTGCTTCTTTAACTGAATTAGAAGTCTGTGCAAGAAGTTCCTGCAGTGATTGTGTAATCTCTGTCTGCATTGTACTGATTTTCTGATTGATGATTGTACTGTACTTTTCGATATTCTGATTTGCGCGGTTGGTGTAATCCTGGAGAGCTTCATTTTCACGCTGGTCTGCTTCCGTCATGGCATCGCGGTAGAGGGTTGCATAACGGTTTTGAATATCCTGGAGCTCCTGAGAAAGTTCGGTCTGGATTGTTTCAAGACTCTTTGAGTTGCCATCAACATCTTTTTTAAGGAACTCGCTTGTCTCGTTACATTTACGGATACTTTCCTGAAGTCTTTCTTCAAGGGAGTTTACCTTCTGGGTGTATTCATCAGAAATTGCATTGAGGCGCTGCCCGAATACAGAGTTTAAGCTCTTTTCTTCTGTGATGTAACTTTCAGAAATTGCGCTGAGCTGACTTTCGAGTTTTTCTGCTCTGTTGGAACATTCACCTTCAATCTTAGAAAGATCAGAATTAAAGTCGTCAATTTTCTGATTAAAGGTTGCAGTCAAATCAGAAAGCTGTGAAGAATAATCTTCTTTAAGCTGTGTGATTTTATTTGTGTAATCATTTTTTATCTGCTCAAAAATGCTTGTATAACCTGTACGGAACTGTGCAAATAATCCTGCATATTCTTTTTTTGTTGAACCGATTTTTGTGCTGTAATCTTCTTTTATGGAAGAAACCTGGGTTGTACAGTCTTCCCTGATTTGAGTAATTTCACTTTCGTAAGAATCTTTAAGGGACTGCATCTGGTTAGAACAATCTTCTTTTATCTGTGAGATTTGTGAAGAATAGTCCTTGCGTATTTCCGAGAACTGATTAGAACAGTTGTCCTTAATCTGTGTTATCTGACTTGAATAATCCTGTTTGATTGAAGAAAGCTGTGTGTTGTAATCGTTCTGAAGCTTAGAGAACTGAGAAGCATAGCTGTTTTTGAAAACTTCAAAGTTATCTGCATAATTGCCTTCGAACTTAGAGAACTGCTCTGAATAATCATCCTTGAGGGCGGTAACCTGTTCTTCGTAATCCTGGCGTGCCTGTGCAATTTCTGTGGTGTAATCACTCTTGAACTGGGTAAGGCGTTCAATGCAGTTGTTTTTGATTTCTTCCATCTGATTGTTGCAGAGGCTCTTGATTTTTCCAAGCTGATTTGTGTAATCGTTTTCAATTCCGTCCAGCTGTGAGTTGTAATCGTTTTTAAGCTCAGAAACTTTTCCTTCGCAATCATTACGGAGCTCATCAATCTGCTGATTATAAGTTCCCTGAATCTGATTGAACTGTGAATCATAAGCATTCTGAAGCTGGTCAATCTGATTTGTGCAGTTGATGTTGATGGAATTGATTTTATCCTGGCAGCTGCTTTCAAAGGCTGTAATTTCATCCATTATTCTGCTTTCAATTCCGGTGAGCTTGCCTGTGCTTGCTTCTGAAAGCTGAGAAATTGCAGCTTCATATTCCTGCTGGAGCTTTGTGTGTTCTGCAACAAAGTTTGTATTGAAATCGTTGATTTTTTTGTTGTTGATTGCAGTTGCATTTTCAAAGGCTTTGTTGTAATTCTGTACAAAGTTCTGATAATCCGAGTTGAACTTTTCTTCGAGAGCTGTGTAATCCTTGTCGTTGCGTTCTGTGATTGTGGCAATCTGGGTTTCGTATTTCTGAGAGATTTTAGTATAATCGTCGGTGAACTTTTCTTCAAACTTGGCAATAATTCCGTCGTTTTTGTTGGAAACTGAATCAAGCTGCTGGCTGTATTTGTCGTGAATTGTCTTAACCTTTGCAGTGTAGCTTTCTGATAATGATTCAGACTGCTTTTTGAATTTGTCATCGTAGGTTTGAATGATTTCGGCAGATTTGTCATTAAGGTTCTGACTTACCTTAGAGAATTCTTCATCAATTTTCTTATTAGATTCATTTGTGCGTGAACCGAGCATTGCAGCAAGCAGGGTGAACTTTTCGTTCAATTCTTTTATGTAATTATCTGAACGTTCTGTTGCCTTCTGGCTTAAGTGTTCAAAAGCTGTATTTTCCAGAGTATCTGCTCTCTGTGCAGCTTCTGTGTACATATTCTGGATTTCCTGCTTTGTCTGTTCAAGTGCTTTTTCTGCATTTGCTTTTGAAGCTTGAATTGCGGCTGCAAGACTGTCTGCATAAGCTTTGTATTCATCAAGAAGGGTAGAGGCAACGGCTTCGAGCTGTTTTCCATTGTAGGTTGTAAACTTATCTGAAATCTCAGGGATTCGTTTTTCAATTGTGTCGATTGTGTGCTGCTGTTTATTAAGAGTGTTTGTAAGATTATTTACGATTGTACTTTCTTTCTGAATGCGCTTAAGGTTTTCTTCAACCTGACCTGTCATATCGTAAAGGTCATTCAATACGCGGGAATAATTATTTATCTGCGCACCTATATTGTCTACGTTTTGCATATACTGAGAGAGAAGCTTGATTTTTTCCTGGAATTCATCATGTTCCTGTGAAAGAAGCTTTACAGCCGCATTAGCCTGTGACTGTCGAGAATCGAACTCTGTAACAAGAATAGTAAAGTCATGCTCAAGTTTTTTGAAGAGCTTGTTAAGATCTTCTTCTCGTTTATCAGCATAATGCCTTACTTTATCCATGGCATTTTTTCTTTTGTCTACTTCATGAAAATAAATAGAAATACCTAAAGATATTACAGAAGCGATTAGAATTGAGATTACGATTTC